>Ga0247770_1000088_pt1 | contig 77405 bp, 86 predicted proteins | sample UWRJL136409B6_FD_179943 | JGI IMG/M metagenome (GOLD analysis project Ga0247770, IMG submission 179943) | Plant litter microbial communities from Arlington Agricultural Research Station in Wisconsin, United States - UWRJ-L136-409B-6 | ecosystem: Environmental > Terrestrial > Plant litter >...
AGGCAAAGTCGGAACCAGATGTGGATGTAGGGCGTTCTTGGTGGTGTTTTCGGCCTCTTGTCGAACTTGGGTGTTGCTTGGATGGCCCTCATGAGGGTCTGTAATGTCTTTCGGCGTTGATGGATGCAGCTGGTACAGGAGCCGGAGGGGCATCACGGTCTATTTTGCAGCAAAAAGGTCTTTCATGGACGATGTATATGTCTTGGAGAAGAGTTGGCGGCTCTATATCTTGGGTTATCTTTTTGTATTTTTTCTGCATCCTGGCATGAGGATACCACGGGTTATGATGGCTGGGGTTTGGCGGTGGTGATGAATTCGGCACCCATTTTTCTGCTTCCTTCACCCATGTGCTGGGCGAAATGACGTGATGTCCAAGACACGAAAGCAAGATGGCGTCGTTTCTAGCGTATGCATAAAGTAATGCATAATCTGTTCGTCTTGCGCCTGAGGGTTTCTTTGTTGTTCTGTTTGCCCAGCTCGCAATTGCCTCGGACATTTAGGGGTCAGGGGGTCGGGTTCCCAGCGGCCACGGCTTGGTCGCTGAGGAGACACTGGCGCGTGCCTTGGTGCAGCGGAAAGGCGTCAGGGGCATCAATCAGTGGAAATAACGTGAACCCCTCTGATGTACAAGTAGCATTCCTGATGCAACGACAGCGATACTACTCGCAGTAGTGCCACGGTTGATATTTACCCCGAAAGAAGCTCCGGAGTCTCAAGGGCAATCAAATGTCCCGGGGCGGTGGTTACAAATGGAAGCTTTCCTCGCATCGGCCGCCAAGCTTAGCGGCGCGGCATGGGGACTGTCAGTCGCGCCCTCCGCCTCAGACGGCGCCCGGAGCCTTCACAGCACAACGGGACTTTAAGAGAGCCCATGAGCCTATTGCAGAGATGTCAACAAGCTCGCGGCGAGGTAGTACGAATCCGTACCTACGATCCTATGATATGGTGCAAGAAAGGGTTGCAAGCCGAGGCTTGGCTTCCAAGACGGCGGGCCAGCTTAGTCAGGGGTTTGAGTATTGCCCGCGCAAAACCCGTTCCATGACGTTCGCTGATGTGGGGTTTGAAGATCCTATCCACATCTTGGAATGAAGATATAACATCCGCGAAGCTTGACTTTCAATAGACAGACGACTTAATACACATTAATCACTACTACTCAAAGAACCACTATTTATCAAACTAATTTCAATCCCCAGACACATCAAAGAAGACATTCACAATGACTCCCAAGATTCTCGTCATTCTCACCTCTCACGACAAGCTCGGTGACACAGGCAAGCCCACTGGCTGGTTCCTGGTATGCTCTCCCTAAATCTCGCACGCTCGCTCATCTCCCCCCCAAAATTCAACACGAGTATGAGAATGAGAGATTTTCCACAAAATCTAACCCAAAACTCAGCCCGAATTGGCCCATCCCTACGATGAGTTCAAATCCGCCAACTTTGACGTAATTGTCGCCTCACCCGCCGGCGGCGTCGCCCCCCTCGACCCCGGCTCGATCGAGATGTTCAAAGAAGACGCCAGCTCCGTCGCCTTCCTCAAGAACAACAAGCCCGTCTGGGAGCAGACCGACAAGCTGTCCAACTACCTCGGCCGAGCGGACGAGTTCGACGCCGTGTTCGTCCCCGGCGGTCATGGCCCCATGTTTGATCTCGCTGTGGACGAGACCTCACGCAAGGTGATTGCCGAGTTTGCGAGCAAGGGGAAGGTTGTTGCGGCGGTGTGCCACGGGCCGGGAGCGTTTGTGAATGTCACGCTGCCGAATGGGGAGCGTTTGCTCAAGGGGAAGGAGGTGACGGGGTTTTCGAACGCAGAGGAGGATATCATGGGGTTGTCTCAGGTGGTGCCGTTCCTGTTGGAGGATAAGATGAAGCAGGAAGGTGGTAAGTTTGTGAAGGCGGCTGAGCCGTGGGGTGAGAAGGTTGTGGTGGATGGGAAGATTATTACGGGCCAGAATCCCGCGAGCGCGAAGGGAGTTGGTGAGGCGATTGTGAAGGCTGTGAAAACCGCTTGAAGAGGTGATCGATAGTTGAATTGAATTCAAACTCCGCTGTTGAGAGAGAAGCTGTCTCCATTTGTGACACTGGGAACTGTTTTGTAGGTAATTGTACCGTAGGCCTTTCTCACATCCCAAGAGGCCTCGCTCACATCTTACGAGGTCGAGACTTAAAGTACATTGGGTTAGGCCGTTGATGAATTTAGGAGGGCTTCATAAGGGAGGAGGTAGGACTTATAGTATTACAATCTAGGCCTCGGGCGCGGCTAGAGTGATGTGCCAGATAATACTGTGCAAGGGAGACGTTATCTTTGATTTAGGGTTGTGACGCATCCTTGAAAGGCCTCGACGAGTTCTCCAATGACCCATTCCAGTGCAACCGAGGATTATCATCGCCACAGGAACCATAAGCCACTTTTGCGCCCAGCAAATGCCAACAATTTGTGGGTGCGCAGATGGAAGCAGTCACGGTATGGGTTCAGACCCCAGAACGCTCGTCGGAAGCAATCCCCAGCCAAGCCTCCCTTGGCTGGAAATAAACTGTTTTTGCAAGGCCCGAGGGCGAGCTTTTTGAGGGCCTTTTGAGCAGGGTTGTTGTTGTGTCACGCAATGAGGTACCGGGCGGTATGTACCTAGGCAAGGAGCCGGGTCTTGCTGTTCTGGCATAGTGGGATCCAAGCTGCGGGGGGCCACCTTTTCGTACGGAGTACTCCGTAGAGCCCCTTTCTTTTGGCCGAGGCCTCTCTCCAAGTAAGTTGCGCGAAATTATCAGTTGCTCCGATCCGTGGACGGCCCGGAGCATAGCGGGTCGGCCCTTGAAGCTCAATAAGTTCCGCTGTAGTGGGGCAAAGGCAAACGCGCCGCAGTGCGAAATATCGCGGGGTAGGCATGCGCTAAAGGAGCATAATCGGCAACAAGGTATGACCTCCACGCTTAACTCCGCGGCCAGTTGTCCCGCAATTGCATCACCAACCAGAATCGCTGAGACCTAGCTTTCTCCCGCACACGATTTTGCGGCACGATCGGATGTGACGATTGTTTTGCTAGATTTTGCCGCGGGCTTCAGCCATGGCCTATATTGCACCAATCCACAGGCCGACCAGCGTCCGGCACGCGCTGCGCAGCCATCTCCTCTCGGCTGACGAGGAGAGCCTGGTGCTATCGTAAGAGCATCCTCTCTCTGTTCGCGACGTCGCGTCTCCCACCACTGACATCCCCCAGAACCGCCAACCGAATTGAGATATGGCGCCTGTCCCAGGACACCCTTACGAGGGTGCACTCCAAGGTCATCAATGGCACCGTTGCCATCCTCCAGAAGCTGCGCCCGAAAGACTCGCAGACCGACCTTCTCTTCATCGGGACCGAGCGATTCGAGTACTTCACCCTTGCCTGGAACCCCGAAACCCTCCAGCTCGATACGATGGACCCCTTCAAGGACCCCGGCGAGCGCCACATGCGCGATTCTCAGAGCCACGACAAGTGCCTTGTCGACCCCAGCGGCCGGTTCATGGCGATGCATCTGTGGGAGGGCGTCATGACTATAATGCGCCTGGGCAACAGGAAACCTAAAGCTTTGATGCTCGAGTGGATGGACCAAGTGCGGCTTTCGGAGCTCTTCGTCAAGGCGTGTACCTTTCTCTATACCGAAACGGGGCATCCGAAGGTCGCCCTGCTTTACCAAAGTCGCTCTGATGCGAACGACGCGAAATTGGCAACGTATCGGCTCACATCGGACGACCGAAATACCCAAGCGTCCCGGTTCGATCCGCAAAGAGATCGCGACGACGACCGAGAAATACCCGACCCAGGCGCCTCTATGCTTATCCCCGTGAGGACAGGAATGGAGGAGGTGAAACGTCATAATTTTCGGAACGTCGAGGGGGCAAAAGCGCATCTCGGTGGCCTGATAGTGGTGGGCGAAACGAGGCTATTATACATTGATGATGTTACCAAGCGGACGGTTACTTCGGTCCTCAGAGAAGCGTCCATTTTTGTCGCATGGGCAGAGTATGACCCAACGACATTCTTCCTGGCCGATGATTATGGAAACATGCACTTCCTTTCTATTGTCACGGAGGGAGTGGAAGTGCTTGAAATGGAAGTAACCAAGATTGGAGAAACATCACGGGCGAGCAATTTGGTCTACCTAGACAATGACCTTCTATTCGTCGCCTCTCATTACGGGAACTCGCAACTGTTCAAACTCGACCTGACGGGACCTATGCCAGCTCTAAAACAGATACAAGTGATGGAGAATATCGGTCCTATCCTGGACTTTGCCGTGATGGATATGGGCAACCGAGAGGACGACAGTCAGCTAGGGAACGAGTACTCCTCAGGCCAGGCTCGGATCGTCACTGGCAGTGGGGTCTACAAAGATGGATCGCTGAGGAGCGTGCGCAGCGGTGTTGGTCTGGAGGATATTGGGATTTTAGGCGATCTTGATCATACTCGCTCCCTTTTCTCACTGGCGTCATATGGCGCACAAAGCGTTGATACCTTGGTTGTATCATTCCTCACTGAAACCCGAATATTTAAGTTTGACTCGGCAGGGGATGTCGAGGAGGTGGAAGCATTTTCTGGGATGACTCTCGATCAACAGACACTGCTTGCCACCAACTTGCCCAACGGAAATCTGCTCCAGGTCACAACTGCTGCTGTAACGCTCCTTGATTCCGAAAGCGGTATCACGATAGCATCGTGGGCACCTGATCGGGGCAAATCCATTACTAACGCGTCTGCCAATAAGGAATGGCTGCTTTTGTCTGTGGGAGGGACGAGGCTTGTCTCGATCAGCTTGCAGGGCGACTTGGGGGTCGTGGGAGAGCAAGATATCAGCGACAAAGACCAGATCGCTTGCATCCATGTCGCTCCGCAACTGTCCGGTGTTGCAGTGGTTGGATTCTGGACTTCTGGGACGGTATCCATCATTGATTTGATCCATTTGGAGTCTCTTCACGGGGAAATGCTGCGCAAAACGCCGGATGATGCGTCGATTCCTCGAGACCTTGCCTTGGTTCAGGTTCTTCCACCCGAAGTCGCTGGGCCAACGCTGTTTATTGCCATGGAGGACGGAAACGTGGTGACGTTCAACATTTCCAGCGACTATAAGCTCTCTGGCAGAAAAAGCGTTATCCTGGGCACACGGCAGGCTCGGTTCCATCTTCTTCCGCAGCAGTACGACATCTACAGCATATTTGCGACAACCGAGATCCCGAGTCTCATATATGGCTCTGAAAGGAGGATTATTTATTCGGCGGTGACGGCTGAGGACGCCACCTGTGTTTGCCCCTTTGACGCGGAGGCGTTCCCGGATGCGATTGTCCTCGCCACCAGCTCACAGATTAAGATATCCCAGATTGACACAGGAAGGCAGACGCACGTGCGACACCTGCCGATGGGCGAGACTATAAGACGAATCTCTTATTCGTCGAGTGAAAAGGTATTTGGTCTTGGGTGCATCGGAAGGGAGCTCATCAACGGCGAGGAGATCATTCGGAGTTCGTTTCGGCTCGTCAATGAGATCATCTTCGATAAGGTCGGGAAGCCGTTTCAACTGGGGCTCCCTGGAGTGACTGAGTTGGTAGAGGCCGTGATCCGAGCGGAACTCCTGGATTCTTATGGTAACCCAGCGGAGAGATTTATTGTCGGCACAAGCTTCCTTCCCGACCCTGATATCGCGGCCAACAGCAACGCACACGGCCGGATTCTTGTGCTTGGTATCGATAGCGACAGGAATCCGTACTTGGTTGTGAAACACGACCTGAAGGGGGGGTGCCGATGTCTCGCTGTTATGGATGGTAAAATTGTAGCAGCGCTGACCAAGACAGTTGTTGTTATTCAGTACGAGGAAACATCGACAGTTTCAGGCCAACTTACGATGATCGCGTCGTATCGCCCGTCTACGTACCCGGTAGATTTGGCAATCCACAGCAATATGATTGCTGTGGCCGACCTGACGAAGTCCGTCTCACTGGTACAATACGTGCCCGCTGAAGAAGGCCTGCCGCCGAGACTAGTGGAGTGCGCGCGGCATTACCAGTCGGGATGGGCAACAGCGGTCTCTTATGTGCAGGACGAATCATGGCTTGCGGCAGATGCGGATGGTAACTTGGTGGTTTTGCGGCGGAATCCAGAGGGTGTGACGGCCGAGGACAAGAAGCGGTTGGAGATCACGAGCGAGATTAACTTGGGGGAAATGGTGAACAAAATCCGGGAGATCTCGGTCGAGTCAAGCCCGAGCGCTATGATCATCCCCAAGGCATTCTTGGGAACGGTAAACTACCTACATGATGCTGTGTATGGTTATGAAGTTGGCTAATTGGTGCCGATTTTGTAGGTCGAGGGGGGTATCTACATGTTTGGTCTGATTGCACCACATGCTCAGGACCTCCTGCTGCGCTTCCAGGCGAAGCTATCCACGGTGATTGAGACGGCAGGGGACATCGAATTTGGGAGCTACAGGGCTTTCCGGAATGCAGAACGGGAAGGCGATGGACCTTTCCGGTTCTTGGATGGTGAGCTTCTGGAGAGATTCTTGGACGTGGACGAGGAGACGCAGAAGCAAATCTGCCAAGGCCTCGGGCCAAGTGTCGAGGACATGCGGAACACGGTGGAAGAGCTCAGGCGAATGCACTAAAAGATGTGAAGTGGCATCAATGTAAAGCAACGTAGATATGGACCTCGTCGGCCGCATAGAAGCCGTCTCATGTTTTCAAAGATAACCAGGATTCCCCCAACTCATCAATTGGATGAGATCACCGTCTGGTCTGAGCTGTGCATGCAGTTGATGTTGGTCTAACCGCGGAAGAAGTCGGGGCCGGGGTTAGCCAATCACAGCGTCGCGAATTGATCACTTAGCTGCCTGAGGCCACATTCTTTTTGATCGTGGTTGGGGAAAGTGGAAACAAGCTCGGCCCAGAAAAACCTCAGCTCATGATTTGGATTCGAGAGCTTCCAATTCACCTCGCCTCCAATTGAACCCGCAACCCGCCCGGCCGCCCGAATTCAGCGTACCAGCCCGCTTCCTCCCCGCGAAATGGCGCCCCTCACGAACGCTTCGCGCGCCGTCGCGCGGGCCTCGGCCCTCCGCCTGGCAACGACCTCGACGTCCAACTCCGCCGTGGCTGCCCGTGCCGCCATCAGCACATCATCGGCTCTCCGGGACGCGTCGTCCTCCTACGAGAGCCCTTTCAAGGGCGAGAGCAAGTCGAGCAAGATTCCCGACTTCTCAAAGTACATGTCCAAGGGCTCCGGTGGCACGAACCAGATCTTCGGCTACTTTATGGTCGGCACGCTCGGCGCGATCTCGGCTGCTGGCGCGAAGTCCACGATTCAGGGTGAGTGAAATCGGATGAGAGGCACGAGGGGAGGGCAATTGGCCTGTCAATGGGTGGCCGCGATGATGAGATGGGTTGGTGGAATATATGGGACAGCGGTTGCGGCAGAGTTGGACGGTGCCGGGTCAGGCACACGTGGGATATGGAACTTGTGGGGAAGATGCTGACGACGAATTGGTGACGTGCAGAGTTCCTGAAGAACATGTCGGCTTCGGCTGACGTCCTGGCCATGGCCAAGGTTGAGGTCGACCTCAGTGCCATTCCCGAGGGCAAGAACGTAAGCTGCTACCAAGCTCGACCACCACGCCGGAGAGCAATTGGCTGATTACAAGGCACAGGTCATTGTCAAGTGGAGAGGAAAGCCCATCTTCATCCGTCACCGTACCTCCGACGAGATTGATGAGGCCAACAAGGTCAACGTTGCGTCATTAAGAGATCCCGAGGCCGACGCTGATCGTGTCAAGAAGCCTGAGTGGCTTGTCATGGTTGGTAAGTGTTTGACAGTTCTCAGTGTTCAAAGCAAGCGGGCTCCCGAGTGGTCTTTGCAACACGGACCGCTCCGAGTTGAAACGAAAATGGGGGCAAACAGGGACAGGCGGCTGACTTGAAATTCCTAGGTGTCTGCACACATTTGGGATGCGTGCCCATCGGCGAGGCTGGTGACTATGGTGGTTGGTTCTGCCCTTGCCACGGTTCTCACTACGACATCTCTGGCCGCATAAGAAAGGGACCCGCCCCTCTCAACCTCGAGGTCCCCGTGTACGACTTCCCCGAGGACGACAAGTTGGTTGTCGGTTAGATGGGGTTAAAGGGGTGTATTAATACGGGTGGAAGGGCGATATCGCACAGACGGGCGCGTGGCGGCCTAGGCTCACTCAGTATAGACGCCGGCAAAACGGAGCGCCTGCTGCTGCTTGGTTTTTGGCATTTGTTTCCTCCTAGACTTCTCCATCGCTCTTGGCCTGTGCCGCTGTACAAAAACAAAGACCATCGGAGCATCAAAACATACCACAATCCCAAGCTTCCCTTTTTGTTTTCTGAGTGTTGGTTCTGCTCATCTTTGCTGGATGCTCGCCGATCTTGTTTCTTTTTGCGCGTCACACGACCCAGGCTTTGGTGTCTACTGGGCAGAGGTCGAGCCAGGTAAATGTCGATTCAGGAAAATGATTACCATGGCGAGCTTTGGGGTGGAGATTTCAAACTATTGGAGGGTCGGCCACGTCTCATGCACAAGCAGGAGCAATGATAGACGGATAATCCATTCTCAAACTTGGATGGCGGCTCAAGGCCTTAGTAAGTAAGGATTTCCTCACAGACAGCTCGGTTGATAGGTGCCGAGAGAAACTGATCGTCTGGATCCGACTTTGATGATGGGCAAGACATCAGTGCTTAAAGCCCTACAACCCGAAAGAAGTGTCCATAGTCGACCAACCCCTTGAAGGTGATCACACGGTTGTAATTTGTTCAGCACCCGGCGGAAGTCAACCCCTCAGGCCGTTCATGCGGGCCGCTTGACGTCTGCGAGGATGCCTAACGGCCGCGACGACTTGCCTGCAAGTGTCAAGGCATAAACACGGGTTTCCAATGCCCTGATCAGCATCTCTTAATCTTCTTTGAGGGGCACTCGACTGAGAATGATGGGGAATTGGCCCAGATGGCGATGATTTCCATGTTTTTCTCAGATAACCATGATCACAGATGTCGTCACACTCACATGGTCAGATCTTCCCCAGCTGTCGTCGAAACATGCCCATTGCTACCGTGACGCTCGCTGCTCGGATTACCGCTTCGGGCCGAGGCGTCCCTGCTCTGAGGAACCGTGCTGTACTTATCGATACGTCACTTTGTTACTCTGTTCTCTCCTGCGAGGTCACACCGCAATGCCGTATGATAAGACCAATGCCATTCATTTGGAGGCATAGGAGCAGCTGTGAACTGGAAGTTGGAAGAAGCATAAAAACTGTTGTAGTACAAGGAGCTGCTGTCGGCGCTAAACCCCATTTACCAGGCCATGGCGGCTCCTCCTCTCTCATCTCGTCTCGTCTGATGTCCAGCCGGCGTTTCCCCTCACAAGATTCTAGCTCTCGAGCCCGTCAGAAACGCGGGTGACGTCGGTGGGGAAGGCTCCACCATCCAGCTACTGTTTAAGGGGACAGGAAAGAAGGTTCCGTTCCCCCAGGCATGCGGAAGATGTTTCGAGCGGCCCTGTGAAATTCGGGCAGGGGCAGTAACAATGTGGTTGCTGTGCTCGCTCTGCTGTGTCAACTGTTTGCGTTCTGTCTGAGGAATTCTCCGAACGAGGTCGCCCCAAGCGAGCTCGCTAACAAGTGGCAGCCAAAACTTTGCTGGAGCGGCGATAGCGCTCCGATCCAGGGGTACGCTGCGGCGAGCCCCTGCAACCCCAGGTGCTTGGCGGCCCGGCAAGCGTCAGCCTCTTCACACCAACACCTTGATTGCTTGCATGCGGCTCCGCTACTAACCGTCCACAGCGACTTGAGACGAACAACGTCCCACGTTCCGTCTGATCTGATCTTAACCGCAAGAGCAAGATCGTCTCAAACGCCTGCACGTTGCCTCAGCTAGAGGTCCGGACCACCATAACTGAGAGGCCCGGTTGTTTGTCAATCGATCTCGCTCATTCTTTTGCCCGCCGTGCCTGCATCGCGCGTCGCTGCCGAAAGTCTTTGGGATTTCCCACCGGGCGATCGAAGGATCTGGCACTGACATCAGGCCCAGACCACAAACCGGAATCGTTCCGATGCTGACCACCTCTTCGCCCGCCACCGATCCAGCCGATGCATGTTCGATTTCTACTCGCGTGGCTCGATCATATTTGCTCCTAGGGTTGCGGGGAAGTTCCCGATCCCGATGGCCATGTCTCGGAATGCTCATGAGGGGCTGCCGTTTTTCCAAGGCTTGTAGACATCACCAAATGCTTCTCGAATACAAGCTCATCGCCGTCTTGTTTTCTTTCTCGGCTCGGTAGCCGAATGACCCCCTCCCCAGCCAAGTGGCTGTAGTTGTTTCCCACCGATCTTATCAACAGGTCGAAGATCACCGTCCTTGGGGTCTCACGGGCCATGATTTCCAAGACTCCTTGATTGAGATGCCCACAAGGGGGTCAAAGCTGGCGAGCTTCCAAACGGGAGGTGCGACTTTCGCTTGGCTGTCCCGCTGCCAACTTGCCAATGTGCCGCATAGGAACAGGGGACCTCCCCGCACCAGACACACCCCTGCCAGCGCCTGCCCACGCTCGTTACCACACCGGGGCAGTCCTTGAGGAGGCATTTCGTTCCGGAGTCCAACATAGCCGGCCAGCATCCCGCCCAGGACGCGGCCCAGGCAGACGGGGCTGGTGACAGGGCGGCGGGCGCCTCGATCGCCAGGATTGAGTCCGCTAGCCGAGTGTTGAGGATCCCAGGGCTAAGCTCGCCTTGAGACGATGTGCCTGCCCGATCACCATGCCACTGGGCCACCTACTCAAGCCATATATAAGTGATGGCGGCTGTTGTGCAATGACCTCTCTTGTCTCTTTTCTTCACACGCTCTTTCGCCTGACCTTTTTCGGTTCCTTCGTTTCTTCTCTTCAGTTCTGTGAACTTTCCATTCTTTAACTTTCTCAGGCCGGCCCTCCGTTTTATCAATTCTCTATCCGTTTTCGCGTCGACCGCTTTACGAACCTTTACGACAAGATGAAGTACGAAGTTGCTCTACTCGGGTTGGCGAGCGTCGCCTCTGCCCGCGATATCTCAAAGTACTGGAATAAGCTCGGGAGGCGCGAGGTGCCGCAGGAGCACTCGCACGAGGCCATCCTCCGCGCTACCAACCTGGCACTGCAGTTGGACAACCCCCTCGAGATTCAAGACGCCGTCTTCTCTCTGTTGGGCAATGCCGCTGCCGCCCTTGGTGCACCCAATGTTGCCAACCTGGACTGCCTGCAGCAAATTGTTGCCGACCAGGCCTTTACCAACGCCAAGGCTGCTGGTGATCTCGACGGCCAGATCAATGCCATCCTGTTCCGCGCTCTCGAGAAGAACACCTTGACGGTTGGCCAGGCTAGCCCTCTGTGCAATGAGGCGGCTGTCAACCCCGAGATCGCTGCCATCCAGCAGCACCAGGACCCCGCCTCTGCCGAGGCCTCTGGAAACGCCGATATTGAGCTCGCTGTTGCCATCCAGCTTGCTTCCATTGGTGCCGACCCCGAACTTGCCCTCACATCTGGTACCTTCGCCCCCGGCGAGGTGAGTAATCGCACTGTTTCTGAATCACGAATTCCACCGATACTAACAGAGACTCTAGATCGGCGACCCTACTGCTGCGGGCAACACCTGCAATGACGCCGAGGATGCTATTGGCTGCATCATCTCGCAGAACCTCCTTGTCCCCGCTGTCAGCGCCGAGGAGATTGCGACCGCAGTCGCTGGTGCTGGTGGTGCTGCTAACGCCGGTGCTGGTGCCGCCGCTGATGCCTGTCCCCCCGCTGCTGCCGCTCCGGCCGCCGGTAAGGGCAAGGCTGAAGGCAAGGGAAAAGCCGAGGGCAAGGGCAAGGCGGAGGGCAAGGGCAAAGCTGAGGGCAAGGGCAAGGGCAATGCCGGTGCCGACGCCGGAGCTGGTGCTAACGCAGGTGCTGCTACTGGCACCGTCAACGTCCAGGCTTTCTCCGGCGCCCTCGGCGGACCCCCGCCGCCTGTTGCCAGCACCGCTGGAGCTGACCGCCCCTTCGAGGTGAACGGCGCCACCTTCCTGAACATTGGCGCCGCCGTTCAGCGCTCGTGTGCCGTCCAGAAGAATGCCTGCGCCAACGCTGCCAACTCTGGTGCCCTTGACGGTGGCGCTGCCCAGTGCGACGCACAGGAGGCCGACTGCCTCTCAGCCAACGCCCTCAAGCGCAGACGTATCGCTATGCGCGACGCCAGACAGCGCCGCCAGGCCATCTCCTTCGGCAGCTGCGGCAGCCCCGCCATTCAGTTCGCCGAGGGTCTCGACGGCCGCAAGGAGGCTAGCTTCCAGAGCATCAACAACGAGGACTTCAACCACGGCTCCGCCCTCAACATCAAGATCATCGCCGAGTTTACCTGCAACCGTCTTGAGAGCTCATGCAAGGCTGGCGAGGCCGCTGTCGAGGCCTGCCAGGCTGGTACCGCTGCCGCGGCCGGGGCTAGCGGCCAGGCTGCGGCCGACGCATTCAACGCGGCGTTGGGTGTTTAGGGTTCAACTAGTTAGCCATGGTGGTGTAGGAACTCGGGATGGGATGTAGGAAAAAGGGTAAATGTGTAAGAAGCAGACGGATTATGGAAATGGAAACGCCAATTCTTATTTATTCATTCCAACTTTTTTGTATTTATGGAGACTGTTGACATACACACATCATCGGCATGGCGTAAGTCCTTTTATGGTGTTGGTTTAGCGTCTAGTTTGATCGATTATGAGATTTGTCAAAAAAAGAAGCAAACTCGGACGCTGCACTGCACTGTTTTGGGACGAGCAAAAAGCTGGCCGGGCGTGGTGTGTGGTGGGTTCCCTCCATGAGCCATTCTTCTTGTCATTCTTGTCATTCTTGTCATTCTTGTCATTCTTGTCATTCTTGTCATTCTTGTTTTCTTTTCTTTTCTCATTGCTGGATGTAGCTATATCGCGGTAAGGTGCGAATCAAGGAAATTTGAAAAAAGGTGAAAGAAAGAAATTTAATAATAATTTTCAGCTACTCTGTGCAATACGCGATGGGATAGGTACGAAGACTCTGACCAAATGAATTGGTCTCTCTTCTCTGCGAAAATGTGATGTCGGTATCCTCACGCAGTTCTGTGCCGGAACAAAAAGGCCTGGGCTTACCACACTACAGGCCTTAACCGCACCGTGAAAGACCTTTTTAGCATACAGGAAGGTTTTTGTAAAATACAGACAGGCCCTTTCGGAATGGGAGATGGCCTGCCGTAACCAAAACGATGAGTGATCTTAACAGTGAGAAGGCATCTGGCTAAGGGACTCTTTCCTCTGGCCTAATCGCTGAAATACCTGGGAAGGGAGCTTCTGTAAGCGATCTAGGGGCTGCTGGCATGTGCTTGTCTGATAGACGTCTGGCCTGAGCTGGCTAAATACAATGACAGGTGTAAAGAAATTTAGGGGCAAGGTGGACAATGCACATGATTGATGATCGGAGCTCCTGCAGAGCGTGGGGGGCAGCAATATTTGGGGTAGATGGGCCCGTTGAGGATATGCATTGTTACGGAGCAAGGAAGGACCTGAGCTTGTTTTTGGTACGCTGGAATGAATGCTCCCAATTTTGACATGCTCGCAATGGTCGAAATCTGATCTGTCTAGGATGCTGAACATGAAAGAATCTTTACACTGTACCTGTTGCTATCATCGTCCCAAACCCCAACTCTCAGTATGTATTGACAAGAGCTGCCTGGTCTCCTATATCCACATTGCGACATTCTGAACATGTTACCTCTCAAAACATCTCCCAAAGTGGCGGCGGAAGCGTGTGAGCCGGCGCATGACGCTGACCCGTGATCTGCTTAACGCCGATGTAGACGACCCGTCGGGACGGGTTGCCCATGTTGACGGACTTTGAGCTGAGGCCGTAATACTCCGAGATGGAGTGGGTGAGGAAACGCCTAAAGCTCAAATGAGCATCGCACACGCGGCACCAAACATGGCTAAGAAATATCAAGACGACTAGGAAAGGGAATACGTACTTGAAAGCCCCACTCTCATCGTCACCAGTCGTGTCAAGAACCATGCCGGACTCAGCTGACTTATCCTGCTCCTTTGACATACGCTCGGCCCGCTTGAACGCCTTCCCGCCCATCATGCTCCCGTTACGGCCGACAAACACAATCTCCTCGTCTTCTGAGCTGGTGTCCTCAATGGCTTCTTCATCCGCAGCCTTGGCCACTAGGCCCCTATCGACGAGAAACTGCCGCACAGGCTCCTCCAGCACGCGCAGCCATGATTTGACGGCAGGGGTCTTCTTCGCCTTGGCCCGCAGGTCCTTTGGCACGGTGCCGACGTTGGTATCGACGGGGGCAGCGCCGGCCGGCATAAAGGCAGGCTTCTTGCGGTGTGCCGCGAAGGCGGCCTTGCGCTCCTCTACCCGCTCGCGGAGGCCCTTGTCCCAGTACTGGGCGAGGGCATACGGCACAGTCGGGAGGACAGGGTGCGTCGGATGGACCTGCCAGTCACTCGGGAGCGGAGGCTGGGCGTTGGGGACGTGCAGCAGGTGGTCTAAGCCGCAGGAGAAGCATCGATCAGCATGATGATTCTGTTCGGGCAACAAGCCCCTCCAACAGGGAAGAGGGATGGAGACAGTGGTTTACCATTCTCCCAACGAAGACGCCGACGAGTGCCCTCTTTTCCCCTGAGAAGCTCGTCGCGCTTCTTCATGCTATCACGACGCACGGGCGGGGGGCGGCGTGGCGTGATACCGGCGCCGCCTTCGGGGTTGAAGGCGACGTTGCGGAGCTTCATCCGCGCCGCGGAGGGAGCGGAGGCCTGGGCATGGTCGTCCAGCGAAATGGAGAGGGCGGCGCCGGTTCCTCGGGCAGCGGGCGAGATGGCTAAGGAGGCGAGGGCCTCGGTAGTCCAAGCCTCGACGTCCACAGTTGCGGTCGAGGCGTTGGAAATGGAGTGCTGGTGCAGTACGTGGGGGTGCGCGGGAGCTGCAGCAATTGGCAGGTCGGACGACTGCGATTCGGCATCATGCTCAGCGGCAATTGGGAGGTTGTCGATAGCCATTGTGTCGATCTCTTTGTACTTCGGGTGCTGGAGGGCGAAGAGTTGGTGTTCGCTGGCCTGAGATAAGGGGTAAGAGGTGGCGACTGGTGCTGCTGGTGCCCGGAACCCTTATCTAGACTGCTTGGCGTGATTACGGGAGCTGAATGGGGCGGGTTCCTGGATGCAAGATGCAATTAACAGAGGAAGAACGGGAAATAAACCAAGCAAAAATCCACGACACCGATCTCAGAGGTCCGTTAGTGTCGGCCACAGGATAGAGAATATGTGAGTGGGAAATTGGGACAGGATTCAGGGCAATAAAGGCTTCGATGGTCGCCGGCATGACACATCGACGTCCCTATCAACCTCACCAGGGTGGAAGCTCCGGCCAATCAACGGCCTGTCGCAAGCACGCTCTCTGGTCTCCCCAGCTCCATCGCTGTAGCGTCCCAAGTATGCGGGGGCTAGGCGTGTTGGTGGGGTGGGGCACGCAGCTAAGGAACCCGCACACCAACAGAACCCGACCAACGATAAAGGTTAGTCATGGGGTTCTAGGCAACTATGTGAACGAGGGAAGGCCGAAGAAAATGAAGAGAAAGGTATATTGATATTGGTATTATAAAAATGAATCATGGGTGGTTGTTGTACAAGACTCTAGTCTCGGGGTCAAGTGTAAAATAAAATGGAAATACAGGTGCTGCAGGGACTCTTGGAGCACGCCCAAGCCTGCTCCGGCCTGTGTTCTTTTCTTGAACTCCCAGACTCCTCAAAAACTTAACGCTTGAAATGCCTCCTTCGCCCAGCCCATCTGACCATCCTGGATATCCGTCAGTTCTACCCCACTCAATAATCCCTTCTTGTCGTCAAGACTGGCTCCATTACCCAGTCTCTCCCTGCTTGCCATGAGTGTCCAGACTATGACCATCGATTCTGCCCCAGCCCGTTCAAGCTGTTCCGCAATTCTGCCTTCCGTTCCTCCCGCTTCTCGCCCTCTTCAACGTCGTCCAGCCTCTCACCACCAAGTGCTAAACCGGGCCGCACCAGCCCCGTCACGCTCGTCCGCATACTGCTCCTAGACGCAGGCTGCTTGCCGGTGATCTCAGAGAAGTTACCCATCCCACTCCGCGTGCGACTGCTTCCGCCACCAGCGCCGCTGCCGTTACGGGACCCGCGATTTGCCGATGGGAGCCACGACATGAACATGCTGGAGATAGCCATAGGCCGTGAGATATTGTTCTTCTTTTGCTGTAAGCTTTCCGTGCTGCTATTGGAGGAGCTGGTGCCAACGCGGTTGCCGAGCCGTCGTCTCTTAAGCATAATGAAAGAGAGAACGATCAGCGCGATGGCCGCTATGCTTCCCACAACGGGAGCGGCGATCCAGGCGTTCGACGAACCCATATTTTCCCGAGCTGTAGATGAATCGGGAGAAGAGGTGGTGCCGAGATTGTTGCTGTTGGTAGGGAAGAAGAAGCCCGGTGCGGTCTGAGATGGCAGAGGCAGTAGATCTGTTACCAAGCTTGCCGTGGTGGTGGCCGCGGGGATTGCACCGAGGGTGGCCGTGTTGAGTGTGGGAGGGGTGAAGAAAGCTACCCCAGTCGTTACCTGCGTCGGTAGCGGAATGGTCGCAACTCCCGGGCCGCTTCCTTGGTTTGTTCCGCCCGAAGATGCTGGGATGGCGTTACCAACGCCCTGGAGGAGTGCGGTATCAACACGCACATCAGGAACGACAGAGCTAGTGTCCGATATTGTGTTCTTCAGATAGCAGTTCTTGAAGCCCTGGTCCTGGCTCGCGTCGAAGGATACGCCAGCGCAGCCACTCGTCGATGAGCATTGTCCCATGCAATCCTGGAACGTTGGCGCAAAGTTTTGTACCAGATCGGAGCCGGCGATGACGGTTCCGCAGCTGATCGAGAAGGTCTTCCCAAGTACTGACTGGGTGTTTCCCACACTCGCGCAGTTCGACGACGCCCCAGGGAAGCTTGCCACGGCCGAGTCGATTCTCCTCGAGCTACGCACCCCCCCTGGGCTCAACCTGGCCTTGAGCTGGCATGTTGATCCATCAAAGGAGACACCGTCGCATCTTGGGTGAAATGACGAGCAGATATCCGCGCACACCACTATGTCGAATGCGTCCATGCTGTTTATGACGTTGCCGCCAATATCGGTGCCGCATGAGAGCGTAAATGTCTGGCCGTTCCCGATTTGCGTCCCATTGCGATTAGGACACGGAGACGCCTGCTGCCTCCGGTCCACCGCACTTCTCTCAAATCCCAACCCCCATCTCTTTGGATGCATCATGTGCTGTGGTTCGGAAAGGCTTATGTTTCGGTTGATGTACAGAAGAGTTTCGATCAGCGAGTGGGAGTCGGCCGGCAGACTGTCATGTGCAAGTCGAGTAGTAAACAAACATTATGAGACGAAAAGAAGGTCGACGTTGGTCACACAGTGAAGCCAAAGTTTTGCGGAAAGAACAAGCAGAAGGAAGAAGACCGGAATGTTGGTGCAGAATGCGCCCTAGCCATTTAAAAGAGAAGTCTGGACTTCTTCGGTATCTGGATGTCTCCTAGCCGTCTGAAAGCTGTGGCGTCGCATACGGCCAGCAACGCATCACGATGCAAGGTACACCTGATCGACCAAGCACTGGCGAAATGCCGAACACCCTGGTTTGGTATGCAAACCCCAGAAAGAGACAGAGGCTATTCTGCCTGACACTTCATGGGCGTCCGGTAGAGGGCGAAGTGTAGCGGTTAAACCGACACATGAGACGACAACAGTGACGAGAGCTCGATTGGGGTGTTCCAGGACGTCGATCACCCCAACGAACTGATCGATCCGTGACTGAAAGAAACCCCTCGCTTTTGAAAAGAAGAATGCACGCCACACTGGAATATTGCGAAAGACGCAGGCCAGGGACCCAACCCGACGTACTGCCAGGTGTAATATTCGGTATCGGCGTGTTCGGGGAATTTGTGGGCACAAGGTTGACGGGAGGCTGAGCGGCTCGGGTGATTTGGCAGGAGAATAAGGTGTACCACTGAACGGAGCGGAAAGGGCAGAAATAGAAACTCCGGGTCCAGCATTCGGCCCCTGCAGCGGTCTAGTTCTAGGCACGAGAGCCTCGATGCAGGAGGTATTCCAGGATTCGGTAGAGTCCAGCCTCACTTGAGGGCATCTCTGGGAAGATGATGCTGGATTTCGGGAAATCAGGTCAGACGCCAAGTGTCAAATGCAGTACAAGAAGAGAGACGCCGGAACAGAGTCCCCAACGTTACTGCGTAGAAGAACACTCTAGAGCATTTGGGAGGTGGTCAGACTTCCCACAGCCCGCCTGTTCGAGCATCATTGTCAGTGCAATGGGGTCCGGTTGGTATTCCCAGGTACCAGCTCAAGGTGGTCCAGTGAGGGGGTGTCGCGAGACAAGACGAAGTGTTTCCCCCTCTCTGTGCTCTGCGCGGGTGTCTGTGTACGTATGCGCCTGGGTTTTGTGGGGTGTCCTCGCTTGCGTACCTGCATCGCATCCGATCGTATCCGATCGGGTTTGCATAGACACACCGGGAGGGTCAGATCTGGAGTTGACAATGCGAAGAAACGCTTGGACACAACCCCCAGGAGGGGTGTCCATCAGACGGGCCATCGAGAACAACGGAAGCCATCGTAGAGTGGCAGCGGAAGCTAGTTCCATGGGAAGAAGCGAGAGACCCGGGTAGAGAGGTTGCCAGCGACCCAATGCAACCTCTTTTGCCTCCGCTCAGGTGCCGGCGAAGCGGGTCAGCCCTGTGTGGTGTTGGCTAGCTCGCTGAGCTTTCCAAATGGTGACGGCATTTTGTGATCTCTGAAAGCCCTCAACGTCACACAAGGTGATTTTCGCTGATGCGATGTCCTGGCTCTGGGTCGGCGAGCAGGGACAAGGTGAGTTTGTTGAAGGGGAAGCGAGTTCCATGGAAGGTTTGGTTCGATGTGAGATCGATTTGCGGGGTGTTGAGACGCATTATTGCGGGCGGTCTGGCCTCTTGACTAGTATAACCCTAACCCTAATCTTTCACCGTCAGGGGCTTTAGGGCTTCCTTCCTCGGGCCCTTCCGTCTCGACTTGCCTGCCTGATCGCCAAGACTACCATGCTAAACGACCATATACGACCATACCTACCTCGGGATCCCGTCCGCTCTCCCCTCGATAAACCAGTAAGGGCCAGACTAGTAGTTGGGTCGGTGACGACCAGCGAATCCTTGGTGTTGTATGTTTTTTTTGTCGTCGTCTAGATCCTGGGGACTAGGTAGGCACCAAATAAACGTGTGAAAGCAAATGTACATGGTGAATCACTTCAGATATAAGGCCCACCGGCGCTCTTTCGGCTATCATGGCCTCCGGCTTTCCGAATACGGCTTAGGGAGTTTGCAACGAAGCGCTCCGGAACGGCCCCGGTTAAGAATAAACATCAAACCAAACACCCGGTAACACCGATTCCACCTCCCAGTTAACTCCTCGCCCCAGAAATGCAATGCTCTCGCAGATTGGTTGGGCAGCCCTATATCCTGTATCTGCCACACGTCCAGAGAAATGAACAGAAGAAACGGGGAGCCCCAAACCGAATGGTTAGTATTGGTTTTGTGGTCCCTAGGTGTTGTAGTTTCGGTTGGGGTTTCCGTTGCTAGGCTTCAGTAGAGGGGCGGTTTCTGCGGCGGCGTCGCTTTCTTGTTGATCCCGGATCTGGTCGGGCGTGTCGACAGGGACATCATCATCGAAACCATTGGGATGTAAGTGTGAACGAGGCTGACCCCGGTGCAGCGATTTGCTTGTGTGCTTGCGTGCCTCCATCTCATAGTAGATCGCCATGTAGAGGAGGATACCTTGCATGGAAGCAGTCAAAACAAAAATACCCCAGGAGCTCCATCCAGCCCAGCCCAGGCGAGCAAAGAGGCTACCAGCGAAGATAAACCCACCAGGCGTTTGCATGCACATCATGGGGATGCTCAAGCTACCCACATGCTTGATGTGGTAGGTCATCCAGATTTGCGGTAGGTACTGCACCGCCGCAAGGAGCGCCGCCATTATACCGAGAGTGTTGGCCCACAATCCGAGCTTCTCGGGTGCCACTGTGGTAAGAATTCCCGTAATGACGATGACCGCAAGTCCATGAAGGAGGGTCAGAACCGCAACAAACAGTGCCGTCTGCCACCTTGGGCTTTCCCCCCCTTCCCCGAGCTCCTCGTTGTCGGGGTCGTTTGTGGGGTTATATCGGAAGAACACCAGAAAAAGCACAAAGCTGTAAACAGTCAGTAACAGAATGCGAGCCAGCTCCGAATATGCAAGGCTCTCACATAAATGTAAAGCAGATCCACTGAATTCCCAGCTGTGTAATACCAAGAAGACCGGCTACGCAATGAAATGTCTCGAGCTCTTTGCAGCATGCGACATCCCGACGCGATTGTGGGAGGAGGAGGATGTTGCCGAATGCGGATGTGGCGGATGTGGTGCCAAGCAAGATGAAGTAGGGCGAGATGCCTTCGGATGTTCCTCGTTTGATGATTCGAACATGTTGTGGGAGGTAACTGATGAGCATTCCTATTACGATAGAGCTGCAATTATGTTAGCAAGTGATAGTGGATGGGAGTCCGTCATCCTAGGCTCGTACATAGAAACAATGAGGTTAACAACATTGACGTCCCTCAGGTCATCGCAGAGGTCGCCCTGCATAAGCGCCTCCATCGTCGAAGCAGCGCCGTGGCCAGGAAAACACCCGGTATTGAGAGCTGATGGGACAAACTGTCAATCGTGGACAGTGCAGAAGTCGCGATGGCAGCGCAGCAATCTGTATCCTCGTTTGTATCAACCTGCCCACTGTCGCTTGAAATATCGAGATACTGGAGCGCGCTCTGACGCTCCGAGCTCAAAAGAAAAGCCGTGAGTTCGTCTCGATGTCGTCCAGAGTAGTTAGGCAGACAATGAGCTCAAGAACGCGACGTCAGAACAGCTCATCAAGGTGTCGTTGGTGGGGCAGCTGACACCTTCCCCACGTTAGCGCCAGGCACAGACCACACTCTAATCTGTTACGTGGCGCGCTAACTCCGGTAGCGCAACGCCTGTCCGCCTGCAGAAATACCTGCTCTGATGAAAGCACTAACAGCTGAGAGGCAAGTGGAGCCGAGGATTTTAGGCCCGACCACTACCCCTATTGATCCTCCACAGCTGGGAAGACTGGTGTTGAGAAGTTGACTCTGACGGACCGTTGAACCGCTATAGCAAAAACGGTTATGGCAATGGAAGGCCCTTCATTCAACCTTCTCGCATTTTCCAAGGACCCAGGCGGAGGTATTCCCGTGAGAGGCAATTCCCCTGTCAGTCGTGAACCCACTGAAATTCCTCCCTTTTTCAAGAGTCTGCAATGGTAGGTCAAGATAACTCCCAACCTTACATTAAGACGTCATTGACATCGCTGACAACCTATAATTGCGCACATTAGGTCGGCAGATGGGACAACGCTGTTTGCCTCGTCCTCTGAGAAGCACGTCTGCTCATACGTGCTCCCAGAAACGCTTCTTGAGCCACGAGATGAGCCCCGCCACTTGAAAGCCCACGCTACTCTCGTCCTTGGGGAACAAACTAGCGCAATTGCGCCATGCCCCTATTTCGCCTTGGAAAATCCATACACCCAGTCCATCTTAACTGCCAGCTCTGATCATCCCATCCACCTGCACTACGCATTCCCGCAGCAACCGCCTGATGACAGCGAACATGTCACAACCACTCACCAAGCCCCACCACTGGCCTCCTTTCGACTCATCAAGAAGGAGACCGAAGCCTACCTCCCAATCGCTTCCCTGATATGGCCGGCACCTGGGACTCATTTCATTGCGGGAACAACAAACCGCGTCGCCATCTTCGACGTCTCAAATCCAAGTTCACTCAAAGCGGAACCCCTCTTCTCTATTGCTACGATCCCTTCGGCCCGCCACATCCGCAAAGGCAACGGCATAGGTATGCGTGGGGCTGTGTCAGCTCTAGCAGCCCAGGTGCGGGAGACCGGGGATGCTGGGCTCATTGCCGCCGGCACACGCAGCAGGTTCATGGGTTTGTACGACTTGCAACGCGGCGGCGAATGCGTTGCAACCTGGGGTATTACCGACGCAGCCGCCGAGGCAGGAACAGGCGGCGGGGGTGTTACACAAACTGTTTGGTCTCCTTGCGGGAGGTACTTGCTTGTCAACGAACGAGGTTCAAGCGGGCTCCTGGTGTACGATTTGCGAGGGACAAACCAGCTACTTGCGCATCTAGACGGACGGAACGGCGACACGAACCAGCGGCTGAGTTGCGATGTGTTTCCAGGCACAAACTCCGTTGGGGGGTTTGAGGTCTGGGCTGGGACAAAAGACGGCGGTGTCGTGATGTGGGAAGGTGTTGGGAATCAAGAGGGCGCAGTCATTCCATCTGGGGGCTGGGATGCCCACGAATCTGCGGTCGGCAGCACCGCGATGCACATGAGCGGATCGGTTATGGCAACTTGCTCAGGGTCCTGGGAAATAATGGGTGCTGAATACTTCGACAGTGAGGACAGCGATGACAGCGATGACAGCGACAGCGACCGCGGAAGCGGGTCGGTATCCGAACCAAGTTCGCGGCAATCGAGAAAATCACCGTTTGTCATGAAAGAAACAAGTCTTAAAGTATGGAGTATCGGGACGAGCAACCCGCCATCAAAGGATAGATCCGATTTGGAGGACGAAGTCGGCGGACCGTGAAAAATAATACCTGTCGTCGAAGGAGAGAGCAAAGCACATCTCATCACCAAAACTAAGTCACTCATTGTAGCTACATTCATAAGCTGCGAAGTATTGTAACTTCGGTTGCGCCCAAGGCTACATGTTGGTTTCGGATTCACGCGCCCCAATGGGATTGTGCGAGTTGCAGCCCCAAACAATCGCCGCCGTTTCTTTGCGGCGTTCTCCCGATGCAGATTGTTTCCGAGTTATCCGGGGTTATCCGAAGGGAAAACACCGGCGATCACACTGGCTCGTCAAAGTCATTCTGCGATACCCCCGCGACCAACAGCCTCGCGGACTTGGCTCACTGCGAGCTGCCCCCACGGCTCATCAAGTGCTTCACTTACTCGACCCAACACTCTCCGCCCACCTAATACATCTTCGAGCGCTGCCACTCGCTCATGTGGCTCCATCGTGACGAAGAGAGGTAGACCATAGAGTCGGCCGCCTCCCACCGCTAGCTCTCCGTTCGGAACCTTCAGGGTTCCCAAAGTGATCTGAGCGGCATACACGTTCATGCCCGCACGGCGCAGGAATAGCTCCCAACCCGTTTCCACTGGCAAGAGAAGGTCTTGTACCGGAACGGCCTCAGGGGCGTGTTTGCAAATCGCTGCCGCGAGCCATTTAGCCAGCGTCTCGTTGCCTCCCCCGACATAGTGAAGCCTAACATCAGTTTGCAGGCCCGCAGCATACCCCTGGAATTCAGCGAGGGCTTTTGCATCCGATTGAGAGAGAGGGATCATGATCTCGCTATTTTTGTTTCCTTCAGATACGAGGATAAGGAGATGCTCATACCGCAGGGCAACATTCTCCACTACGTGGCGAAAAACCACTTGACCAGTCACCCCAGGCAAAGGCTTCTGTCGAAGCTTGACCATTGTTGTCACCAGGACGCCTGTTGCGGGGGATATTGTCATGTCTGCTTCATCGGAGTTAGGTGAGCGAATACCAGGAAACCACCCAGTGGGTCTGCGTTTGTTGTAGTCGTGTTCAAGAATGCCGATTCCAGGAATATGGGACTTGACGAGATTCGTGATAACCCTTGAGATCGTGGACGAGACAATCACTCTGGGGGGTATGTTCGGAGGTACGATGTTTGGGGCAACCGCTAGGATCGGTTCCAGCGGAGGAGGCATCAGCACTCCCCCATTGACGGCAGGTTGCGGCTCCTGGATAGGAGACGTGAGCACCAAGTCGGGCATATTGAAGTAGCGGCTTGGAGCAACTTTGGGCTTTTTGTGGGTGTTCATTTCCTCGAAGTTCTCCAACAGCGGCATGATATTCGTGTATTCGCTCATGAACCCTTGTAACACATTTGTTGACCCGAGTATGGATGCATCGATGGGCCTTGTGACCTGGAAGTCGGATCCTCTGCTACCAAGCTGAGAGGATGGCCGTTGCTGCTGCAGCATCTCGTCCCGTATGCGCTTTCGGCCCTTTGGCAAAGCTCCCGGGTCAACAGAGGTCTTCCGGATTTGTTTACCGAGAGGATTCCCTGGTCGAACGTCTGGTAGTCTCTTGCAGTCCGCTGGGGGTGGCCAGTAATCTAAGCCCGAGGCGGCGACAGGGCTCAGCTGACTGTCTTCAGATTCAATCTCGCTGTCATCGCTTTCCCGTACCTTTGTTAACAACAACTCTGATCGTTTTACCAGGGAATCCACACTCGTCACCACCTCGCTGTCCTTTGGTCCTGCTAAAAGGGACTCCAGTACGACTTTATCGATCTCGATCGCTTCTGACAACACAAGCGGCTTGTCCATGTGTGCGAGCGGTTGCCACATCATCATTTGCTCGGTAGTTTTGTTCCATGGCCACTTCTGCAAACTCCAGCCCACACCGGCTTGATCTTGAATCCATTTGAACATCTCCGTCGGTTTTAATGGAACATCTCCCCATTCGGTTGCCGGCATGGAGAAATCTACGACCGGGACTGATATCCTTGCCAGGGCGTCGAGTGGTTGGAGCTTCTCCTGCTCAGCAGACCTCGTGAGATACTCCGCTTTGGCGCTTATGAAGTCGGAAAACTGATGGTCCAGTCCATCGGCTGTCCCAGAAAGTGGGTCGCTGCTGCTGTCCACGAATGCTCTCGCCTTGGCAAGATCTTCTGGGTCAAGAACCCGGGCTCTCGCGTGCTGCCATTCTGCATCATCCTCGGGTATGAACAACGGTACATCGACCTTAAGGCCTCGCGGTAGTGGTCTTGGCGAAGCGAAGGGACTGTGTGTGGAAAGCTCTCCCGCCCTGATCATCTCGGGGATATCGAGGTCATCATATCGTTCGGGGGAAGAAGGTCGCTCTGTGGCAACTGAGTTCCAAAAATTAAAGTCTTCTTCAAGAATTCGGCTTTCGGCAGCTTCTATGTCCGCTGATAACATAGAACCGGCTTCGGACGGTTCCGGGATCTGGCAGTCATCGTCGTCGGGGATAAAGTAGCCTGCGAGGGGTTGGACCAGCGGGCTTAACGGAGGCGTTAAGTGTTCTCGTGCTCCTATCTTCTTTCTTTGTCAGTATTCACCAGTCAGTGTCAAGGCAAAGGGGAGTTTACCCCTTTGTAGATGGAGATATGCTCGAACATCTCCTCCTGGTCCGAGTCGGTCCAGTCCGCCTTGAGACTTCGCATTAGGAACACCAACGACTCCCTCTTCATCTCCAGAGATTCCCCCTGGAACTGCTTCATCATTGCTTCGTCCCCTTCCTTCGCGCTCTTGGGGAAATCCAATCCCCCGTCTTCCCTGTTGTTTTCGGAAAATGGTGGGATGTCATGCTCTGGAAGCCGATCCTTCTGGAACTCCTTCACGGTTCTCGCCAAGTGTCGACAGTCGGCATCATGATCGCTGCGGAGAGCCGGGATCTCAAATTTGAGTCTCTTCTGCGCAGAAACCTCAGAGAAGCACAGCTCAGTCATGAGGGCTGCGACTTCCTGCTCATTGGGTAATTTGCAGGCTTTCTGGAGAAGATGCAGCGATGGGGCAGGCAGCTGCCACTGCTCCGGGGTAGGTATGATGGTCCGAAAGAGACACTCTTCGAGCCACGCAACCTCGAAGAGGCAGCCGGGCTCGACATCGTCGGCGGTTGCCGAAATAGCTCCGTCATGGTTTACCAGCCGCGGTAACGGATCGAACAGGCTGTCGATGGTCAGGCCGTTCCACCTGGCGTATTCGTCGGCTTCCATGGTACGGCTGGCGCAATCGGACGCCTCGCTGCGCACATCTTCGAGTGCCTCCTTCAGAGCGATCAGATCGTTTCCCGTCTCGAAGTCCATGCTGAAACTTCAACGCCCTTTCGGCACAACAGCGTGGATGATGACGCACCCAGCAGAAACAACAGCATGCAGCTCAAGCGTCCGCGAACTGCTCGCATGCTAGGTATTTTATGCATTGCCGCAATTGAAGAGAGGTATTGTGGCGGGTTTAAACTGGCGGTCTAAAATCCATCAAAAGCTTCCAGCGACACAAAGCAGGAAAGGAAAGCGCGATCCACCTCCCTGAAGAGCTCTATCCAACCCTCGGCTCAACCCTGAAAATTCCAATCTTTCCACGTCGGGAACAAACACCGATACCAGAAATAAACTTGCCACCACGGGTACATACTGGCGTTCCACTTCTCTCCCGTCTCCTTATTCTCGTCCAAATACCAGCTGTGGCATCCCCCGGTCCCCCAGATCCTCTTCTTCAGATCTGCTTGCAGCTGCTTGACGTATGCCGATTCAGCGTCCCTCTTGAGCTCGACTGAGGCTGCCTTGCCTTTTAGCACAGGCTTGATCACGCGCAACGCAAGGTTGATTGTGTTTTCGATGGAAATGACGAGCGAGGTATGCCCCGTTCCAGAGTTGGGGCCTGGCGCCAGATATTCGTCAGCACCCATCTCTCACGATACTGCAGGTCGGGTAGACTCACCGCCAATGGTAAAAAAGTTTGGAAAGCCGCTGACAGCGGCACAGTCGTAAGCTGCTGGACCGCCGTTCTTGGACCAGTGCCCTTGGATCGACTCGCCGTTTCGGCCAGTCATCTCGATCCCCACAAGAAACCGGTTAGTCTTGAAGCCTGTAGCCATGACGACAACGTCAGCCTCGGTGACTCCATCCTTGGTACGAATGCCCTCTGGAACAATCTCAAGCACTGGCTCGTCTGTAAGCGTTATCTTGTCGGAGTTCAGGCTTTTTAGATACCCGGGGTCGAATATGCGTCGCTTGCAACCCATATCAAAATCGGGAATGAGAAGATCATGATAGTTCTCTGGCGCTTTAGCTCTGATGTTGTCCACAGCAGCCTTGGCTGCTCGATGTCGAAGCCAGCCGGCGAATCCATTCATCAGATAGGCAGGATATTCCGCCTCGGTTACCAGACACAGCAAAGCGCGTTGAATTCCTTTGGTCCAAGGGGCGTACTTGGTGAGAGTCGCAAACGGGCCAAAGTTAACGGCATCCTTGAGATTGGGGATGATCCAGTGTTTGGATCGGATAACTTGTGTGATGTGCTCAGTTTCGTCAACGATTGCTGGGATAATCTGACAGGCTGAACAGCCATTCCCGAAGACGATCACTTTTTTGTTCTTGAGATCCAATCCCTGATCCCACCGAGCGGAATGAACTACCGGGCCCTTGAAACTGTCGAAGCCAGGAATGTCGATTTTTCGCGGCTCACTGAAGAGACCAACTCCACTGAACAGAAATTGTGCCTCATGCATGAACGACTCCCCAGTCGCATTGTCACGAGCCGTCATTCTCCAACGCCCCTTTTCCTCGACCCATTCGCACTTCTCGACGTTGGTGTTGAAGGAGATTTTGTCGAGAAGGTCGTATTTTGTTGCGACTTTCCGCAAGTAGGCTTGGATATCGGCACGAGGAGGGAGAATGGAGTCCCATGACGGATTGGGCTCAAAGGAAAAGCTATACAAAATGCTAGGGATGTCACATGCGCATCCTAGAGATGAGGGGTCAGTCGACTTCTCTTCCGCGGGTAGTGGAGCAGCGTCCGGGAAGAGTTGCTCACCTGGATATTGGTTGATTGTCCAAGTACCTCCCAACTCACTCTCTCTGTCGAAGATTCGAACATCGTTGATGCCATACCACCGCTTCAGCGTCGCCCCGAGACCGATTCCAGAGAAGCCTGCACCGATGCAAGCAAATTGACTGTAGCTCGCCGGTTCTTCAGCAGCTTCTCTGCGCTCGACGTCATCTTTGGACATGATTGGTTGGCGTTCTCGATCTCCCAGGTGTGAGTGCACTTTGCAGGAAGTTCGGCAAAAATCAAACTCGTATCAACAAAAGGAACAGATAAATATATCCAAACACGGATTGCCTGGGCTGAGTTATTTGAGTCTGAAAGCCGCCAGAGTGAGACGAGTAACTGCCGTCAATGAGGTGGGTCTACGGAGTACCCACGAGGGTGACCTACCCTGTCAACCCAATACGGAAGCAAAACCCGTGGCGGCGATGACAGAGGCTTGTACAGCTGCAAAGGTGTATTCCGGTGTCCGTGGTATGTCGCGTTGGCTCTCGGAAAGAACACTGGCACTTGTACATTGGCTCGCCAGTTGTTTTCAAGTATATCTCCTTCTCGATCTCCGCCATGCTGAAAGATCGTCGTTTGCGGCTATCACTACAGCATCTCGGCATCCACAAGAATAATCAGTTGAGAGCATCGTCCAACCTCTGCTGCTAAGAAACGCGGAGAAGGTCTGAATGTCTGTGCCTCGGCTGTTTGGCGACGTTGTGCTGCTGTGACTGTCTGTGGTATAACCGGCCCAGGTCTTATTAACAAAAGTTGCCACACCCTGTGACACCAAGTACTGACATAAATTCCCCCTCGCCCACCCCGTATTCGACTTTAAAAGCCGAAGGGGTTCGACACGCAAGTACTAACAATCTTACTCAGCAGTCTTTTTTTTGTTTCTGGCGCTGTTGGTGGGCGTTAATCGGCCCGGGGGTGGTACTAATTGGAAGGCTTGGCGGAATACGATACCGGATTGAGGTTCAGTTGGTTTGTTGGCTGGTGCCACCGAGCCTGGTTCGGGCCCCAGAGATGCAGAGCGAGAATGCCCGCGCAACGTCACGCAACAGGCATGTCCGACCCGAGGCAGCAGACCAAGGTGACCTCGGAAGAAGTTGCCAGTATGTGCCCCACAAATAGATCCGGTCCCCAGTCCGGAGGATCAGTGATCTCCATGCCAAGGGTGATTGAGATGGATGCAAAGCGTCCCTCGATATATGAACCGATCCCCACATTAGGGCCTTCGGGTTTTGAATCTTCTTCTGGAACATAACCGCTGGCTGGCGACGTCGCCGATGTTGAGATATTGAACCAAGCCACAACCACCTGATCCGGGTCGAACTTCCCCTCCCTCAACGGAGTGGGCCTCCGAGCAATGGTACTGCTCCTGTCCTTGAATATCTTAGTAGACACTACTGACGCCCTGCCAAGGCATACCCGGACAAACCCCAACTCTCCGCCCTGGAGAAAGCCGAGCTTGTCCTTCGCCTCTTCTTCCTCGGTGAGCTTTCATCGTCCCCACCTCTGAAAGACACACCCACTCACAAGCAACCCCTACCCACAGCCCCCTTCGCGGTACCCTTCAACATCACCCGCGTCTGCCTCCTCGCTGCAATCAAGGGCCTCTTCCCCCTCCCACACTTCCCCACCGTCGGCCTCTACCGCACGGTCCTAACCCTCTTTCCCTACCGACAAACCCAAGTCCTCCTTCCAACCAGTATCAGCGCCTACAAAGCTTGGATGACCAAGAAACAGAAACAACACCCGCCCACCATCGCCTCCAAGATCTTCACCATCGACATTGAATCCATCCCCGGCGCATCGGGCCCCTCCCTCCTATGGATTGGTGACCGGCACACAGCCAAGAAGTTCGTCCTGCTCATCCACGGCGGGGGTTTCTACATCAGCCTCAACACCGGCCATCTGGAATGGGGATTGCAGTCGTATATCCGGGCCTGCTCCGGGGGAGCGACCAGCAGCTTCGAGGATTCGGACGTAGCAGTCGCAATGCTCGACTACTCACTCTCGCCGGAGGCGGTGTACCCGACGCAGTTGATTGAGGTGTCTCTGGCATTGAAGCACTTGCTTCAGCAGCCCAGGGTTACGCCTGGGAACTTGCTTATTGGAGGGGATTCTGCTGGCGGGACGCTCACAGCGCAGTTGCTTTCGCATCTTGTGTGGCCACATCCGCAGGCGGTTCGGGTTGAGTTGTCGGAGCCGCTGGCTGGTGCGTTCCTTGTCAGTCCGTGGGTGGGCGGGTGTGATGGCGAGGAGCGGCAGGCATCATGGCGGGAGAAGGCGCACACCGACATGATTACCCTTGAATTCATTCGCGGCCTGAAGACAATGAACTTCGGTGGAACATCTTGGGAACAGGAACGAGCTGAGGGGAAGGGCTGGGCCTTGCCACTGGATGTGGATCCGTCATGGTTTGGTGGATTAGACACATTGGCGAGGCACGTGTATGTTACAGCCGGGCAGCTTGAGCCTTTGCGGGACCAGGGGATCGAGTATGCCACGCGACTGTCGGAGAAGACGAAAGGGTCGAAGTTGGAAGTGCGACTTGATGTGCTGGAAGGACAGGCACATGAGTTCATCGTTCTGGAGGCAGGGGCCGGGAAGGGTGGCCCAGCTTTGGCGAAGATGAATAACTGGGCGAGGTCGGCCTTTGGGATCCAGAGCGTCGTGTGACTTGAATTATATGATAAGTACTCTGTATGATGATCAGACGAAAACTTTGGCATGTAGAAGTTTATTATAGATCAGTTTGTTTAGTAATATAACCAGAATATGACAGGTGTATTCGTTATACGTGAAACACAAATACAACACATGTAGCTATCAATGTTAGAGGTGATGAGTCCCTATCCATATATGCAATATCAGCGACCAGGCTATCTTGTCAGTTCCAGTCAGCAAAGGAAAAGACACAAAGCCCATCGTATAATATCAACGAACTACTGAGAGATGAACACGAAACGCCCGCTGCGAATGTTCTGATGAGATAATCAATCTGAGATGTCACTCGGACTTTTCGTTGTACTCTTGGTTTGGACTTTGCTCACAAGAATCAAGCAACAGATACTTCTGCAATGGATTTGGACTGCTCAGATTGCATGTTGAGCAGGAGATCGGTCAATCGGTCGATCTTGGCGGACAGGTCTGCAATTCGAATCTCAACATCATTGGCAGGATCACCGTAGGCTTGCTCCTCAGCAGCTTCCTCGGCGGCCGTCGCCTGTCGACGCGTAAGGTGCGGTATGCTGACTTGGTGGGCAAGTTCAGGACGTAATGAGGACGAAGAGGCATGCGTGCGACATTTCCCAGGAGAGTGACCCCATTTCCGCTGGGGAGGTGCAGGACTGGGGATGACCGTCGATTGTCGCGGTCCCCTGAAGCCATTATACTGCGTGCTCTTCTGCGCTGTCCCTCGGATCCACTCGTACAGCTCGATGGCTGCGACAATCGGGAGGTGCGTTACCTTCAAGAGAATAATGCGAGCGTTGCGGAACTTTGTGTCCGAAGGGAGGAAGAGCCGCAGAGGACGGAAGATGACGAGGGCCAACAGGTTGAACGGCGGGTAGAAGTGGGTGAGTCGATTGCTAGTCGATGCCTCCAAGACGTAGACGCTGTACACGTAGAGGTACTCCTCTCGCGCATGCGTAATGACCCGAGAGAAGCTGTTGGACAGCATACCCGTTAGTGAGCCCATGAGGAGGATAGAGCTCAACATGATGAAAAGAACCATGAGCGGGGGGCCGAAGATTGGATCAACGTCCACCATAATGTCGAATCCAACATAGCTGGACCCAAAGAAGATTTTGGTCAAGAACCAGACCATCTGTGGCAAATATCAGCCCATATTCTCCATTTTGGGAAATTTCTTTGTGTCTCGGGAGCAGAAACTCTCTTTTGACTCCTGAGACGACAGAAAATGGACTGAAAGGGGAGAAAACCACTCCGATTTGCACATACGTCTTTGAAGGGATAAGTTTTTCGCCCGATTAGCGAGAAGGTGGTGAGGAATCCCATGTAGATGACAACAACAAGGACCATGAACTTGATAAAGTCTTTCCCCATCTCCTTGAGGCACGGGATAAGGGTCTGTTCAGTTGTCAGCAACATAATATCCAAAGAAGCCGCGGCGTACGTACACCCCAGTAGGGACTCAAGCTAAGGATAGAGCAGACTCGAGGAACCATGAAAAGAGCTTCGAGGGCCAAGACATCAAATGCAAGGTCAGTGAACCACTCGCTCATCTCCGGATCAGCCGTTCTCAACCCAATAACCCCTATTTTCGGGATAAGTTAGTTCAACACATCAAAGCCGCGAGTCATGGACATACGTAGTATGAAAAACACAAGGCCGATCAGAAGCATGACCATGTCAAAGATGTTCTATGGAGTTAGAGTCAGCAATCAGTCAAGGATGAAGATACGCAGCAACACATACCCAAACATCAGTGGTATAGAAGATAGACCCAGCATCAATCCACTCACTCAGCTCGTCGTATGAAAAGGCAGCAAACCAAATATACAAGAAGAGTTCCAGAATCGATATCCTAGTATAGTCCCTTTCCACGAGGACGGCGTAGTACAAGAACAGGAAGCTTGCGAAAAACAGCACCTCAAAGGCCTTGAGATACTTGGGCACCCGGAGGCGGGAAAACGGATCAGCTGCGGACGGGTTGTAGAAGCGCGGCTTCTTCTCGGCGTGAACCGACAGATTGTCCCAGAAGATGATATCGCCGTTCCATATCCCGGTAACAATCTTCTGGACCACATTTTGACTGAGGAATCGCTTAGCATCGGCAACGGCGGCGATCTCAAGGGCATTGAGGTGGATGAAGGGGGCAGTGGGGTCCTCCTCCTCTTCGCCGTCGTCCTCGTCGGCGGTCATGCTCATAGTGAGGCGGGAGATTGACGAAAGGAGAAGATTCCTCCTAGTGCTTCCTGTCCGGGTCAGGGCTCTCCGGGTTGCCCCAGCAGTCCCGCTCCATACTTGGGCAAGAAGCGCGCTGCTTTCGTCAACTTCCCCCTCCTCTTCGTCGGCAGTTCTGTGCCCTTCGGACGGGCAAGATTCGGGAATCTCATAAAGGCAGTAGTCAACAGCTTCTCGCTCAGACAGATGAGTGAGGAAGCGCCAAGCAACGATCTCGCAAGCATTTGCCCTGGCATCGCTGAGACCTTTGTCCTCGGTGTCGGTGCCATAATGCCACTTTAGCGCTAGTAACGCATTCACAATGGCTGGATGGGTGCAGGAGCGGACGAGATGCTCAACCAGAGCTCTCAGACCATCACCAGCGCCGGTCGTCCTAAGCTGCTCAAATGTGCAGGGCAGGTCAACGATCTCGGCAATGTAGCTTGGCATTGGTCAGCGCCCTGGTCCTCAGTTCGTGCAACGGGCGCAGGTATCCACCCACATGGAAAGCTTCTTTACCACTTCGCGGAACGAGTCATCGAAGGTGATATCGGGAAGTTCAGGCCCGAAATGTACCTGTCGACCGACAGGTGATGGGGTCCGCAGGCCAGCTTCGGGGCCTCCCAGTGGACGCGATTTGACGCGTACAGGCATCTTGCGCGCTCAATCTCGGCGTATCCAAGAATACACAACAAAAAATGCTCCAATTGACTGCCGGACTGGTAAAGTTTACCTGTTGGAGAACAAAGCTCCGTGTAAAGAGGGGAAACGAAGCTCCAAAGTTGAGATGCTCGGGACGAGAGTTGAGACGAAGGCGGAGGTTGGAAGTCGCCGCTGCCTGCCGAAGCAGGGTCATGAACCGCCGCTAACCTAACCTGTTCAGGCCCATCACCACCCGTCAACACGGGCCACAATTGGCGGGGGTCGCGGGGCAAACCCGCTGAAGGGATAGCGTACGCGGCAAAAATGACGTCCTTGCCATTGTGACCAATCTGCACCTATCACCATTTGATGGCTGCCTTCTTCGTCGCGTAATAGCTCCAGCTCGGTGCCTGTGAAGGCGGCATGTCTTCTTCAGCACCAGAACCCCAGGATGACGACACCACATGCATCGTTACGTTTTACGGTGGTGTTTTGGCGAGGGAGAACATCGCAATGCCGCACTCTATCATTTGGGTACCTTCCTCAGCTCTTGTTGGCTGATTTGAGGGGGCAGTCCCTCCCTCCCTCCCTCCTAGACCCCTCTTTCCATAAGGTATCTTGTCACTCCTTTTCCAGCCGAGGAAGCCCTCAAGGCCCCGTTTGTTTACTGTTTCCCGGGTTCGGCCGCGGACAACCCACCTCCGCCGTCACGGACCCGGTTAATCTAATATGGCGCCTGTCCCCGTCTTGGGGCTCAATCACGGGTGCCACGGTGGCACTCATACCGCCCTATCTTGTCAAGATTGAAATTTCAGCCATGCGATTAAGATGAGGATCAGACTACTTATTACTTCGAGCGAGTACCCGGGGCGTTGAGGGTTGTCCATTCTCCACGACTTTCCCACAGCCATCCGGAGCTCACCGGCTAGAACCCCCCTGCTGCAACGATGAAGTCGATGCTCACATTCGGCCTAAGCCTGCTTTCTGTGGCAGGTGTCCTACCTATCGCAGCTGCGAAGTCCACGGCCAATGGGACAAGGTTCTCGATCGACGGGGTGACCAAGTACTTTGCTGGCACCAACTCGTACTGGATCAGCTTCTTGACAAACGATGCCGACGTCGACCTTGCCATGGGAAACATTGCGAAGTCCGGCCTCAAGATTCTTCGAGTTTGGGGCTTCAACGACGTGAACCAGAAGGGGTCAGGCGTCTACTTCCAGCAGCTGTCTTCCTCAGGGTCACAAATCAACACTGGGGCCAACGGCCTGCAGAGGCTTGATGCCGTGGTCAAGTCTGCCGAAAAAAATGGCGTAAAGCTCATCATCAACTTTGTGAACTACTGGGACGATTATGGCAAGCTACCACTTCCGAGCTACTCGCTGATATGACTAAACTGACACTCTGCAGGCGGCATGAAGGCGTATGTGACAGCCTTTGGCGGCTCCAAGGAGACCTGGTACACAAATCAGCGCGCCCAGGAGCAGTACCAAAAGTACATTGCCGCAGTGATTGGTCGGTACAAGAACTCTAACGCTATCTTTGCCTGGGAGCTTGCCAATGAACCCAGATGCAAGGGCTGCAATACCGACGTGATCTTCAAGTGGGCATCCGAGACTTCGGCATACGTCCGCAGCCTAGACCCTGAACATATGATTACTCTTGGCGACGAGGGTTTCGGAATTCCCGGGGCATCCAGCTATCCTTATGGCTACAGTGAGGGGACAGATTTTGTGAAGAATTTGGGAGTCAAAGACCTTGACTTTGGGACTTTTCACATGTATCCGGACAGTTGTGTGTATCCCCGGCTACAAGCCATCATCCGCTAGAGATCTTTTGGGGATTTGCTAATGGAGGAGATAGGGGGTGTTCAAAACAGCTTCGGCCCCGGCTGGATTAAGGATCATGCTGCTGCTTGTAAAAAGGCTGGCAAACCGTGCCTCCTGGAGGAGTGTAAGTCGGCCTGGGCTTGTCCGCGACCCTTTGACATATTAGCTAACTAGCACAACAGACGGGACAACTTCCGACCATTGCACCCAAGAGAAGCCGTGGCAGCAGGCATCTCGAGCACTGTTTGCTGACGGCATGGGAGGAGATGCTTTCTGGCAGTGGGGCGATCGTCTGAGTTCGGGACAAACTCACAACGACGGGAACACCATCTATTATGGGTCTGTTGATGCCACATGCCTCATCTCAGACCACATCAAAGCTATCAACGCACTGAAGTGATCTTGATGGGCTTTTGGATATTTTCCAGATAGGGTTACGAAGTACGAAGACTATTGTAAAAGTAAGGGTCTGCCTTCAAGGGAGGTCCTGTGATTTGATTTTGAAGACCGTATCACATTCTCAAGGGGCCTCCCTGTGTTATACAACGGCCTGTTTCAATATGTTCGGCGTTATTGTCCTAGAAAAATACAGTGTGCAGGGTTCCCCAACATATTCCTACACGGACCAGAGACTCTGCTTTTACCGGTTACGTGCGAACCTACAGGGCAACGATGAATTTTACTATTTCGCAGTGCAACAAGGCCCGCCATGACAGCCCAGCCACAGCCCTGAAATAGCCGCACACCCTATTCAACCGTGACCTCGGGGTTTCCCCGCCCGCCCTTTACCTGAACAGCAGGAGGACCAATTATGACGCTTCCCTAGTTCATGGGAATTGCCCAGTTGTTTGCTTTCCCGGAAACTCGGCTGCAGCAGCTCCAGGTGGATTGTGGGGAGGGGAGCTCCGACGTCCTAGTGCCGGTAGTTGACCCTTGCCGTTCTATTATTGCATGAGCTTGACTATTTATCATCCCTACAGACCCGTGGTGTTGCTGTATTTATGCCCATGCCCTCCAGCAGCAGCCAATATCATCTCCAAGCAGACACTGGGAGAAGTTGAATCTCGTTTGAAACGTCATACCGATCACCATGGGAGTAATCCGAACGATCATCTGCCTTCTTGGCGTGGTTTTTGCCCTTTTCTCCACTGGGTCAGCCCAAGCAGCTAGCCAAGTCCGCATAATGGTCTTGGGCGATTCCATCACAGGATCACCAGTAAGTCTTCCGCCTTCTACAGCCAACCGAGAACTTACCTACCTTACCAACCCACAAGGGATGTTGGCGGGCACTCCTCTGGCGAAAACTCCAAACGGCGGGAATAACCAACACCAAGTTCGTCGGCACCCTGCCCGGTCAAGGCTGTGGGTTTACCTACGATGGCGCCAACGAGGGGCACGGTGGGATTCTTGCCACGGGAATCGTCTCCCGTAAGGAACTGCCCGGCTGGTTGGCGCAGGGTAAGCCGGATGTGGTCATGATGCATCTGGGGACGAATGACGTGTGGAGTAACAAGAGTCCCGATGAGATTTTGGCGGCGTTTGGGACAATGGTGGATTGGATGAGGGAGAGTAAGAGGGGGGTTAAGATACTGGTGAGTTTCTGGGTGGAGGCGCTGTGGTTATTGAGATTTTGAGCAACTGAATGTGGATTGACTGTGAAAATCAGGTTGCCCAGATCATACCCATGAAGCCATCCAACTGTCCGCAGTGCGGAGACCGTGTGGTTGCTTTCAACAAGGCGATTCCGGACTGGGCGGCATCGAAGAGCACCACTGAGAGCCCGGTAGTTGTGGTTGACTGCTGGACGGGCTTCGATCCATCAAAGGACGCAGGCGATGGGGTGCATCCCAACAACGCGGGAAACCAGAAGCTGGCTGATGCTTGGTATGCACCGCTTGTGAAAGCTATTCGGGGTTGACCGGTTGTGGTCTGTGGCTGTGAACATCGTGCATTTTGTGGTCAGGGCTGAAACAAGTTCTCGAAGGAATGTGCTGCACAGACTCACGCATCGCGCTTTGTGTTCACACCCATTCATGTAACAAATGCATGCGATTTCAAGCCTATTATTCTGTCTGTCCTGCATGTGATCGGCGCTCAAGAAGCAAAGGGGAATTCGCAAAGCAAAGTGAAGGGAACCCGTGCCGCTGAAACTTGTTGCTGTTGAGGTTCAAGGTCAAAAAGGCTGGGGCTCTGCAGTGAGAGACTCGACGCCAAAATTCTGGCAGTCGCAAGAGAAATGGTACAAGGTACCTCTCGATGCTATCCAATGGCAAGATGTGTATGGCCGAGTTCCGAAGGCGCTAGCTGTGTTCACATTAAAGCAGCATGAGCTTGAATCCCACTTCTGTCATGGCTTTTTGCCTGATCACCAAATATATACTGTAGTGTAAAACGATTACCAGTTACCAAGTGGGGGGCAGCGTTTTGTTTTGACAGGCTTCGATGTGGTTCCTGGGAGAGGATCTGTGGATCACGGGGCTCTCCGTGGGGAAGGTTCGGGGGCTCGGGGCGTTCCATGTTTCGGATCGATTGTGGGATTATGGTTCAACCAGAACAAACAACGGCACACAACCACGCCATGGGACGCTGGAGGGGCTCTACCGGCCGCTCAATTGGATCCACCCCGCATCTTCATCACATCTCTTATACGCACATCTTGACAGTTGCAATGATGCGGCTGCGGTGTTGTTGAGTTTGAGATCGAACCCATGTTGAATGGGTCAGGGCTGCCCACGTCGAGCCCCTTAGCGCAGGGGCTATCAAAAAGGACGTTTGTGGGTGTTCCCCGCTAGGGTGGCTTCCCAATCGGGTCCGCTGGGACGCAGAAACGCGGAAACGGAAGGAGGGGAAGGATCGGTCCCTGTGAGGTTAAGGGGGGCTAGCGCTCTGGGCGCGGCCAGCTGAGCCAATCGCACGCCCATCGTTGACGCGTTGGTCAATTGGGACGGACGCCACGGAGCTGCAGGTGCTGGATTGGGATGATCGAAATTAAACCACGTCGCCTGGAAGCGAAGCCGAAGCGCTCAGGAGGAACCAGGAACGCGCGACGCTCCAGAGGCGACCAGATTTTCGGAGCAGAAAATCCATTCCCGGTCTCCAAGCTACTCCCAACAGATCGAGGGCCGTCGTTCTGTGGACCGTTGACCGTAGGGCTCGCTGCTGCTTCATGGGTTTCTTCTTTCTTGTCATGCAAGCGCCCTTGATCCGCACCCTGACAGCAACCTTTTTCCCCCCGCGCGCCATCTCAATTTGAGAGCGTCTCCATCCCGCCCCAGCCATCCCGATCCCATCCACATTGACGGCTTTGTTTCCGACTCTGATTCTCAACCAATTCGCCGCCGCCAGCCAGCGCTTGTTCAGCGGTTGCAAACCGCGACCTGTCTCTGTCTCCACGCAGGGCCAGGCCGCTGCCGCAAGACCCGCAACCTCTGCAAGCTTTCCCCCCAGCTTCCACCGACCCTCCCTCGGCTTTGGCTTTGCCTCGGTGCTATCTGTCCCATTTGCGTGCGTGTGTGACACCGGAGCGATGGAGTCGCCCAGCCGGGGCAGCAGGTATCCTGCGTCCTCGCGCGTCGCACACAAGCTGGGCAGCGATATCGCGCTCGTCGCCATCCCCCATCGGCCCCGTCCTCGCGCCGGCACGGGCGGACGGGACCGCGCCGCAACGACGACGAAGCTCCTCCTCGAAAGCCCGTCGCTGGCGGGCACCACCGCGCCTAACAGCCCGACCCTGGCCGAGTTCCCCGGCTCCGGCTCCGCTGACGATGCAATCGACGGTCCCCCCAGGCCGACGACGCCCCAGATGAAGCTAAGAGTCCACGATGGCGATGGGTCCCCACCGGTTGACGCCTCGATGAGAGATCTCTCGTACCGGAAGCACCATCGCGGAATTGGCTCGATCGACTCGATGCTTTCCTCCACTACATGTGTCAACACCCAATCGGAATGCAGTCGCCCAGCATCGCGTGTGTCCCCGAACCGCTACGACACTGGCGGAATTCCCGACGTTCTGATGCTGGAAGAGGCTGCCAAGTATGCCTATGCCCAGGACTCAGATGATTTGCCCGGCTTGGTAGTCCTTGAATCCCTCACGCCCACCCACAGAATGCACTTTGTCTCGGCGAACAGCCCCTCCTTCAGCCCGAGCCCAATCGCCGTCCACGGAGACTACGAAGGCGAGGACGGGTCCGTCGAGGAGACGAAGGTCGTCAACGAGATATCCAGCTGGGTGTTACGATTACTGTGGGGGAAGGAGGTCGACGAATGTATTGCTCCGTTACTGGTCGCCGACTGTACGAATCGCTACCTCCAGGAACTTTGGACCGCCGCTGAAAACGGAACCCTCAAGAGCGCTGCCGCATCCCCCGATCAAGCGTCGTCATCGCCTAATGACGGTTTTAAGCAGGAGACCGGTAACAATGGCTACGGACAGCCGCTTCAGAGTGGTAACGGCAAGGGAAAGAGGAAGGCAGACGGGGGTAGCGAGGACGGCGACGAGTTCGGCGATTCGGATGGCGGGAAGAGAGATGAGGAGGGCAACAACACCATCGGTGCTCAACGGCAACCCGGAAGACTCGGCGCCAACTCTAACTTTAGCTGCCCGTATCGCAAGCGCAACCCACTTCGTTTCAACGTTCGGGAATACTACGTGTGCGCTACGCACTCGTTTGCTGACATGTCCCAACTCAAGTAAGTTCACTCTTCTGCCGAACCCACAATAAGATGCTGACCACGGTGAATCAGGAAGCATATTCGTGCACATCACCCTCCGGTCCAACGAAATGCGGGGCCTTTCTCCTGCCCGCGATGCTTCCAGGGGTTTCCCACCAAAAATGATCTGGACGACCATCTGAGACAGCCAGATGTATGCCACATCACCTTTGACCAGGGCGGCGCGAACCCTGAGGACGGTATCACACAAAAGATCATTGTCTCGCTCGAAGCAAGGACACTGAAGCTCAAGATTGACAACTGGGTATCGCTGTGGAAACTCCTCTTTCCGCGTGACGCAGTTGTTCCTGATCCTAGTGAGCATCAACCCCCTTAATCCAGCTCAAAAGTAGTGCCGCTCTAACATCGAAGCAGCATTCGTACCCGTAATGGAAGTGTTTGACTTTGTCGCCGAGTCAAAGAAATTCCTCACCAAGCTCAGGGAGCTCCTTGAGCTGCAGTATCGCTATGTCCTTGAAGGCGCTGGCCAACCAGCGGATATGGAGCGTAAAATTCACCAGGGACTCGACCGAAGCACACAATCGATATATAACTGGGTTGAAACGGTCATCCAGGATTGGGAACAGCGATTCACTGGAACGACCTCACTTTTCTCACAGGCCGAGCTACCTAACGCGCAGCCGTCAGCGGAGGATGCATGGACCGGCGCATCACAGCTTCTTCCGCCCTCCCCTGCCCTCACGCCTACGGTTGCACCTGGAATCGAAAATTCGACGAATGCAGGGTCTCGGGATGAGAGCCCAGACTCAACTAACCAGTCCTCCACTGCCGCTACCTCTGGGTTGCGCCGCACCAACCCCCCCAAGCGAATCAGGAGGTCAGACGTCACGGCCAAGACCCAAATCCCGGTGCCGATTCAGAAAGCGAGAACACCCCAACCACAAAGCCGAACCCCCAGTTCTTCGATCAGGCGGCCCTCGGGCGTACCCGTCCTCGCCACGCAAGCAACAGGAGCCCTGCAATCTAACCCACCGATCCAGAATCCCCGCCCAACCTTTCCCCAGCACTGGGACTATCCGCCCGTCTCTTCACCGTACGCTCCTCAGTATACAGTCATGGCAAGCAGTCCTGGCCTTCCTCCGCAACACCACGCCACCGCGCCACAATATCCAACTGGCATGCCTCAGTCTCCGTTTCTACCCTCTGAGCCTACCACCCCAGCAGATCACACACAGCATCAGCTCCAACAACAACAGCAGCAGCAACCGCATATTGATGGACTTCAACACGACCCCTCTGTCACCGATCCGCACCACTCTGCCACGATTCGTGCTTCGCGCTTCATGGGCTCCACGCCAAGGACCTCGCTTACGTCAGTCTGGGTACGCGATAGCAACGCCAACCGCGACTCAGCCCAAACTCTCGTCGAAGCACACCCGCCAGGGCCATGCCAAAATCTTTACTGCCCGAGCTGCAGCAAAGCTCTCCCAGACGGCGTCGCGCATCCGGGTATGGCACATTCTGGAGGAGGCGTACATCATGACGCGGGCCCGGGAGGTATGTACGATGGGCATGGCGTGATGGTCGGCCCAGGGGACTACGCAATGCACGTTGTGGGAGAGGAGCACGGGCAGTATGTTGGCCAAGGAGAATGGGGCCAGTACTCCGTCAATGTTAGCGCTGACGGCGGAATGGGCATGCATGGCGGTGGTGCGGTTGGTGGAGGCATGTTTGGCCATGGGGGGATGCAAGAGGGGTTTTGAACACATGCACATCAAATTTCCTTTGTCACTATGAGCGAGGCGCAACGGCGTCAGGTCGCGCGGTGTTTGGAGCGCACTGGGAGGTTGAGGATGGATTGAACACAAAAGACGACACACGAGGACGACTTCAGCGATGAGAACGAGATACACTTTGACGATGTGGCGATGAGTAATGTATTACTAGTGTTAGACTTCTTGGGACCAGGGTCCAGGTGGGTTCTGGGCAATGTTTAATTTTGCTATATACCATTGGGCGTGTGGGTTGATGGGCTACCCGTCTTTGGATTGGATTGGATTAAATACGGTAGAGGATTTAAGCTTCATGCTGGAGGTCTTTTGTGTCAAATATTTGGTAGTTTTGGGTGGAATCAGGGGTATCTATGTTGTGTATTCTTGCCCGTCAATACTATTCTTCCGTGGATCTTGACCTATTTCTTCCGTGTTCAGATATGAGGCTGATAGACTTCAAGCCTTGAACTTCACGATAGCAACATTGCCGCTGGTGTCGTTGCACAAAGATCTTATCATCGGATCTACGGAGGAATCATGTCGATCTCCATGCCGTGTAATGCTACGCACTTTCCGCGGCACCCAGCATCCGGCAGCTTTAATCACCAATATACCATGTCAATGCGGGGATTCAACACCGCTCAGGTTTCACATGTCGGTGATAATTTTGCTGGTACGTACGTGTACTTGGTTGTGTTGTCAATCAACGTTACCTGGGTTTCTACACCGCTTGACGTCGGCTCCTTTGAGGCACTCCTCGCTGATTTACTTACCATTGGGGGTGTATTCTCCGGTCATCTTTCCAACAAGGGGATTCGTGTTGCGCCAGCCCTCCTGCGATCGATCATACCGGGGTTGGAAGGATGGGGCTGGGGCCGAGGGATCTGGGAGGGTCGTATCGCGCTCCCACTGGCTGGACATAATCGCGTATAGTGGGCATAAAGCCTGAGGCTAAGCTCAAAGGTACCGCTGCCGTATGGAGAAGGATTTGATTGACTGCAACCCGTAAGCTCCGCCAGCTTCCCGCTCAGTGGGACTGATGTCGAATGCAACCTGGTAAAATGAATGCGGTGTGTTGCGGGCGGCGGAATTTATATAGGAGGAGGGAGTGCCGGCTCGATTCGCTCTTGTGATGCTCCTCCACGTCCGTCATCTCCTGTCGCGGCCTCAGACAAGAACATATTTCCGCGATGGTCGTCATATTATCCTCTGTGTTGGCGCCTCTTGCGGCGTTCGTGGTGGGGGCACTCGCCGCGCCGCTGCGCGATGGCACATCCGAAGTTGTTGCGCCAAGCCTCCTATTCAATCGCGCTGATAGCTTCGCCTGCCCGGTATTCGAGAGCTGGTCCGGCGCCAAAGAGACGTGCTCCGGCGACGACATCATCTGGAACAACAAGACAGCAGGCGGGAAGTACGTCACATATTACATCCTCCCAAACGATGCCACGATTGTCGGATCCGGCGCGGCAAGGAGGAAAGTCGCGGTCGACATGATCGAGGGCGCTTTAAATACGGGAATTTCGTACTTTTCTCAATGGGGGGTAGGCGTCAATGTGTTCATTGGGGTTGTCGGCCAGCACACGGCTTGGGGGTCGGCCAGCCCGGTCACCGGGGCGGACGGCGCGCTCGAGAGCTGCAATCTCATCGTGCGGTACCCCGGCGCCACCGAGGATGCGGTCGTGACACTGCGGACAAAGAAGTCGGTCGTCCACGAGTTCTACCACTGCGTGCAGTACGCGCAGAACCTGAAGGGGCGCAACTCGGGGTCTTCGGACCAGCGCGACTGGTGGATGGAGGGGTCGGCCCGCTTCTTCGACGGCATCATGTACCCCATCACCAAGAACGATAACATCCTCGGCCGCGGACAGTTCCCCGAGGAGTACGACCCCAAGGGCTCGCTCGTCGACCAGAGTTACGAGGCCGCGCTGTTCTACCACTACCTGCAAAACGTCGGGATCACAACCAGCCAGATAAACGACTGGGTCGCGTCCAAGATGGGCCGCAGCACCGTTGCAGAGGATCTGGTCGACATTGCCGCAACGCCGCTGTTTGCCGACAACTGGCACGGCTTCGCCCAGGCTTACGTCGGTAACACGGTCAACTATACAACTACTATTCCCATTCAGATTGTCAACCCCCTGGCCTACGTTGAAACCGTCGGCCTCTCCCAAGAAGTTGGCGAGAAACTCACGACAACAGCGAGGGCCATAGGAGGGTTCAAGTTTAGCGTGGGGCGGTACAACTTTCCGGCCAAGACGCAGTACCGTGTTACGGCGGTCCAGGACGCGACGTGCTCGAGGCGCGCTGTTGGCGGTGCGTGGGAGCCTGTGTCGGGCGAATTTGACGTCACGGCTGAGGCGGCTGTTGAGGCGGAGTTTCTTTGCTCGTGCAACAAGTCGGCGTCGTGTGCAAGCCAGTTTGTCATGGAGCGGAGGAGTTAGTGGTGCGGTGGGGCTTTTTGGGATTGGATCGACGATTGACATGAACGGAAGGGGAGTTTTAGCATGGCTGTCTGGGTTGAGGACTGGGTTTGCTGCATTGCATTCTGATCGCATCGATTCTGTATATATTTCCAGATAGAGAGATGTATATACTCCAAATGCATGTGGTCTGGGTACCGGGTATAAACGACTTTGACAGATGGGGGTTGTTTTAGTCCGATGAAATGAGAAGAGCTCTGGCCCAACTTCAAAGTTCAAGTTGTGGAGATTTTGGATGAGCTCCGCTGAGGGAATCCTACCTCTGTTTGCAGCAGTTTCAATGATTATCATCCCATCTTTCCCACTCCCTCGCCTCCCGTCACATTCAGCTCTTGTTCTTTCCGTCTTATAATAGCTTTGGTTTGGCCAGCTGACCTTCGGCATTGAAGCCACACTCTTCCGCCTCCGGCCGTTTTATCTAATTTCTTCCCTCCTCTCCGGCTTTCACTAATAATTCTTACCCTCAACCGCAAAATCTCTCCACCCCACCCTCAGCTACCAGTCCTTTATATCCTCTTGTCGCCGTTGGGTCCTGCACACATATCTATTCGATTTAGACCATTCAGCTCGAAAGTCAGCTGTCTATGGGTAAGGTGCTTGCCTACCTATCAAAGAGCCAGGAAATTAGAATCCCTAACATTCAGCGAGCACCTTCCTCAAGGCATCAAACTGAACCTCAGCAACTTCTTGAATCGCAGTAGGATTCTTGAATTTTCGGGGCAAGAAAGCGAAATTCATTACAGATTACCGCTACTTCTTCCTTACCTTAATCAATCTCCAAAGTTTCTTTCACTTCTCAGGCAGCAAAACTTGCCGACACTTCATCTACCACTTTTTACTTCTTTAAGTTCTTTCTCCCAGCCCTCAAAGTAATTCTCTCCTCGAACCACAACTTCGGCATTCTCTCTTCGGATATTTTCCTCTCAGTCGCTGCACTATGGTCCCTCGGATTTCCTTTCTACACTCGTGAGGAAAAGCGTATCTCACTTGAGACAAGTCACGCGATTTCCCAGTCCCTGCTACCATTTTGTCTCCCTGCCTCAACCTAGGTATCATTTTGCACCATCCAATTGAAAATCACCCTAACTTCCACGGCACAGGTGCACAAGTCCAGCACTATGAGCAGCAAACATGATTCCCTGGAGGATAGGGGCGCTTTCATCGTAGCCGAGGTGCTTCAGCAACTGCATATATACCTAGAAACCGGTGATCTTGGCGCCCTCGAACGGGCCAAATCTGTCTTAGAGGCTCAGGATATTGAGGCAAAAGGTCCCGTTGAAAGTGACGGGGAGATGGCGTTACGGGAGCTCGATAGCCTCTTGATGGGCCGCGACACGTATGACAGCGATGAGGCTGCCATGGCTGCGGAAGCTTGCAAGGTATGTAGCCACTCATCAGGCAGCGATCACTAACTAAACTTTATCAGGCACTCTAAGATTTATCAGTCAGTGCCAGACGCCTGAAAGAGCTTGGCAGGGCTGCCAGAGACCTGGCTGCGGATGGGGACGGCGTCAGCGTCAGCAGGCGCCTGTACCATCCTCTGATCACAGCTTTCATCCGAATCTACGATCAGGTGCATGGCGTGGGCAATACTATCGATCTTCATGAGGTCCGCAAGCACCTGGAGTTCACTCTTGACCTGGCCAAGACACAATATCCCCGCGAACCTGTGGAGCGTCCAACACTTGCACCCATTTCGGCAACGGGGGGCATGGATACCAGTGCTTTGGTGTTCAACACTCTGCATATTGAGAAAATCATGAATATGGACATTCTCTCGTATGCTGAGTCACGCCGAAACTCCACAGTGAGGGAACTGGGTATCGACTGGACCTGTTTTACACCAGCCGAGAACCTTTCTTCGCCAGTCGAGAACCTGGAGGCGGCAATGAAGACCCTGTCACTATCCTACGACGCCGAGGAGAAGCAAGAGGCGGCACGCCGGGTTGTTCACCACACTTCGTGCGTAGCCCTCTTGTCCATGGATGGCATTATCAGACTTATCAGAGAAAACGTGAAGCGACTTGATAACAACTTGAAGTCTCTCACTGCACCTGATGACGTGCAGTCAAACGGAGGAGCAATGGCGGATGATGGAATAGACGACTCTGAGGGGGGCCCGGGCTTTGGTGTTGGAGCGCTCTCTTCGGAGGATGACGACTACTTTGACGCTCAGGAGTGCGCCAGTTCCGATGAAGAGGGGGAGAACTACGGTGACGGAGACCAAAGAATGGATATGGGTTGATCACGACTACTTCTGCAGGGGTCTAAGATGCGTGGTACATCTACCTCAAGAGGACTAGATAGAATGGGAGGGGAGAATTACCATATGCAAGGAATTTTCACTCCTAGAGCTTGGGGTTTGCCAGCACATATTTCATCAATCTAAAGTCAATTGGACCCCAGAAAGAAAATCATTTTCAGAGTACCCGACCAACAGGTATTGTACATGTCAAGCTCCAAAATAATAACTACGGTACCTAGTTTCGGAGGTACATATGGCATCGTCTCCATGCTCCTGTAGCCCCTCAGTGTACATGCCAATAACCACACAAATGAACACTTTGGCCAAAAGAAGGGGTCCTATAGGCTGGTGCAAAGATGCCTTGGTACCACCAAGGCCGTGGGCTTCAATGTCTTAGACTGTGTCGTACTCTCCAACGAGCTTCCCGTTTCTCATAACGGTATAAGCGCTTTTTCTACCAAAGCGAAGGAATCCATCAAAGGCGAACATTGGGCTCAAACGTAAAACATTACCTAGATATCCGTAGGGGTGTTGAGGGCAACACATTGAATTCTTGCCCTTTCGAAATACAGCAGATTCCTATGCTTCTTGTGTCCACTGGCAGTCTTCCGCAGCTCTTCACACTATCCTCCACACCATCTCCCGTGTCTACCCCGCGCGCCCCTTGCTCGGCGGTTCCGCGTAACCAATCTTTTGGAGCGAAACTACTACAGAAGCAAGCCAAAAGAATGTTTGGTCACGTCATGAAGCCAATCGCTCTAGCTGCAGACGAGCCGGTCTGATAACAAATCCTACTGGTATACTTGAAGGAATGTCGAGGCTACGGCTTGCGCGCAAGATGCAAACACTTGGCGCCAGACACCGGGGATTCACTCGTTTGATTCTTTCAAGCCGTGTTTCACTCCTTTTCGTTCGTCTCGTGCCCCCCGCTCAAGTGCGTTGTCTGTGTGACAAGCCAAGGTGCCAGCCGCAGAAGTCGCCAGCAATCGGGTGGTTCTTGGTGTTGCACCTGGATGCTGTGGGAGGTGGTGGACAAATGCAGCGTTCTGCCAACAGCCAGGACCATAAGAAGGCGCCCTCCCGTTCTGAGATATTCTAACGCCTCCTTTCTCCTCAAGTCTCATTCTCCGTGATCTCTCTGATGCCTCAAATAAACCCCAGCACCGTGTTCCAAGCGGCTAGGGACCGCCTTCAGCTCCCTTGGGCCATGACTGATGGCCTCATTCTGTTGACAATCATTACCACACTGGCATGTGTGACCCGAGAGATATACATCTGGGGCTTTCGCTTACGCGGTGTCCCCTGTCCGTTCTGGAATACTCTCTCGTGTAACTGGACGCTCTTCAGCAAGGGTTACAATGGGACACTCTACGAGTGGGAGAAGCAGCTCAATTTCAGGCATGGTATGGCCCTAATCTTAGGTAATTCTCAGGGGGTATGACGTTGCTGACGATTCCGGGAACGCAGGTCGTCTGGTTCGAATCGGTCCCAACCACGTCCTGACTGACGACCCGGAGGTGCTCCGAAGGATAAGTAGCCCGCGTTCTGCGTACACAAAGTCGGATTGGTTTGCCATCAGCACGCGATTCCTTGCGGGCGTCGACAGTACACTCAGTATGGGACGGCTTGGACAGAAGAATGCCCATACTGCCCGAAGGTCCCTGTTGGCGACGACGGTACGTCAAGCGACTGAAATGCGATTAGTACCACTATCTGACAGTGTTTCAAGTACTACGGGAAGGAGAACAGCTCACCATCAACCGAAGAAGCGCTGGACACGCAGATTGCAGAGCTTGTCAGCCTCCTTAATAGGAAGTACGCATACACGGCCCCTGGATCCTTCACCCCGTGTCCCTTCGGGATAATTGGACAATACTTCACGCTCGATTTCACCGCAGCAATCATCTGGTCAGAGCCGTTTGGGTTTCTGAAGCATGAAAGCGATATCGGGAATTTCTTCCAGACTCTTGAGGGCTTCCTTCCCGCCAGGGCGGCGTTGGGGTCCTTGTCATTTTTGCCATCGATAAACCCAATCCTTGAGAGGTTCCTAGCACCCACCCCAAAAGATAAGCTCGGGCTCGGCCGCCTGGAGGGTATTGCGCAGGAGAAGGCCGAGGTCCGCCTTAGACAAATACAGTCTAGCGAGAAGGACATCAAAAAGGACATACTGACGGCGTTCATATCCAAGGGGCTGAAAGGACAGGACCTCTACAGCGAACTGTTCATGGCCGTGTAAGCCCCTTATCCTCTTCCCCCAACCCCTCTCTCCCATCACCTCACAACACTCTAACTTCAACTCTTATTAGAGTCGCTGGCTCCGAGTCCCCAGGCGCAATGCTCCGCATCGCTATGTCTCTCCTTGTCGTTACCCCCACGAGCTACCAGCGCCTAAACGACGAGATATCCACCGGCATCGCCACCGGAACCATCAGCTCACCCATCAAAGACAGCGAAGCTCGGTCCCTGCCCTACCTCCAAGCCGTCATCAAGGAGACAATCCGCCTGTACCCTGTTCCGGCCGAGATGTACAAGGAAGTCCCACCAGAAGGCGATGTCGTAGCCGGGCATCACCTCCCTGGTGGTACTTGGATTGGGCATAACTTCCGTGCTATGATGCGCCGGAGGGATCTGTGGGGCGAGGACGCGGACTTGTTTAGGCCTGAGAGGTGGATTGAGTCTGCTGCGGAGGCGGGAGGCGAGAGGTCGAAATTCCTTTCTGGCGTGGCAGATCATGGGTTTGGATCGGGGAGGTTCTCGTGTATAGGGAAGGCGCTAGGGTTGATGGTCTTGGAGAAGACGATTGTCGAGGTATGTTCACTCCTGATTCCCAGTGATGGCCGAGAGCTTGATGTTGATGGAGATGATGCTGACATCGATGGTGTAGTTACTGCGGCATTTTGACTTTGCTGCTGTTGATCCAGAGCGTCCTATCACGATTGATGTTTACAATCTTTATCTGGTCAAGGATCAGTTCTTTTTGGTTACGAGGAAGGAGAATGGGCCAGGGTCGGAGTAGATAAGATTTTTATCTTTACCCCCCATGTCTTTGGTAGAATTTTTGCTTGGCCTGGCTTGGAGTCTGTAAGAAGGAAGGAGTGGCTGAGGAGCTACGGCAGCGGCCGAGAAAGATTGTTGACCCGCGTTTTTACCGGGATACGAGGCTCTGGCCAGGAAAGATAATGTTTATGTGCACAAAGGGTAGAAATACTTTGTGAAAATGTGTTAGGAGAACCCTTGAGCGCCTCGGGGGTTTGGCGACTTCGGGTTCAATGAACTGATTTCTGAAGGTTGAGGGGTGTGATGTGAGGGATGTCATCTTCGACTGTGACTCTGAAATCTGCCACTCTTTGAGGCTTCAAGATAGGTTCAGTCGGAAACCCAAAGCCTTGAGAAACTCGCAAGAGGTGTTCCCGCATTCCACAATGGTTTGTCGTGCATAATGCATCAAGGCCTCTCGAGGTTTGAAAACTCTTTATGCCCTCGCAATACAAGTAAGTGATTCTCGTGAAACAAGCAGACCTCTCGGAATTTTGGTAAGATCTCAGATGGTTAGGGTAAGCTATAAGTCTTGATGTTTTAAGCTGTACATCGAGAGCGTGAGAGTCGGAGACGTTTCTGCATTGCGCTCAACGATAGGGCTGAGGTGGCTGTTGTCAGGGGGTGGCGTGCTCAACAGGGGTAAACTGTGCAGGGGTGCAGTGGGTCCCCATGCCCCACTATTCTGCGCCAACCTGGACCAGGAAATTCATGTTCCCGAGAGCTGGGATGCAGCTTGACAATCATCAATTGTGGCCTCAACTTTTGCTGCTCCAGCAAGCAACACCGCTCGCATCTCCGCATTGCCGTGCCATGGCCTTTGATAGTGCCTTCACATGAAGACGCAGCCGCTGGGATGAAGGCGTCCCTTCTCCGCGCACGCCCGCGACTCCTCCGCCAGCTGCTGTCGCGCTCGGCTCTCCGCAAGCTGCTCGTCCTCCTACTCGTCTGGTCCGTCGTCGAAGCCCAGCTCGTCTACTACCGCATCGCCCGCGCCCAGCGCGAATTCGAGACCCAAGACACCGTTCTGCAGAAGCCAAAGCCGCGCATTTTTATCGCTAGTCTACATTGGAACAATGCTGGAATCCTGCGCTCGGATTGGAACGGCGGCGTTCTCGACATCGTTGACGCTTTCGGCCCCGAAAACGTCTTCGTGAGCGTGTACGAGAGTGGAAGCTGGGACGACTCGAAGGGCGCGTTGCGGGAGCTGGACATTGAGCTGGAAAAGACAGGCGTCGGGAAGCGCATCACACTCGACGACGCAACACACGAGGACTTGATCAAGTCTATACATAACGACGAGGGATGGATCACTGTGCGCAGTGGGGAGTTGGCTGGGCAGAGAGCGCCTAGGAGGATACCGTACCTCTCGCGACTGCGGAACTTGACGCTGCAGCCGTTGTTGGATATGGCGAAGAACGGGACCACGTTCGACTACGTGCTCTTCCTCGGAGACGTGGTCTTTAGTGTAAGCTTCTCGTGGTTTTTGTTTTCTTGCGGATGCAGCCCGCTGATGACGGCCAGGTATCCGACGTCATTGGACTCCTGAACACCAACGACGGGCATTACGCAGCGGCGTGCTCGCTGGACTTTAGCAAGCCGCCCCTTTACTACGATACATTCGCCCTGCGCGACTCCAATGGGCACGAGCATGCTACCCAAACATGGCCTTACTTCCGGTCGTCAAAATCCAGAAATGCGATGCTCAATGGCTTTCCAGTCCCCGTGTCCAGCTGCTGGAACGGCATCGGTTCGTGCCCACCACCCCACATTGCATACGTAATCCTAACTCCAGAGCAGTTGCCATGCCCACATCCGCCTTCACCGGCACCAATGGGCTAAGCTTTCGCGGCGTCCCTGATACCCTTGCCGAATCACACCTCGAGGGCTCAGAATGTTGCCTCATCCATGCAGATAATCCATCTTCGAGAAAGAAAGGCGTTTTTCTGAACCCCAATGTTCGTGTCGGCTATAACAGAGTAGCCTACGAAACGGTGCATACCCCGGGCAGTTGGCTTTCACTGCCGCAGATCTACTTCGGACTATGGAAAAATAGAATTTCTAGACGGGTCACCACACCTTGGCTGAAGGAGTCTGGTGTTATCAGGCGAATTCGGAAATGGGAGCGGAAGGGAGATGGCCGGGAAGAGCCCGGTTGGTTCTGTCTCATCAACGAGATGCAAATTATTGTTTACAATGGGTGGAAGCATCTCTAAACTTTTAGACGTCATCATACAGAACATGAGGGCAATCGCTTGCTGGCTATCTTTCTATAATATCACGGCATTGCTATTACGATCTTGCTACCCAGTCTCCTGTCCGATCGGTTTCCTCTTCTCGTACCTACCCTAACAGGATGTCGCCCACCCGCATCCTGCTTCGGCTGTTTCAGGACGATGCTAGCGATCGTTGGTTTGAAATCTTCACAAGGTGCTGTGGCTTGAATATCAAGTGGTGGTAGACATTTCCGAGCAAAGGGGCCACATTGTCACCGAAGGATATCTCTGTAGGAATCCTATCCGCAATGCATTATCCGCTGTTCAGGTTGTTGACGGTGTCGAAAAAAATGATGTAGCTTCGAGCGCTGCTAATAAATGAGGCCAAATGCAACTCAGCTCGTAGCTGGTTAAGGTAGCTAATTTCTCCAAGACATTCAAGTTGTCTGAGGTTCAAAACCTTTTCCAAAAGCCGACCATAGGTACCTCCATTCCTACCTTCCTTTCCGCACGCGGGATTGAGGTTCGGCCGCCTTACTCATCAACCCCGGCCGTCTACCTTACCTCATACCCCACGCGGCACTCCTGACATAAGCGCCTCGCATTGCCGTCTATCTCTGGCCAATGCTGTTGAGTGATAGTGTCTTGGCAACAGCGTACCTATCGACAGGTTCGGGTTATGGGAGACGCGACTTTGAGTAACATTGGGCAACGTTTCCGCCCCTTGCAGACAAATTTGCAGCACATCATTTGAAACGGCTGTGATTCTCAGAGGTCGCACCCCACTCAACGGCCTGAGAAACTTGCTCTTCTTCGAGCAAGTGCAGTGGCCGCTGTTTACTCAAGTGCGAAATGCGGGCGTGCGAAGTAAATGCCAAAAGGATTTCTTGAGGCATATCTCTCGGCTCGCCGTTCGGCATGCTTGGCATCGCGGCCGTGGTCCGGGCGCTCGGTTTCTGCCCGCTGTTCGGTGTGCCCGCTGAACCGGATTGGCCCGATTGCCGTCCCGCAACGGCACCCGTTTGGTGGTGCGAGGTTCCTCGGCATCAAACTTGGGGGACTGTCGGACGTTTGGCGACGGGACCAGTAATACATGGCTCATCCATTTACCCGAATGCGCCTGGATTTCAAAGCACCAGTATCAATGACTATGACTCGAGACGTTTCGGATATTTTCCAGAGATATCGGTGTCCATCCAGCCAAACCCACTAGTGGAACGCATGTCTGCTCAAACCGATCGTGGTGACGTGATTGAAAACATTGGCATCGCAAATTTGTCAGCAACCAAGACCCGAGACACCATCACATACAAAACCGCCGAACTCCCGCTGGCCTTTTCACTCCCAGTCCACGAGTATAACTCAAAATATCCCCCACCTCTATTCTTGCGGGACTTAAACGGAAACAACTGAAACCATCACCACACCCACAAACTTCAGTCAACCATCAAACCCATAATCTCACTTCATACACCCACACCCACAACTCACCCCTACCCCCCACCTTCAAGATGGCCAACTCGCGCCTATTCCAGCCCCTCAAAGTGGGCAACGTAACCCTCAAACAGCGCATCGCCATGGCACCACTCACCCGCTACCGCGCCACAGATGAGCACGTCCCCACAGACCTCCAAGCCGAGTACTACGTTCAGCGCGCCTCCGTCCCCGGGACGCTCCTCGTCACAGAAGCTACATTCATCACCCACCGCGCGGGCGGCTACGCCAACGTCCCAGGGATCTGGAACGACGCGCAAATCGCAGGGTGGCGCAAGGTCACCGACGCCGTGCACGCCAAGGGCAGCTTCATCTTCCTGCAGCTTTGGAACCTAGGGCGCGCTGCGCGCCCCGACCAAGCCGCCAAAGAGGGCATCACGATCAAGAGCGCGAGTGACGTCCCCGTTGACGACAAGTCGCCTGTGCCGGAGCCGCTTACGATTGAGGAGATCCACCAGACCGTGCAGGACTACGCAACGGCGGCGAAGAACGCGATAGCTGCGGGTTTTGATGGCGTGGAGGTCCATGGTGCGAACGGGTACCTGGTTGATCAGTTTATCCAGGATGTCGCCAACAAGCGAACTGATGCGTACGGCGGGAGTATTGAGAACCGCTCGCGGTTCGCGGTGGAAGTTGTGCAGGCTGTTGTTGATGCCGTTGGGGCGGAGAGGACGGCGATCCGGTTGAGTCCGTGGAGCACGTTCTTGAATATGGGCATGAAGGACACGGTTCCGCAGTTCTCGGATGTGCTGATGAAGATCAGCGTGCACAACCTGGCGTACATTCACTTCGTGCGGTCTGGGATCAAAGGCAACGTGGATGCGGGAGCTCCGCCGGAGGAAACTCTGGACTTTGCGCTGAATATTTGGAAGGGCCCCACGCTGATTGCTGGTGGGATGACTTCTGAGGAGGCTTTTAAGCTGGTTGACGAGGAGTATCCGGACAGAGACAACATCGTGGCCACGTTCGGGAGGTACTTCATCTCGACGCCCGATTTGCCTTTTAGGATACAGAAGGGCATCGAGCTGACCGATTTCGACCCGAGCACGTTTTATCTGCGGAGGAATCCTAAGGGATATACTGATTGGCTTTTTAGCAAGGAGTTCGTGGCGCAGTACGGAGTTAAACAGGTGCAAGCGAGTCTATAGAATAGACATAGAGCAGAGTATTGGAGCGTAGAGCAGCCTGGAGGTGTAGAGAATAGACTTTAAAGCGGCTTCAAAAATTCAATACCCACTATTCGTATTGATGAGCAAACCCCATCCCTGGTAGCACAACAGAGTGCCGATGCAACTCCGACGGTTTCTAAGACCGGACATTGAGATGCAGGGTTGAGACATTGTGCTACGTTGGACCATAGGTTGGTACGATCAGGGCTGGCAAATAGTTCGCCTTTCATGAAACAGAGGCGTCAGAGGCAAAAAGAATAGGAGAGAAGACATAATCTTCTGAATGTTACTCGGGAACGGGGAATCGAACCCCGGGCTGCTGAGTACTCAAGATGAGAGTCAGCGATGTTAGCCACTACACCATACCCGATTGTTGAAGATTCATCCAGTTCTCTACGCTTTGAGGCCGCCGGGCTGGAGACCGCGAGTCAGGGACCCGAAGGTGAGATGAACTTCAATTGGCAAGCAGATTCATCAATGGTTCATCTTGTAAGTCCAGGACTTCCGACACCAGTCCTCTCGGCAGCGAACTACTAGTCTTGGACTACCAGTTCATGAGCTAACCCGTCCCGCTTTATGTTAAATCTCGGACTTTTTCTCAGCCCTAGAGAGCACCACCTCATCCCGTCCCACCCACACCCCTTTTCAGTCACTCCCCCAAGGTATCTACCTAGGTACTTAACACACGAAATATCCTCAGCCGTGAACATCACGCCTTACCCACTTTCACGTTTCACTACCGTTAATAGTCTTCATCTCCCCTCTACTAGCACTCAGATAGCCAGCCCACTCACACTTTCTATGCGCAAATCATGGATAATGCCTCATTCTCTTTAGCCTCCTCTAGCCATTTCAGGTGCCCTGTCTTCCTTTCCATCCTGGGCACGGCCTAGACGTCCATTCCCCCACAAATCCTCATCCTCAGCACACATCAACCCCAGATGAAAATCTAGATACCGTAGCATCCATGTCACCAAATTTCCCTGTGCAACGCTAGATACCTAGGTACTCTCGCTAGGCTACCTACGGTACTGGGCTGTTCTTTCCCTCAAACCAAGATCACCGCTAGCCACAATCCCACTACTCGCCCCAGCCTACTTAAGAGGTAAACATCCGCAATGTCACCTGTCTCCATTTCCTCCATGTTCGCCTCCGCCTCCACACCGGAATGTGGACCATCACATGCCACTAGCATACCAGAGATGACAAGGTGAACAGGGGTTCCCCGTGCGACAGCTCGAGTCCGAAGGGCTCTCCCCCTGGGTAGTGTCTTAGCAGGGATCCAAGGCTGCACCCGAAATATTTATGGGGACCGCCGCGGAGGAAGCCCCCAATTAATCCTAGCCTGGGAACCAAGCAGGATTTTGAGTTGATACGGTGATTGGTCAGGGTGGAATTTGGCTTGTGATTAAGCGGCCTCGGCCCCTGAGCCTGGGCAAGGGCTGGATCCCGGCTGTGTGGTTGTGGATGGCAACTTGCGAGTTGTGTCAGTGCTGTCAACCTCTTGATGCCAATATGGGTAATCGATATCCCAGAGGAATCAGGTCGAGTCGGCTACGGGTATAAGTCTGCATGGTTGCAGTGCGCATTGTGAGAAGCGCGCCAGCGCAAAAGCTATTAGATTACTTGTACATAGTCTGGAACCTCTATCCAGACAATCTCGGATTCGGTGCAGATACACCGAAGCTACCGAGTACCTATTTTAGTACCTCATCCATGATATATCAGTTATCTGTACATTACAAAGCCACGGTCCCCCACTGTCAAAAAGATCTGGATAACGCCGTTGCTCCCATACCGTACCTCGAAGTTTAAGCTAATCGCAGCATGGCCACCGGTTCTTCAGGTTTTGGCTCGGGCCCTCCCCCGAGTGTACGCTTGTAAAGCCAGGCTGCGAATTTCACGGCCGGCCCGTCCATAGTGCGTGTGACGATGTCGGCTACCCATAATGTGAACGGCAGCAGAAACAGGTGCGGCAGGAGGAACGCAATTTCGAGCCCCAGAGGCCCAACCTTGGGTAACGGCAAGATGTTGGACCACGCTTTCATCTCCTCTTGATGGTCCCCAACCGTCCGAATGTAGCCAACCATATGGTAGACGCGGTCGCCGATGCTCGCGAGAATTGGCCCGTGGACCAGGTAAAGAGAGAACGAGATGCGGCCAAGAAACTGGCAAAATCGGGACTCGAAGAACCGTTTCAGCCAACCCAAGCGTGGAATGCAGGCCACAATCATGTTGGCCGCGAAGAAGAGGAAGAACCATTTTGGATCGAACACAGCCTGGGGCTTCAGAAACGACAGCCAGTACCACCCCGGATTTGCGCGTAGGTCCTCTACCCTGGCGGTTTGCGATGGCACGCCGGCCAGCCACATGCCGATAGCGAACACGTGGTAGTAGATGAAGGTTTTGTACGGCTCGAGCCGGCGGAGGAAATTCGGATAGTAGAGGTCGTTCCGTCTCGCGAGCAAGTCGAGGTCGCACTGAAGCATGCCTGTGATGAAAAGGGCGCAGTAAAACCCGTCGACAATGTACAGAAAGTAGAACGCCATAAAGAGAAGAGATAGCAGGCGTGCCTTCGTTGTCGCTCGGGATAGGGCGATACAGGCCATGAAGATGACCATGGAACCGCGCATCTCAAGCGGGATAGACCACAGGTGCGTGTTGAATGTGACCCAGAGAGCCCCCTCCTTGAACAAGAAGCTGAAGTTCTTGAACTCGGCATACCAATTCCACCACTCTTCGCCAATTGTGGCCTTGGCTTCGCAGAGCGGATTCCAGTAACCGATAACGTGAAAAGATGTGACGTAGATAAACGTCGTCCCGATGAGAGGGATATACAACCTGAACCATCGGCGGAAAAAGGCCGAAGCCAGGTTATCGCCGAGCTTCCCAAGTTCCCCGGAATGGATCAGAGACAGCGGCTTCGCCGCCAGCACGTAGCCCGATATGACGTAGAAACAAGCTACAGCGATGTGGCCGCCGGTGAAGAAGTTGCGGACCCCCACAAACGTAGCAAAGTAGAACTCGCCCCTCCAACCGAACGCATTCTCGAAGGCGAACGCGTGGTTGAGGTCATGGAGGCCATGAGCCCACAGCTGATGGTGGTGGATGTAGACTAAGAATGCGGCAAAGCCTCTGAGGCCGTCGAGATAGGCCGTCGATCGGAGTGGTTTAGACGGATCAGAGGAGCTTGCCGGCCAGAGCAGGTGTCTCAATAACCGTAGCGGCGACCATTTTGCTGGGAGTGACGACCCGACGCCGTCGACCAGCCAGTTGACAGACCCATGGTTCCCGGTGTTCCCATTGCCTTCGAGAATGCCTTCCCTCCGTGAGTGCATGGTGACATGAAGTCTCGCGTAGCGCGAGTTCGTCCTCTCCCGGCGGGGTGTCGGGGGCGGTGGAGGGGCGTTGAGTGCGCCGTTTCTGGGCGAGTATTGGGGTAGCAGCGGGCACGGGACGCGAACTTCAAAACGCGAAAATTGGCAAATGAGCCTGTCGGCGTCGTGAAAGGGGCCCGTGTATTTAATGTATGCTCCTACGCTGGTTCTCAGAAGAGCGGAGGGTTAGAGGGTGACCAGGAAACCACAGTATCGTTGGTGGGTTTTACCTGACGCTTGGCGCTGTGAGAGCGGGGGAGGCAGGCGATCATCCTGGGGCGATCAGCATCGACGTGGATTAGATCGCCGAGGCGGAAGACCCAGATGAAAAAGAAAAAGGCGGGCGATGGATGCACGAGCACGCCAGGCACGCCGGGCCCTCGTTGAGAGCGGGCACACCAGGTTTCTGCCCCCAGCGCTGGATCACTGGCGGCCTTCGCATTGCTCCTTTTGTCATGGCGCGCCTGGGTGCGCTTGGTGGACACACATGCAAGCCAGCGACCGAGCTTGCCCAATCTCCGCAAAGACTGGGAGGTTTTGCCAGGTCAAGCAAAGATCTGAGGGAGGGGTCGCGCCAATGGACGTGCAACACACAGGTCCAGCAGGCACGACCCTCAGCTTTCGGAGGTGAAGTCGTTTCCTGTTCGACCACTTGCCTACCCACCTGCACCCCCCTGTCAGCCACTCGAGCGCACCACCCACGATTTGCAAGGATTACCGGGGCAGCAGGGGGGCCTGCCCGAATCTCGCTTGGCGTGGCCCGGACGCTCACTGGATGGGCATCGGGCTTGTCGCGAGCTTCGGCCCGCGCGATTGGCCAACACCACCACACACGACGGCAGTGTTCCTGGATAGTCGCACACTGAACCAAGAATCCGCCGATTGTCCTTGATTTTGACGAAAGCACCAGCATTCCCCTTAATGAAGCGGGTCACTACAACGGCTCTGGGAGCCGCTGTGATTGGGGCTCAGGCCTACGACCCCGGTTCTCTACGCGGCACGATGACCAAATGGCCCGTCGCCATGATGGAAGTGATGGGGAATGGCAGCCTGATGGCTAGCAGATGCGGGCGAGCACCCGGCATGAGACATGATAAGGGCCACTGATTAAGAGGGCCTGGCCACGACCCCAGCTAGGGGGGGCGTTCGGTTGACGATGATGTGGTCGACTTTTTTCCTCACCCCCCTCCTCGTGCTGTTGCTATTGCTGCCCCGGCACCGGCATAATTTTTTTCTTTTCCAATGCCCACACGCTCGCTCTCATCTCTTCCTTCTCCTCCCGCCGCCGCCCGCCGCCGACGCTGACGAGAGAAAGAGGCTTTCTGCAATCAGTTAACTGATTGTCACTCGCTCTTCGGGAGCCGCACCACGCGTCCTGCCGCTATCCCGTGCATTGGTTTCTCTCTTTCCTTCGTTTTTCCGGCCCAACATGATCGCCAAGCTCAGCTCGCCGCTGGGCTCCCCCACCCTCGCGGCAACGACGGCGCAGTTTCGGAACCGGTTGCCGGCGCAGTTTCGTCGATGCGCTCCCCTCTATATCGGCGCGGTCGCCCTGGTCCTCTTTATCTTTAATCTGCATCATTTCCACTCCAGCAACCGCGTGCGCCCGCACCCGCAGTACGTCACCAAGATCCATCCTCCAAAAGTCGTGCGGGCTGGCTTCCCAAACAAGATCTGGCAGACCTGGAAGGTCAGCCCCCTCGCTTTTGAACAGCGCGACCTCGATGTGGCGCGGTCGTGGACAAGAAAGAACCCCGACTGGAGATACGAGGTTTTGACCGACGGCAATGACATGCGCTATGTCGAGTGGCACTTTGGCCCCGAGGGCTTCGACCGCCCAGATATCGTGAATTTTTACCGCGAAGTAAAGGCAGCCATCGTCAAGGCCGACCTCCTGCGGTATCTCATCATGTATGCCGAGGGTGGCGTGTACGCCGACATTGACGTCGAGGCGATTCGGCCACTCCAGAAGTTCATTCCGGATCGTTACGATGTCAAAGACATTGACATGATCGTCGGCGTCGAGATTGACGAACCAGACTGGAAAGATCACCCTATACTCGGCCCCAAGTCTCGCTCCTTCTGCCAGTGGACCTTCATGTGTAAACCTCAGCTACCGGTGATGATGAGGCTCGTCGAGCAGATCATGTCGTGGCTCAACGGCGTCGCCAAGGAGCAGGGCGTACCCCTGGCCGAAGTCAAGCTCGACTTCGACCAAATCATCAGCGGCACTGGCCCGTCCGCATTCACAAACGCGATTCTGATGGAAATGGACCTCGCCAAGGACGACCAAAACCAAAAGGTTGATTGGGATCTGTTTCACGACATGAGCGAATCCAGGATCGTCAGCAGGGTTCTCGTCCTGACCGTCGAGGCGTTTGCTGCCGGCCAAGGTCACTCAGACTCGGGCAACCACGACGCCAGAGCCGCTCTCGTGCGGCACCATTACCATGCCTCCAATTGGCCCAGCAGACACCCTCGGTACAGCCACCCGGCGTATGGCGAGGTTGAACACTGCAACTGGAACGACGAGTGCGTGCACAAGTGGGACAGGGATGTCGCTGCCTTCGAGAAGATGTCTGAGGAAGACCAGAAGAGAACAATCGAGGAGAAGGAACGGGAAAAGAAAGAAGAGGAGGACAAGAAGAAGCGCGAGAAGGAGGCAGCTGAGAAGAAGAAGAAGGACGAGGCGGAGGCGGCACGAAAGAAGAAGGAGGAGGAGGAAAAGGCGGCCCAAGAAGCAAAAATCATACTGGGGCCGGTGACGATCGACGGCATCAAGCCCGGCGTAGAACCACCCAAAGCCCCGACGGAGAAGAAGACATGATGACTGCGCCTACTCACGACTTATCTCTCTATCATTCGCATTAACGGAGCCGGAGGCTGTGGTGGTTGTGGTTTTGAGCGGCGCCTACCATTAATAATGAGCCATGTCCTGTCAAGGCCAGTTTGGACGATCATCGACTCTCGGCTGAGACAAACGAAGCACGAACGGGATTGGATGTTGATGGATACTCACCTGTCTGTATATATGCGACCAGGCCAAGTCCGGGCACTTGGCTTGATCATCTGGCGCTGGGCTTGCCGGGACCGCGGGTTGAACCCGTCCCCCGTGCGATCCAGCCCGAGGGTGCTAGATAACGAATACTAATAACATCTTGAACAACTTTCGCAGCGAACATCTGACTGTGGCGGGGGAAGAAGAGCAGAGAGAAGTTGAGACGTTTGGAGTGCAAATAGAGTTGTGGAGACAGCAATCGGTGGAAATGAAAGCTCGGGCTCTTGCAGGAGGCTGAGTCTCAACAGCATTCCTCGCACGCTGCGAAGAACTTGTGCCATAGTGGGACAGGGTCAGCAGACTGTTTCCTGATAGGCCACCCGAACATCTAAATCCCAAATGAAGTTGCCGCGGGAAGGAAGCGAGTCCCTAGGCTTTTTCGATTCCACCGGCACGAATCCTTCAGCAGTCGTTTTCCCCTCTGGATACGAGAACTCTACAAACAGGGATGCCTGTGTGCTCGCCTCACGTGTAACATAATAGCTGCCAGATGGGAGCGAAAGGGGGAAACGGGCCAATTGGGGGCATGACGACAATGCGAGCGCCTGGCCCCTTCGCAATGTCCCTTCAGTCGGAATCAAGACTTCCAAACTCGGGCAGGCGATCTGGATTAGCAGAGATGGGCCTGGATAAAATACAATCGGGCACGTCATCGAGCCCCTAAAGGCGAAAGGGTTTCGCACGATTATCGCCTACTCGTCGGGTGTCGGATCTCGGCTTACCAGCTTATCTACGACCGATCAATGGCTCACGGAATCAAGAGCGCGGGATAAACAATGCGCTTTGCAGCGCCCAGGCCTCAGGGGGCGTTTCGTCTGCTTGAATGAGCTCTGGCAAGTTTTTGCCGTCAGGAGGTGTCCCGCTGTCGCTGGGTCGCGCATCGTGCCGCGCCATTCTCTTGCCGTGGGTAACGGTATGATCACCATGGGAGGAAAAAGTGCACGCATTCTGCCGGTTTCTCTTGTCCACTGACACATCGCCGCCAGCGACCGCACCGAGCTCGGTATCCCGCGGAGCGAGTCCCCTGTGTGCGCATCGTCGCATGTTGATGGCGATGGGCCAAGCAAGCCCAAGGGCAGATCGGCAGGTAGGCAGCATATAAAGCAATAAAAACATCAAGGGCGCATACCTCTCTCCCTTTCGTGATCTTCCTTTCCAACCGACGTCTTTCACATTCTCTCACCACCGTTCGTTTCTTGTTCGACAGGTTCGACTTTCTTTTTCAACACTCTTTAATAGTAATTCAAACTCAACCGCTTGGACGGCTTCAATTCTTTACCTTCTTTCAACATGCAGACCAAGACATTCATTCTCGCCGCTCTCGCGGCTGTGAGCCAGGCCCGTTTCGGCCAGGAGGGCCTTATCCAGGGCCTCGTCCAAGCTCTCTCCGACTTTGGTACTCCCGGTGCCGCCGGCACTCTGGCCGGTCAGACCCCCGGTGTTCTCCTCGCTGGTGCCAGCGCTTGCGCCAAGGTAAGCCCTCCTACGAAATATCTCTCCCTCCAGTAGGATGCTAACTAAGCGAAACAGCTTGAGCTCGCCGACGATATTGTCGCCCAGCTCGGCGAAGACCCCCAGGTCATCGCCGCGGCCGCTGCCCTCGTCGCCGCCGAGAAGAACTTCAACCCCTCCGCCCAGGCCATCCCCACCATCTGCGACAACGCCGCCCTTCCGGCCACCGAGGCCCTCCGCGGCATCATCCCCCTTGTCGACCCCGCTGTGGCCGGCGCCGATGTCCAGAACGCCAACTCGGCTCAGTCGCTGCAGAACGCATTCCAGGCCAACGGTCTTAGCGTGGGAGAGATCAGCATTGCTCAGGGCTTCGCCAACTTCACTGCCCAGGCTAATTAGATGGTATGGAAGAATGGAGAGGTTGTAATTCGTTTTTGGGTGAGGTGTTGGAGGAGATATTCGCGGGGCCCAAATAAACATGTATCATAGGGCCAGAGTTCGATGTAGACCGCTCGTTAGTTGATGGCAATCTTTAATCTCAATCGTTTTACTCAAAGTATTTTGCCTCTTGGTTGGGGCCCAACTTTCAACTTTGTTATTCAGTGCCCGTGGGATCTCGGAGAATGTCCCTGCCTCTCAAACCAGTTTATATCTTGCTGCTCTACTTACGTCGGCGAACGATGAACGGTCCGCGTATACGAAGGGCCGGGCTAACAGAAAGGACCCCCTCAGCGAGTGCGAGAGATGCCTTCTAACTGTTAAGACAGCCCATGGTTTAGCTATGACAGGCTGTCTCCCATTCTGAAAGGGCCTCGGGCCGTAATGTGGCACATCCAGGCCTTACTGTTCCAGTAGAGAGCTGTGTGAGGATTTCGACAATGTGTTTTCGCACGGAGGAGAGAGACCCTTTCTTTTGGCCCAAGCCTTCGCACCGCATATGAACACACTTTGCCCCCCTAGTTGCAAGTGTCTTGGTCTAGCCCCTCGCATTACGTGTTGCATATCGGAATTCTGGGATTCTACGTAGTCTTAGTGGCGTATCCGAACTCCTTTACGTCAGTTCGCCAATCTCCCCGTTCTCCCCGCTTCGGCGTCTCACTTTTCCATCTCCTGTGCCCTGGATACACCAGCCGCCAAATAATAGTTTTGTCCGCCAATAGTAGATCCGCATTCTGGGCATCTTGAGAGCTCCATCGCCATCCCGCATTCTCCAATTGCAAACTGTATCAAGGGTTAGCCGGAGTCAATCCACGGTATTGAAGAAGATAGCATACAGAATGTCCATTTTGGCAATTGTACCAATGGCCCGAGTGCGTAGCGATGCCCATAGGACCACTGAGCATGGCAGACTTGATGGCCCTGATTTCTTCTTCGGTCACGTCTTCGTACCATTCACGTCTCAGCAGCCGCTGAATATCCTCCAGCTCTCCTCGCAAATCCTTAGCGCTGTCTATCAAGTTATTGCATAGCGTCAATCCGCGCTCAAGAATTGTCCTGGTCGCACTGACGAGGTGTTCTAGTTTTTTTTTGGAATTCTGACCATAGCAGACTGAGCGATACGACTGAGTTATTGTCACGACCCGTGCGTATCCGATGATGCTTTACACAATGACTCTCATAAGCTTGTTTTCTGTGGCCCGCTGGGTGAGGCTGACATAGCATTTGAGGAGCGTGCTAACTCGCTCGGGGATGTTGAAGGCTGCCTTTACCGCGGCATCACCCGGGAGTCTCTCCACGACGGCCACTTGGTCCTGGAGAATAGACATTCGGACACTCAGCAGTAGCTGCTGAGCGTGGAGGATGATCTGATTATCAGGGGCTGGAATCGTGATGTGAGTGTTGTCGTTGACCGTTAGTCGAGCAAGGCGACTCTCAAGCGGCTGCTTCTCCTTTGCTTTGATGATCGCATCGTGTAGCTTTTTCGACGGTTGCTGTTCAGTGCCCATCCTCGAACAGAACTTGGTGATATTGTCCTCGAGAATGCGCCACACGGCATAACGCCTGGAGACACTGGTGGAATACTTTGCCCCTCCTTCGGCGACAGCCGCTGTCTTGACTTCGAGATCGCGTTGAGTCAACAGAAATGTGGCTTGAGAATCTCGCAGGGACTGCTCGGCTTCAGCAGCCCGCTTCCTGAAGCCCTCCAGCTCGGCCTCCCCTTGGATTCGGAACTTCTTGGCCGTCTCGTCCATAACAGCCATATCGACAATGCGATTGAAGCGACGGGTCGCAAACTGTCGGATCGGTCTCTTGCAGTCGGGGCAGCAGGGAACGGCCAGCATCTCAGACGGTTTCGACAGCCCCGTGTACCGCCCTTCTCCATCAGCCTGATAAACCTGGCCCATTGACACCAGCCTATCAACTGACTCGGCTGTGAAGAAATGCCCACAGTCAATGACGACAATAGGGGTCTCATCAAGATCAATCTCCTTGTACGTCTTGAACTCCAGGAGGTCGACACGGTTATCCTCCCTGTGGCCGCACTCTTGGCAGTATCCCTTCGGGCAAGTCTCGCCGCAAAGGCTGGGGCACCGATGCCCACAGTCTAAGGTCATGCTGCACCTCTCGTTGCAAGGTAGTCGGCTACACGGGGCTGCGCAAGGCATGGTGCATGAACCCTGGTGTTCACATGCCCAAGCACACGGCTCTATGCACCGGGCACATGGCTCTTGACAGGCCTGAGAGCATCTTGAATGAGGACATCGGACCTTTCGATCTTGTCAACGAAAAGAAAACAACCACTTGAAATACGTCCAATAGGAGCCAGACTTGACACTCACCTCGCAGCGCTTCTCGCATGGCAGACAGGCCTCTCCAACATGGCATCCCCTCTCACAGCCATGTCCACATGTTTCCCTAGGCCTGGTGCATCTCTTCCTGCATTTCTGATGCTCCGCAGTCTTCGGAGTTCCGTCTTCTTTCGCGGGTGTGCAACTCCCGCATGTGCCAGGGCATTGGTGCCCACACGCCAGGAACTCTGTACACGGTGCAATGCAAGAATGTCCCTTTGCATTGATATCCCTGTAGCACTGCGTCTCGACTACATGGCCACATGCTGACACCTTCTTTTTGTACCAGCTCGAGGCATGTGATCTTCTCCTTTTCTTGGGCACGATGGCAAGCTAGCTTGTCCATGACATGTCCGCAGGGGAGTAGCACATTGTCAACGGGTATCTGACACTCGCCGCATAGTTTCGGACAAGCGTGGTCGCACGTCACTCTGACGCGGGACAGGGCTGCGGACAGACAAACGCAGCGTGCATGGCATCGGAGTGGCATTTTGTCTGGCATCTATGCCCACAGGCAGACAGCCGTCGATCGCAGGGGATGTGGCACCCACCCTCAGTGCTGTTTCGAAGAAAATCCTCCGGCGTGCCGCACTGAATCGGCGTATCGGGATGTCGGGGGCAACACAAGCTGAACGCCGTGCCAACAGCACCAACAGCGTCAAGCTGCTTGCGAATATCAGCCCACATGGGGACGTTGGTGTGTGTGTCTTTGTTACCAATAAGATATAAGCCGTGCTGGGCGCGGGACAGCAGGACGTTGACGCGGTTGTTGGTGCGGAGGAAGCCGACTTTGCGGGACTCGTTGCTGCGAACGAGGGAGACAATGACAACCCGGGGCTTCGCGCATATTGAGGGCGGAAGGAGGATGCGATCATCTGGGGTCACTCGTCGTTGCGGGACAATCCATTCCTGGAACAGCCAGTTCACGACCCTAAAATCGACACCACGAATTTCCCTTTTCTTCTTCGGAACTGAGCGGTTGCCGCCTTGGCCTGAGCTAGGCTGAGCTAGGCTGAGCGAGGGGGTCACAGTTCTGGGCTGCCTCGGCTATAGCTGCCGCGGGTCTAAAATGGCGGTGGAGTTACGAGGACCCAGTTTTGGGACCTCTACCACCACCACCTAGCCGCGCTTTCCTTTACTCCAACTAAACGAGAAGAAAAAATCTGCAATTTTAATACGTCGATAAATCATGTATATTATATTCGGATTCCAAAATGTGGCTCTCCACCTTTTCCAACGTCTAAAGCTGTAACGCAGGTCACTGCGCCCGGGGACGAGGATAGGGGGTGTACTACAAGATAGCGGCTCGTGTAGTAGGGGGTTGGGTAAGTGATCAATTGAAGCCTGCCTTCTACCTTCTGGCTCCGCCAGAAAGCTTCTGTTATACCGGTAGTATTATGGCGATGTTCGCCAGTCCAACTCCGTTCAGCTCCCCTCAGCTCCCCTCAGCCGTACGGCACTGCGCTCACAGCTCCGATCAGCCGTCGGCATTCCGCACTCCACATTGGGGTGTTACAAAGGCGGTTACGCCCAGGTCGTATTGTCCATTTTTCTGAACCACTTATCATTGTAGACACTTGTTTCACCAAGCGTAATGATACGCTGTATAATGAGATCTAAGAATAATTATGTATTGATGTAATTAATGCTAAAGGGTACCTTAAATTCTGGAAAGCGGGCGAGTCAAGGCCTAAATCTAGGACTGCGGTTGCAAACTGCTAAGGTAACAGCGCCCTAAGAGCCCGAATCCCGGCCCCCGGTCCCGAATTTTGGCCTAGAATATACTATTACATGCCCTGAGATGGTATAAAATACTCTAGCTTAGAATTTGTGATAGTACATGATATCCTAGCTCGGGATTTGGGATCGTACACGGTATCCTAGCTTACAACTTGGGATGGTATATGATATACCAGCACCGATGGGATGTCCCACAGTATACCAGTATATGATGGGATGTGTCAGAAGGAAAGGGGTTCAGGGGCCTTGAGCAAGCTGACTAGATGCCTGGTACTGCCAGAGCGCTAGTGAGCCTGAGCCACCATAATGATGAAGGCTGAATCTTTTAGAAAGGTCTATAATAAAGAACGTCCTAGCTGCAAGCCAAAACCAACAGAGGCAATTTAATCAAGTAGTTGTAGCCCCTAATTATTCCACGAATTCCAGTGTGTAGTGTTTCTGGTAGGATGTCTTAGAATGGTTGTGGCAATTTGACGAGCTAAAAGTACTTAAACTTATGTCAAGGCGTTAGCATACTGTGTGTGTCTTCTGTGTGTTTGTTGCACTGGGACTTCCTGTTACAAGTGCCGGTTATATGACTTTGGGCGTATGTTTGCAGCCTAATCCCCTCATTCCTGCCGCCCGCGACAAGTTTTATGCGCTTTACAGGCGAGATTGGTGTGCTGTGGCGGATTAACGGTCTCCTTCTACCCTGCTGCTGGGGCGGGATGGTTTTTTAATTTGAGGTTGGTTTGACTGCCTGGTACTAGTCCTCATCAATCCGAGAGGCTAAAGATAAGGCGATCGTTATCCTTTGGTGTATTCCGTTGGCTCTCTTCGGTAATGCGTTGCAGAACTTCGTCGACATTGGCTTAGGCAACTTTGTAGATGGCAAGGCAAGCTAGGGTGGCCTCTCTCTCCTCTATCAGACGCTGCAGCTCTGTTTTAGCTACTATGGGGTTAAACAGCTAATGTCGCACAGGCGTATTACGTGGACGCCGCAGTAGCGGACTTAGATCCTTAGTAACACACTTGGACCTCCTTTGTTCTTTTTTTCTTGTTGGGCGAGTCTACGCTTTGTTGTGTCGCAAACGTTGAGATCTGGTACTAGGAAGCGCAAATTGCGGAAGAGAACCCAGAGAAAATAATTCGAGCCTAGGCTTGAACTGGGGACTTGTGTTATCCTGACATGATAACCAACTATACTATTCGACCATTTATCTTTTTGCTGCGATGATTATATATTGGTTAGACTAATGGTGACAAACTATATAGTCGATCAACTCATGAAGTTTCACAACTTAAGTGTCAGGCCTACGTGGATCCAAGGCTATGCTGGATGGGAGGGCTGGAAACTAACATGCAGCCGACGAGACTCTAATGATCCACGCCCCATGATGTCTGCATGGCTGTCAAAGGTATGATACGTACGGGCAGCACCCGACGGCTTCCGATGCGCTGCCCTTATCCGATGCCTGCGAGAGGACGTCTGCCGATTGCCATTCCTAGCGGCTCCGGAGGAGTGCATTTTTCTTTGGCATCTACAAAGGTGAGCTTCGATGAAACCTGTGCTTCCTTATCCTAACCTTGGTGCGTCGGACAAACAGGTCCAACCATGGTCTGGTTGTCATCGTCGTTGTAGTCGCCGACGCACCGCCCATTGGTTTCCTTTTCCTTTGTGTTCGTCTTCGTCGTCATCCTCCTCCCCTGAGTTCTCACCATATTTATTGTGCTTCTCGACTTCCTTGTGCCGAAAAGGGCTGGTAGCTTGGCTGAAGTACGGCACATCCTGGTAAGTGCTCGGCCCCGACAGAGCAGCGCAAGCTTGCGTACAAGTGTCTCAAGATCGAAGGTCGATCCTTGGACCTGCCCATCCGGCCAAGGGGTGGGCTGGCTGAGGTTGACGGAAATCATGGCTCAACACTGGCGGAGGATCATTTCCGGCCGAGACCGCGAATCGAACAAATGCTTTGCGCCATGATTCCGTGCCCGGTAAGGGTTATTGGGCCTTCCTAAACGGAGGCTACTTTGTGCGCTGCGTGTCGGAAGGAACTGTCTCTCGGCGGCCCGGCCGACAAGCTAAAGCATTTCTGATATGCTGGAAACCTCGCCGTTGTATTGTAATTCAATACCTACTTCGGAAGTTCCATGTTTTGGCAGCTAAGTAGTGATTCAAAAGGCTTGGATGTCTACCTAAATTCAATGAACTGAGGACATGAAGGACGATATGCTCAATCCAGTGGCTCCTGCAAGTCAGGATCAAGCACCAAAGGCATACCCAAGACCTGAGTCCTCTTTCTCGTTAAGTCCTCGTATAATCCGCCCCCAAGAGCCACAGTTCCAGAGGACATCCCGCCAAAAATAAATCCCGTAAACCCAATGTTCAGCACAATCGGTGCACAAGGAGGAAATATTGCTGCGGCTGCGACACAACCCGCAGCTCCTAACCAGCACCCAACGAAACCCTTCATACCTGCGACGAAGATCTGATCCTCTTCCGGGGCTACATTGCTAATTTGTTGGAGCGTCAATTCTGTACTAATCCCCCGAACATTGAGGCCGACAAGATCGAGGCCTCGATGCCTTTGTCCCGTGACGACGAGCGGAAAGAGGTTTCGGTGGAAAGTAATGGGGTCTTCAATGACGATGGGGCTGTAAGCTGGAATAAGAAGGTGGAAGACGGCAGTGTCTCCATTCGGAGTGGTGGTCCTGAGAACGTGCCGATTAAGACTCATCCAAAGGCACAACGTTGCCAAGTCCGTGTTGTATCCCCCAAAATTAGAAGGGAGGGGTTCATTCCTCAGCCGTTCTTCGAAGGCGGGGTACCAGTCCGTGTCTGGATGCCAGACGTAATAGTAGTGTCTGCGCTCATCTCGCTGTTGAGCCCTCATCTCGTTTCGTACGAAGCGATGTATGTGAGATCCAAATCCATCCGTCGCCCATCCTTGCACCCTTGCAACTGTTGCAACTGCCAGCTCATTGTGTATCGCTTCCAGTTTGCCGCCAACCCTCTTGATTGCCGCGCTGATCTCCATGAGAATGAGGGGGATTGCCGCAACCGCAGCGGACTGAAACCAGATTGCGTACCCCGGGGTCGAGTTGAACGCACCATCAGGTACCCGGATTTCCATTGGCCGAATACTGCGGAGGATTTGGGGAATATTCTTCTGAAGCTCCTCGTAGAATCGATGGTTTGCTTCAGCGGCCCGGAACTCGGCTTCAGAGGTCTGTTGCTGAGAAGTAGCAGCGCTGTGCTGCGCTTGAGACGCTCGAACGGCATTGACATCGGCATAGATTGCGGAAACTGTCTGTACAACTCCCAAAGCCAACCCCGGGTATCCGCTAGCCAGGAAATTGAGAAAAAGCCTGGCACCATGTTTTGCAAAGAGGTCTGCCACTGCGGCGCTGTCGAGAGACTGAAATCCCGTCATATTGCAAGCGCCGTATAGAGTCAAATGAATGATTTGTTTCAACCCAAAGGTTTGGGAGCCGAGAGAGAGCGGAAATGTGATCCACTGAGAATGGAAGAAACAAGCCGCGAGATTGGGTTCATATGTGCATCGGTGCAGAGTTTCTGGTGGCACGAAGCCGCTACTTGTTTGGCTGAGCGTTCACCAACAGTGACCGGATTGAGTTGATTGGTCGACGTGTTGCTACCCAACCCAAGGGCATACTGACTCGTAGTCACGTGGTGTCCTCCTTAAAAAAAAGAATGACGCACGGAAGTGTTCGCGGGAACTTCGGTGAGAAGGTGGTAGTCTATGAGGTCGAGGGAAGTTAATCCTGTGGTGGTGATAAAAACAGAACGCCTGACCATTCTGGGACAGACACCCGAATGAAGGATGGCAAAACGCCACAACCACTCCAACGCCGACATCGCCAAAAAGAAAGAGATGCGGTTTATGTGGATCGAACACATGACCTTCAGATAGATTGAATGAAGCTGTTTGCAAAGCTGAGCCGGGGCTGATCTGGACTGATCAAACGTGACGAAGAGTCACGTGACTATAAGCACGGGCGTTCGTCGATTTTAGGGTCGTGAAACGGCAGGTCCCCGACACCCATCATACGCTGAAGGTTCCCCAGAATCGGCACAAAGGTTGCCGGAATGAGTCCTGGGAGGTCAACCAAGATGCCATGGATCTTGCCCTGGTAGATCTTGATCAGCCATTGCAGGTCTGTCTGAGAGTTGCTCGCCAGCTTGGCACCAATTGTTGGTTTGTGATGAGACTTGGAGGTCAGGCATGGCCCTCGGTCCTTGGAAGAGTCTGTGGACTTGTCGGTGACGATGAGTAAAAATGGAACAGGCCTATCACCATCGAGACACACAAGTGATACCAAACCTCCTGGCTCCAGTCTTTTGCAGTTTTCCCACCATTGCTTCTGCTCGGTCTTTGATTTTGTGTTGAGCTGCGTAGGAGAGGTGAACGAGACATGAGCCTCAAAACCCCGCCTGTCGTCGACGGCAATATGAGCGATGGACGCTTCCTTGTAGACGTGCGCATTGAGGCTCTTGCTTTGGGACTTCAGTAGAGGGATTTGCTGTTGAAGGGATAACATCAGAGTTCCCAATGTGTCTTTGAGGGGGCCTAGGATGTCGTGCCGAAGGAGTCGGAAATGAGTGTCGAGGTACCGTTGGACGGGGTCATCAAGGAAGTGTGATTGACGGCAATCGGTGGAGAGGAGGTATTCGAGTTCGCCGTGGGAAATCTCGCCCGGTGTGGGCAAGATGCTAATCTGAGAGATGTCTCGATGGTCGTTATCGTGACGGCCGGCGGGAAATGGGATGTCGTGTGGGAAAACATGACCGCCGAGCTAGACGTTTGCCACTTGCTCATACTGGCTGGTTTCTTTGACGAGACGGTCGCTTGAGAGGTCAGCAATTCTTTGAAAACGAGCAAGGCGATCAGTGTGTCTCTGAAGGCCCTGTGAGGCCGGGGTGCCAAGCAACGCAAGCACTTCGCCAAATCGGTCGAGAAGAGCGGAAAGGTCGGGGTGGAGCGACGCTCGTTTCTCTCGGCATAGGAGCTCGTACATGGTATCGAGCATTCCTCCGAAGCACAGAGACGTCATCTCAAGGCCTTGGGTGCATGTGTCGTGTTTGGCAAGCAAGAACCCATCACAGACCCGAGTGAAGAAAGAGATAGCGCGGACCCCGTTGGCGCCGCTGACGATGTTGTACACGGTTCCTAAATACGTCTCAACCAACAAGCAGTCTAGGATGGATGGGTGGGTGATGACACTAAGGAATTCTTGGATGCCCTGAGAGCTTCCCAGCCTTTGGAAGTTTGGTTTGATGCGCATTGTTGCGTGGAGCAGCCGACTTCCGTAGGCGTTCATGCTGTCGGACTCGACCCGATCGACGAGGTCTTGCACAAGGCGTTGATGCCACTCGCGACCGTTCCCGTTGAGTACACACACTGCTTGGGCCCATGGTTGCAAGACAAGATCCGGGCTAGTGGTGGCATGAAACGAGGATCCAGCGTCTCTCAAAGAGGATTTCCATCGATAATACTGATCTCCCTCGTCTTGATCAGGGGTACTGACGATTTCCGTTTGGCGCTGCCGGGTTCGCTCCGGTCGGCCGGTTCGCCCAGGCCGATCGGTTGAGTCGTGGGAGAACTTGCATCCCGAACTGAATCGACAAGTACCATGTTCGAAGAAGAATCGGCATGGGCCGGTCGATGATCTAGGTTGGAAGCCCCCGCGACCACCTCGTCCACGAGGCGCTCCACGGTATGTCGAGCCTGATTCCCGCCAGTACCCGGTGTGTCCAGAAGATATGACTTGGGATTGTCAGATCTGCGCAACGAGGGAAGTTTGAGTAAGTCGAAAACGAGAAGTTGGGGTCGATGGAAAGAAGATATGAAGAAGGACAAACAGTAAACCCCAGAGCGTCGAGGTTACTCTTCAGCTCCCGTGCCAGCCCCCATTGTCGTCCGTTTGCCTACCTACCAAATTGGTTGGGTGACGGCTACATGTGGTGAGCCGCGTTGAGGCCACAGCCCGTCCGCTCATCGAATAAACATCACCACATCCGAAGCAAGCAAACAACACTTCGCCTATCATAGAATTTACCCTAGAAGAGCTGCGACCCCGCTCCGTGTTTGTGGCCTGAGATAACAAACGGACGACACGGATCGCAGCCACCTCGATCGCCACTCGCGCCCTATTTGACACCCCTCCAGTCCCGGTTGGGCCATGACACATAGCAGACTGGATTCGATGGAATTGGTGGGGCTCCGACTGTGTGGTTGTACTGCTTTTCTTTTGCTAGAGCGACAGCATTGTGGCCGTGTATGGTGGTAACGTTCCTGCGGACTATCATTTGGTCTAGAAACATGGTTCCGAGCGTACTCGGGGGAAGGAGCTACAGATCAGTTCCCCCTCGATTTGATGGAAGACAACTGGACGTACACTCTTTACGTCAGCCACGGACGGGCCTTTTAGCACCCAATGTCCACTCAGGGTCCCAAGGTAAAAGGTACCTACCTACCTAATGAAGCTGCAGCCACGCCAATAGTGGCGAGCCTCAAAACAAACTCACGCTCAAGCCCAACCCCTTGCCCCACCTCCGCTTCAACCCGGCCAATTAGACTAAGCACTCCTCATCTTCTACTGCACCTCCCTTAAAGAGCCTGAGCACCTCTTGGGTATCTACCATGTGACTCTGGGTGGAGGGAAGAGAGGATATCGAGTAGTGTGTCCCAAATGTTCCCTTCCTGATTGAAAAGTTGCCATTTGAATCTGCACCACCCTTCAGGCACTTCGAATCAACGACCTGTCCATTTGTATCATCGGCCACTGGCGTATCACCACCTAGTCTCGCGCCGAGCCGAGGAAATGCGCTTCCCACACACAACCTGGATACGGTATTTGCTCGTGCCGCCGTCGATACGAAGGCTTGGGCCAAAAGAAAGGGTCTCTTATCTTCGTGTGAAAATGCGTTCTTGGGATCCTCACACAGTCTTGTTCTGGGACGGTAAGGCCTTCGCTTATCACATCACAGGTCTTTCCAACATGCAGGAAGGCCTTTCAGCATCAATGTATGTGTTTTCAGAATGGAGACGGCCTGCACTAACGAAAGCTATGGGCGGTCTTTGCAGGAAGAAGACATTTTCGCACTAGCTACGGGGACCCTTTCTTTTGGCCCGAGCCTTCGTAGTACCGACATCCTCAACAGATTAATTGCGAGCTGACACATGAAAGAATAAAGATATACACAGCCGATATCTATGGGGAAGATGACTCATATTTTATTTGTCAAAGGTGGTAAAGACATTCTGAGCCGAATCCGGCTTCATCCTTGCTGTTGTCATTCCGCCAGCCAAACCGACAGAAAATAACCGGACGCCGTCAAGCTCTAGCCAAAGCTTAGGAGTGAGAGACTGACACTTCTTGATGCTCAACTAAAGTTCCATTTCTGTATGTTTAAGCCCCATCCTTGGAAGCGTTGAAGGATTCGGCGCATATGTAGGTACATGCATGGAAACGGGCCGTCTGTGAAAGGCCCTCATTTAGGAGATCAATTCTCAAGTTAGGTACCAACACGAAGGTGCCTGGCCCCTGTATTCGCATAAATGTCCTTATGTGTAACCTTATGTTCTGCCAACAACACCCGTCAATCTTCACTCCTTCAACCTCTGAGTTAATATCTGAGTTTGTAGTACGCTGCGTTAGAGACGATGTTAAGGTAGTAGCGTTGATGCGTCCACAGTCTCAGGGCTGAAGTGCAGTCTTGATGCTACCAACTGCGCAAAAGACGGAAGCGGAGCAAGACGCAGCCACGAAATAAAGCTGTCGTGAAAGCTGCTGGCTGGATGAGAGCCCTTTCCAGTTCCCTACATGGCCAATTGGGCATCCAAGTTAAGGGGCTAGATACCTAGTTGTTTATGCGCGACCTTTTGGTCCTTTTCAACCTTCGTAGGATCCGAGACCCGAGCGGCTCGATACCGCAGACGCATATCGTGTGTAATCTCATGTTGTATCAATAATCATAGGGGATTGACTATTTAATCCCACCAAGGCCTATTTAGAGTCGATTGTCTGGTTCGCGAGGTGTTCACCATGCTCAATAGCGTCGCGGCAATCGGCACCGGAAATGCGCTTCTATCCGGGCACCTCGGGCACTAGAAGATGTATACAGTAGAACACGCGAGACTGGGAAGGACACGTCAAATGACTGACAGATGAGGCCCTCCAGCCGAGTTCGTTCATGACTGAAAGTGTCTGCCAAGATGTGTTGGTAGCGAAAGGCCTGTATCTTTGCTCTGCATTGTCACCGCCGTAGCGTAGTAGTCACTTCTATAATATAGTGGGAAGGAGTGATGGAAACCGAACGCCATCGTCGCCCGAGGAAACCGCGCCAAGGAAATTACCGACGAGCGACGATCGCCGCAGATACTGCCACCTCTCGTCACTGGCATCGCAGTGGTTCTGGCCCGACTCAAGTCTCGTCCCAAAACTGCATACCCCGCCTGTTAGGTATTGGCTCCATGGTATTGGTTCTAAAACTATGAAAATATGTCATACCGCCACGAGTCTAAGTGCCCTTGCAAGCGCCCCGTCTAATATAAGAACGCCAAAGTTCATATGTCGGTGCGTATAGAATACGCGATATCGCTCCTCCCCGAACATGAAAGGCTAACCCTGGCCGCTATACCATCTAAATATGCACCAACACCATGCAGCCAGCACAACTCCCTATGTTATTTAAGAAACGCGCCATACACCGAAACCTCAATCCCTCGACTCATATCAAACAACACGCTTCGAACTTGCCGCACCTGACTTCCCGCCCGACCACCCACGAAGCCGCCCCGTAAGTTTTCTTAACCCAGATTTGGACCCCAACTCTGCCGCACCTCTGTGACCGTGATAAGGAGGCCCGTGTAGGAATTTCGGATCCTTGGGTGGCACTGGCGGTGGCCTCTCATCGCTATCCGTCATGCTGCTGGATTTTGTTCTTTGGGGACTTGAAGATTTTGTTTGCGAGTTTTCGGAGGCCGCGGTGCTCGTGGTGGCTGTTGGGGTTGCTAGCGACTCGATGAAGATGGACTCGCCTCGGCGTCGGGTGGTGCGTAATGGCGTTGGGGATTGAGTCCATACTGGTTGGGAGGGGATGTCTAAGCGGAGTTTTGCCTGGCTGTTTTGGGGTTTTATTGTCGGACGCATTTTAACGAGATTTGTGAACTGCCTGTCGGAATATAATAATACTAGTATTCCACGACGATTGTGTTCGACTTTTGGTGGTGATGTTGAGCGGCCGAAAATGAATGATACGGGCGGGAAGGGCGCGATCAAGGGGGCAAGAGCTGCATTTAGTAATTATTTCAACAGGAGCCGCGTGTGACGACATGTTGGACGTTGTCAAACTCGCAGGACTCACTGCAGTAGTAATTGCCAGGATTTCTTTCGTATTCCTGGCTGTCAGGGGCACCTGGGCAGGCACAGAGCTGACACAGCCCCATCCAGGAACACGGGTGGATGAGGCAGGTGCCGGCTTTTTCATGCCCAGCTGGCCGGCTGATTACGTGCCCAAGCCATTGCATTTAAGGCGCAGAGTATTAGGCGGGAATCACTGGGCGTAATCCAACGGCATGACCTTTTTTCTCAGAGGCTGGGTGTGGCGCAGACGGCATTTTTGACGTTCGCCTCTTTTGGAGAGCGGGTTCCAATACTATCAGCCTGTTGGTGCCGGTGGGCGGCTGTCAACATGGTCTGCAACTTTGCAAACGTCAATCTCAACGTGTTGCGGCATCCCCTAGTGATTTTCAACACATGCAGTCACAATGATGACTGCGTACCCTACAACACTACGAAGACTCAAGTTCACTGTTGGGGCTTCTTCGTCCCTTCCAGCCCACGCCATACTAGTACTCGTTGTACTAGGTACTTCAAAGTAAGAGAGCGACTCCTTGCACTACAGCAGCGGTCGTTGCACCCCGTGGCGCTGTGACAGCGCTGTCTGAAGTAGGCACCCAGGGTTTGATGCTCGTCGCTCAACCTGGCAGTGCCAGATGGCTGAAAGACGCCGGAAATCGGAAGTATAAATCCCCCCTCGGATTCCTTTCCCTCTGAATCGCCGTCTCTTCTCAAAGCATGAATTCAAAACATGAGTCCGCCTTGCCAGGAGATTGGGGATATCATCATCCGCCGTGTGTGCAGCGACAGCAAGAGCTATTTCGTGCTTTTGTTCCTCTGCGGAGACGACAATGCGATCTCGAATGTTCTCACGCGGAATGGCCGCGAGGTCGACGCCGACGATGAGGATGGCGCCATTGTCAATCTCGAGGAGCCGGGCTGTGTTGTTGTCAACACGCACCCCCCGACAAGTTTCGACAAGACAGACTTTGACTTACTAGTGCCAATGGGAAGCTATCATGTTGCAGAATCCATTGCCACAGTGCCTTCCAAGTTCCAATTTTAATGTCGGGAATGTCGCCTTTGCCGGCCGCCCCGCCACCCCAGCTGCCATTGTCTCACTCGCGAGAGCACCACCGGCATCCAATTCCTCAAGTGTCTCAACTGACATCACCATTGCTGATGGAATGCCAACATTGGGCCAGGACACGACCCGTCATGCCCGATGTCAGCGCCTATAAGACACCGCATCCCTGACGGCCCCCGATCTCGACAACTCTCGTCTTCTTGCAAAACCACCCCAGCCCGCCAACTTCTCTCTGTCCCCCTGGAGGCCAGCAGAAAAGTCTACTACCATTGCCACCGTCATGAAAC
>Ga0247770_1000089_pt1 | contig 77146 bp, 84 predicted proteins | sample UWRJL136409B6_FD_179943 | JGI IMG/M metagenome (GOLD analysis project Ga0247770, IMG submission 179943) | Plant litter microbial communities from Arlington Agricultural Research Station in Wisconsin, United States - UWRJ-L136-409B-6 | ecosystem: Environmental > Terrestrial > Plant litter >...
TGTCAACGAACAATGGAATTTATGTCATTTTGGGCTTTTGTGGATGGAAGATTTGGTGCGCGATGGCGTTTTCGATGCCTCTAGGCAATGGCGACTTGCGCAAATGCAGAAGGCAGAGGCGAATGCCCCGCGTTAAACCATCTCACCGAAGAAGAGCCGGTGAAGAATGGAATGGGGTAGGTTGTTGCGGTTGCAGAGACACAACACAACACACAAGAATTGTGCCAGTGACTGTGCACTCAAGTTTAAACCAAAAAGGGACCAAGTCTCATTTCATAACTGAAAGGACGACTGGAAACACCACCCCCGGCATCTCACTGCAAGTGCCTCACCTAACCCCGAAGGAACCAAGATTCAGATGCCCCCCTTGCGCTCCTTGGCAGACGCCCGAGACCTTTCGGATCTCAACATCAACTTGAACCCCAGCGTGTGCCCAGCTGCCGAGACGTCGGGCCCAAGAACCCACAAAGGACTAAGCACACAAAGCACAAGCAGAACCCGGATTCGCCATCACAGTGAAAAGAACAAAGTATTAAGCATGCTGTCAGATCGCGCCTTGCCTCCTCCAGTCTGCCTCCCACTCCCGCGATATCCACTCCCCACTTTGTCCAGCGAGCCCACCCAAAGTGTACCACGCTGCTTTTACCCTTCTGGCTAGGCCTGACAGAAAAAAAACAACCCTGCCGCCCAACCTTGGAAGCAACGTTCGCCTCTTTCTCTCCACTTCGGAGACTTGTACTCAAGTCTCAAAAACGGAACCCGACGCTTTGGGACTAGACTAGCCGCGAAGCGCAGGGGAGGCTCGGAACGCGCCCTGACTGGCCGCACTGTCTCCCTTCCCCACGAGCAGCAGCCGGGGAGGCCCCCGGGGGGAAGGGAGCGGTGTCGATGATCTCCCAGCACGCACGGTGCAGGCGGACATCTCGTTTTTTTTCTCCTCAACTCACCCCACCCCACCCTTCCGTCGCGCAGCGATTCCGCTCCGCAGCATCCCCGTGGCCTACACGACGCTAGGCTAGGCTGCCCTGTTCAATGCCGGTGAGACACGGACCCAAAAAGCCCCAACCACAACCCCCGTTACAGTGCAGGGCAGAATAGGACGGGGAAGAGCAGCAACAGCACAACACCGAGCGGAGCAGTTGTTCGTCCATCGCAGTTCGGTGTTGGCGGCGGATTTCTTCAGGTTTTGCCTCTACTCTAGGCGCCCGTGTAATGGGGGGTTTTCGCCTCTGCCGAAACGTGTCGCCGGCCATTTAGTATTAGCCTGTAGTAACAGTCAAGCATGCCATGCGCGAGATGAGAAAAAATTGCGCCGCCCGGGGAGACGGGAGCCCGACGGATTGGGTGCCGTCGTCCCAACGGATAGCGACCCAGGGGAATGGATCGCCCTTCAATGTCCAGCGGGCCGCCAATCAGGGTGAGACATTACTCGTGCAACACAAAATGCAGCGACAAGGCGTTCTGTGTGACATATTGGCTGGCATTTCATAGGAGCACGGCGCAGACACGTAGGCACAGGCACGGAGATAGAACAAGCATGGGAAACGTTTTTGATGCAATAATGGGGGAACAATTGATCGAATTCTTTCTCCGGGATTTGATGACAGCCCTCCCTTAAAACCGACTAACGGACTGAAACTGAGTGAGAGGATCAGGTATGAGCTAGAGACAACCTCATTAACCTCCTGGGCGGCGGCAGAGAACCCAGTCCTATGCGCCGTAGACTGATTCTCCCGGTTGTCGTGGTCCCCCCTGTCTCTCCCTTCCTTCCCTCCCTCCCTGACCTTCCAGTCGCGGATTGGTGATACTGGCTAACCGCCGGCCCAGCCAACGAAAGGAAGCCTGTCCCGAGCCCGCCCGTCGTTCATATCTAGCCCCAGCTTCGTTTTCCGGGAAACGATCCTCTTGCTCCTCATTGGCGCGGCCTTTCCGCCCTGTGGTCGAGCGCACCCCTCAGAATTGGTTGCGCCCTTTCCTCCTAGGGAATCATTAGGTACTGTAGCCTGTGGCTCGCCGAGAGAATCCTTCCCATTTCCGTGACAGTCTGGGTAGAACCGAGTCGATGCAAGTTTCTGCTGCGTCTAGATGCAAAGTTCGTAGGGTGGGCGAATATTCCCTGTCGTCATCGTGTCATGGTTCGAAACAAAAGGTATATACACCAACGCCAAGTCGAGCGGTCGTCATTAATCGTTCGTTGAGGTGGGTGAGAATAACGACGGAAGAGTTCGACCGCAAATACTTGGCGATAGGATACTCTCTCAAAACTGTCTGTTGTGCTGGGTTGGGAAGTCATGGCGTGATTGGTTGCGTATGCTGGGGGTAGTATTGGTGAATGAATGCGATGTTGACCTGGAAAAAAAAATCGATGGTTGAAAAAAGGAAACCGGACAAGACCCTTCAGTTCGCTCGCGAGACGTAAATTTTGGAATCATTCCTCTGTGCCGAGATCCTGCTGTTGTAGTAGTGTGCTGCGGTGTCGCTGTGGTCGACATCTCGAACACAACGACAGCCGATTATTGTCACTTGAGTTTTAGATCCTCCAGCTTCGCCTGCACGCTCTTCCAAACTTCCGGATCGGGTTCGGGTTCGACCTTTTTAGGCTTGAGTCGCTCGCAAGATGCACAGTTCCTATGCTTGCACTGCGGACAGGCGGCGTCGTCCGACGGGGGCGCCGAGTAAACAGTCTTACAGTCGTGGCACTGGTAGTGACCAAGCTTCGTCCCTGGTGCGTCCCCAGGATAGCCGTACGGGAACTTGTCTTTCTTGGATCTATTCACTTGTCAGCTTCATGCCATCGTAACTGGATTGGCAATGCAAAACTTACGGGTCTCGAGGGCAGTCGGTACAGCGGATGTGTGAGCACCCTTCGCACGCCTTGACATGCGCTCCGAACTGCTTCTCGCATTGGCAGCAGGTGCGTCTGACACGCTGTCGGGGCTTCCTATGGATGAGATCCTGGCCACCTGTCTTGGAGGGCTTCTTCAGGACGATCTTCTTGTCGGAAGTATCCCAGTCGGGAACAATCGGCGGGTTCTCGGCACGTTGCTTGAGGATGGCAGCTCGCTTCTTCCGGCTCTCCTCTCTCTCGGCCTCGGTGCGCTTCGGGGGCACACGCGGGCACTGCTTGCAGCGCGGATGCTTGCAGCTGGGGCATTCCTTGCCGGCGCCAAACGAGGTGCTGCAGACGTGGCACTTGCGATGGACTCTCATCTTGATCGGCTTTTCTACACGCAGAACGTGCCCTTCCGATGAGTGCCATTCGCTGGGCTTGAGCTCCACGCCATAGAGCTCACCAAGCTTCTTTGCACGCTCCGCAAAGACCTGCGCCCGGGGAATCTTCCGAGGCTCAACAGTGGACTCCGGTTGCTTGCTGGCCTCGGCCGGTGCAGAGCTGCAGTTCAGTTAGGGATGATTTACACCAAACAGGGCGACATCTCTCATCGCGATGGGGGTCAATTACCTGGTTTCGGCGGTAGACGGGCCGCCCTTGGCAGAGAACGTTGACAGTCGGCGATCGGCCCTCTTCAGAACGGTCTTGACTCTCGACAGCACCTTTCCAAAACCCTTCTTTTCCTTATCCTTGGGGACCGGCGGTCCATCCTGTGCGGGTGAGCTCATCCTGCTGGTGTGAGATATCGCTGTGCTGTTGGCAACTCAAATGTGCATCGATGTCGATGTTAGTTTTGATGGTTGGTGTGGTCGGCCGGTTTAAAACTAAAAGTTCGGACCAGATCGTGGCTGACTGCGAACAATTGGACACGCGAAACAGCGTGGTTGATGCGATGAGACCCGACGCTGCGTTCCTGGGGAAGATAACTGAAATCTGACGGGGCGGTTTGGGGATCGAGGGCGGCGATTGGGAGAGCGGTGGTGTCGGTCCAGGCGCGCGGGAAGCCGTCGGTCGGTCTTGAGCCAGGCGCTGCAGTGCCAATGAAACACGCCCAGTCGATCCAAGCGACTTGCTAAAATGCGTTGGAGAATTCGTTTCCCCCAATTTCGATCCGCTTGTTGACAGATACCCTCGCTTACGGTCGAGGCTTGTCGTCGTCGTTGGTGATGTTCGATGGCAGCAACACAACCGGCCTGCCTCAGGGATGGAAGGGGAGGAGGGAGGAGGAGGTGATGGTGGATGGGACGGGGGAAGAGAGGAGGGAAAGCGGAGACGCAGCGGCCGACCGGGCAGCCAGGACAGTGTGTGTGGCAGATGAGGCTAGCTACCTACCCAGTCCTGCTGCTGCAGCGCAGCGCAGGGAGGAGGAAATGCACCCGGCACCAGCAGGCACGTACAGCAGAGCGTGGTGTCTGCCACCAGCAGGTGCAGACAAGCAAGCAGGCCCGGCGGAAACGAGGGAAGCCGCAGCACGCTAGCGGTAGCGTCGACAGGACCGGTAAGGCCCACGCCAATTGTGGAACACGGGGCCAGGACCAGTCCAGCGCCCGGCGATGCCCAGAAGACGACAGGCGTCCACCGCTTATCAATAGCGCCTGCGAGGCCTTCGCGCCAGCAATGTCGATGGCCTGATTCACACCAGCCCAGTGCGCGAGAGCCCAAGGGAGCGAGATGCCGGGGCGAGAGCCGATGCTATGCACCCCGTCATCTCGCTCCCGCCGCCTTCTGTAGGCCAACTGGGAAGACACTGGGTGGGCGGGTCCCAGTATGGCGGGTGTACTGTGCGCGGTGGGTGCGGAACGTACGGTAGGTACCTTGGCGGTACAGAGGGGGCAAACAGCTCGCTGGTAGCCCCCGAAGTCACGGCGCTGGGAATCCCATCCCAAGAGCTTGGGTGGCTTGCGAGACATGCTGGAGACAGGTGGCTCCAGCGTTTTAGGCGAGTGGCTAGGGAACATCCATGGGTGGGAGCTTGGTGGACCAGCGGGCGTGGCGGGGACCGTACAGGAGCGCTGGCCAGTCAGCGTGCTGGCCTCCCTGGTGGAAAAGTCGGGGGACGGAGGTTCGGCGGTGCGGATTGGCTCGACGGCTTGCGGGGGGGTGTTGACCCCTGCAATTGCTTCCATCAAAACGGGAAACTCGCCCGTACCAGATTTTGACAAGCGGGGGCCTTGCATACCGCTCCTCGGCCAGTCACAGCCTGCTCCAAGGCCCAGCCGACCACTTCTCCCCTCATCTCCTTACCCATTTCCCTCGGTGCAAAGTGGACAGCCCATCGCTCTGGGCCTGGCCCTCACTCTGGCCACCGTTAGCGGCCGTGTGGACTCTCCCGTTTCTACCCAGACGAAACGCTCTCGCAGCTCGGTCCGCCAAGCATCATCCGTGATAGAATGAACAACGTGGTAAGAATGATAAAAGCCTGAGCTCAAACCCCGAGCAACGTTTGTGACGCTTGGTTCTTCATCCGACCTTAGTGTAGGCTGGCGGGTCTGCGAGTTCCGTCCGTGCTGTTAGTAGCGACGCTATGGCTGAAGGGTGTCAATTGCTAGCGGCTGTGGCTAACCGCCGTCAAAACGGATAGCTGGTGTTAGTAACGAAAGCTTCCACGTTCTGTGCAATTGAGTTGACTTTTTGCTGCACAGAGCTGTCAACGTTGTTTGCAGGACCTCGGCAGCTGCATCCCGGAAGCCAACCGTCCCGGGGCAACCCGGCCCGTGCACTGCCAACTGACAACCTCCAATGTCAGCACCACATGATAACTGTATATTGGTTGTCCATCAAAAGTGCTGACATCGACCGGCGAGGGCCGATGCCTTTTCTTGAGCAGCCCTGGCGTTGGCCTTCTGGATGGCCTCCGAAAAGACCTGCGGGTAAACACCAGGAAAACTTACCCCGTGAATATGACTCTCTGTGGTTACGGAGGTATTCGTTCGGGTTGCGCGATTTAGCGCCTTCGGCCAGTTCTTGCGTGTTCATAGCATATCGCACTCGGCTCTAGCTGTAAGAACCGTACGACCTGACACGTCGCTGCGGCAGCAGAGAAACGTCCCATCGCATCACCTGTATATTAGTACTCTTTGTTCAAAGCGGCAGAGCCATTGCATTTTGCGGCGCGCATATTGCTGTCGCCGTCGGCGGGGCGCAAACCCCTCTTGCAGGTGAAACTGCTCGCTCGTTAGGGGAACCTCGGTCCGGGCGACCAAGCTTCTCGGGGGCTAGTCGGGTCCCTTGTTCAGTGTTATCGCAAATATACTTTAGTAATTGTAACTTGGCCACCTTTCGACAAGACACACGTCCTTCCTCGAGGAGTCGGCCCATTTCGTTTCGAAATGATCATTCCAATGCCTCTTGCAAACCCGAACCCATTAGCCAACCCCACTATAATGGACCGCGACATGGGACGACCCTGGCCTGGTCGCTGGGGCTGGAAGCCTTCTGCCGAGCGAGCGGAGGTCCATTGCTGCTGTGGTGACGCAAAGCCCCCTATGCGCCCCCATCGAAACGGTCGACGGGAGGGGCCGCCAGGTCATGCCGTTTGGCAGAAGCGCCGCGTTGCACGAGCGGCACGAATCAACAGCGACAGCCGACGATCTCAGGAGCGAGTCAGACACCTGTTGTGCAAGCCGGATCACAAATCTGTGCCAATTTATCCCTCGGTCATGGTTCCCTGATTTTGACTTGGATGGCGACGGTTGCGGCCCAGGGTGCATGCATTCGAACCGATGGTCGCCTTCAGCGAGCCCCAAGAGTCGGCGACTTGATCCTCTCCACAACCAGACTGTCGGGTCGGGTCGGCAATCCACCTTTCAGCTGGTTTTATGCTTGCTTTTTTCCCCCGTCGCTTTGAGGGGCTGACCATCGCCGGCCACCACCTGCCTGATATTGCAACTGGAGACCCTATGCTTTGGCCTGTGATTGGTGAGATTACGCCCAGAGCTGCATTGCGTTGTGATACCACCACGTCACTGGAAGGGGGTCCTAGCATCATCCCCTTTGCAATCAGGCACTTGCCTCTATCCCGATGTCCTGGGTCCAGAGAGTTTGTGGCGGCCCCATTCCGGCTTTTTGTTTCAGCGGTAGATAGCAATGCATTTGCCGTGGTGCCCCTATAGGCTCAACGGGCGTCGTTCCAAGACCGCCCAGATTGCATTGAGCTTGGTCGACACTAAGGAGAGCGGAATTATGCAGTATTCATCTCGATGAGCTCGCTGGGGGCGTGATGGTTGCTCCGCCTGCGTGTGGTGTGTCCTGTCAGGTCGGCGACATCGCCGCGTTGCTCTGAACTCCGCAAATACTCCTCACTCAGGACATTGTTGACACCCTTGGCCCTACTCCACCCGCCAACCCAAGCCCACGTTGCTCGCCAAACTCGGCAAAGCGCCGACGGGACGCACTGGCCAAGGTGAAGATCTTGAGGGCGGGAATCGCGTCACCTCCCCCCCTCCCTGTTGGGCAGGCGCGCAGTGGTGGGCGGGAGCTGTCCGTTTCTCCTGATTTGTATCACTGTGCGGAAACGTCCCAGCGAACTTGGTTGCCCCCATGACTGCGACTCCAGTCGGGCGTGGAAGTTTTAGGCGGTACCGCGGGAACTGTGCAAGTGCCCCGCGAACTGTCCGCAGGGAAGACGCCAATAGGAGATCGGAGGGTTGCTGCAAGGTTGCTTTCCTGCTTCCCCGAACCCTGTTCGATGGCCTCTTGAGCCAGGTTTTGGAGTGAGGAGCGAAGAAAGGTGTGACACTCTCACATGGACTTTCTCCGAAGTACGGATTATCGGAGTGAGCTTGTCGAAGGATGTTGAGTGCCAGCTCAGAACACCCACAGAAGGAATAACCCCTAGTGTACTGTCCGTACGCGGGGATCGGAAGCATCGTGGCGGGTCCATCAAAGAAAAAGAAAAGAAGAAACCGGCCACTTGTTGAAAGGTGGGGAACGGTAGGCCCGTGAACGGGTGCTCCCGCCCTGCCGAACTCCGCCAACCGCCCAGGACTCGCCGGATTGTTCGATTCTTCCTTCAAAGGTCCTCCAGACTTGTCTTGTCGAACACTTGACTGATCGATATCTTCACGACAATGTTCTCAGTGACTCTGCCAAAGAGATTTCAGATATCACATTCAACAACTGGCCGAGCAAGGATGTGGCTGGTCAACTGGCTCCTTGTGTGAAAGAGGCCTTCCCACGCATTTCGAGTCGTAGGGGCGTTTCAGGGGTGTTCTAAGCTTGAAGCAGCGCCAGCAACCTGGCCCCGAGTTGATGGCGACCTGGAACACGCGAGACCGAATGGGCGCCTTCGGGTCTGCGATACTGTTCATCTGGGACAAAACTGACCGACATATCACCTACTGCCATGATAAGACACGGCCGCCTTGAAAGAGGCCAGAAAGACCGCATGGACAGCCAACCTCGATATCCGCTAGGACCAGGCGCTGGGAGCCGCTGCAATCATCATTTCAGCTTCGATGCCTTCGGTGAAGCCGAATTTCACAACCTAAAGCACATGCGCGCGAGTGAATGCAGCACTCGAGCAGATGACTAGTCGAAAGCCGAGTGTGCTGGAGTACATTTTGCCCGCGCTGGGTTGATATTCCGAGGTGGTGATGCTCGGGGCCGATTGTCCGTGGACAGCATTGCATATTTGTGGAAGTTCATCGTTGTCAGATATTTGGAATGATCATCCAAGTTGGTGAAGAACTATCAAGGTGCGGGTTCCTCTTTTTAATGTAGGCATCAGTCTCTGCTTCGCGACTTCCCCTATCCTTTCCGCTACGAGAGCTCCGGCCAAAAGAAAGTATTCCCTAGCCAGTGCGAAAGATGCCTTTTAGTAAAGCAGTCCAGTGCTTTTGTTGTCATAGGCCAGCTCCCATTCTGAAAAGGCCTTCCTATATTCTCTAACGGCCTATCCTAAAGCAATAGAGGACTTTCGCGATGGATCTAAGGCCTTTAATTCAGCAAGCCAGGCCTTGATGTCCTGGAATAAGACTATGTGAGGATAATGCATTTCCGCACTGAGAAGTGAAACCCTTTCTTTTGGCCCGACTCGGGCCGGCTCTTGCGTTGGCGGGAGCTCGCGGCTTGTGCCAGCTGGCGATGGCAGTGGCAGTGGACCGGCAATTTCCCGTTGCCATCGATGCTTGGCTCGAAAATGCAGCGCGAAAAACCATCACCAGAACACGTCTTCCAAAGGTACAGAGACGACGGAAACAAAATATTGACTGCGAACCATCCTTGCCGGACAGCACGCTCTACTCCCCCTTTCTCTCACACTCTCCTAGAACTATCGACTGTGCAACGCTATCTGCACAGCCGACTGTACCACTTAGCAAGCTCGCGCAAATTCCTATATGCAGCACGGGCTGACCGAAACTCCCCCACGCGAATCCCAGACAAACCACACCTTTTCCTCGGCCCAATCCTCTCACCATGGCTCTCCTCGCCCTCAATCAGGCTGGCCAGGCGCTCGCGGCCAATCGCTCTCCCGCAGCGTGTCCCCTGCCTCGCAGCGGTCTTCCTCGGCGGGCGATGAGGTCAACATCGACCAGCTGGGCCAGAAGCTGGGACGATTGAACGTCGCCGGCCAGCGCATCCGAGACTACGAAACTGCCGTCGCAAGCTCCACAGCTCGACAGTCTCCTCGCCCAGCTCTTTGCTTCAAGGTTGTAAAGCGTCCTGGATCGCCATCGGAGGGTGTCCAGCTCACAGATTTTCCCAATGGTACGCCTGCATGACGTCCGTGCTGCTTCCACAACCACTAACTGATGTGGCTGCAGAGATTTTGACGCACATTATATCGCATTTGCATCCTGACTCCCAGGATACTGTTGCCCTCGTCTCAAAACGCTTCTACGGCCTGGTAACGACGCCATATGCATGGCGCACGGCGTTCCTGCGCTATTTCCCAGGTCACGATGCCTTGACGGTTTCGAAGAAGGCGGGTGTGCCCCCGGAAGAGACCGACGGGACAGACGTGATACGCTCAGAGGTTCGCTACTTTACGCGCTTGACTTCTCTCGCCTCGTGGCGGAGCGAATATCTCTTGCGAACCCGCTTGCTACGAAGCGTAGCTCGGGGTAAGCCTGGTGATAGTGGGACTTTTGCTCGGTCAGGTCAGGCCGGGAAGAAGGCGGGTGCTGTCTTGACGTACAATTCGAAGCTCCCATGGATGGTCAGCAATGTCCACGCTACATTTGCTGGCCGCAAGAAAGGGCCGCGCGCTATCCACGGCACTGCAGATTTGTGCGTGAGCACCGTGAGCGATCCTACAACTGGAAAGATTGAGAAATTCGGCCTAGATGATCCCTTCTCATTTGCTCAGTTGGACGAGATGTTCCCGAGCCTTGAGCCGTTTGGGGTCGGTGAGGGTCCAGCGGCTGTACCAAATGTGATGGACGTCAGTCAACCGTACGGCATGGTTGGTGGCGAAGGGTTCCCTGGCGGACGTGTATACTTCCGCGCGGTCGGCGAACTGCGAGGTCGTTACCTGGGGCAGGACACCGCCATCATTGATATGGCGCCGGAAATTCCCAAGATCCCAGAGCTTACGGAGGCGGTTTGCTCCGTCTGGATTGCCAAATCATCGAATGTACCATCCATGACGCAATCCATGGTCGGTATGCTAACTGGCTCATCCCTCGGCGTTGTTACCAGCTACGCTCTTGGTTATGACTCCACTGGTCCCCGATTCTCCAATGGTGACATGACAGCACGCTGGGTTCTTAGCCCCGGCGTGCCGATCGTGGACATCAAGGTGGATGACAGCTACAACCTGAAGCGCAAATCCCTTGGTCGTATCTGGGCTGTAGCTTTGAATGCATTGGGTGAGGTGTTCTATCTGACGACGACACCAACACCACCTCTTGCTCGGGCAAAAGCGGAGAATACGCTCAAAGAAGCTTGGAGTGCCGGTCGTACTGCGTACTGGGAGCTTATCGAGTCAACCCGCCGGGTCGCGCGGCCCGACGAGGGTGACAAGAATGCCATACGCGGCGCATATTCCCCTCGATCTCCGGGAAACACCACACATCTTAGCAAAGAACAGACAATTGCAGAATCTCGAGAGATCGAGAAGTTCCTGCGACACACACCAGCCTACTTTCGCCGTGTTTGTCAGGGCTGGGACATGCGTCGGAACCTGGAGGCTGACTTCGCGGGTGGAGATGAGACTGGAGTTGGTGAAGGTATCTTCATCGTCACGTGCGGGCATGATAAAGGTGAACTAGCCTCAGTACGAAGGTTCGTGAGGGGTGAAATTGGGACAGCTACTACCCCTGTCCGTGCGTTGTCTCCCGTTGCCGAACCCGAGCCGACCCCTTCGTCAATATTCGGCGGTATGGGGATTCTGGATGCAAGCCAGGCCCCGAGTGAGACGTCCGAAGTAAGCCCTCAGCCAGGTTTGGCGAAGCAGCGCGTTGATGCCGGATGGCAATGCTCAGAATATTCGTTGAAGAATCTTGGCAACGCAGAAATCACGACCAGCGCGGTCGATATGTCTACCTTCGCTGTTATGGCAGCGTTTGAAGACCCTTTGCACGCTGGGTCTCAAGTGACGGTCTCTAATCCGCCTCGTACACCTACATCCAAGCATGCCACTGGTGAGCTGCCTGGCCGAAGAGCACGGCTGCTTGCTGTGGGCACCAATACTGGAACGGTCATCGCCTGGAACATGAGGGACACCTTGTCCTCCCCCGCCGTACTTCCGGTGAGGGTGATTCAGACTGTTTCTCCTGAGGTGACCTGCCTCGCCGTGTCTGCACTCTATCTAGTACATGGCGGCAGCGACGGGCTCGTTCAGGCGTGGGATCCTTTGGCGTCATCATTGGAATCCATACGAACGCTCAGTGCGAAGTCATCTGGCCGAATTCCTCGACATATACTCCATGCCAACCCAGCTCTTCAAGGTTCAGACTACTTCGCCGTTCGAGCCATCTTCCTGGACCCGGATCCGACTAGCCTCCGGGGTATCCTATCATTCGGCACGTTCCTGAGGTTCTGGACATACAGCTCCTCGGGGCAGTCCTCTGGTCGCAAGAGACGCCTCCGCCACTCGGACATCCATGGACGGCTCGCTACTCGTCGTCATGGCGGTGTAGTATCAAGCTACATCGCCGCAGAAGAGGCTGAGCTTCGACACGAACAGGAGAGCCGCTCACGCGAGTTCGCTCGGCTCCAGAAGAGGTTCGGCGTCGGATTGGGAGATCTCACTGAGGAAGAAGCCATTCGGTATGCACAAATGATCTCAGAAGAGGCTTTTCTTCAGGATGAGCAACGCCGCCTGAGTGCGAGCGACACTGGCTCTATGGCCGATTTTGCGGATACAGCGTCTTCAACGGGGAGCGTCGATACTGTTACACCGGAGCCAAGCCTCTCGGGGGCCAGCTCTGGTGCACCGAACCTCCCGCCTCTCCAGGAAGAGACAGATGATGACTATGAGGCCCAGATTCAGCGTGCTATCCGGCTCTCGCTGCTCGAGGGCGTCAATGATTCTGGCCAGTCTCCTCGTGATCAGAGCTCTGGCGAGTATGAGTTTCAAGTCACGGTCAAAGCCAAGAAGTACAAGAACAAAGGAAAATGGTCGCCCTCGGCGTCTCCATCTGTCAGCACCCCAGTGGTATCATACAGCGAACCCAGCCGATCGCTTGGTTCAGGCCTGGGGGTAGATGCCGATGAGGATCTCGCACTTGCACTCCGGCTCAGCCTCGAGGAAGAAGGGGTGCGTCAGAGCCGGGCGGCGTCACAAGAGGCGGCGTTTGACGGCACATTTGACGAGTACCCGCCTCTGGAAGTCAAGGGTAAAGGTAAAGGGAAGGGGGTTTGAGGGGCAACGAGCAGTATGTGGTCGATGAGCGGATGGCGCGTTTTACTTTCACCACTTTTATTCTGAGGCCGCTGTCGCGCGGGCTGTAGTTTGATATTTTGGCACGTAGTGCGTACTGGGGATTTGGAAGAGCACAAGCAACATGGGCTGCTGTCTTATAGGTTACGTCGTTCAACACGGTCGCCTGCGTTTTGACGCTTTAATGCCAATACCGTTCTCTCCGAGTCTCATGATATATCCATCTGGGAAAGTGCTACTGAGCAGGCACGCCCCGCCGGGCAGCTTATCAGGCAGGAGCGAATGTCCTTTGGGACGCCTGAATCCAAATCAGATTGGTAAGATCCCCAGAGACTCGACTGAAACTCGACTGGGGCACTCGCAGTCAACATCCATGTTCCTCACATGGCAACGTGGTGAGGTCTTTCGAGTCAAAAACCTTCCTCTCTGCCTGTGTGTGCCATCGAGGACATACCAGCAGGCAAACTCTCGCAAGCCCCACACCCCACAGCCATGGGCCTTTTCCGCGGTACCATAATAGCGCTCATCTATCAGATCCTTTGGAGGCTTCTCATCTCAACCATTGGCAGACTTGCCCTCTGGCGGAAACGCAGCATCATCTGGAAGGGTTGCCGGCTCCAGGATGATATGCGGATACCAAAAGATATGCAAATCTTCCACGACAGGGACCCGAGAATGATTACGGATGAAGAATTTCGGTTTGCGGTTGAGACGGCGTCTGCGGTGTGTCTGGTCAGTTGTGTGTTTGTGGGGGTGGTGCTGGGGATTGTTGATACCTCCTTTTGGGCACCTGTGGTTGTCAGTGGCGTTATGTCGATGGCGGTGGCAGTTGCGAGGTGAGTTCCTGGTGGATAGATGGGGAGTTCGGGAGTTGAAGACATGAATGCTAACGTGTACGTTGAAAAGGGGCACGAATGGAAAGGTCTTTCCAGTGCTATACTGGATATTCTGGCCGCTCTCTGGGTTTCTCTCGGCCAGCACCGCCCGGATTCCTAGGCGGCGTGAGCGTCGACTGACCTTTTGACTCACCTCTGTTGCAGTATGATGGCATAGTCACGATACAGCGGCCGCGACTTCGCGATACTGGCTCAGTGTCTTTTCTGGGGCGCCTTGGTCTGGAATATAGCGATACTCATCATTCAGCGAAAGGACGGTTGTCCAAGCGGAGGTATGGAAGCGGCAAGAGACGAGAATACGGGTATAGCTAGGTAAGCATCGAGGAATGGCGTCTTCTGTCTCTGTTGTATAATAACGGGAGTTGAAGCTAGTCTTGACGACTGACGCCTGTCTTCAGGGAGTGTTTGCTGTTCATGTCCGCCTTACTGGCAACGGCCTCAGAATCCAAGGGACAGGCCCTCGCAACTCGGACGCTCTGAGCGTAGGCCATGGAAAACACTCTCAAGCCCGCAGTGACAACACTCATTTAGTCGCAACTGTTGGAAGACAACGTTACTCAACACCCAGTATAATGACAACACTGCCCATCTAAGCTATAGCCATCAACTGATTCATTGTGGTGACCACAGTCGAGTTATAACGTGTCGAACCATACTGGTGCTCCATCCAGTGACGAGAACCCTTCCCATTGAGGAAAGTCGGAATAGCCGACCCCTTCTATCGGCCCCTACAGCGTAACCCCCTTTCCTGCGCCCCGGCGTAACAGCTGACCCAATACTGCCAAGGGACCACCTGCCTTCCTTCACCTTCGCAGCGCACACCTACCTCCCTCCTTCCTGCGCCCCCAGAGGCAGGTACCGTGCCCTGATTCCCTGGTGGCGTTTATTATGCGTAGCATGCATGTGTGTTTGTGCGCTGGATACCTTACGTTAGGATGGAGGGAGATAGGACACACGCTGCAGCAGATAGGTTGGACATCCATCTTTTTGTGGAAAGCTAAAACAAATACTCCGATGCAGAAGGGGAAACCGATATATCTGTCCGGATTCCCTCCGATCTTTGACTTTCCTGGTAATTCGCCAGGGGACGACGACACCACCTTTTCCCTCTCTGTTGGTCTCGGTAGTTCCATTCACCGATGCGGCTATCAGTAGCAGGACATGAGATGGAGAGAAGCAGGCTGGACGGGAGGGGAAAAGGGGCTCCATTCCAAACCCGGGACGCAACACTATCTTGCAGTGGACGCAGCAGAACACTCCTCAGTGGACAGATACAAGCGAGAAAGCGCTGCAATGAAGGAGAAGCGAACCAAGGCGGGGGAAGGGGAGGGGATCTTTGGGATGATGGATGATAGACAGACAGACGGTGGGAGGAACGCTGCTGGCCCGGCAAACAAACGCGTCCCCGAGATTGGTGGAAATCAATTCGAGGGTTGTTCCGTTTCTGGGCATCCTCATTGACTGGCACGCAACCAACATTGAAATCAAAATCATCTCCCCCAATCTCTGGTTGGGATGGGATGGGGAGGGAGGTTGCCAGCTGGAGCCAATCCGAGCGATGAGAAGATGTCAGCACCTTATTGGCACGACGATGTTGGGGTCGTGATTGATGATGGGATGAATTGACTGGATGGGGGGCCTTTTGACGCGATGAGATGGGAAGAGATGGATGGGCTCACCGACGCCGATAGGATTCATGTTGGAATTTGGAACGCCGACCGATAAAACCTCCCGGTCAGGCACTGCTGCTGCTGCTGACGGCCCCCCACCCACTTACCGGGCCGGCAAACAGACAGAACATGGAACATCCTGGTGCTGGTGGCGAGCTGAGCTGGCCTGATCTGGGGCATGGAGCAGCCGGATGCCTGCACCGTTCTGCAGCAGCAGGGTTCAGTATCGGGTTCGGTACCTGACTTCGTCGGTTTTGCGCGGCGCTCCCCTTTCCCCTTCAGGAACGAGCGAACCAGACCTTCGGCGCACCGCGCCGCAAGCCGTGAGCCGCCTGCGCCTACACCTGTGTCGTGCGCCAGCGGTGGTGGGGTGCGAGAGGGGCTGCGCCAGCAACTCACGCATACGCGACGCAGCGCAGGTGAATGCGGCGATTGTCGGGAGACATGTAAGGGCCAACGTTATTCATGCGTTCAGTACGCAGTGCGGATGAGAGCTGCTGCTGTGCTCAGGGGAGCCGGCACGGCAACTTACGTGAAATCCGGGTTGGGTACCATACCTCCTCTGTGGCTGTTCAGGAGATCAGTCAGGGCGATCAGGAGATCGGAACATATTCAATTCAGTTGTTCCAGGTCTCGATCTCATCCAATCCCTCCGATACGATGCGATGCGATGCGATGCGATACAAAAACCCCCAAAAAGCAAAAAACACGGGCTGGGCAGTTCCAGTCGCTTGCGCCTCTGCGGTTCGCTTTGCATCATCTTCATCGCTTCGCATTGACTTCTGTGGCTTGGTGATGTTTGGTACCTAGGTAATCAGTACCCGTACCTGGAAATGGAAAAGTCACCGAGATGCTCTTTCAGCCCAGTGCGATCGCTGCACAGCTTCGGACATAGCTGCCGCAGGTAACGTTGGTAACGTTAGTTGAGGATTTGACAGACGGACAGCCAATATATCAGCCCCCACTGATAACCCTCCTGCTGGGCAGATAACCCGACCTGACATGACATGACATGACGGTCATGACCTTTGCCTGGCACCGAACCGTCACTGACGACCGAGCGATCCGAACAATCACTGGCAGCAGCAGCAGCGAGCAGCGACCACTCGGCTCAACTCACAGTGGGTTTCTCCGACCGACAGGACAGGACGGCATCGTCAATTTACCTGCTACCTCCCCCCTAGTCCTATTCCATACCCAAACGCTACGTGCCACCAAGCGCAGAGGCACATTCCCTCCATGCGACCTTAGGCTTACGCACCCACTGCCGCGTAGTCATCATCTCCGGGATCCATGGTTTCCAGAAGGACTTTTGGGAAGAGGAGAGAAGCTTGCTCCCGGGCTGCCTGGCTGTTCACATGGTTACTGGGTGGTAGTCACTCACTGGTTTTCAGCCAAAAGGCAGTAGGTAGGTAGGTAATTTCAATGTGCTGAATTGACCTGTATATATTGTACACCATATACATGAGAATTCCAGCCTCATTCAGTAGCTATCTCATCTCATCTTCCTGCTATCGTAACTGTTATAACTGTTGTTATTGTAGTCGCTGCTCGTCCATCTCTCAGAAGACAAGTGGAGCAGTCATAAATGTTCCCTTCCATCAGGGGTATCGTCGCTAGACCGTTGCCGTCCCTGAAAAAAAAAACAGGCAAAAATCCCATAAAACTCCCCCGTTTCCATGCCATTAGTCCGGTACCCCAGTTTGATAAGCCCAGTACCCAAAAGCCGTCGCATTCCATAATACAGAAAAAGAGATCCTGCTTTTTAATGTCGCCCGTATGCAAAAACGCGCTACCCACAGGAGCTTCATGTCATTTATGCATGATAGCTCCTCCGCTCTATGTAAACCCGCACACATGTGAGAGTCAGCAATCTCACTGCTTCATACGCCGAAGAAGATCATGCCGACGGCCAAGCACGCTGCCGCTACGAAGCTGGATCCATCTGGCCGCAGCCCTGGCGCAGCGTCCTCTGATGCCGAGGCCCCTGTTTCCGTCGGCTCTGTCGCCGTGGCCTTGGGCGTGATTACCGTCGTTGGTCCAAATGGATATGGCAGGTTGAGCGTCGACACTTTCACGCCGTCCGGCCCGATAGTGATGGTCTCGCCCCCCACTACTGTCGTGGTAGATCCCGTCCCGGGCCCAACCGTGTATGTGCTTCCGCCGATGACGACAATAGATGCACCGATCTTGGTGATGGTGGCACCACCCGCGACTGCGAAATCCGTAGCTCCCGGCTTCGCTGTCTTGCCTCCGAGTGTCGTCCCGTGAATCGTCACGCCACCTTCGCCGAAAGTAATCGTATCATTATCAATGACTGTCGTCGAGGAGCCAGTGAGGCCGTACGTGATGGTGGTGCTCTTGATCACCGCCACCGACTGTCCAATCGCCGTGATGAGATCCCCTCCGGCGACTACAACCTCGGTGGGTTTCGGCAGCGTCGGCACTGCCAATGTTTCGCTACCAATGACAACTGCCGAGGGTGAGATGACAACAGTTTGTCCACTGACAACCGCTGTCTTCGGCGTTGTCCCAATCGTGAACGATGTCCCGCCCACCACAGCGATAGACGAGCTGACTACTACGTTTATATTGCCAAGCCGTGAGGTTGTAGGCGTTGACGCAAACCCACCCCCACCAGTAGCTAGATTTCGGTCAATGGTAGCCCCGCCCCCAACAACCTGGCTTGGGTCGATGGTGAAAGTCACGCCGCCAACAACAACCTTTTGCGTCTCCCCGCCGGGAGCGTCTGTTATCGTGTGGTCGTTGATGACCACGGCGGTTGGCTTGACCGCTACCGTGACCGGATCTGTCGTCGGAGGCTGGCGCATGGGGCTCTTGGTGGCAGGGTCCTGGTCATACCCTGGCGGGTCGTTCACGGCAATAGGGGTGGTGACAGGGCCATGATTGTCCTGGGTCCGGGGAGCTGAAGTAACGCCATAGTTAGGGGCCTTCTTCGTCGGATATACCACCGCTGGGTTCTTGTCGGTGGTGATGACTGTGACCATGCCGGTGGCCGGCGGTCCCAGATTGCCTGGCGCCATAAATGGCTCCGTGATGGGGATTTGCGATGCATATTGCCAGGTACTCGTCGTCGTCAAACATGTAACAAATTTGGTACCGGTTCCGGTAGTCGAGCAGAAGGCAATGGTCGAAGTAGCCGTGGCCGTCGCAAATGTAAGACGGGCAGGATCTGGGTTAAGAACACACGCCGGCGTAGGCGGGATTTCTAGAGTAGGGTATAGCGGCGTGTAATCTTCCGGATTTCCTACCCACGTGAGCGTGGTTGTGTAAACAATCGAGTATGTTGTCTGCATCCTCTCCAGATCCGTTCCCACACAAATGCTGGTGGGTGCAGGAGGCGTCGTTGTTATTGTTGAGGAGGCCGGACGCGATCCATGATCGCTAGGTGTAAGCGTCGTTCCCCCACCCAAGTCAATGTCAGTACTTTCAAAAACACTGATCTGCTTGGTGATGATTTTTGGCGGCGGTCCCCTGGGCGCCGTTGGCAGTGCCGCGGTCACCTGGGGAGCGGCCCCGTCCTCATCAACCGACGGGCTAACTTGCTGGTTCACCCCAGCACCAATCACCGGAGGTCCTGATTTCCTCGTGCTCGAGTTTGGCGGGACGGACTTGGCTGTGGGCACAACAGGACGCGTGAGCGCGACTGATTGTGTTACCAAAGTTCCAGATACCCATATCCCGGGGTAAGTATACTCTTTCCCAGTCTCGACTGCGTCAGGATCAGCGTTCGGCGACGGGTCTCCAAAATCGAAAGTCTGCTCGAGAGATACGACCTTCGCCGGAGTTACTACCGCAGGTGGCCCAATCTGTACCACAGGCGGCCCGCCCGTTCGAGTTGGAACCGTAGGCACATTAGGTGGCGTAGTCGTAGTCGGTGTTCCGAAGCTGATAACTTCTTCCTCAACCACCATCGGAGGGTTCGGGGCTGGTATCACGGGCGGCACGCCACCTGGCCGGCTTGGAACCGTGGGCACCGTAGGCGGCGTAGTTGTTGTGGGTGCTCCGAGGTTGATAACTTCTTCCTCAACTACCATAGGAGGATTTGGCGCTGGTATCACAGGTGGTACCGCGCCCGGCCGACTTGGAACCGTAGGTACAGTAGGTGGCGTAGTTGTAGTGGGAGCCCCAAAGTTGATAACCTCCTCCTCGACCACCATGGGAGGTTTCGGGGCTGGTATCGCAGGCGGCACAGCGCCCGGTCGGCTGGGAACGGTGGGCGCAGCGGCTGGCGTAGATGATGTTGTTGGCGCTCCGAAGTCAAAGGACCCTTCCTCAACCGTCACGGCCGGCTTCGGGACCGGTATTGCGGGTGGTACGGCGCCTGGTCGGCTTGGGACTGTGGGTGCCGCAGCCGGCGTGCTGGCTGGTTGCTGGATGCCGCCATCATCGATGCTGAGGTTGATCGACGCTGTAATCTCAACTACTACTACCGGCGTCGGCCTGGTTAGCGGTATTGGCGGCGGCCTTCCCGTGAGGAGTGCCGTGTCGTTGACCGCGACATCATCTCGTCGCCCCAGTGGTCCTGTTTCTAGCCGTTAGCAAGAACGCTATCCGCGAGACGTGAACACAAACCTCCCAACACAGCCTCAACCCCGAGCACCGCGATCGAAAGTAATATCCTCCTGCTTCGAACCATGCTGGCCTTTCAGACGTGAGTACGTGCCTAGCGACGTCGTCAATCGCCCTCCAAGCGTTCGTGTCAGAATCCCGCGGTGTTGTCAGCGAGATGCCGTGGCCATGGCGCCTGTCGATAGGTATAATCGCGGAAGAAAGCCCTGGCAGCTCGAGAGGGAGGAGCTTCGATTCGACTTCAGTACCTTTGAGGGGACAATTCGGGTGAAAAGCGGTTATTATCAACGGGTTCAAAACCAGACCATAACGAATGACGACCCTAGGGGAACGAGTGCGAAAACCTAACGTCGCTTCGAGCCCACGCTACGGAGGAGATTTACAGGGGTTACTATAAGGCACGCTGGTGCTTTAAGCCGAATGGTGAACAGCGGGCCAGTTTGATTTGAGGTGCCCGCCAGCAAGGGCACAGCAGCTGGACCAAAGGCAGCAGACCAGGGGGTGGTGCCCAGTGCGCTGGCCAAGGACTCAGGGTAGGAGAGCGCAGCAGAAGAACCGAAAGGGGTAAAGATGAGGATCTGGTAAGTTCTGGGGTCCCCCCTGCCCGCCTTCCCCCACCTGGAGCCGATGGCACGAGGAGGCCTGTCCTGAACGGGGATCACGCGAAACCAGGCGCAGAAACCTGGGGGCGCCGTTGCGACTGGAGGCGAGAAACAGCTCCCTCCCAGTCTGCCGGAGTCCCCACGGCTAGTTTCACTAGAGTCACTGGAGACTAGGCGCGATGAGATATACTGAAGCTTGATTGAATCTCTCGTCCTAATCCCTAGTGTAGGGAAGGCGAAGTGGCAGACAACGCGATCGACACGACACCCGGATGCTGCTCGGACAGAATGGAACGTGTGGCTAGAGGAAGCATGCCCGCGGGGTTGCGACTTGCTGGGGAGGCCAAATGATTTGCAGGCAATCGCTTATTAGTGGATGGCACCCCAAAGCGAGGAGAAAGGCCGGCGATTCGTTTACGACTGCCAGCCCGAAACAGCAGTGCAACCATGGCGGAAGAAAAGCCCCAGGTCGAGGCTCGACTCCAGGATCGCCGCCGAATGCTGCATTGGTTTCGGTCCCCTTCTCGCGTTCTGAGTGGTGGTTCTGTCAGCCCTCGCCTTCCTCGGGCCAGCGCTGCAGCATCCATCCGCCAGCTCAACGTGTTCGTTGTCTTGCGGGTGCGAGGCTTTGCAGCTCCGACGCTGGCTGGCTGTTCCCTGCTGGCTTGCGGCGCGCAGCTCGAGGAAAACAGAGTGGCTGCCTCTGCGTGGCTGCTTGGTGAATGAGGCAATTTACCTCAGGATTCGAAGGCACCCAACGATGGGCAGATCTGGGTCTGGGAGCGGAGGTGTAATTTCGAATTGTTTATGCCAGCCTCCGAGCCCAGCTCATTAGCTGCGGCCAATCACCACCCGAGGATACCACCCCCCCTTTTTGGGTCGCCGACCAGGGACAAGAGCCCAAAGCCATCTCGGCAATTCACGCACTCCCAGCTGCCAAGCGTTTGCCGACCAGGCCGACACGCGCATAGATCGGTGTCCAATGAGATCTGGGCCAGATCACGTCCTTGCTGATGCTTGTCTCGGTGTGGTCGGTCGATCGCGATGCTGAACTGCAACCTCAAACTGCGATCCCTCCTTCACTCCTCGCCTCGCAGCTTGATGCCGCGTCCTCTCCAGATCTTCGGGACAGGAATTGTTTAAGTGAGCGCTGCCCGCCCTGCACAGCACGTTGTCATTCTCATCCCGGCTTGTGGGGTGATTTGAAGAGTTGCAAATGCTGGCCTTGGGGTTGAAAGACGACAGCCAACCCCGTGGTAAACGGATAGAGCCCAGACCATTATCGCAAATGAAGGAGTCCCGTATGCAATCCGCACAACAGCCAATGAGAGCACCAGGCAAGCGAGGAGAGGGCAATCAAGAGTCGTGAGCTCTCGGGGCCGGATTAGGAAATTCGAGTGTGCCATCCATCGACCAGAGAGGCAGCAGACAGCAGATGTAGCAGGTTTGAGGTATGCTTCTCCTGCTGCCCCTTCGAGCAAACAGGCAGGTAGGTACTCTTAGCAGGGGATACTAGCGCTTGGTGAGCCATTTGCTTGCGCTCGTTGCTCGTTGCTGCGCAAGTGATGAGAATATGAGGGCAGGCCTGGGAGTGCGCGGCTGGGATCTCAGGAGACGCGTTGAATCTTCAAACAAGCGATGAAGGCACGCTCCTTTCGGGTTCAGTACGGCGGATCCCGATGCTCATCTTCAGGCTGGGCGGGCGTCGACTTGTCCCGGTGCTGTAACAACCGGGCGTGCTGGTTGACCTGCCATCGTCTTAGCAGGAACGGAGATGCCTGCACCGTCCAGTCCATCTGGCGCTGCCGTTCCACTCAGACCAAGCGCACGTTGACGGCTGGAGAGAGAGCGCACCAGAGGAGACATTAATTAACACGGCCGTCATGTGGCTGTCCGATTGCTCGAGTGTGGGTTGTCCACACGGGCTGACGCGGACTCGTCCTTGATTGCGGGCATCGGCAAAAGGGTGGCGTTGGATTTAGCCAGAGTGGTCTCAGCACCTTACTGGTGAGAACGGTGAGAATATATTGCTTCTGCCGTGTCTGATGCATCCTCGGGTCCTCTTCAGGTCATCCTCCCCCGGACTGACCTCCTATCAGTAGGTGGGCGACCACACCGTTGAGGCACGCCGTTTTGACTGATAGGGAATTTTGCCCAATCTATCTGCGTCGGTGCCCTCCTGTTGGCGATTCTTTCACCATGGCTCCTGTTAGCAGTCAAGACGTCTCAATCGCTGTGGGCGAAAGGAGGTTTCTCATGCATTTATTACAGCGTCCGAGCGACCTGGAGGTGAGATTTTGTCCGTCAAGCTGATCGTCGCTGCAGGCCAGCTCCCTGCTTACTCGCAGCTCGACCGAGCTCTCGTTTTGACAGGTAGCAGCGGGCCTAGACAGGAACCCCTTTCGCCACCGAGCTTGGGTCTGGACAGGTCGTCCGACAAGCGAGAGCCTGCTGTAAAATGAGTGTCGTTATCGTGATAATGCTGCGCAATGCAAATGAACTAAAACCAGCGTCGCTTGAGAGCCGCCAGAAGCGAAATAGAACCGATCGCTATACAAGACGTGAGACGACATGACATCACCGAGAGATCAAGGCCTCTTTGGAAGGACGATTTGGGGTGGCTGTTGGTGTTGTTCAGCGCCGGTTTGCTCGCAACAACTCAACCCCCAGATTGCGTCGCAATACTGTGAGCCATCGCAGATGGTGCCGGACTTAGACGCTTCCCCACACTTTAGTGGAACGGCGGTTAGCTGGTACTGTGCCAAGACACGGCGTCGAGATAGGTATACGATCGGCTCATGCGGTCCTAGAGCAGATGGTAGAGCCGGTGCTACTGTTGGCTGGTTGGCGCTTTCGTGGGCTAGCGAGTTCTGTGTTGTTTGCTTCCTACGCAGCATTTGATTCAATCAGAAATCGCCGCGGTGGTGCTGCCAGAGCGTGAATCCTTCAGCTGGAAAGCTTCCAAAGCTGGCCTGGCCTAGCTCCGGGACTTCTCAGCCACCAAGCCGGCGGCTTGGCTCCACGTGCCATCGCTGTCGGTCACCGTCCAGACCCTCACGCCCGGTGGAGTTCAGCGTTGTGCCGTAGATCAGCATTCGTCCTGTCTCAGGAGCAAGATTGTCAGAATCGGGTCACTCGGGCATCCCAAAGGTTCTGGGTTGTTCATTTGGGCAGGCAATCAATGGGCGGCGTTTTCGCAATCACTGCAGCGTAAAGTGCAAAGTCCCGCACAGCGGATGAACCATTGAGATGTCCGTTTTCGCTTGGGCCTATGAGGAACGGGGAGAGATGCGTCGAACGTCTGTGGAAGACAGGGCCCTGGTGGCCTCTCCCCTCATCCCATGCCCGCCCATTTGGTGGGCGTTTTAGCCAGACCAGCAGCGACGACCAAGCCACGGTGCCCCCTGCCCGTCTCGCCTGCCGAGTTGCCTCCACTCCTTCACGGGGAAGCCAGCGAGCTAAGGCTAGGGCCTGACGCGAGCCCCTCCCACGCTCCCGGCTAGGCTGTCCAGACCGATTATCTAAGGCGAAACCAGTGCTGTGCGCTCCCGTCGCCCGCTGATCTCGTCCCGCGCCCAGAGCCAGCAAGCAGCAGCCACCCAGGGAAAATTCCTCGACGTGGAACATCCAATCCGTCCTGGGACGTTCCGTTTCCCGACTGGTCTCCCTCCCGTCGTGTCGTCCCACCTCCCACCACTCCCATTCTCTCCACCGAAAGTCAGGAAAGGGTGCAACTGCGCCATCACCAGCAACACCGTCGACCATCCGCCGCATTCGTCCGCGATTCCCATCGTCCTTCCTCCGCGCGACAACAGCCACTGCAGTCTCCCTATTATGAACGTTGGGCCTGGCGCCGTGCCTCCCACTCTCGCCTGAGATAATCGCCCGCAGCCCATGGAACACCGCGACGGCTTCGTGAATGTCCTGCGATCGCTCCGCCTCTGGTGACAAATTCTACCGATCGCCGACGCCCGGGCGAGGGTGCTGCGAAGATGCGGTTACCCTACCTCGCGGCCGCCGTCTTTTGTGACATTCTCCTCTTCGCACCGACCGTCGTTGCCAACGATGCGGGGACCGGGAGTGCTGTGTGGATCCCGAGTTCGAATAATTGGTATGTCGTGTTATGTCGCCTGGTCCCACGTTGTGTTTGCTCACGCCGTTCGTAGGTATGGCATCGATGGAAATTGGTCCAGCTTCGCGGCCTTGGTTGGCGTTGGCGGCCAGCTGCCTGTCTACCTAAGCGTTGCGACCGCGCTGTCGGAAATCTGGGTAGTGCAGACTTATGGCTGCACACCAGGTAGGTTCCAGATTCTCAATCGCGCCGTTCCTTGCAGCGACTGTATTGACCGGGAAATAGTGCAACTTTGCATCACTGGACGAGGTGGTGTTTTTGACACCTCACAATCGAGCAATTGGAAACCATTGGGGCCATTTCAACTGGGCGTGAACAACACTGGCACGGTTGGCAATGCGGACTACGGCTTGGACATGATCTCGTTTTACAACTTTTACACCAAAACCGAGAACCAGTACAACAACGTCCTGATAGGGGCGATGAACGATACCGAGTACTACCAGGGCTTCATCGGCGTCGGCGTCAATGAGGGCAGATTTAACAAAAATCTGACCCTCCCGCTCATCTCCCAAATGGCCCGAACATATGGGACGATTCCCAGTCACAGCTATGGCTACACGGCCGGAGCATATTACCGCCACGGTAAGTTCTTATGAATTTCCTCTCTATGTATGTTGCTGACATCGTCGCAGCCGGTTCGAGTTCATCAAGAGGCACGCCGGCCTCCCTGGTTTTCGGTGGCGTTGACAAGAGTCGATTTGAGCCACACAATACGGTATTCGCGCTCGATCCACAAACCCTAACACCCAGGGTGCGGCTGCGTGGAGTTGCCGCTGAGGTGACATCGTTGGACAAAGCACTTAACAGTAATTGGACGACAACCACCCAGACGCTTGTCACCATGAATGACTCCATCAGTGCCTTCATCGACACGTCAACCCCGTATCTGTGGCTGCCGACTGAGGTATGCGACCGCTTCGCCGCGGCCCTGAATCTAACGTGGCGCGAGGACCTGGGTGTTTACGTGTATCCACCGGACGGGGCTTTGTTTACCGATTTTCTGGAAGACCAGACACTCTCCTTCACCTTTTCACTTTCCAGTTTCGATAACACGGACAACTTCGGGCGGCCGCTCAGCATGCCCGGCGTTGTCAATATCACCCTCCCTTCCGCTGCGTTCGCGCAGGTACTGCGTTACCCGTTCAAGGACATGATCGCGTTTAGCGAGCCCGGTATTCCCTACTTCCCACTCAAGCGCTCGACCAAGGAGGTGAACAACAACCAGTACATCATTGGACGAGCTTTCATGCAAGAGGCATACCTCGTCACGAAGTACGACACGAGTAGTTTCTCTCTCCACCAGGCCAAATTTCCCAACAACGCCCTCAGGACGTACGACCTGCAGGACATTCCCAGGCCGCAAGGCAGCATGTTTCAACCTTATACCGGGCCGGTCCCCTCCCATGGAGGGTTGGGTACCGGTCAGACAGTTGGCATTGTTCTCAGTGCGTTCGCCAGCGGGAGTGTTATCGGGTTCGTTTTGTGGTGTTGCTGCAGGAAGAGGAAGAGGAAGGCCTCGAGGTCGTTCGAAGTGATGGACGAGAACAAGGACGATACGCAGTCCATCGACAGTCTCCCCAGAAGTCCTGTCAAGAGGATGTTCACCATGATCATCGGTAGGAAACGTTCAAAGAAACCAGTGGTTCACGAGATGAACGGGAACAGTGCCCAGCCGGTCGAGGTCGGTGCCGACGCTCAGCATCAACTCTTCGAACTCCCCGTCCCACTCGAGCCGGTCGAGCTTGACACCAACGACATGGCAGATGACGATACCGCCTTCGGCGAGGAGCCTCAGTCACTAAGTGACTATGAGCTTGCTCGGAGGAAGTTGGAAAGGCAGATGCAAGGGCCAGTGCCGTCATATTCGCCCACATTGGTAACGTCATCAACATCGCCAACGAGCGCCAGCCAGGACAAGTCGTTGCAGGATGTGAGCCCAGTCGCCCATCATCGTCCTAATGAGGACCCTTCACCAGTATCGTCGCCGACGTATGCTAACACCAACTCGCTCCCCGACTCGCTGCCGTCCCCACTATCACCAAATCCGGATTGGGGGACTCGCATGTTCGATTTCCCCTCCCCTATGACGGTAGCCCCTCCCGCCCACCTTCCCCTCAGAGCGCCCTCAAATCTCAGCAGCGGCAGTAGCTGTTCACCTGTCTCGCCACACTCTCCGCATACATTCTCTCCATCACCAATGACCCGTTCCGACTCTAGTAATGTCTCGCCGACATCGCCAATCGGTTCTCTCCGGCTACCAACACCGACATACCAGCGGACGCCTATCGATCCAACACGAGTAGTCTGCCTGGGGCCTCTACCAGAGGACGTCACGCTCCCTAACCAGCAGCCTCCAGTTCCGCCAATACCGCAAATAGTTACCCCAGATGGTCGGACATTTCGGACTGGACGTTCCACGGGTCGTAATGCCGGCGCTCTCAGACAAGCACGCCAAAGCCGCGGCTCAAGCGATTCGCTTGGAAGCAACTTCACCGAGGAAGAAGATGATCGCTTGAGAGAGGAAGACATCACGAGGGAGGCCAGCACAAGGAGGCAGCCGCCAGAGGATAACCAGCCGCGGAGTCCCCGCAGTATGGAACGGATAGAAACGGGATGTGAACTTGTTCACGTGCCGCAAGTAGCGGAGAAGCGCTACAGCTGGGAGGACAAATAAACGAGGGTATTTCGACTAGACGGCCAGACGATCGCTACCAGCAACAGCTGTAATTACCACCACCTATTCACCACATGCTTGACGCATATCGACTTTTTTATTTTATTTTTTATCTCTATAGGTTCGTATATATCCCAAACGGAGTTTTCTTGGGTATGGATCTCGGGCCGTACAATGATAGTTACGGCCCGGCTGGTTGTTTTTGGGTATTAGGTGCAAGGCGTTACGGAGCAAAACGGAGGTGCGGCATCAAACGGGTTGGCACATGATGAATGAATGGGATTATGTGCCAGACACGGCGCAAATGAGAGCCGGCCCTGGATAAAGGTGGAATGGGACATCATGGCGGGCGAGTGGCATGCAGGCCCATTGTATGAAGCACCTCTGAGCGGCACAGTAGTCGGCAATGTAGCCTTCCTTGCCAGATAAAGAAATTTAAATCAAAATCAACAACCTTTCAGTCACTCTGTTCACCGCGCCACTTCGAACGCAGTTGGCCACGGATAAGCATAAACCGCAAGATATTGTAGGAACTTATCGTGCGTGGCTCGAGGTCAGCACCAGTAAGCAAACTCCAGGCTTTGGACCGTCTTCCATGTGATGGCGTGCCTATCGGCAGTATAGGCTTTAAGACGTTGTGCTTCTTGGGTCCTCAATGATGACCCACGGGTGAGCGAAACCTTGGTTGGGCTGGAAGCCAAAGCCGTTGGGAAACTCAAATGTCTCTCTTGAATAAGGTATTTATGCCAACGTTCGTTGGCTCCTCCGTTCTGCCCCCTCTTCTTCCACACTTTGTCACCAGTAACGGTCTAGCAACGGTCTTCAGCAACAATACAGACACCAGACACAACAATCACGATGGACTCGACTTCCTCCATTCGTGAGGAGGACATCTCTCTCCCTCTCCCTCCCCCGCAGCACGTGAGTGGCACGGAACAGACCCAGGAGCAGGAACAAGAGTGGGTAGACGTTGTTCGTGACTCTGCTCGCAGTCCTGCTTCTGCTTCCTCTTCTGGTGCCGGTCTTGGCTATGCTTCCTCTGTCGGTTCCGCCCGCTCTTCTGGCTCGGACTTCTCTGCCGTTTCGATCGGCTCTTGTTCTTCCTTCTCTCCCTTAACCGATTCTGATTTCGATGATTTCTCGGAGCGTCTCGGCGGTAGTTCTGGTTCCGGTTCTGCGGATGCCACCCCCCTTTCCGCTGCCGCCAGCCACGGCCTAGATGCCTCTCCGTACACGTCGCGCATCGTGAATGATCCGCATCAGGAGAATCACCACCTCGAGGCCGTACTCAACAGCGTGCTCGATAAATTGAAGGAGAAAGACGCCCGGCTGCAGCAAGCGAACGCGCAGATCGCCCAGTTCGAGGAAGAAAAGGCAAAGGCCCTCTCGATCCAGGCGCAGGCGCACGAGCTTGCTGCTGAAAAAAGAATAGCGGAACTGTCGCTCAGCGCGTATACATACGCCGGGGAAAGTGAGAACCTCAAACAGACGCTTTTGGAATTGGAGAGGAGCGTGGAGGAGAAGGATGCTCTGTTAGTGGAGAAGGACGCCGAGCTAGCGAAGAAGGACCAGGCACAGGCTGAGCTGGAGAGGGGCCTTGAGAGCCGGACGCAGGCATATGGGTTGGCAAATGAAACCAGGAAGAAGAGTGTTTGGGAGGTCTATGACGGCATGGAAGAGAAGGCGAGAGTCCTTGCGCTTCAGAGGCAAGAGCTTGAGGTGGAGAATGGCCGGCTTAAGGAGAGCCTTGGTGAGGTGGAGGGTAAGTTGAGAGAGAAGGGTGAGCAGCTGGCGGAGAAGGATGTACAGCTGGCGAAGAAGGACAAGGCACAGGCCAAGCTGGAGAAGGCCCTTGAGGCCCAGGCGAGAGCCCTTGCGCTAGAGGCGGAGGGGTACGAGGCGGAGAACGGCCGGCTCAAGGAGGGCCTCGATGACGCGATGGGGAGGTTGAGGGAGAAGGACGACCAGCTGGAGCATACGAATTTCGAGCTCATGATGGCTAGGGAGGATGCGGAGAATATGGAACTTGCGCTCCAGGAGGCGACGATGACGGCCGCCGATCGGCAAGGCGAGTTTGACCGGCAGATCGAGGAGGTTGAGCTGATGAAGGAGCTGTGTCGGGAGGAGGAGAGGGCCCAGAGCGGGCCTGAGGGGATGGAGAAGTTTGCCACCCTCTTCGACATCGAGGGGAAGATAGGTGGGCTTGAATGTAACGTGGGGGACCGGATTGATAAGCACACCGAGCTCATCGTCCTGCACACCGAGCGCATCGGGGAGCGGCTGGACAGCATCGAGGAGCAGCTGGATACCCTGGGGATTGCCGAGAGGAATGCGAGGGTGGAGGACCGGCTGGATGCCTTGAAGGATGCGGTTGCGGGTATCGACGACAAGGTTCTGTCGTCCGAGGTGGATGATTTTCTGGAGAGAAGTCAGGCCGAGAATCGGTTTGGTGCCCTGATGGGGCAGATTCAGAAGATCAAGGAGCAGACTGGGAAGACCGACAAGGCGGTTGCTCGCAGCACTGAGCTCGCCCTGGAGCGTTTGGACGCCTTCGCGGTGCATAATCAGCACGTCGAAGCGCGTTTCGAGATGCTGGAGAAGAGCCTGGCGAAACTCCAGCATAGCATCGATGACTGGGCCGAGGAGGAGAGTGACGACTCCGGTGACGATGGCGATTCCGACTCCGTCGATGAAACCGAAGACCCGTCCGAGTTCTGCGACCGCAAAGGCACGTCGTGCTCCCACGAGCACCTCGTGCCCTTCGATCTCTGGCACTGCCAGCGCCGCTTCCCCGTCAAAAACGTGCAGTACTACCTGCTTGCCGACCCCCAGCTGGACAACCACCCACCGCAGGTGTGGCAGGCCGTCCTCGAAGTCAAGGCCGAGAGCATCGGGTACCTGATGCACACTGAGTTCGAGCCGTTCGCGCCCGGGACGCAGTACAATGAGCCGGGATGGCTCGTCAAGCTGGATGGCGATAGCCCCGAGAGGCTGGAGAAGGACCACGACATGATGCGCGTGTTGTACCTTCTCGACGTGAACGGCGGGGATGCGCCGAAGTGGGTTGCCAGGCTGAAGGTGACTTGGTCGACGGCGAAGGGCTCGGGGGGGTTCACGCTTGCGGATCTCAAGCGGCAGAACATCGCCGGCGCGGTCGGATTCGATGGCCTGGGGTCCATGATGTATCGATTCAATGGCGAGGATCCCGAGCAGTTGCTCAATGTGACGGGAGTGCAGCCGAAGGGGTTCTGGCCGGTTGCGAAGGCTAAGGCTGACATCAACGCCAGCAGCAAACGCTCCAGGCCCAAGACCGTCGAGAAGTCCTGGGCCAAGCTTGTACTCCAGGTTTTCTTGTGTGTTCTTGCTGTATACTGCGTCGACTTGGGTATCGTGCGTTCGATCCCGTATGTGGTTTGGCTGCTTCGTAGCCTCGGTGTCTGCTGATTTGGGCCGGAGGACGGGGATCGCACAAGATGGCGCTGGAGGAGTTGGAATTCACTTGGAATTGTCAGATTGGTTACCCCATAGCTGACTGCTTGTGTCTAGATACCCTACAAGGCATGGATGGTGCTGAAGGCGTTGGGAATTCACTTGGAATTGACGGATTGCACCTTATAGCTACTTATATCTATATACCTAGTTAGATAGTTTGGTAGCTAGGGAAGCAAGTCTTGCCGACTTGGAACAAGTCGGGCCATCGCCAGTGACAGTATGTGGTTTCCCCGCATGGGTTCATTTTTGCGTAGGGCCTTGGTTTCGTCAACTACCAGTCGACAGGGCGCTATCCAATACAACTCCATTCGCAATATGAAGCCCCAACCTGACACCCCGTTGCGTTTGATCTGTTGACCCTGGCGTCCTCGTCTCAACGACAGTCGAAAACTTGCATGCGAAATGAGATGAGACATACTTCCAAAAGCGTAGGCATCGAGAGCATATATGTAGCTCACGCTCAACTGTGTACGCCGATGCTGATTATTGATACATGTATTGATAATGATAAAAAGGTAACTGAAGGCCACGTCCATTATCCGCCGTATGTCGCTGCTGATAATGTATGAGCAATACTTAGCTGTTGATAGATTTCTCGTTACCAGCCTCAGTTGTTTTTCGCCTCGGGCTGTTCCTGCCCATCCGAATCATCTTCGCCCTCCAAGCCGACGACATTGCCTTTCACGTAGTGGACAACCTCTGGCGTGATAGCTTCGATAAGCTCCGTGTCTCTGCCGGCCGTATGTTAGATACCTAACCGATACCACCAGCAAGAAAAGGGAATGCAACTTACTTCCCAACAAGTGTCACAGTGTTTCTTGTCTTACCCCATCTCGGGTAGCTCCCAACCTTGATACCCTTTGGCCCGACCCTCGCAGCAAGCTCCGTGAGGTACTCGGCAACCTCGCTTTCGGGTAGAGGGGTGGAAATGATAACCCGAACAGTACCCTTACCCTCAGGGTCGATGAGCCGGTCGGCAATATGTGGCTTCAGGCCCTCCAGCAGCGCCTCGACTGTATATTGACAATGAGCATGGGCCGTCCGAGAAGATTCCGGCAGTCAGACTTACACAACCTAGGGACCCCCGGCAGGATATGAATATTCCCATTCACCACCGACACAGGCACCCAGAGCTGTTCGCATGGGAAGATGACCTGCTTGCTCGAGTCTCGGCTCGCATCAGTAGGCAGCTCGATCATCCTGAGCTTGGCGCGCAGAGCGGGCGAGTCCACATCCCAACTGAAGTCGGGCTGTCCCGGGTGAGGCTTTGAGATCTGCTTCATGAGCCGGTATGCTTCCTGGTGGAGCACCAACGGCAAGCCAAAAGCTTTAGCTATTGAGCTGTACGTGATATCGTCGTGTCTATCGTTCAGTTAGCAACCTCCTCTTCGGACGTATCTGGGAGCCTAACGTGGGACCAATCCCGCCACTGGTGACCACAAAGTCATAGCGGTCGCTCATTCGGCGGACGGCCTCAACGATTTCCGACTCATCATCCTCGATGACCTCAATCCTTTTCAGGTTCTATAAACGAGTAAGCTTTGTCTCGTATCCACACACCAGTCGTGGGGGTCACCGACGATACCAAGATTGAAGCACCACTTGGCCATGTAGTTCGAGTTTGTCTGTCAAGATTGTCGGATTTAGTTATTTAATTAGAATGTTTCTACTCCAGTCCTACTGACGTCTTTTGTCTGTCAAGGGGGCATTGTTAGTTGGTCAGGGTTCATAGCGCTTGTTCCATCTGAGAGCCTGCCTTTCCACCCAGAACTTCATCTCCAATAATCAGACATGCTGCTGTGTGTATTGCCCTTGAGTTCCGCTCATCGGCCGTGCTTGCCGACGCCATTGCGGCGACAGGGAACGACTTGCGCAGTTGAACGGCAGCTGCGATGCGTGCATGAGTGTGCCGAGGTCGCGTGAGATGGCGTGCAACGAGGGACAGACGTGGATTCATGAAGATGGTGTGTGACGGACAGGCTGAACTGCGCGTTTGAAAGACTACACTGCTTACCAACAAGTCACTCACTCGGTCAAAGAATCGATTGGATGAAGTACCGGCCTGAGGCTAAGCTCAGGTTGTCAGCTCCTTAGCCTCGAAGGCATCGCTGTGACGCCCCCTAGCGGGGCAGATCCATGTCTCACTCCGTCAGCCCACCACAATGCGGGGCAGTTTATCAGGCGGCTCTAGCTGAAGACAACCTCACCCCAACCCTCCAACAACTGTCGCATTGGGCCTCACAACCGTATTTCTCGAGCAACAATTTTATAAGAAAAACCAGCAACATCCCACCACTCTCTCCCCCAATCCCAGTAACCAAAACCCATCTCCCAAGCCCCCGAGACCCCATCCCCCTCCCGCCCACAATGGTACGCCCCTCCATTAGCTCCAACAGGGAGCTCCATCCCCAACCCCGGCCCCAACTCTAACCCCTAGCTCGCAGGCTTCCGAATCAAGGCTCTACACCTTCTCGCAAGAAACCAAGGACTACCTCCGCAAGTTCCGCCTCGGGACCTCCCGCGCCAGCGAGCCCGCCGCCGTCATCTGTATGTATGTCTCCTGCCCCACCTTCTCCCCTATTATCCCTCCCTGCCTCCCCCTTGCCTCGTACTACCGCCCAACTAACCGCTGATTTGCGACCGCCGTAGTCTTCATCGATAAAGCCACGAAAGAGATCCGCCAGGAAGAAGAAGGCGTCGTTTACCACAGCATCGACGAGCTCGTTGAGGAACTCCCCGACCACTCGCCGCGCTTTGTGCTTCTTAGCCACCCTGTACATCTCGTGCGTTGCTTCCTAGCTCCTTAACACCTCACCTACTTCCTTGTTGTCTCCATTCTTACCTATCTACCGTCTCACCTACCTCCCTACCTCCAGCTACCTCCCTACCTCCAGCTACCTACCGCCCAAACCTCAACCCTGACCCTCCACCTCCTCGCCTCCCTAGCTACCTTACCCCCCTACACCCCTTTCCTTCCCCACCAGATAGCGCAACGACACTACAAGACAAGAAACTAATCCTCCCTCCAACAGAATGGCTCAGGCCGCCTCTCCGTCCCCTACGTAATGCTCTACTACCTCCCCAAAACCTGCAACGCCGCACTGCGCATGCTCTACGCCGGCGCCAAGGAGCTCATGCGCAACACCAGCGAGGTGACCAAGATCATCGACATCGAGTCGCCCGAGGACGTGGAAGACATTCCCGACAAGCTACGCGAGGGCTGAGAGAGAGACAGCTCCGCACTCGTCAGGGGAGAGTGACTAGGATCTGAAAGGGAAGGACGGATAGTCCGAGAGGCTGAGGCATGAATTCGTTGAATCTCTTCTGCTATCTAAGCGGTCGTGCATGGGATGGTGGCCCTCTACAGTCTACATTATTATTATGTCGTCGTTTATTTTCTTCTTCATCATCTCTCTCGTTTTTTCTTCATTCTGGCATGATAGCCTCTGGATCTAGCCCTATTTGCCCGGCTAGCTCCTTTACTACCCCCTTCAGAGCCGCGCAGGCAGGGCTATCAGGGAAGGAGTCAAAGAAACTCTCGCCGTAGTCGCACGCCATGCCAATGCGGGGGTCCAGCGGCACGGACCCAAGAAAGGGTATCCTCATCTCTTGCGCCAGTGCCCGGCCACCCCCGGTTGTTGCTTGGAATATCTCGCTAGAGTGCGTGCACTTCGGACATACGAAGGCCGACATGTTCTCAACTAGTCCGAGGATTCTGATCCCGGCCTTGCGGCAAAAGTCGATCTCCTTCCGCACATCCAACAGCGACACCTCTTGCGGCGTCGTCACCATGACGGCGCCGTCGATTCCGCTTTCCTTCAAATACGTATTGACGCTCAGGTGCTCATCGCTTGTGCCTGGCGGGGTGTCGACGAGCAGGAAGTCGAGGTCGCCCCATTCCACATCCTTTAGAAACTGCTTGATAAGCCCATTCTTCTTGGGGCCGCGCCAGATGATGGCATCATCGCGGTTCGGCAGCATGAATTGAATCGACATGACGGCCAGGTTGTCCATCGCCCAGGCAGGAGACCACCCGGCCGCGCTGATGTGAATGGTTTCGGACTCAACTCCTAGCATCTTGGGTATACTGGGCCCACAGATGTCGGTGTCCATGACGCCGACGGTGCTATCGGGGTTGGTGGCGAAGGCATGTGCCAGCAGGCAGGTGAATGTGCTCTTCCCAACGCCGCCTTTGCCGCTGAGAATGAGAATCTTGTGCTTCACCCCGGCGAGCCGCGCCGTGATGAGCGGAAGGTCAGGGTCTGGTCCCTTTGGTGCTGCTGCGCATATCTTTTGGTTGGGACATCCTGCGCAGGAATCGGCGGTGCCTGCTTGCTCCGACTCGGGGCCGGGGCAGTGCTCTGGCTCAGGGGCGACGAGCGTTGGCTTCTGCTTGAGTGGGTTGGCGATGACATCCTCGACGGATTCTGGCGCCTCGAGGGAAGGCGCCATGGCTCGCGATTAGATTGGTTAATCCGGCGCGGTATTGGGGGTGACAGCGGCAGATGGTGTTGTCGAGCTGTCTGTTCGATTTCAGTGTGGTTGCTTTCTTTCTTCGACGGGTGTGTTGTCTCTGGTTTGCGTGGATTAGAAATCGGATGTCGCCCCTCTTTTCGCGGCGATACTTCTGATGGAGGGGCTTATCTTATCGGCTCTGGGGGCGGGGCAGCGCTTGTGGGGTGCTAGGTTCCAGGGTCTTGGCTCTGTCCCGCAACCGCCGCTTCAATGTGGCGCTGCGGTATCTCCGAATTTCTCTAGGTTAACTTCTACGGTCAACGACACCTTGTAGAGCACGACAGCAGAGATGGATGGGATGCGGGAAATTCGCGCAAAGTCCCTTACCCAGAATCACAGCAAAATTGTCCCTTATCTCCCGGGCCTCTTCTGCTGCGACCGCCCTTCATCCTAGCCGACGATGATGGTGACGTCTCGGTTGCTGAAGATATATGGATGTACAGGTGTGCATGAAGCGCGGCAGTTCGCGGCGTTAGCTCGGTGTAAGTCACCACTCGGCACCCTGAACACGTAGATATCAAACCTCGCTCGCGACGAAAGGTGTGGCAGCAGAACAGCGCATCAGTCCAGAACCGGCCACGGCGGGTGAGGCACTTGCCATGTTGGAGTTAGATGTATTCCAACTCGCTTGTCTGGGCACTTCAGTCAAAGAAGATTGTATGATCGCAGAACGCTATCCCCGAAGCGGTACTCCGGTCACCTTGATGCCTTCTCTCGACCGCAGTCAGGTGGTCGGGATGTTGCGTCTGGCACTGACTCACGGCTGCCGCCGTCTGATAAGAAACCTGGGCCATGTCGATGATGTGGGAGGGTATAGCAGCCTGCCGTTGCATCGTTGAGCGCCAATAGAAGAGACATGGGCCTGGATGGTCCCCTCGATCGGACGACGTGCTGCTCGAGTACTGTCCTGAGGTAGGAAGAGGGAGGAGGGATGCCGTCCCAACCCCCCTTGGCCGTGCCGTTCTGCAGTCGTCCGTATGTACTCCTGGCTTCTTTTTGCGCTCGATCAACACCACGACTTTTGCGCTCGAACGGTGATTGGTCCGACGTGGCGAGCGCACCCAACCATGTTATCAGATTCGTTCGCTAGCATGGTCGCAACGGTGACGAGGAGGGTGTGTTCATCGTCGGGCTTCTATGGCGCATTTGACTGTGGGGGACGTTGGGTACACATGGGTCGTCTGCAGGTTGAGACGCAACGGCTTGTCAAGCCTCGAAGGAGTGATAGCATAGGTCAATGGTCGGCGCGGGCCCGGGGAGACGATGCGCTTCCCGTCCATCGAGTCCGCCAATTCGCAAACGGGGCGGCCTGTCAGAGCGGACGTCGGTCGACAACTGTGGGACAACTGCAGACGACTGGTTGCCAGCTGGGGCCGAAGCCGCTCTTCCCCCCGCGGCCCCCCGTTGTGGGCATTCAGACCCTGCGTCGCGCTTTCTCACCTGACAGCGTGTGGTGGGCGGGATTTAGCGTGAGGGACAAGGATACTTTCAAAGCCCTGCACCCGGCGACCGGCCGTTGCCATTGGAACCACGATGCCGGCCCTCCACACTCGACGTGGAATTGATGAATCGACGGTCGAGGCCCCTTCGGCGCTCTCCACACCTTTCTGCTGCAGCTCTGCGATCCCGCATTGTCGGCGCATTGGGCCTAACATAACTCCTGTCGAATCGAGGGCGCGAGCCCAACGCTCTTGCGACGGGGCCCTTGCGACGCAGTCGCGAGCAGATAATAACCCGAGGCGCAGCTGCCTGGCTTCCATTCCCATCCATTCACACTGCACAACCTGCCGCTCCTGCTCCGTGTAAGACCTCCCACATGCTGCTGCCACTCACCAACATCATTCACCACCACCACCTACCCGACGCGTCCCTGCCGCTCCTGGGTAGTAAACAAAAACAACAAACGTCATCAACACCGCCGGAGCTGTGCCAATCGCATTAACAACCACTCGGATCTGACGGCCGCAATCGTTTGCTGCCCCCGTGTCTATGCGACTTAGAATGATGCCGACTGCAAAGAAGAAGTTAGGAGGCATTGGCCTGTTCACACGCCAGGCCGACGGTAATGTGAGTGGGCCCGGCGCGAGCCCCAGGGTAGGCGTTGTGGGCCTGCCGGCAACGCCCACGCCACAGCGTGAACTCTTGCAGCTGCAACCTCCACCGGAAATCGTGACTGCGCGTCAGGATCAGCCTGCACCTCTCGCCATCAGGTCAATACCCGTGCCCAAGGGCAGCCGATTTGCCAATAGTCAACCGCACACGGCTACTATGAGCCTTCCCCAGACGCAGCACTTCCATCCCATGCAACGCACCCGCACCTCAGCGTCCGACACGGGCCGCGAGCCCCCGCGGTCTGCCCAGAACGCGTGGGAAGATTCTACAGTCGCGTCGATGTTTGGCGACAACGAGGGCCGGCCTGCCTCAGACAGGTTTCGCGGCGCTGCCGCACTGGGGAACCATAACCGTCACTACAGTGACGCTGCCTACCAGCGAGCGCACCCGTCTCCGCCTAATCGCAACAACCGACAGTCTGCCCAGGAGGATAACCTCCCGTTTGTAATTGGTGATGGTGGTCTTCTCAGGGTCATCTCGCAACCCGTTATCCGGGGCGGGCCGGGTGCCGCCACGCTGAACAACCCAATCTCAACAAACTTCATGCATGAACCGGCTACTCTCCAGGCGGAAGACCTGTATCAAGCGGATCTTCAGCCCTTCGATACCACTCCCACAAAGCACAACCCGCTGAGACGTACCAGGCTACCGCATAGGGATCCCCAGCCCAGGAGGGACTCCTTTGGAGCGCAGTCTTCTGATGCCCAGAGCCTAGGCATGTCCCCGGAACGACCCGCCGAAGCCGGCAACCAGATTGAGCGAGTACGGATAGAAGAGCGCCAACACGAGCGAACACGACGTGACCGTGAGAGGCAGCGGGACTTGGAGCGGAACCGGGATGCGGATTTGGAGCGCGAGCTGCATCACAAGCGCTCAACCGTCTTTGAGAACCTCACCCCTGTCATTGACGAGGCAGCCTTTGATAACACGCGGGCAGCTGTTATCGCACCCGACAGCAGCAACGGAAGTCCCGGGAGCAACAAGGAGGCCGTGCAGCGGACACCGCGGCCGCCTCGACAACCTCTGCCGCCTATCCCGCAAACGGGCTATGCAGGGAACAGCAACAACCCCCTAGGGCTCGGTGCAGGATCACACGGCCGCAACGGCACCCGTCGTTTCAAGGAGACGGCACCCAGCGAGAAGAGACGCCGACTTGACCTCGACTACAATGACGCCGAGTTGGCCAGAATGAGCTTCTCTGACCTGCGGGCCCAAGAGTTCGACTACGATCCGCAGCAAGCGGCGCTACAGCAACAGCAGCAGATTGTGGCGATGCCACCAAACAACGGCACGCTGGAGGAGCAACTAGAGCATTACAAAACCAAGGGCGGGCTCGATCAGCACCAGTTCTTCACACGCATCAGCGTCGACGAGTGGGAGGAGGCGGGCGATTGGTTCTTGGCGCAGTTCGCGGACGTTGTGGGGAAGATGCGCAAGGCGAGGAAGAACAAGCGGAAGCTGGTGGAGAGTTTTGAGGCGGACATCTCGGTCCGTGAGGAGGCTGTGCGTAGCAAGATAGAGGGGATAGCGAAGACGCTGGACGAGCTAAAGCAAGGGGGACAGACAATGATGGAGGGGAAAGACACCGACTTGGAGGCTTAGAGCGGGTTGCGCACTGGTTGTAGCAGCCATGGGAAAGGCAACCTCATTTTTGTTGCATTGCTCACGCACTGGCTTGCGTTGTCTACGGGAGGTGTATTGAAGAGAAAACAACAATGGCGACATTTGTCCCGAGACGAGGTATGGGCGTGGAAACGGTACTAATCTCTGATGGACAGAGCTATTTATTACTGTTCATACTCCCTTCCGACCAATGGGTGCGATAAGGATCTGGCTTCGGGTCTCGGTGATAACGAACTCAAACGACTTTAACGACAAACCATAAACGGCGCAATGCCCATCATAACGATAATGAAACGAATTTTGATGACCATGACAACGAAACGACGGTATATCTTATGACTATTATGACCTTGGATGATGGAGGCGGTTGGAAGAAGCAGAGTGAAATGGACGGGCTTACATTGAGGCGTACGAATGGCCGGGCTGCATCACGGAGAAAGGATCAGAGGCTACGGAAGAAGTCAAACCCAACCGATAAACATAGGGTACCACAGGCCTGAGCTGGGCTTTTCCAAACATATCATCTATCCGCGCACAAATATCAATGTCATAGATGGGACGGGGTATGTGTGGGCTTTTTGATGGGGCGGTCGGACAAGAAGATCTGATTTTATTTCTTTCCCAGGTTTGGCTCTCTCTCGCGCGGCCCGGGCAATTATGATCATGATATTTCGCAGGCAATATAATCGGTATTCTTGATATCTTCATATCACGATCTTATCTTGGACGCTTCGGTCGCGGCCCACGATGAGCCTGAGCTGGCACCCCGGCCGGTTGGGAAAGATCCCCTTGCGCACGCCGTCCGAGTAGAGCTCGTAGGCGGGGTAGTAGGCATCAACGAATTTGACGATCTGCTCGTCTGTCATGCCGACGCCGCGCTCGTGCCGGAGCTGTGTCTCTTGCTGCAACCGCCAGTCATAGACGTACTCGGTGTCCTCGGCATCGACGTGGATGAAGGCGTCAAGGAGGTCAGTGACTGCATCGTAACGGCGGAGCTCGTTGTTTATGAACTGGAGGTGTTCGAGCGTGTGCTTATGGAGGGTGCGTGCCGGCGCCCTCCATCGCGCCTCGACTTCCTCGTCTGGAAGCGGTCGGAAGCCAACACACCAGCCCTCGAGGATGACTACCTCGATGAGTTTTTGGCCGGGCTGGTTGACGGCTGGCCATTGTGACTCGGGTAGGCGGTCGCCGAGGCCGGAGAAGGCTGCCTTGTCGTACTGAGGTACCCATGCGGGCTCGCCCTTGCACAGCGCGGAGAGAAACTTGGTGGCTAGGGAGATGTCGTGTGTGCCTGGCTCGCCCCGGTATTGCACCAGCGCATTGCCTGGGTGCGCCGCGGCCAGCGCCAACTGCTCGGCGTGGGGCAGGTAGAAGTCGTCGATGCTGACGACAAGCGTTGGCAGGCCTTCGCGCCCTTGTAGCGCCTCGGCCAGCGCGCGAACCAGTGTTGTCTTGCCCACGCCTTGGACCCCGTTCAGCCCGATGATGAACGGGCTGGGCGTAGCGCCTTGAGGCTGTTGGGCCTGGGCTTTCCTGTGCGCCGCGAGTCGCGTGAGGATAAAGGGGATGCAGATGGGTGATTTGTCATCGATAACCCGGGACTGCAGCGGTACATCCGGCGTGCTACACGCCATGATGCTGGCTGGCTGCTGTATGTCTCTGAATATCTCCGGGGGGTTCTGGTCCGGGTTGTTGCCCTAGGTATGCTGCTTCATGCGCGGGCTAGGAACATGCGCGGGTGCGGAGAGTTGCTCTGCTTGTGCAGAATGCAGACGCAGTAGCTGTCGGCGTTCTTCGACGGGGAAAGGGCGGTGGGAATGGCGTCCAGGTTGGGCACGGAAGCATGATGGTTCTGCGATGTGGATGCGCCGCTGGATTCGTGGTCCCAGCCAGACGTCCCCCACCATGCAAGCACTGCAGCCTCACGATCCTGCAATGGGGAACCGATGACGCCAGTGGCTCCCCCGAACTGGGGTGACCCACACGGAACCGGCGTAGTGGGGCGGGCGGAGAGATTGTGGGGAAGCCGCCCGCCTCTGCGTGTCCAGAATCCCTGAAGTAGCGCGGCAAACGGCGATTTTTACCTCGCCGCGAGGGCGCAACGAGGTCGCATGCCTAGCTCCAAAGAGGAACAGTCCGGGGATGCGAAGGCGAGTACCTACCGATTCAAAAGCCGCGGCTTTTCCGGACAGAATGGCTTCTAACCACTTCCATCTCTTCTCTCAATTCCAGAGGTTGTGCAGGAAGCGTCGGGCTGCAGGCATCCACGGGTTGTTTCCACCCCCTGGTGCGACTCATGTGACGCGATGCCTCACATGTCGAAGCTCCGCCGCCGAGAGCCGGTCGGGGACAGACACCCTCTCGGGCAGAGGGCCGGGTAACAAAATATGGAAGCCAATTCATCGCCTGTCACTCCCCGAGGGGATTCCGACTCACGGCCGCAGAGATTAGCTTTTCGCAGAGCATGCGCGACGGGCTTGTCGGGACTCGACTTAAATGTGAGCGAATAACCGCTACAACAAATTACCCCAGTGCTGCGTCATGGGAAAAACACATCCGCCAGGATATCCGCCCAGAGCTCAGAAGCTGGGGGCGCTTGATTGCATGTGACGGCAGAGCGACGGACAAGGGGCGAGCTTGCTGCCCCGCTCTCGGCAAAATGGGGCAGTGGGTCGCTGGAATGCACCCATTGGCGATAGACCGTGTTGCCTCGGCTTAGCAACCGGCATCCCTCGTCGCTCAGCTAGAAGGCCACTTGCCGACTCGCCAACCGGGACCCTTTATTAACTATCCCGCCTGCTGCCATTGCGCGAGTTTTACATTTTTACTTGTGCTGGCGAGTTGAGAAGATTGTAGCTGTTGTTTACCCATTGAACGCTGATCTCTCCCCTTTTCGCCTCCCCCTCTACTCCACACTTCAGATTCGCGATGGCTGAGCAATTGAGGTACGACGGCCAGGTCGTCGTTGTCACCGGTGCCGGTGGCGGTCTCGGCAAAGCATATGCCACATTTTTCGCATCGCGGGGAGCCAGCATTGTCGTCAACGACCTCGGCGGCTCTTTCAAGGGCGAGGGCGGTTCCACCAGTGTAAGTTTTGAGCTTGATCGTGCCTGTCGCATAATGCGCGCGCACTGACATTCCCCATCCACAGGCTGCCGATGTTGTCGTGAATGAGATCAAGGCTGCTGGCGGAAAGGCCGTTGCCAACTACGACAGCGTTGAGGATGGTGACAAGGTCATCGATACCGCCATCAAGGCCTTCGGCCGTATCGATATCCTCATCAATAATGCCGGTATCCTCCGCGACATCAGCTTCAAGAACATGAAGGATGCCGACTGGGACTTGATCTTCAAGGTCCACGTCAAGGGCAGCTACAAGTGCGCGCGCGCCGCCTGGCCCCATTTCCGCAAGCAGAAGTATGGCCGCGTTATCAACACTGCTTCGGCTGCCGGCCTGTTCGGCAACTTCGGCCAGGCCAACTACTCTGCTGCCAAGCTCGGTATGGTCGGTTTCACCGAGACTCTCGCCAAGGAGGGTGCAAAGTACAACATTATCGCCAATGTCATCGCCCCCGTTGCCGCCAGCCGCATGACCGAGACGATCATGCCCCCAGATATCCTCGCGCTCATGAAGCCCGAGTGGGTCGTGCCATTGGTGGCCGTCCTGGTGCACAAAAACAACACGAGCGAGAGCGGGTCCATCTTCGAGGTCGGTGGTGGTCACATCGCCAAGCTCAGGTGGGAACGTTCCAGCGGCCAGCTCCTCAAGTGCGACGACAGCTACACCCCTAGCGCCGTTCTCAAGAAGTGGGACCAGGTTGTCGACTTCTCCAAGCCCCAGTACCCCAGCGGACCCAACGATTTCCTCACACTTCTCGAGGAGTCCACCAAGATGGGCAGCAACGAGCAGGGCGAGAAGGTTGACTTCGCCGGCAGGGTTGCGCTCGTCACTGGTGGTGGTGCTGGTATTGGCCGCGCCTACTGCTTGGCCTTTGCCAGGCACGGCGCCTCTGTGGTCGTCAACGATCTCATGAACCCCGATGATGTGGTCAAGGAGATTAAGAAGATGGGTGGCAAGGCCGTGGGTGCCAAGTTCTCGGCCGAGGACGGTGACGCTGTCGTCAAGGCCGCCATTGACGCCTTTGGCCGGGTCGATATTGTTGTGAACAATGCTGGTATCCTCAGGGACAAGGCTTTCAACAACATGGATGACAGCCTCTGGGACCCCGTCATGAACGTCCACGCTCGTGGCACTTATAAGGTTACCAAGGCCGCATGGCCTTACTTCCTCAAGCAGAAGTATGGCCGTGTCGTCAACACTACCTCGACCAGCGGTATCTATGGTAACTTTGGCCAAGCCAACTACTCCACGGCGGTAAGAACCCCTGATTTCTACGCTCGAGACGGTACACTGCTAACTTTGCTAGAAATGCGCCATTTTGGGTTTCTCCCGGGCTATCGCTCTGGAGGGTGCCAAGTACAACATCTTCGTCAACACCATCGCACCGAACGCTGGTACCGCCATGACCAAGACGATCCTGCCCGAGGAGCTCGTCCAGGCCTTCAAGCCTGAGTACATTGCACCCGTGGTTCTTGCTCTTTGCAACGAGAAGGGCCCCAAGAACCCCACCGGAGGTCTTTACGAGGTGGGCAGCGGTTGGGTTGGTCAGACCAGGTGGCAGAGGACAGGTGGCCACGGCTTCCCCGTCGATGTGCCCCTTGTACCAGAGGAGGTGGCCAAGCACTGGAAGAACATTGTCACATTCGACAGCCGGGCGGACCACCCCGAGAAGACACAAGACAGCATCCAGAAGATCATGGCGAATGCGGAGAACAAGAGCGGCGGAAAGGTATGATTCCCTTGTCCGATGCCAACGATGTATGATAGCATATAGTATAGAAATTACGATGTTAACAAATTGTTTCTTTAGAGTGCCGGCGGTGATAACCAATACCTTGCCGCTATCCAAAAGGCCCTGAAGGCCGAGGGTAAGGGCACTGAGTTCAAGTTTGAGGAGCGCGATGTTATGCTCTACAACCTAGGCATCGGCGCCAAGCGCACCGATCTTAAATACGTCTTGTAAGTGGCAACGCGGTATTCTTGACTGTTCGTCAGCTGACCATGCTGTAGTGAGGGCAATGACGAGTTCCAGGTCATCCCGACCTTTGGAGTTATTCCTCCATTTAACGCCGAGACACCCTATAACCTGGATGACATTGTCCCCAACTTCTCGCCCATGATGCTTCTGCACGGCGAGCAGTTCCTCGAGGTCAAGAAGTACCCCATCCCCACGAGCGGCCGCCTTGTATCGAAGGCCAAGCTGCTAGAGGTTGTTGATAAGGGTAACGCCGCGATCGTCAAGAGCGGTGTCACCACTGTCAACGCTGAGACGGGCGAGGAGGTCTTTTACAATGAGATGACCGTCTTTCTGCGCGGCTGCGGCGGGTTTGGTGGGCAGAAGAAGCCCACCGACCGCGGTGCCAGCACGGCTGCGAACAAACCTCCTAGCCGCATGCCGGATGTTGTTGTCGAGGAGAAGACAACCGAGGAGCAGGCTGCGATCTACCGGTTGAGCGGAGACTATAAGTGAGTTTTTACGATGCCTGTCTATGTCAGACCAGTTGCTAACGCGGGTATAGCCCTCTGCACATCGACCCTAGCTTCGCAAAGGTGGGCGGCTTCAAGGCCCCTATCCTGCACGGTCTGTGCTTCTTTGGCATTGCTGGCAAGGCCGTCTACGAGAGGTGAGTGTCCCCAGACGAATTCTACCTGCAGAGATGCTAACCGGATAATAGGTTCGGTGCTTTCAAGAACATCAAGGTCCGCTTCGCAGGCACTGTCATGCCTGGCCAGACGCTCGTCACTGAGATGTGGAGGGATGGCAACAAGATTATCTTCCAGACCAAGGTCAAGGAGACAGGGAAGCTCGCCATTGGCGGCGCTGCCGCCGAGTTGGTGTAAATGGTATAAAGTAGTGGGAGCGAGGGCTTGAGTTAGATGGAGCGATTTGTATATATATCTCATGTAACAGTAATGCCATGTTGCTTTGATGAATGAAAGTTGAGCGGTTTTCGCAGTTAGATCCAAGGTAGATACATCTGATCGGTCTGTAAGTTTCTACTGCCCTCTCCCTTTTATGTACAGACGTGCGCAGCGGGCCAATTTGGCACAAGGCAACCGACCTGCGAGACGGCACACTTCTTTCCTTTGGGGCTAAGATTGCAGTGAGTTGTCTGTATCCCGTTTTAAGCCATCCCAACTGCCCAACAAGCCTGAGAAACCCCAACCACAACCAACCAACTGCGCGAGCAAGCGACCGTGCAGCTTGCGAGACGACTTGATCCTTTCTTCTGGGGCTAAAATTGCAGTGAGTGCTCACATACAGCCCTCCCTACAACCTGAGAAACCAATCCCATTCACGACCCCAACCAATACTAGTTGTTCAAAATATTAGATAACTTGAATTACACCTCGGCACACAAGAAACGACCACGACACCTGCCAACAATCTAGCCCTACTTTTTTCATCGCTCAATACCGCCACAACCAAGTCTGGAGTGCAAAGTCCATCTTTCTCAAATAGCGCGATATTCCGCAGGAACCTGTGGTGCGTGTTTATGTGTAAGTCTACCTATTTCACATCCACGTAGAAAATGTTTATTTACCCCCTATTGACCTCCACCGTAACCCCTTTTCCCATGTATCTCACCGAACCCTAACCCTTCTTCAGCTGCATCCATCACGTTCGCGATCAAGTTTAGATTAAAACATTAGACTTGGAATAATAGCACATCTATAACAAGTTGCATAGGGGAGATGAGTAGTTGATCATGAAGGCCGGGGCCGTTGGTATCAAGGGTCTCGCTGTCTCACCGCCCAGCTCGGAAAGCCATTGGGCCTCGCTCTAAGTCCGAAAGTTGCCGTGAACACAGAGCGAGCAAGACAGAGGAACAAACAAACTAGGTAGATACCTATAACCCACCCGAGGGTACCCAGTCAGATCTTTCTCTATCTCCTTCTTGTCGGCGACCTCTTTCAATTTTTCGAAGCCAACAGTGAAATGATTTCCCGAGTCAAGTCATAGAGGCGACCCAGCCCCAGAGGGGCCCATTCCCCATGGCAGCATCAACCTGTCGCCCCGATATCGGCTCCCTCGTCAATCACCAGCTGAATGATAGCTAAAAGATCCGGCAAAGCCCGAACCGCCAGGCATCACCTGAAAATAACGATCCCGACCAACCCTTACCACGTCAGAGAGTAAGACTCCGGCGGATTCGGCAACTGATACCCCGTGACAAATCCAGGCCCAACCAAGGGGATGTCACTGTCCCAATGGCAAGCGATAATGCGCGGTCCATATTCCCCTTCCTGACTCTTCAACACCCTCGCGGCGTGCCCTCTCAGGGGGATCGGGGAAGTCCCTCGCTTATCGTGGTCTGGACAAGGGGTAAACCGACAGCATTTGGAATCGCAGCAGAGGTGCTCGGCTAACTGAAACCATGCCAGCCGCCGCAACCGAGAGGAGTCCATGTCCAGGAACACGACGCCGTTGTCGCCTGGAATTGGGGCCCGGCCGGAGGATTGTCTTGTGCGCGCTGATCAGCCCGGCCCTGATGTCGGGTGTCCATTCTCCGAGCCACATGACGTCGAAGACTTTGCCCGTCGTAAGGGGGCCCTCTTCCGGCCATGTGCAGCCAACTGCTCTGAAAGCTCTGGTGGTTAGGTAAGGTAGGTAGGTATGCAAGTAATAGCCTTACCACAACCTCACGATTACTGATCGCGGCGACCCACAGTAACGTCGCCCCAGATTCGTTTTCCTTTTCAATGCTAGCGCCAGCGTCAAGCAGCAGCCGCACCATCGTAATGCTTCCATTTTCCACAGCCTTTTGTACTGGCGTCCACCTAACTCTGGAGTCATGCACCACGGCGCTCATACTAGCCCCTCTATGAAGCAGAAGCTTCACGGTAGACTCCATATGCTGTGACACAGCATAAAACAGTGGTGTCTCGCCACCCAGTCTCCCAGACTTCCTGGCCTCGATATCGGCGCCTCTGCCGGGTAGCATTTCCAATATGTCGTATTGGTTTCTTGCCAGAGCTTGCCACAACGCTGTGGTATCGTAGCTGCTCACAGCCTCAGTAGAAGCACCGTGGTCAAGCAAAACCTGTATCGCATCTTTTCTCCCGTCTTCAATAAACAGACATAACGGTGTCTTGAAACCCAGGGGGGGCCACAGAATCGATACGGCTACCTCTTTCAATGAACAGTCTAAGGACGGCCCTGCGTCCCCCCTTTGCAGCCCAAATGAGTATTCCTGGATAGTCGGATTCGATGGGGATATATTTGCCACCGACAACTAGCTCGTCCATCGCTTTAATAACTTTTTCATATGCCTCCATCGGAAAACCGTAACCGAGACAAGTGTTTGCGCTTCCCAAGGCCGTGATGTATGTAGTGACGGCATTTTGGAGAGTTATCTTAGCCTCCCGAAATCTTTGCACCGCGTTCAGTAGTATTCCGAAATCCCACAATCTCAATGCTCCGTCCAAATAGAATTGGGACTTTGTCCACGGCCGCTCTGGCCCCCCTTGGAGATTGAGACACGAGTAGTTTCCACTTGAGTCATATTGAGTCACATCCCAATCCCAAATAAGTGCAATATCAGTTGGCGACACTGTTTCAACCAGCCGTGAAAGTGCTGACTGTTCTGATACTGGATATGGAATTGGGGCTGAAATTCAGATAATCGCCGCATAATTGTCGCATAACTGGACAATCATGGGCCTTGATGCTCCTTGTATATAGCAGACACCATCCCCGTATTGAATGAGTTTTGCCGAAGCACGGAGCTGATGTTGACTGCTTCGTGTTGGCGGACTCGGATCACCCCGTATCCCCAGCGCTAGCTCCTTTTTCCAAAGTACGTCGTTCCAAGCAATGGTAATGGTCTGCAAGTCATTTCGTCCGTTGTCAACTTTTTTTACCCTGCCGAGCATGTAACACTTTTCTTGAATCACTGCCAAGCCTCGGTCATCCCACGTATTGAAAGATATCTCTCCAGGCAACGTAAAACGTATGATCCTCTGAAAGACATCCCCCCAAGAAGCCTTGTAGTTGGCAGACAACCCTGTCTTCGCTGAGTCATCAGAACTAATCCCATGCAAGGCGTAGATCTTGTCAACACGCTTAGAAGCCTTGCGGGTGTGGTACATGTCTACCAGCTCAGCTAAAGGGCGGATGCCAAGTGTAGATATATCTTGCTGGTTTGCCTCATAATGAGGCCGAAAAATTGCGGCCCGAATGAGGTAAGTTATCGGAGGGATCAGACTCTGAAGATCCGGATGCGTATTGCTGGGGAGCTCCATTGCGCTGAGGCCCGAGCAGAATGCGAACCCTTCGATCTCCGACGAGCCGCATTTAATCAGGATACGCCGAGCTGCAGCAACCTCCTGGAGGACCTGAGACGACCAGTTAGTAGGTAGATTCATCCTTAATGCTGCTTTCCACTTACCCAGATGCGTTCGAACCACGGCCGTTTAAGCACCGCGATGATAGCTTTCTCATCCGGTTCGCCAAGGTTAAGGAATTCCTGCGGTGCCCTCGCTGCTTCGCCCAACTCCTCGAAGGCGTTGTCGCTGTCGTCTGCCGCCTCTCCAAGCCAGACGACGACGCCGTTGGCGCTGGCATAAATCTCGCCCATAGACTGCACCTGCAGCCCCTTTTCACCATCGTCGTCCTGGTTGATGCAGACAGCATCCACCCACAGAATGCGCTCAAAAAAGCGGTTTCGAAGATGCAACAGCGCTACATGGAGATTGGACGTCACAGACAGGCAACGGTTGTTTTCGGTGGCGGGGCGACCGACCCCCCGTTGCTCTTAGTCTTGCCAGGCTCGATGTAAATGGGCTGTTTGTTTTCCTCAGAGCCCCATACATACGACAATGCCTCGTAGAGATGTGGTCCTTGACGTAGCCTTCGCAACGGATATTCGAAGATTTGGCATTCTATGGGGGCGTGATAATCTTGATGTGGCTGGAGCCGAAGCAGAAGAATGCTGCCGTTCTCCGACAGCGGGGGATAGAGATACGGCGAAGCTGCGAGCGCAAGCTCCTCGACGGTGTTTGAGTGCGCCATGGGAGTCGGACTTGGACGGTTCGGACACTAACGTCTCCATACAGGAGCGGTCGAGTCCGATCGATGGATTTCTCCTGACTGTGTTTGACCTTAGAGGGAGGTCGAGGGGGAATTGGGACGCAGACATATTGCGAGGCTGCAGTTCGCTCCTTCCTATCTTATTAGGTAGGCGCGCATAAGAGATGTCACATCGCCGTTGACTGCCTTGGGAAATGCTATCGTCCATGATCAACTTGTCAGTTGGCAGAATGCATCCCTTTATTTTAACTTTGGAATAGCACCATAATATCGCTCAAATTGTCGCCGCACCTGAGTGATAGTTGCTGGATCCAATTGCAATAGCATCATTTCCAGTTCTTCTCTTTAGTCCTCCTTCCAGACTGAGGTCTGATCAAAGTTTGTGGATCCTGGCCCAAAAGGCGCTCCACCAATCACAGCGCGATATATACGACCCGCTTGGCGCAAACGCAGCTTGTTCTCACCAAGCATGTCAGACTTCTCAGCCAGACCTGACAATCAAGGCCCCAATTCAGCTCTGCTACAGCGCGCAGAACCACCCGAATGATCATCTATGCACCAAGAGTCAGGTGAAAGAAGTTATAGCTGAAGATGCTGCGCCAAACCGCTGTCCGGGCGTTTCGGCACACAAACGCACTTCACCGTGGCAAATCTCAGGATCACGAGAAGACCCAAGAGCGGTATTTTAATAAATTGGAAGAAGCAGCAATCAAAGCTCGTATGGTTGGGATGGCAATATCCGCCCCTACTCGCACTCGTAATGCTGAACTTGAAGTATGTTCTTCTTTGATCTCGGTTGTCTCTTGGGTGAATCGATAGCTTTGTGTTGTTACTCACAAGTCGTTGTAGCGAGACGTGATAGAGTTTACTGACCCGGTGTGGTTTAAACTTGTTACGGATGGAAACCCAACCGTGATCGTCGCCCATTCTGCCATTTCGGGGCAAAAGACGTTGCGGTGGCACTATGGGAAGCGCATGTGGATGTGCCCAACCACCAAGACGGACTTGTCAGCTCTATTGATGAGGGAGCTGGGTATCAATCCTTGGTCATTTAAAAACATCAAAATAGGACCTCGTGAGGGAACTCCCGGGTCGTCACCCAAGGAGGGGGAAGGTGCAGAGTATAATGAACTTTGCAATGAGCTGGAGCAAGGGTCCGGGGAGCAGCCACTAGAACGCCTTAAAACCAGGAATCAGGACCATGAGAGCCATCATCCCCAGAGGACAATCTAGACCGTCAATACCCAATCCCTAATACTACGAGAAAATCTTGGGACCGACGACCGGGACTATCAAAGTCAAGGGTCGATCTAGACTACAAGTCAATGCCTAATCATTTTGACCAAAAGAAAACACTGGCAGCCAGGAACAACGTGAGATTCGGGCCACAAGTCGATACCCGATCTTCACTACCAAAAGGGGCGCTAAAGAATACAACAGACACAATAGCAGTTGATGCCCAATCGTCACTACCAAAAAGAAAAGTACCAACCAAGACCACCACAGCCACCATCCCAAAAGTGCAACCCGTCCGCCTATACTCTCAAACCAAACACCCCCGCAAATCAAAACCAGCAAAGGGGCCAAACAATGCAAAAAAGGCGACGATAACAATTGCCCGCATGCCCAGCAGACCACCAGCACCGAAAGAAAACCCAGCAGACAGCACCCCCGAAGGACGTGACGACCCGTTCCATGCTCTCAGGCAGGCCGCCCTGGCAAATCCCAACCAAAAGGGGCGCTGAAGAATGCAAACAACGCGGAAACAACTCCTTGCGGGTCCGGCATCATGCGCCAATAGGCGTCCATCGATGACTCCCCTCCCCTCGGGATACTTCCGGCAGGTCCCACAAGACGCGCGCTGAACAACCGTGGGATGGCGGTTCGAGGGTTGTTTTCTATGGGGATTTGGGGGCCACGGGGGGGATTTGGGTTTGGGGGTGACTAGCAGCATTGTGATTTTGGACTTGGGAGGGTACTGGACTTCCCGTCTTGCTATTCGGGTGTGAGAGGCGTAGTTCAAGCAACGTAGGGGAATGTAGATTCAGTAATGGACACGGCGACACTGAGGTCTGGGCTCAAGGTCTGGGTTTGAAGGGAAGGGTGTCTGAAGTAATGGGGAATAGAATATATATATAAAGTGGGCTTTCACTCTCTCCTCAATGGCGAGCGTACATATATGTAGAGAACATCACACGATTGTACACTTCAGTTATAACACCTCATCAGATCAGTCGCCTTCGCAGGCCAAAATGAAGATCTTGGCCTTTGTCACTACTATCCTAGCCATGGCGGGTGCTGTCATTTGCAAGAAGTACTCGGTGTGGAGTGAACAAATTAGAAATAGCGGACAGATCAGTGCTTTGCTTCCTGTTGGTAGAAGCTGCAAGGCGGCCAGGCCGTGGATGGATGGCTTGTTGGCCTGGCGCTGTCTTTATCATTTGTCAGATATCGAAAACAAAACAAAGAGAGTTAGTTGACACCGACGTTGAGCACTCAGATGTGAGGAAATATTATGAACTTCGACATCAAGTGTCCGGGCAGGGTCAGGTTTCCTACAGCAAGATGACATCGGTTACAGCTTGAATGTATACGAAGGCTTGGGCCGACGAAAAGGTTTCTCTTCTCTGTGCCTGAACAGTAAGGCATGACTTATCTTATCACATTTGTGGACTCATAAGGAGCACACACACAGGCTTGGCCAGGTGGGATATGGGCGCTGCGGTCAGATTCATCGCATAATGAGCCTTCAAGTCGAAGAAAGAAGTGAAGGAGCATGATGATGCTGCACTGAGTGTGGATGGGTCAGGCTGACGCCTAGTTCCTTAGCTCGTGGTAGCTGTCGTAAGTGACAGCCTGATTCCTAATTGAGAAAGGGGAGCGTTTGCACCTGTCGTCCCAATGTCTCTGTTGCTGCGCCCAATCTCCACAAGTGATAGCTGTCTTCACCAAGCGCTACGAAATGGTGGATAGCGTGCGGCTTAGACGATATTTGACGCTGCCATGCACAGAAAGTTTGTCTGTTCCGTCCCGATCTCAAGATGGGGGGTTGGTGAATATAGTTTAATGTCTTGATAAGCGCATACGCAAGCTATCAAAATTCTCTTATCGGGGTATGCAAGCACTTTCTGGCCAGCCAATCGGGGCGAACAATCCATGCATGCGAACCGGGAATCTTTCGAGGCGCGAAGTGCTCACTGCTCCCCTGCACGACGGGACTTTTTCTGTGTCGCCGACAAGCCTTTCTTTCCATCCAGCCCATTTTCCGTTGCGGCACTGGTTGAGCGATCTGATCCTCAGCCCGCCACCTTGAATGCAACCAGCGCTCCTTTTTAGCTGGAGATTGCGCACCACGTCACTTACCTCTGCACAGTTTGTCGCTTCGTCCCGATCCCTCGGTCGGATCGCCTTTGGCACCGGCAGCGCGCCGCACCACCCCACCCACGCCTATATCTTCGGGCGCCTTCCTTCAGCTTCCCGCAGCCTCCGTTTCTCTTCGACGAAGGTTACCTTCGCGGCGCCTAGCAATCCCGTTAGAGTGCTGTCCTCACCAACCGCAACCATGAACGGCCCAAACGCCGCTCCCCGTTCCAAGCGCAAGGAGCCTCCCCATCACGCTATCGATGCCCGGCACCCCAAGCATTTGCGCCCGAACGGCGAGATCTCCTCCGGCGGCGATAACACCCCAGAGACACACGACGACTTCGAGGGCGAGTTCGAGGAGTTCGATGACACGAGGCTCCAGGCTCTGCTTCCCACTGGGCCTGACACTGCCGAGTGGCAGGCCACAATCGAAAACGTCGTTCGCAATGTCGTCTCGATCCGATTCTGCCAGACCTGCTCCTTCGACACCGACCCTGCCCTGACGAGCGAAGCAACAGGCTTCGTTGTCGATGCCGAGAGAGGGTACATTCTCACAAATCGCCACGTTGTGGGCTCCGGTCCTTTCTGGGGTTACTGCGTCTTCGACAACCACGAAGAAGTTGACGCCTACCCCGTCTATCGCGACCCCGTCCACGACTTTGGTATTCTCAAGTTCGACCCGAAGGCCATCAAATACATGCCGGTTGCCGCTCTGTCGCTCAGACCAGACCATGCGAAGGTGGGTGTGGAGATTCGGGTCGTGGGTAACGACGCCGGTGAGAAGCTCAGTATTCTTTCTGGTGTCATCAGCAGATTGGACCGCAATGCGCCAGAATACGGCGATGGATATAGCGATTTCAACACGTGCTATTACCAAGCTAGCGCTGCCGCAAGCGGCGGTAGTTCTGGCAGCCCCGTCGTCAACATTGATGGGTATGCTGTCGCTTTGCAAGCTGGCGGCAGAGCGGATGGCGCCTCGACGGATTACTTTCTGCCACTCGACAGGCCTCTTCGCGCCTTGAAGTGCTTGCAGGAAGGGAAGCCTATCACCAGAGGCGATATTCAGTGCCAGTTCCTACTCAAGCCGTTCGATGAATGCCGTAGGCTAGGACTCACGCCGGAGTGGGAGGCTCAGATGAGGAAAGCCTTCCCTAAGGAGACGAACTTGCTAGTTGCTGAGATCGTCCTCCCCGAGGGGCCGTCGCACCACAACATTGAGGAGGGCGACGTCCTCATCAAGGTCAATGGCGAGCTGCTCACAGAGTTCATCCGCCTGGATGACATTCTTGACTCGAGCGTGGATGGCACTGTTAAGCTCCTGCTCCTTCGTGGCGGCGAGGAGATTGAGGTGGAGATTCAGGTTGGAGATCTGCACAAGATCACACCTGACCGTTTTGTCTCGGTCTCCGGTGGCAGTTTCCACAGCCTCTCCTACCAGCAAGCCCGCCTTTACGGCGTTGCCTGCAAGGGCGTCTACGTTTGCGAAGCCGGAGGATCCTTCCGGGTTGACAACGCAGACAACGGCTGGCTGATCCAGAGTATCGACCACAAGAAGACCCCTGATCTTGAGACGTTCATCGACGTCGTGAAGGGCATCCCAGACAAGGCCCGCGTTGTTGTCACTTACAAGCATCTACGTGACCTACACACCCTCAACACAACCATTATCTACATTGACAGGCATTGGTCTAAGAAGATGAAGCTGGCGGTGAGGAACGATGAGACGGGCCTGTGGGATTTCTCCAGTCTCGCTGATGCCCTCCCTCCCGTTCCCGCGGTTCCGAGGACGGCATCGTTTATCCAACTCGAACACACATCACACCCGGCTGTTGCGGACCTCGTCCGTAGTTTTGTTCACGTCAACTGCACCATGCCAGTCAAGCTCGACGGCTTCCCTAAGAATCGGAAGTGGGGAATGGGACTGGTTATCGACGCAGACAAGGGTCTGGTGGTGATTTCGAGGGCCATTGTCCCATACGACCTCTGCGACATCTCTATTACAATTGCCGACTCGATTGTTGTCGAGGGCAAGGTTGTTTTCCTCCATCCCCTACAGAATTACGCCATTATCCAGTACGACCCCAAGCTTGTGGACGCCCCTGTGCTCAGCGCGAGGCTTAGCACCGAGGAGATTACACAGGGTGCCTCTACATACTTCATCGGCTACAACAGAATCGGCCGCATTGTACATGCCGCAACCACTGTCACTGAGATCTTTGCTGTGACGATACCAGCAAACTCGGGTGCCCCGAGATATCGTGCAGTCAATGTCGATGCTATCACTGTCGACACCAGTCTGAGCGGCCAGTGCGGAAGTGGTGTACTTGTCGCGCAAGACGGCACTGTCCAGGCTTTGTGGTTGACATATCTTGGCGAGCGATCGCCATCGACTCACCGGGATGAGGAGTACCACCTGGGCCTCGCCACACCGACCATCATGCCAGTTATCTCGCAGATCCAGAAGGGCATTGTGCCGAAGCTCCGGATGTTGTCCGTCGAGTTCCGTGCAATCCAAATGTCCCAGGCACGGCTCATGGGTGTATCAGAGGAGTGGATTCACAAGGTCTCGCTCGCAAATACTGCGCACCATCAGCTTTTCATGGTGACCAAGCGCACCTTTGAGCGGGAGGAGCAGGAAGGCGATGCGCTCCTTGAAGGTGATATCCTTCTGACCCTTAAAGACAAGCTCATCACCAAGATCTCAGAGTTGGACGTCATGTACTCGCATGACGTGCTTGATGCCGTCATCGTTCGTGACTGCCAGGTGCTGCATCTTAACTTACCTACTGTTGCTGCCGACGACGTTGAGACAGATCGCGCTATCTCATTCTGCGGCGCAATTCTCCATCGGCCGCATCACGCTGTTAGACAACAGATTAGCAAGCTCTTCAGCGAGGTCTACGTGTCGGCGAGGACTAGAGGCTCGCCGGCCTATCAGTACGGCTTGGCCCCGACCAACTTCATCACACACGTCAACGGCAAGCCCACACCGGATCTTGAGTCGTTCCTGGCCGCTGTTATCAAGATTCCCGACAATACTTGTGAGTTTCCTCTCTTCCAAGACTTATCTGTGCGTTGCTGACCCATACAGACTTCCGCATGCGTGCCATGACGTTCGACAGCGTACCGTGGGTGGTGACGATGAAGAAGAATGAGCACTACTTCCCGACAATGGAGTGGATTAAGGATCCCGAGGAGGAGTGCGGCTGGCGCCGGGTCACATACGAAGGCGGCCAGGTCATCCAAGGCGAAGGACCCGATGGTGTCAATGCGGCAGGCGAGGATAGCACAGAGATGGATGTGGATGTTGGTGTTGCCAACCAGTGAAAGTACTTAACTAAGAATTGGGTTTCACACCAAAGAACTGCTGTTGGTCCCAGCGGCAGAGTTCTGGTTAGGCTCGGTCTCGAATCAAAATAATCGGCTAGGGATATTTACAGGGATGGGCAATACGGATTGTCAACACCCACGGCTTACGATTTGGGTTGAGGTCCAAAGAGAGGGAATTGTTTCATGGCTGTCGAACAAGAGGGGTTTGGGCTACCGTCAGATTCCTGATCAGCGATTTTTTTGTAAGAGTAGGTAGATACGCTGTAGTGTATAGCGGCTCTAAGATGGAGCTTGCTGCTGTTAGTCGTATTGGAAGGAACGGTTAACATGGAAAGAACTAGCCCTGATGCCCACCCTGCATGATTACTGCGTTGTTGTGATAGCATCATTCATTTATGGGTTTGCCTCTGACCTGTGAACTAGAGTTGACGGAAGTCTTACCTGATTCTGATTCCTAACTTTTTGCTCCGCAGTGGTGGTATTCACGAAGTACACATGGTATCTTCCAACCCGAGCTCTGTTGAGCTGACTGCCGAGATACACGCAGAAACAGGTCTCAGATCATCGCGCCTTCGGAGTAAAGCAACACAGACAACAAACACATACGTTACTTGCCAGCAAGTAAGACCTGCCTGCCCGTATGCATGTCTCTACGATCTCGGGAGCCATGAGCACCATAGCATCTTGTTCTCTAATGCCTGAATCAACGGGCGGGCAAAACCTTCAGTTACACCATGCGAACCACTGCTTCAACCGTGGTGGCCCCCAACATGAGCCAGCGCAGACATCAACAGAATATAAAACGAAGTTTGTAACTGTCTTGTTTATTCATTCCCATCATCCAATGTATGACAACATGCATCCATCGCCTCCATGCTTCCGGCTCCGGCCGTTCAGATACACAACAATGCAATTCCACCCGCTTCCTGCTCTGTACACACCACACTGCCCATGCGGCATCAAATCTATCACCTCCCCCAGACGTCTTGCGCCTCGGCCGCCTCCTTAGCAATTGCGACGACCGGCACCGGCGTGAGCGGGGGTGTGGGCGCCTCTTCTGTGGGGTTCGACTGCAACGCAGCAGCGGTGTCTTTGTTCTCAGCTGGCTGAACAGGGTTGGCACCATCTGCTACCGTCCCGTTCTGTGGCCTGGCCTTGTTCTCTTCCACAGCCACAGCAGCTGAAACGACTGCATCGATCACCGGTGTGCTGGCTGCTGGAGCCATCACGGTTTCCGCGAGGGGCCGTCTCCTAGGCGATACAGGCGACGACATCCCGCTCTCAGAGCCGGCGGCATCAATCATCGACTCGCCGCTCAAAGAGCCCCTCTGAGGAGCTCGCTGCTCTGGTAGCACAGCGCCCTGCGTCTCCGAAGGTGCCGTCGAGGACGTGGTCGAGGACCCCGACACAACCCGCGGGCTATAACCACCGTCATTATTATTCCCTACTAGCCCTTCTTTCTCCATCCTCGCGTATGATGACCGGCTGTTGCCGCTCGACTTGCCCCATCCAGACCCCCAACCGCTTGCCCTGTTGGACTGATTGTTGGACTGGTTATCACTAGTGCTACTAGACGCCCGCCCCCAGCCCGCCGCCTTGCGTTTCTCTCCTGCCCAAGCCGCCCAGCTGTTGACGAAAGCGCCAGCCTTGACGCCCACCGACTGGATCGCCTGTGGAGCTTTGGTAGCATCAGCGCCGCCGTTACCGTTTTTCTCCCCTTGCGCCCCTTCATTGTTCTGCTGTTGCTTGGCCTCCTCGGCACGTTTTCTTTGCGCCTCGCGCAGCGACTCCATGTCAGCGTAGAGCTTGTTGAACATAGTGCTAGCCTTCTCACGGCCTGCAGCCAGGTTGCGGCCAAGCACTTCACGGCCAACAGCGAAACGCTCGTCCAGGTGCAAGTCTTGAACCTGCTGGGTGATGCGGCGCTGCACATCATCGATGGTAAGCCCGCCGGCACAGGGGTGCTTCGGCTCGACGATATCAAACAGGTGGGAATCGGTGTGTGTATTCCAAATGCGATAGTTCTCGGTCCGTTTCCACGCCTCGACAAAGTCGGGATTGTAATCAATGGAGGGGTCACCCTCGATGTGAGGTAGTAACACCCGGGGGTTGTCCCTGTGTTTTATGAGGTGGTTGTGGTACTTGACCGATGAGATGAGCGCGAGCAGGTACTCCTCGAACTGGAGGCGGATAAACTCTTCGCTGCCAACATAGCCCAAGGTCTTGGGCCGGCCGGGATTTGCCTCGTCCCAGGTTTCGTTGACACTTTGGGTGATAAAGTCCATCCAGCGACGGTCTGCAGAAGAGAGTTGCAAAGCCGCCTTGAGCGATGTAGAAGTGATATTGACCGAGTCTTCGTCAAGGTTGATTAGGATGTCGCTGTATCGGTCCCTCTGCTGTAGGAGGAGCGAGTTTGTGCTGCCGACAATATACGATTTAGTGCCAAAGTCGGCGAGCACGTCTAATTGTTGCAACGGCGTATAGGGGCCGAACAAGCTTCCCTGCGAGGGTTAGACAAGAAATTGCACCAGACAACCCACTTTCACGTACCTTGCCAAATATTTGCAGCGGCAGGCCCATATACGAGAGTAGGGAATTCCGATCACTAGTCCGCAAGCTTGTCGGCTGGGCGAGCTTCTTCTCGTAGTTCTCCAGGTCGGGACCGGCTGAGTCCTGCAGGTTACGGAGAAGGCCGGGTATTAAAGATATAAGAGAAAACTGCATCATGCATAAACGCTCGCACCGCGAGCCAAAGAAGAGCATCTGATAAAAGTCACAGGTCAGCATTTCCCTCATAAACTTCGTCCTAGGAAGACTTACCTTGGGCTGCAACAAGCAGCACTTCAGCAGAACCAGCGTCTGCCACCGGAACTCGCGCACCAGCTCCCGGAGGTTCATGCCGAGGTATTGGTCCCTATCCTCCTCCTCGTTCAGCACGCCGCGCACTTTCTCTTCGGCCAAACTCTCCTGGAAGCGGCGCAGAATCTCGGTATCCGTAAACTCGCGCTGGGCGAACCAAGCCTTGATCACAACGCTCAAGCGCTCCCTAAGCATGCCAAAGTATTGCGGAGTGTCGGCGATGACGACCACGGCCTTCTGCACCGTCGATCGGGTCACCTCGGCGGGTCTAACGAGAAGTTGCGAGGCGTCCATCTGCCTCGTGCATGATATGCCGAACAGGGAGGTCGCTGACTCGGTTTCGGACGCGGGGCGCATGAGTGTGAAGTACGAGAAGTCCTCGGTTGCTCTAAAACCCCAACGTTCTCGATCAGCAAGGGGCTTTCAAGCTCGATATCCAGATGCACTCACGCGTGGGCGCCATCGCTCAAGGCCATGAACGGCAGCAGCGTCCAGTCGTACTCGACAGCGGGGTCGCGGGTCTCGTCCACGCCGAACCACTTCTCAACCTCGGGGCCACGCGCATGGTGGAAGTCAACAACGCAGACGAGAGGGATAAAGCCAGGGATCCCTCTCGGGCTCAGGGGACTCACGCCGTTGGTCGGCGTAGCCGGGGCAGACATGGCGTCTGGTGGGCAAAGAAGGCAGAGGGTTTTTGAGTTTCGGTCTCGGGAGCGGTGCAAGCCCAGGGTCGAGCTTCCCCTCGCAAAAGCATGAAGCGCTCGAGCAAGTAAGGTGTTATACAAGCGGTGCCATGAATATTTCGAGAGCGGTGCCAATCAATGCCTGTTCGGGTCGCCTAGGAGCTGCTGGTTTTCCTCCCCACGGCCGTGTGGAAACTTGTCAATTTTTGGCGACGGAGTGAGGCTCAAGGCTTGGCCGAGTCGGGGAGATCCCTGATTCCTGGGCAGTCGATTAGTTGGGATTGCGGAGCGCAGCGGCTACCAGAGACAGCGCACGCGTAGCGGTTCGCTGCGGGCCGGTCTGTCAATTGGCCAAGGAGAACAGCGCAATCGCAGCTCAAACAGACAACAAAAAGCCCGAGACACGCAGCAGGTGCCGCAGGAGGAATCGAGTCGCTGTGTCCACGTTTTTATATCAGCCCGCAGCTGGGACGGAGAGAGAAAAACAAAGGCGGTCAACGACCGCCGGACACGCCCTTGCGGAATACGGAATTGATCGATCCAATCGGTTCCGGCGCGTGGGATGGGACGTATGGGAGGGCCGGCAAGCTGGGTACCGAGTCGGTAGGCAACCTCAATGTAGGTGAGCGGTGACGTGGGCAACGGTTGAAGGGAAGCTTCCTGTCCCCGCCTGTTGCACAACAGGACCGTGAACCGCTGATTCAAGCGCACGCTGGCATCTTCCCACTGCTACGCCTGGAGCTCGGTTCGGCGCAGTCACAATTGCTTACTTGGTACTGCTGCCACCGCCACAGCCAGCCGTTTTTGTTTCGGGATCCTGGGATGGTGATGATGCTGTTGCTTGCTGACCCGTGAGATTCGACGTAGTCGACAACACTCAGAACCCACAGCGGAAGCCGCCGAGTCTTATATTAGACCCGGACAGCAGACCAAGAAAAGAGAAACGTGCCAAGATTTGACAACGAACAATCCGACCCGAATGTGAGCCTGCTTACCCTCCTTTTCCCAGACACGCGATGAAGCCACCTTGAGAGAAAAGAAAAAGTACAAATTGATTGACAGCCAGTACCCCAACTTTTTTCAACGCGCGCTGGCACAGGCGAGACTACCCCGCCAATACAGGCCGCCGTCACCACTCACCGCCGTCCGTGCCGACGCCTCGTCCCAATTCGCCGGGGTGCCCGCGAATCACGTGGTAGGGCCCAGATCTAGCCCGATCTGCCCCAGACAGACGAGCTGAAGACGAGACGAGACAACGCGACGGATTATTATCCGTACTTCGGTTGATTTCTCAATGCCTTCTACTGTGCGGAATACTAACCCCAGGGTTCACCTCGCCTCTTCTCTTGATCACCGTCTCCTTAATTGCTCCCCTCTTCTAAAAATATACCCAGCCATTTTTCCAGAGCGAAACAACCTCACTCCATCTAATGCGCCAAAGAGAGAGATTTTCTCTTCCTTGGTATTATTGCTTGCCGCTCCGTCCCGTACCTTGCCTCTGCCGCAGCGCGCAGTATATGGGTCATGTCATTGCCAGCGTGTCTTGCATTGCATGAGCATGGAGCGCAGCACCACCACCTACCTTACAGACGCTACCCTCTCATGGGATCTCCTCCTTATTGCCCACCTAGGCCCCATACGTAACCTGGTGGCAGCACGGAAGCAGGCAGCACACAAAAGGAATGAGCAGGTCATAGATACAGCAGCCCTTTTTCACCTCGTTAGATTGCTGCGGCTTGCTTTCCCAGTGGCCAGTCCACGAGTGCTGCCGACGTGACCTTGTTTGAACTATTATGGGCTTTCCGGCGTTGTGTTGCCTGCTCGGTGGTTCCCACGTGTCCAGTTTTCCCCCTCGTTGGCGTCCAACGCCGGCTGACGGCCGGCTTCTCGCAGAAGGGCACTCAATTACACTCAACCTACTCACAAGTCAGTAGGTTAGCACCGTCGACCATGGGATGAGTAGATTCGAGTCGTCTTTTTATTCCTCTGGAAACGCGATTCTTCTATGTCGCTTCTTTCACGGTATCGGGCCGACAGCCGAACGGCCATCGCGCACCGTCGTCGACACTCAAGTGTCTCTGAGGAGAATAAACCACAGGATCTGCGTAAACACACCCATCTTAAGCTATCGTTTTCCACTGGCCCGAGCTTACCAACCGAACGCCAAAGTCAACATTCCTAGGGGGCCTTGAAGTCGCTGACCCAGCAACACCCCGCGGCGCCAAAATGCTTGCTCCGTCTCCCGCGATGCCCACACGATCTGGTCGTGCGAACCAGTCGTGTCCAACCTGTACGCTTTCATATATTTTGCCATGCCTGCCTCCATACTCGGATGAACTTCCTCCCACATTCGCCCCCTTTCACGCCGGTAATGGGCAGAAGGAAATCGTCTCTCAAAATACCGACAGAGTAGATATACTGGAAATATGCGGTGAAGGCGTGGTGTTATGTTATGGAAATATCCTTTCCCTTGGGTTTACCAAAGAAGGTTCTGTTGGCTTGCCCTCCCTTGTGGCTCATTGGACGTTGTAGTCCTCCATCTGCGAGACGCCAGCCTCCACATTATGGTATTCGAGAATCTCCGAGTACCTGTTTGTCATTGTCAGCTCAGTGCGAGCAAAAGGCAAACAAGCCCAGGGAGAAAATACGGATAGACTCACATCATGATCTTCCAGGTGTCCACTGGTAGGTCGGCATCGTTGAAGCTCCAATCGAACTTCTCGTCCGCAACAGGCTCGTCGGTTGGGTCGTGGTACGGGGCCAAGTAGTCGTGGGCCAACGCCTCGGTGGCCGTTATCCGCTTCTTCGGGTCAAAGACAAGCATGCGCTCGAGGAGGTCGATTGCTGGATTAGGTTAGCACGGCTTGAGTCATGCCACGAGTCGTCGGTGGTAATACATACCCGAAGGATCAGCATTCTTGAATTTGTTCTTGAGAGGTTGTCGCTCGCGCTTGGGCAGAGACTTGACGAATCTCAAAGTCTGGAAACCGTTAATGACTGGGCAGTTAGAGCCGAGCTGAGGGAAAATCTTACATTTTCACTAGCAATAGTGTTGATCACGTCGTCTGGGGGCGTGCCCAAAAGCTCTGTGATAATGGAGAACTGGTTGACGTGGTCCTTTCCAGGAAACAGGGGCTTTCCTTCAAGCATCTCGGCGAAGATGCAGCCGGCGCTCCAGATGTCAACTTCGACGTCATACTTCTGCCAGGTGAGCATAATCTCAGGGGCTCGATAGTATCGGGTCGAGACATAGCCCGTCATCTGCGGATCTTGGATGCGCGCCAAGCCAAAGTCGCAAATTTTCAGATCGCAGTTCTCGTTCACCAAGATGTTACTGGGCTTCAGATCGCGATGGACGACACCAGCGGAATGGACATATTTGAGCCCGCGCTAAACCGATGTCAGCTGCGTGTTAATTTTCCATACCAACGGGAGACGCACCATGATCTGATAGAGGAAATACTGAATGAACTGCTTCTCCAGGGGGCGCGAAGTAAGCAACCTGTGCAGATCAGTCCCGAGTAACTCGGTGACGAAGTAGCTGCACCACTTGTGTTAGCTGCCATTTGAGACTGCTCCGCGCAAGGCCAAACTCACATATCCTCAAGCGGGGAAATGAAGATGTCGCTGAGTGAGATGACATTCTCGTGCTTCAGGTGCTTCAGCAGCTTCAGCTCTCTGTATGTCCTCTTGGCAAGCACCGGGGTGCTGAATGGCTTCATGATTTTCTTGATGGCGACATTCTGATTGGTGAGTTGATCTCTTGCGGAGCTGGGAATGTAGGTGGTCAGCAAGGTGTTTCTGGCTGGAAACCGATAAACCGTAAAGGGGGGTCAAGGCAACATACCACACCAATCCAAACGCTCCCATGCCAACCGGCTGGAGGTCGGAATACCTGCCGAGGGGTTAGATAAATTGCGCGCACTCGTCGGTTTGATATTCCTACCTCGAGGTGATCTCGAAGGTGGTCCCAAAGATCTGAGCGCGCACGAATTCGGCCATGGCGGGCGGATTGGGCGAGTCGAGAGGGGTCGACGAGGCTCAAGACGTGGCAGCAAAGAGGGGTCTCCCGAAGCAAAGGAGATAAGGCTTCCTGAGCAGTCAAAGAAGCTCCAGAAAAAGCTCGTGGAAGTACTGCTTGGTAACAGAAGTCACTGAATGTAGCGGTTGCTGGGAAATGGCCAGAAAGTCCGAATCAGCAAGTAGTGGCGGGGGCGACTCGGCTATTCAGACCAGGCGAGATATCCGTAGGTCGCGAGAGGTGGAGTGTGTCGGGCTGTGCTGGAGCAGATAGTGGGCCACGAAAGCGGTTGATGGAATCTAGAAGGCGAAAGACAGACTTTAGCTAACCCTTTCTCCTAGCGGGTCCCACGATAGCGAATCGTGCAGCGTCGAGGATGCAGTCAAGTTCTGATGACTTACCCTCTAAATAGCTCCAAGAGTAATAACTCTAGGTGCGAGTTGCACCTGTCGAAAGAGGAGAATGTTTTATTTTCCGCTTTGGTCGGTCGCAGGGAGAGGGGTTGTCTTTGAAGTTGCACGTGGGGGATAATGCGGGCGGGCTTGGCCGATCTCTTCTGTTTGGGGATCAACTGGTATGGCAGCGCAAGCCGAGCCGTCTCGGAATTTATTTTTTTTCGCTTTGCGACACCTCGGAGGCAATTCGGAAAAGGGGTCGAGAGTTTTTCGTCAGGCGTGGCAAGGAGCCGCGTGATTCTAGAGGGCTTTCTCTGGGAAGACTACCTCCGTCAACGTGAAGTGCGAAATCGGTCAACTGGTGACAGACTGGCGCAAACATTATTAGCACGGAACCCGCCCTTTTTCGATCCTAGCAGGCATACGTACGCAATGGGTTACAGGCGAGTCAAGAAATCTCCCTAAAAGAAGTCGCGATCACAGAGGCAAGGTTGGAAAGGAGAAGAGGGGGAACAAAGCTCTCCAGCAAGTATTGTCTTAAAGTAATGGCCGAGGGGTTAGCTGGGGAAGGATGTGGAGGCCAGCTAAGGTACATAAAAGCTAGAAAGGTCCACAAGCTTGCTGATGTGGGACGGACGGGCCTGGCGCCTGTATCAAATACGACGCGCGGGGCTTGCTGAGCGGGATATCAGAATCTTGCAAATTCCATGCTTTGGTGCACCCACTTTCCCGTCCCTCCACGGTTCCTCCGCTACCCATCCACATGGACCATTGGCTATAGACACGAGCTTGCACCTGTGCCCGGTAGAGCTCTAGCTTTACGCGTTATTTAGAAACATTCTCGCCATTTTTCGTCCTGTCCACTATCCGGACTGCCCTTGAGCCTAGGTCGCCAGCATCGCTGTTGCGCCGAGGCGTTGACTTCTTGCGACAGCAACCCCTCCATTGCTGCGGTCTACAGCCTGCCATCCTCTCTCACGGCTGCCGCCTAGTTGGCCCCATCTCGGCCCTGCATCCTATTCCGTGTCAATAGTCGCTAAACTTCCTACGCAGGAAGCGGTTGCCGGGGTCTGTTGTGCGCGCTCGAGAGGGGGCTAAGGGGACCGCTTGCAACGGCGGCAGGCCTGACGATGACGTAGGTGGTGAGGTGGGGTTCGCGACCCCTGTCGTCCCAAAACACACAGGACCACTCACCCCTCAATCCCGCGATATCCACGGCCCCATCTGCCACACTCCCAGAATCGCCATTTTAGGCGTGGGATCGAGCACGCAGTCGAGGAGTCCCGACAGATAGGGCATCTGGCGGTGGCCGGGGCGCCGACCGACAACCTCCATTTCAGCCCATCCGGCTGCAAACCGGTCACGCGTTGGGTTTCTGCCCGTCTGTTTCGATTCCCTCTCGAGGCGCGCCACACGGCCATTTGTGTCCGGCAGGTAAGCATACCCTGTTCTACATGCTCTACTTTCCACGAGTACCCCAGTGTGTCAACCAAGCCCTGGAGAAGATGCTCCGGTTGTGACACAAGAGCCGATTCGAAGTGGGGCCTACAATCCTGGGTAACCCGTACCTCCCGAGAACCCTGAAAGTCCAGGCACAGAGAGGCCCGAACAACCCTCTTCTGCCTCCAGCCTCACAATTAGCATCTCGGGACGCCCTGCCGGGACATCCTCAAGGCAGTTCCCTTTGTCCACCTAGGATCCGCCAGCGGGTATCTGTCGAGGGTCCCGCGCCAAGCTTTCCCGATTGCCGTCCTGATCATCAGGGACAGTCCCCATTCGAGCTCTTTCCGATGATCTAAAAAAGCCAAAAATCATACCGTGCTACAAACTCCCAACCGGCGCATCCACAGCATCGTGGAGGGTGAAATCCAAACCGCCTGTAAGACTTTCTCCCGAGCCTCCAATGCAACGCCCGTGCTTCTGCCGTCATCTCAGACCCCAAGCACACCAAGCAAGCCAAGCCCCTCCATGCCCCGCAACCCTTGACGGGTGGGAAGCTTCGCGACCAAATTATGCACTATGACGTCGCCTCAGCTCCTCACACCTCTCCAGGACGTGCAGAACCCTGACTTTGCGCTCGCCAGACTCTGCACCAAGGGGCTCGCGGGATCGTCATCCATTATCCCCTTTAGTCTTAGTAGCTCGCCAACATGGGCTCAATGCTGTCTGTCAGGTCTTGGCACTTCCCGCGGCTCGTACTCTACTTTGTAAGAGACTGGGCTCGCCGAAACACCAAAAGGCATGAGGCGCGGCGGGGGATGACCGCCCCCGCTCAACAGAGGTCGCGGGATGGTCCAGGGCCGATCATGTTCACAATCTACCAGACGAAGGCTTTGGCAAAAGGCAACGGTCACTCCTCCCAACGTCCCATCGCGAAAAGGCATTGGAGTTTTCGCACTGGATAGATTCTCTCACAGAATATCTAATAGGCTATAAAGCGATGCAGTAAGGCCCGATGCGAGAGCGCAATATGACATGTCACACTAAAAATCATGACCTTCCACAGCAGTTAGAATGCTTCACTACAGTGTAGAAGCTCGTCTCACACTCCCTTCAAAGACTAATATTTTGGCTAAAATATTCGTAGATAACAAATCGTACATCCATCGTTGGCACACAATCGAGTTGTAAAATTTGTTCATTATTGCGACGTAGCGTAGTGATCATAGGTCAAACGCGCGTGGATCACTCGCTCCCGTGGTGTGTTGCGCGATTTCAATCTGTCCATCCAACGCTCTCCATATTCAAGCTGATAAGCGATCATGGATTCGGTCCGGCTATCGTACCCTATCGTCCATACCGGACCAACGGTTCTCTGGTATACATATACCTCGGGTTCTGCACTGGTTGGATTTGTTGCACCCTCAGACAGCACGACATGCTCTAGAGATCTGCCTTCTTAGGCTCGGCTGTCTCCACCGGCAGCGGCTCAATGTTCCAGATGCCCTCAGCGTACTCATTGATACAGCGGTCCGAGGTAAAGAAACCCATGCGGGACACGCTGGTAATGCACTTGGTGATCCACTCCTCCTGGTCCCTGTATGCTTCATCGATGACTTCATGTGTCTCGAGGTAGCTCTGGAAGTCATCAGAGACCAGGTAAAAGTCGCCATGGTCTCGAACAGCCGTGATCATGCCTGCGAAGTCCTTCGAGTCGCCAAAGGTACCCTTCTCGATCGCCTCAAATACCTTTACGAGATCAGCGTCAAGGGTGTGTTGGCCGTAGTTGTGGTTATGGCGGAGATCTTCAACATCCTCTGCGAGGTTGCCAAAGAGGAAGATGTTGTTCTCGCCAATTTCACGCGTGATTTCGATCTAATATCCAAGTTAGCACGCATATCTACGAAAGTGGGGTTGCCGCAGAACGGGTGAAGGACTTACATTGGCGCCGTCGCAAGTTCCGATGATGAGACCACCATTGAGAACAAACTTCATGTTGCTTGTTCCGGAAGCCCTAATTTTGTCAGTTTAAATCTCAAGATAGCAATCGGGGATAGTCCTTACTCTGTGCCAGCGGTCGAGATGTGTTCACTGATATCCGAAGCTGGGATGATCATCTCGGCCTTGCTCACGTTGTAATCCTCGAGGAAGATCACCTTGAGCAAATCGCCGACATCCTTGTCATTATTGACAACAGACCCGACGGTGTTGATCAAGTGGATAATTTGCTTAGCCATCCAGTAGCCAGGAGCAGCCTTGCCACCAAAGATCGAGACTCTGGGAAGGAATTTCTTCCTTTCCTCGGGAGACGCAGCCTTGATCTTTAGGTAGCGGTGGATGACGCCAAAGATGTTCATCTGTTGTCGCTTATACTCGTGGATTCTCTTGACCTGAACGTCAAAGAGTGCGTTGGGGTTCACCGCAACACCAGTGGTTGACTTGATATATTCGGCCAGCCGGGACTTGTTTGCAAGCTTGATAGCAGCCCATTCCTTGCGGAACGCCGGGTCATCAACCGACAGCTCAATCTTGTTGAGCAGTGTCAGATCCCTGAGGAACTCGTTACTACCCACCTTGCTTGCAATGAGGTCGGACAAGCGGGGATTTGCCTGGTGCAACCACCGACGGGGAGTGACGCCGTTGGTCACGTTTGTAAACCTGTCTGGCCCGAAGATAGTGACAAAGTCCTTGAAGATTGTCGTCTTGATGAGATCTGAGTGCAGCTCAGCGACGCCATTGACCTTGTGGGAGCCGACAATAGCTAAGTAGGCCATGCGGACCATCTTGGGCTGCGACTCTTCGATAATAGAGACTCGGCCTAGGAGCTCCCGGTCTCCGGGATGGGCGCGCTCAACCGTTTGCAAGAAGAAGAGGTTGATGTCGTAGATAATTTGAAGATGCCTCGGGAGAAGATGCTGGAAGAGAGGGACGGACCACTTCTCGAGTGCCTCCGGCAGTACGGTATGGTTGGTATAGCCAAATGTGTTTGTGACGATATTCCAAGCTTCATCCCATTCAAGGCCCTCCAGATCGACCAAGATTCTTTGGAGCTCGACAATAGCCAGTGTGGGGTGGGTATCATTCAGCTGGATGGCAACTTGGTCGGGGAATTCCCTCCAAGCCCGCTTTGTCTTCTTGAAGCGACGAACAATGTCGTAAAGCGACGCAGCCACCCAGAAGTATTGCTGCTTGAGGCGGAGTTCCTTTCCGCGCTCGAGGTTATCGTTCGGGTACAGGACCGCGCTGATGGTCTCAGCCCGCTGCTGGTCTCCCACCGAGCTCTCGTAGTCTCCGCTGTTGAACTTCTGGAAGTCGAACTCGCCGCTGGCAGCCTTGCTCGACCAGAGTCTGAGGTTGTTGGTTGAGGGCGTCGCGTAGCCAGGGATGGGTACGTCGTAAGCTACGGCCTTTACGGTCTCGCCGCCCTCCCACCGGCAAACACCCTTGCCGTTTTCGTCCGCAGACTTGTTAACGTAACCGTAAAATTGAATCTGAGAAGTCAGTCAAACTCGTCGCATGTGCAACAGAATTCCCATGAGCTTACATCAACCGTCACATCGTGTCTGGGGAACTCCCATGGATTGAAGTCCAACCAATAATCCGGAACCTCAACTTGGTACCCGTCGATGATCTCCTGCTTGAAGATACCGTAGCGGTACCGCAGGCCGTAGCCCCAGGCAGGGTAGTTCAAGCTTGCCAGACTGTCTAGGAAGCAGGCAGCGAGACGGCCCAATCCTCCATTGCCGAGCGCAGCGTCGTGCTCCTGCTGGATGACATCCTCAATGCGGAAGCCAAGGTCGGTAAGACCCTCTTAACTAAACGTCAGCGTCCTCCCTGTGGGGTAAGTGAGCCTGGTAAAACTTACCCTTTGCCAGCTTCTTTTGGCCAATGTTCAACATAGCATTGTCCAGAGCTCTGCCCATCAGGAACTCCAAGCTCAGGTAGTAGACCCGCTTGCTGTCAGCGAATGTCTGGCGCTGCTGGGTGCGGTTCCACTCGAGGATGAGGCGATCGCGAAAGGCGAGACTGCAGGCCGCATATGCCGCCGTCTCATCGCAGTTGAACATGCTCCGAGCCAGCGTCGTCTCGATGTGGCGGACGAAGTTGGTTTCGAATCCATCTTTGTCCTTGAAGCTGCTGACCTGATGCTTCAGCCATGCCTCGCGTTGGGGCTCAGGGATGGAAGCTGCCGAGAGCTGTCAGAAACGTTCCTTTCCCCATGAGTGAGTAGTCCCCGTAGTGGGGATTGGGTATGAGCTGCACCCCAGGCCATCCAGCTCATTGAATCTTGATGCCAGCTCAAGCTCCAGACTGAACCCAGAATATTGGGAGAGAAAAAAAAGGAGAAATCAGGAATACCTTCAACGCTCTTGATCTCGCCAGCGCCAAAACCGGTGAAGGTACGCTTGTGCTTCGGGCGCGAGACGCCTGCGGGGCTAACCGAGCCCTGAATATCCACGATAGGGGCGCTGGTTGACGGCCGCCTCTCCCGGCGGGGGATTGCTTGTCCTTCGGTAGCCATGGTGAAAGAATCCAATTGACCTGAATTTCACGTGTCGGCAAGACTATAGGTAAAAAGAATTGGAGAGGGAGAAAGGGGAGAGGAAAGATAGCTGTGAGCTGGGAACTAGTCGGGAGCCTACCTACCTGGGCCTGTCGGTCGATCACTCCAGCTCACGCGGTGTAGCGGGGTAGCTCCGGGGGCGATTGTAGCTGGATTTCTAGTGGGGCAGGTGCTAACACGAAGCAGTGCGACTAGGCAGGGGGCAGAGCGTTAGGTTTGGGTTGGCAGGAAGCCGTGATAGACGAAGTGGAAGACCTCGCCACAAAAGTCAGGAGAGAATAAAACTAGCTAGAGGCCAATCGGAAAGAGGTCGAGTAGAGGGGACGGAAAGCAGAAAACCAGGCAGCGGATGCCGGAATGTGAGCTTATAAACGTTTCTAGGAAATGGAAGCGAAGCTTGCTCCCAACGGCAGACTGGAATCCCACAACCAGGTCTGGCTGCCCGGCTCCGACTGGACTTTATGCCTCCTAGGTTTGCTCAGCACCAGCACCTCCTTCCGCCGCACCTCCCATCCCATATTGTGATGACTCTAGCCTCGAACATGGCAAGCTTAGCTTCTCGCATCCATCTCCTACCGGTTGAGCTGCCAGAGTCCGTGATTGGCCGCAAGTTGCGCGTGCATATGCACTGGAGGGCCATTCGTCAAGCACCTTAAGCCGGTACTGCAGCCCCGTTGCTGGGTGCAAGATGTCATTGTGCTCGTTGCATGCAACACCGCTGCAATGCTGCCAATGCGGGTTGGGGCGGCGCGGAGACCAAGCCTGATATCGCCTGGCCTTATCTCGCCCGCCAGGTCACCGACTAAGTGGAATGAATGCTGGGCCGAACCTGAGCTGTTTTAGCAGTCGATGCTGCTCGATGCTCGAGGGTTGTCGGGTCGTTTATCTGGCGAGCCTGGAACGGTTTGTTGGAGGGGCTTGGGATGGCAAGGTGGGGTTCCAACCCTCGGTCGAACTGGCAAGCACCAACCCCTCCGCCGTTTCCAGTCGATTGCATCATCCCTCGATTCTCTGCAGCCGCAATCGGCTCTCCCATTCGCTGACAACCACAGCACGAACCGCATCATGCAGCGCCGGATATTAACCATGGGCGTCAACGAGCAGCTGGTGTGTTTGCAGCTCGCTCGCGGCCGGTCCGATAAGACAACGATAATCGGATCATGTCTCATCCTAGATTCATCGAGTCTTGGACCGTTTGGATTATTGGCTGGCCGACCTGGCTGGCCGCACTTGAGCACGATAATATGAGACAGCATCTCGCTGCACGGCATCACCCACGGCGCCGATAACCGGTGAGGCCCAGCGAGGCCAGAATTGACAGTTATTATGGCCGTGAATTGGCCTTTACGGCCATGAAGTCTTGCTCGGCTATTGAAGGGTCTTGTTTCTTACTCTCCCCATCGGCAAAAGGTACACCGAGCACACCGACTACACCGAGCCTCAACCCCATGATTGAAGCTCAAGAACTGTCCGCTAGGCCGTCGACGGTAACATTCCACCTTAATACGCCCTCACAACTTAGATAAAGGGACCGTATATAAGACGGTAGTATATACGGAGAGGCTTATCCCCTCCTGCTCAGTCAGTTCCAACCAAGGCAAGTTGGCATGCCAGTTGCCCCTTACCCCCTCCTTATTCCGAGAAATCGGTCTCCCCGGAGCGATCCACGCTCACTAAGAGCACCTACCCAGGAATTACATCCCAACCGCCTTCGTCACCGTACCCCATCTGTGCTTTCGCCTGTGATCAATGGGAACTACCTACCAGGCATTCAAGATCCGTGCTTCTCGCCCAAACCCCTATCCCGCTCAATGACCACCCAGTGCCCCCAACAAACTCGGGACGAGAAACCAAGACCCGTAGCGAGGCGAGCCGAGGCGGAAACCAGAAACATAATTCTCGGGACGGGATCCAAGGCCCGATCCATTTTATCCCTGGGACACGGGACACGGGTCGGCTAACTACCCGGGCAAGGACCGGGCTCTCTGCCGCGATCTACGGGGGATCAGTTCATCATGACTCGTCTTTTGGATAGAAATAGCCTTTCGAGCGTGTCAGTGGAAGGCTGATTCAGTACAATCAGCGCTTCTCACTCCAAGAGGTGGACCATCTCGAGGTCTTCAAAGACTAGACTTATGCTTTCCATTTTTTGCGCCTTGTTCGGATATCTCAATCACTCAACAAAGATTCAGTGCTACAAATGCTGCTCAGTTTCCAGGAGACATTCCCTGGTCCCGGCCATCACCACCCTAAACCGCCATCCATCCATGTCCACCATCCTTCCCAGACAATATCGAGCCATCAAGGTATCTCGGAAGGGACCGTTTACCTGTCGCGAAGCAGATATCAACTCGGTGCAACACCGAGCCAAGCCAATAAAACAAATTGGTCGTTAAGCCTGCAAGAAAACCAACCACCCGATTCCATCTTTTTGGTATTCCGTCAGCAGCTGACAGCCAGTCATTGCTGTTGGCCCTGCCCCTCTCCACCGTAAGGAGATATTATAACACGGGTGCTCCCCGGTACTGTTGGGGACGCAAAAGTAATAAAAAAAAAGAAGTTAAACTTCGCCAGCGGGATGATTCGTGTCTGCCCGGACATAGACTCCAAAAGAGTGAAAGTTTCGAAGGCCAAGTCGTCTCAAACGCCTGACAGCATAGTCTGTCACATCTCCAACGCCGTGTCATGCAAAGAGCCCGTCAACCTCAAAAGAGTTTCGCCTTTCCTCGATCTAAACATTATAAAAGAAATTCGCGTTGGCGCAGTAGGTATCGTTTCGGAAAGTCGCAGGAGTTAAGAGGAAATGTCGTTAGAGGATGCCTGAGTCTTTCAGCGCGTTGTTTAGGATCGTCTCCTTCACTGCGGCGAACACTAGGCGGATGTTGGATGTGTCGGTAGCTTGTGTCAAGCTGTTGAACGGTTAGCCAGGAGATATAAAGACACAAGATGTGCTCGACATACTGGGGGTAAAGATTCAAGTGGGCCCTGTTGACCTGGTTGAACCTCCAGAGCAGGTACTTGGCGGCTTTGTTGACATCGTTTCCGCCGGAGTAATCGGGGAAGTAGTTGCCTAGTGGTGACCGGCCGAGTTTCTGCTTGAAAATATCGACCTTGTTGAGAAACAGGATGATACTGGTTCGCATAAACCATCTTGAGTTGACAACGGAATCAAACAGCAACAGACTCTCCATCATACGGTTCTAATGCCAGGTTAGTCATGCTTTGGCCGGAGGAGCCGGAGGACTTACCTGGCTGCTCTCCTCGAGAAGCACCTGATCGTACTCGCTCAGCGCAACGCAGAAGATGATGGATGTGACGTTCTCGAAGCAGTGGATCCACTTCTTGCGTTCACTTCTTTGCCCACCAACGTCGAACATGCTGAGAAAACGGTTAGCAATCTTGCCGCAAGTACGCCAAGACCGTCTGTGCCTACTGAATGCTGAGTTGCCCCATCTTGAACCTTGTTTCGTAGATGCCAGTGGTCTTTGTTCTAGCCCGCAGTACATCCATCTCATTTGGGAGATACTCCGGCTGAACAATTCTCGTGGCCTCTTGGAAGAAGCTTGGGTGAGGTTAGCGCTTGATCGATACACAGGAGACGGAGGAAGCACGAACTATTCAGCTGAGTCCATCAAGTAGAACTCAGTTTGTCTATCCATTAGTTGCTCCTTTGCGGGATCGTTCCATATCGACTGGACAGCCAAGCCGACTTTGGGGTCTATTTGCGCTTGCGGGCCCGACTCGACCGTGTAGTCGATCAGGAAGTCACAATATGCCCTATTCTCCGGGATTGCCGGCTCGATTTCGAATTGGCGCATCGCATTTATGACCGCTTTTGCGCACTCGATGAGATTTTTGTAGACGGTTGGTCGGTAGCTGTAGAGTTCTGTCTCCGAATACCCCTTAAGATGGATGATCTTCATCTGCTTCACAATCGTTGACTTTCCGCTTTCGCCAGAGCCTGGGGTCGCGGTCAGCATTCGCCGTCTCTATCCGGAGGCGGCTATCTCGCCGCACACATCAACCTAAAGACATACCGAGCAGCAGGATCTTGCATTCGCGCCGTAACCTTTTTGAGTCCTCCTCAAGATCTTTGTCGATCTTCTGACTCCTCTTTTTCATTTCTGTTTCCTCCCCATTTGTACTCATGCAGGCCCCCATGTTGACCATGAATCCAGAAGGACCGCGTTGGAGAAATGAGGCGATTGAGGTTCGTTGGAGCGGGGGATCTGACGGTTCCGCGGTGAGCGGAATGCAAAAGGTGGACAAGTCCGGTGCTCGCTTGGCCCAGGATTTTCCCTAGAAACCCATGAGAGCTAAGGAGAAGGTGCAGTTCCGGTGTACAACGAGGAGCGACAACTTGGTCGGCAGCCTGGCTCGAGTTTCGCGGGAGCCCAAGACGGCTGAGTGGCCGGACTCGTGGGCAGTGAAGTGAGCGCGGCCGAATGACGACCGGCGTGTTGGTGTCAGGGGATCGAGCGCAGGAGGAGCGTTCCGCAGGTTTCCGGATCTCGCAGCTATTGACGATGCGAGCAAATGGTGGAGAGAGGGCTGCCGTCGCTTCAATGTTCGACTGACTCGGTGCTTCTTAGTGTCCACTCGAGTGTTACTGCGGCCTGTGCTTGTCAGGTGTGACGATGATAGGTGGGGACGAAGCACCGTCGGGATGCCAGATGTCCGCGTCTCGTGGTTCTACTCAAGAAGCTTCGACGTCGTCGGGGGCAAACGGAGGCCGGATGAGGATTGGTGTTGACGAGAGGCGGTCGGGAGGTTGCGCAGGAAAGACAGTTTCTTTGTCTCACCGAGCCGAAAGGGCTTTTTTGGGGGGTTTGCAATGCACCGCAGCACAGAGGACAAGTGAGAGCGAAGGGCTTCCGCTGCACGGCACTGCAACCAGCGCGGCACCAGGGTCGCCGACCGACTGGGGGAGGGGGCCTGGAGTGGAGCGCAGGTGAGCAGACAAGGCAGGGGCGATGATCCATCCGCGGTAGGGCCAAAGACGCAAGCATGGACGGAGCAAGCAAGGTACCTGGGGATGCGACAGGCCAGCACCGAAACAGAGGTATCAGAAGTTTGTTACTGCGCAAGGACCACCATTCCCTCTCGCCACTACCATTCCCCTGCTCGCCATGCTATTCTCCATTTCGTCGCGATTGTTGCGGACCTGATGGGACTCTGGCGTCGATCTGCGCGCCCACGACCCTCGTCAGGCTGAAGTGGCTTTTTGGGCTAGCTCAACCAAGCCGCTATTACACCGAGCTGGAGACCCTCCTGGCGGGCCTCGAAATTGGACTCATCACCAGGGCAGGCAACTAACTACTGACGAGAGCGCCGTCGGTTTGATGTTGAGACACACTCGACATCGAGACATACACAGCAGACTAGCAATAGTTCGGGTGGCCGGAAGGCAATGAACATGCGAGGAGGCGGGGGTCGCCTCTCTCTCCTCACTTTGGCGCGGCGGGGTTCTCAACGGCTGGGCTTCGCGGAGAGCCCATCACAGCGAGACGGCCCCCAAAGGATGGAAGAGCTCCTCGTCAATTTGGCTCCTCGCGGGAGGGGAAACGACGCAGGCAGCCGCATAGATATCCTCGCCGTATTGGGCCCGGCTGGCCGACACCGCTTCCATTTATCGAGAGTCCGGGCAACGCAGGGCCGAAAGGGAATGCCGATGTTCCTCGTGGCTTTCTCCGCTCGCATTCCAGGTCCCCCAAGGCCCCAAATTCGTAACAAGGTCGCGATCCTCTGGCCGGGGGCCGCGCAGCATTATACTTGTAAGATCGAGCTGCTGTCACCGAAGCACGTGGAGCCCCTCCAGCCCAGGAAAGTGACATCTCATTTCACCAACGACCCCAGTCCGATCCTCTGGCGCTCTCCGGTGAGCAATGTCCTGCCGGCGCGGTTCGCTGTCACCCTGGTGGACAAATGCTCCGGGCTACCAAGTAGGAACAAGTCTGGCTCTTTATTATTAGCTCACGTGTCATGATGAGCGGGCTGCGGAAACCTCTGTTGTGGCGTACTTGTAAGAGGCTTGATGGCGTGTCGAATGCCATAATACTCTAATGCATCGTCTGCTACGCACTATACCTCTAGCTTCTTGCACTTGCACTTGCATCGTGCAGTAGGGACGGGAGCACTTCCGCCTCGGCCACGGACGAGATTGGGACACCACTGGGGAGACACAACGACAGCACAGACGACAACTGACACGTGGAGATGAGGTCGTTGAGAATAAAATAAACGGCGAAACTAATTCGTGTGGTGTCTCGGCCCTCGTCCGGGTCCGCAAATCCGAAATTCGCAACAGGTTCCACCATCCCAACCGCCAACCACGTGTCGTTCCATCATCCCCAGATCGTGCTGACTGGAGGCTTGATGGTGGACCAACTCCTCGCAGCACGCCAGGGAACCGGGGACCGACTGTCAACGGCCGGCACCATTCCCAGGTCGATGGCATGCAGAACGCGCTTTCGATTGGAAGGGCCCGTCCCGTGTCGACAAACGTGCGTGGCACAGGAGATTTCTCAGGAGCCTCTATCGATGCGACACCCATCGCATCCAATCACTGCGCCGTCACGGGCATTTTCCATCACCCTTCCAGGCGTTTTCTCTCCTCCCCTCTGGCCCTCTTTGGTCGGAGAGTGGTTACTTTGGGAGTTTGATAAGCTGACCGGCACATCTGGTGCGATGGGTGATCGCCCGTTTGTGTCGGAAGATCGATCCCCCCCTCACCTCCCCTTCCCCCTTCCACAGACCTGGTCACCAATTGTAGAAGGAGAAGAAGCCCAACCTAGGAGAAGCGCCAGTGTTTTGATGCGCAGTGTCGCACCAAGAGTAGGCTGCAGCGAGGCTCAACGTCGCCACTACACGCAGCAAGCTAGCTGCACCTCTCGTTCGTAGTGATTTGAGATAATGACGAACAGCTACGCCCGGAGTGGAAGTTGGTTCCTCATTGGCCTCGAGCCAGCGCTGTTTGAACTCCTTCGACGCCGCATCCTTGCCAGCTTCCTTCCTAGGCAAGATGACTGGAATGCCCACTCACCCCCCGGGCCTCCTCCATGCCGGCCGGGGGGTGTGATGGGTGTCAAGACAACTGCATATGCTGTCCAACCCGGCGATAGAGCAACAAGAAAAGCAAAAGAAAAACAACACACCTGAATCGGCCGGCTACCGATTCGTCCCCCCCATTCCGGGAACCCATTCCCTCACAGAGCAACACAGGCAAGACTGACTGACTTTCGCCCATTCGACAATCCCATTTGCAGCCCCCCCCCCCCAACTGACAATTAGCGGTGGTGAGACCGGCGGG
>Ga0247770_1000090_pt1 | contig 76898 bp, 70 predicted proteins | sample UWRJL136409B6_FD_179943 | JGI IMG/M metagenome (GOLD analysis project Ga0247770, IMG submission 179943) | Plant litter microbial communities from Arlington Agricultural Research Station in Wisconsin, United States - UWRJ-L136-409B-6 | ecosystem: Environmental > Terrestrial > Plant litter >...
ATTGAGCAGAATAGCTTTAATAGTGATGATGCGAATATTAATAATAATTAAATCTTGTAATGGAAAGGTGGGTACGCCTGATCAAAGTGGTCACAATGGGAGGGGGGCGGGGGGGCAACTAAGAACTAATAAAGGTGCAGGAACTTCAACCTAACCTGAGCTGAAGAGGTAGGCGAGAGCCGTGGCATATATAAATATATATGTTGCGGAGCGGGGCTCCCTGGTAGCTAGGGCTGTCGAGTGCGTGGGACGGTTTTCCTTGCAACTAGATGATTGCCCAGATTCTAGCCCACCATCTCGTATATTGATAGCCCATTAGGAGCTATTAACCTCGCATTATATCTCTGGAGTGAGAAGACGAAAAACCAGAATTGTCTAACAAGTAGCGGGCGTTGTTGGTTTGCTGCTGTTGAAATACGTGCCCTGACCAGCCTATAATATAGCACTGGCACAGGGGTTTACAGTGATCTGTAGCCTAGCTACGCAGTGGAAGCAGGTGAAGGATACGATGGCAGAGCCTAGTAGGATACTAAAGGAAGCAAGAGAATTAGTGAGTTAGTAACCCACAGAAGGATTCACATAGAGGGACTATGCTCTATAAGATCGAGGCTCACAGGGAACTCTGCACGGAATAACAGAGGCTCTATTGTGTATTGCTTGCTTAGAAGGAGAAGAGTGCTATCTACAGTAGTGAGAGGAGAGGGGTCTTACAGTACAGGTGCAGGTCTTCCAGAGCTTTCAGTGGGAGCTGTGGGCCCTGGAGGGCCTGTGTGGTAACTAAACCACAGAAGGAAAAGTGCCCCGGAGGCGCCTGTGTTCCAGAGGGTTCGGTGGAGATGAGGGCGATGATCCGAAAACGAGCAACGACAACGACAACTAAAAACGCACAATTCGGACAATTAATCCATTCCTACAATAGCCGTTCACTCGATCAAAGGGGCAAAGATATCACAATGGCCATACGGATTCGCTTGTTAGTGTGAAGGCTTGATTTTCTAAAAGTGAGAAATCTACGACTAGCGCGCGACAAAAGAATGCAGACGCGTGAAAAAAAAAGAGAAAGCTAATTAACAAAGGGGTATAGCGCGATTAGTACCGCTAACCCTGAAGTAGCCCCAAGTCAATACCTCCTCCAACGCCGGTAGATAAATGTCCATCCACAGCTTCTTAATGAACTGGAGTCTGGAGATATCCCCGCCGTCGACGCCACCATCATCAGCGGCAGCCCGACCCCGTATTGGGGCGCTACAGTGATCAACGTTGTGTGCGTTGCCGCCGTCCTGCTTGTGAACAAGTCCACGACGCGCGTCTTGGACCCCGGCGACACGGGCACGTTACGCCGCAGAATCTCCCACGAGCGGCCGACGGACGCTATGGCGTACCTCGTGTGCGCCGCCGCCAGGAGCCAGGCGCGGATCGTGCGGGCCGGGAGGAGAGGCGAGGTCAGGATGGAGCGGCCTAGCCTGGTGACGTAGGCGGTGGATTGGTGTAGCTACCTATGCTGGAAATGCTGGTCAACACGATGGCCCGACTGCAGCAGCAAGGGGTACTCATGGTGCTTCGTCGCCAAGTTCAATCTCCCAGACTTTGGGGATGACGGCGTCGGAGAAGTTACTACTAGGGTTGGTGAGGTACATCCGGGAGAGATGCAGCGGGTCGACCAGCTGGTTCTTGATGAAAGCACGGGGAACAACGTCCTGGTGATGCACTCGGCTCCACGATTCCAGTCTTCAGCACTAACCAGAAACACGGTCCTGTTTAAAACGGTAGTCATTTTATTAGATTTTGTGAATTCAGATACTTCCAGTAGTGCAAGTCAAGTGTGCTTCTTGGTGTTGGCCCGACCCTACAATTAGGGCCAATCGGGAATGGTAGGTTTGCAGCACAATGGAGGATATACCCCTCCACTGTTCGCAGCACTTTGATAGTTTTCCTTTCTTCTTCTTCTTCACACTATACTACGCAAATCTAGGTTATATTGCATCTTGAGCCCGCAGACTGTGCCTTGACAATAGCCTTCTCATCACAGTTAATACATCGGCCGTGAAAGATGGACTAAAGAGATGTGAATCGTCGTCGGGTGTGCTGCGAATGAACTAGTATATAGTAACCCGATAAGTGCTTCCGCTGATGCAAAATTCCTCGATTAGCCTGATTGGCCACTTTGGGCACGCAATGAACTGGCAATCCTCATTTCTGACGAGCGCTAGAATTTCGGTTTCAGTTTTTTTGCCGCTGGCGTAGAAAGAGGAGCTAAGCTTTCGAAGCGCTCTGAATTCCTTGAGATGCGTAACATAGGACATGAGGCTCCGACGGTCTGTCCACAAGACAATATCTTCTGACGGCGGGGGATCATGGTGTTGCGAAGTACCAGGGGGGTCATTTGTGCGCCTCCAGGACCAGGTGGCTTTTCCCGGCCGAGATTGCGCGTAACTGCGTAGAGTCGCTTGGTCACTTGGGGAAGCTCGCAGCTTCAGTTCGTCAAATTCAACGATGCAGTCGTCCGTCCTAACAAGCAGCGGATGAAATCTGGGATGGATAAGGGCAACGTAGATCTGCAGAGGATCTACACCGCTCTGTCCCCCTTCGTCAAAGTGAGCTTGCATCACTGCCAGTATCCCCTCAGTGTCATCCACTCCGGGCAATAGAGCGGTAATGGTGGGGCCGGTTGCCCTAGCCAACTCAGTTCTAGAGGGTAATAAACCGGCCAGCTCCTCCAGGACAACTTCCCCGACATTTTTAAGGCTCCGTTGGAGGTCAGCCAAATATAAAAACTGCTGATCGGCTCTCCCAGGCATGGCAGCCCGAGGAACGGAGCTTCTAGAAAACTCGAAGAAGGCATCGTGCGCGCAGGCCACTAATCTGAACGATCCGACTGGACTAGTCTTTGGCCTTAGAATAGGGAATAGCGGAGGGTATTCAGCCGTATCGAGAATGAAAATCACATCTCCGGGCCTAATAACCTCGTCAAGAGCTTGCTCAGAGAGCAGGTACATGTACGAAGGTACAGGTGTGTTTGGGTCATACTGAGGAGGTTGGTTCCTGGGATGGATCCGGTATGCTGCCACACCATCAAGGCTGAAAATTTTTATCGGCGAGGAGTAGATTGGGCAGAGCTCTGTCAGGTTGATTGAAAGAGCGGCAGTTGATGTGCTGACAGTCGCATTGTCGTGCCACGGAAGTAAATCGCGCACCAGCGGCCCATCGTAGTCAACCGATATGTTATCAGAACGGTGTTCCACCTTCTCCGGCGGAGGTCCATTCCAAGTCCATTCCTCACACCATGATTTCTTTTCCACGCTGAGCTGGAAGAGCGCAAAGTCAGACCTTGCGCGATTTTCCACGCTGACGTCTTCGAATCCGCTATACGAATTCAAAATGTTCTTTCTTGACGAGTAAAATCGCTTCCCGATTGCAGCCCTGCGATCCGCTGCCTCAGCTGTGCCAATAACTCCTGTCACCCAGGAACCGGTGCTTGATAATTTTAACATATCTGGTATCCAGGAAGGCATCCCACTATTGGGAGGCGCTCGGGGATTCATCCGCAGCACCTCACAGAATTTGAGATCCAGGAGACAATGGGCGGCAACGCCAATGCCCAGTTGTATTGATGACAGCGAGTAGTCCGGCAAGAGAGGCTGCCTGTCGGAGCCCTTATCCAAAAGTCCTACAAGACCGTATATCTTGTCTCGGGGGTCTGAAGCCTTGGAAGTGGCCGTAAGCGCCATTAGCTGGATAATGTTGAAGCCCGAGAGCTTCCCACGGCAAGCTAGTTGTAACCATGCTGCCGGACTGTCCGACCATACATAATCCGGGTATTGTTGAATGATTGACTCAGAGGTTGCAGCGTCTAGCCGTAATTCAAGGTCGCCAACTTGGATCGTCACCTGAGAGGCAAGGAGTAGTTCCTGGACAACCCAGACGCGGCTGAAATAGCGTCGTTGAAGAATGCGACCAAGGTTAACCTGTGTGCTTCCAACCACGAGATCCTGATTATCGGTGCGCACCGAGGTTGCTGTCTGAGGCAGTATGGCGTCTTCGAGTCTCCGTCGTACCGGATACTGACCTGGGGCAATAGTTGCTACGTCCTCGCCCAAATAGACAACGACCCGTCTGGAACTTCTGTAGATGAAGCCCATCTTTGCCACTTGGACAACCTTCTCGGAGCTATCATCTTGGTTGATACACAGGGCGTCAACCCAGATGAGCCGGCGTCCATGTGATTCGAATGGGCGAAGAAACCTTAGCATAGCCGAACAGTTGTTTGACTGCAACAGAAGGTCCCAATATGGGCCCACGTATACCGGACAGCAGAGCGACGCGTCGTCATTCTCCCCACCCCATGTGTATGACACGGCCTCATACTCTGGGTGTCTCTCGTCGCGATGAGTTTCCAACGTCAGGTGTAGAGGTGCGTCCGGGTCTGAGGTGGCTGAAAGACAGAGCAGACGGAATTCTGTTGAGACCAGTCGGTGAGAGTAAGCGGGGTAATGCTGGGTCCTTGGAGGGCCGGTGGTATTGGAGTCCTTGCTGGTCGTCCCCTTATTGTTGCTAACTGCATCACCATTATTCGCAGTGTACGGAACACTCGGTGGCCACCAAAGGTTGTATGCACCAACACTTTGGTTGCCCGGCGCCGGTGATAGGGTCGCGTCCTGGCGATATTTTCTCGATATGGCCTCGGCCACGTTCGGACTTCTATTGCATGCTCTGCAAAGAATGATCCCTTCATCGTTGACAAAAACATCTGGGGTGCTGCACCACTGAAAATGCCATCTGCTGCCTCCCTGAGGGTCGACTTGGGGCTGCATAATCCCGCTTGCCGGCGTCAAGCCTGCAAGGTCAGATGTCCTTCCTGACTGCTTTCTCTCCCCCTCTCCTGCTTTAGCTTCTCGCGTAAAACTCTTCATGTTGTTACGCATTTATTTTTCGTCGGGTGGTCTTTCCTCGTGTGTGTCTTCACCGATCGGCCTCTCTCCGACCCGGAAGAGAGGTAACCATCGATGCGGGGGAGGCCGTAGGTAATACTGGACAATGGAAAAAGAGATTGTATTCAACCAGCGACCCACTCATGCACCTTATGCTGGCTGGGGCGTGTCGGAGAGCCTAGCATCGAGTAGCTAGCTGGCTTGATGGTGGACTGGGTGAGACTTTGTACTGCTTGCCTGAGAAGAGGGGTTGTGACTGAGACACCCAATTACGCTATGACATAAATTACGTTTTAATCAAAATGGGGTGAAAGCCGCGCACCCCCCGCCCCCCCCTGAAACGAAGTTACAGCTCGCACGAGCTGTAACCTCCCTAATACCATGCATGTTTCAAACGTCCGCACCACCATCACCACCCCTAAAAAGAAACCGCTACAACGTGCACCGAAAGGTTACAGACTCAAAGGCCGGACAACGGGGTGATCCACCAGACAGGATCAAAAGATACGCAAGAGTAGACGAAGCAGGTGACATGGCTCGTGACTCAAATTGCGTTGCCAGGGAATTAAACCAAGTGTGGAAGACACTGAACTTGATATTAATATATCTAGAGATATATGTGCTCGCCAAGGAGGTCAATCTGGTTGCCTATAATGTGTAAACTAGACGATAGGATCCGACGTTATCTTGAGTGAGAAGTAGGATGCTGGAACGTGTTATCCATGTAAAAGACCTCGTCGACATTGTAAGAGGCCTCGAAATAATGCACGCAGGCCCTGAATGCATAGGCGGACAGCGCCAAGGCAGCAACACTCTGCATGCTGCGGCGCAGCCTTCAGGAAAAGGTTCTTAGGGTGAGCAAGCCTGAGCCAAACCTGAGCCGGAGTGAGCAATGTCACGCGGGCGAGGTACAAAAAAAGAAATTTCGTGAGCCCAGATTCGTCGCACAAAACACATTCTCCTCCGGCACCGCAACCCGTCTTGCCACCCCATTCCCATCCAACTCCACAGCCATTGTCGTGACACCATAAAAATCCTGCGGATCAGGATACTTCCCCGGATGATAGCACTCCCTCCTCATGCGCTTCAAGTATTCAGATGGCTTGGTCAGCGCCACGGCAAATACAGGGGGGTACCTATCCTCGTGCACGAACAAGGCGATGAAAGTCAGTTTGTCGGGCTGGGAGGAGCGCCAGGCGGGATCCAGACAAACATAGTCCAGGATGGCGCTATCTACAGAACAAACGGCGTAGCGGGCTCGTCCCATGTCGAAGTGGTCTGATGGCAGGTCGTCTTGTCCTAGATCTTCCGCAGTGCTCTGGGTCGTTGGGTGTCGATCCACCGTCAACTGAACAGTGCTTGTATAAAAGAAGATGATTTTTGCCAAGCTTTCCTGGTTTGGGAGGTTTCTCCCTGTCTCGCGCATCTTCTCTTCTACTTCCACTTCCTGAGACTGAAAATGAGGGTGGGAGAAGTTCCGCTCGACCTTGAATTTTGTCCTTGTGGGTTCCGACTGCAAGAGAAGAATTCTTCGGCTCTGAAGTTGTCGTATTCGTGGGACGTCCCAAAGCGCTCGGGTTCCTTCAGATTTCCCGTCCGGGTTTGCCCAGACGCTGAAGTCAACTGACCTCGACCTCGATCCACATCATCATCAAGCGTCGCGAAGCTAGGAGTCCACTGCACGTTATCATTCTAGCTCGGAAACACAAGCGCTCTTCCTCGATCAGAAGCCTTCCAAGCCGCCCAAGACCAAGTAGGAAACTCAGACGACGGAGACTTCGGTCGCCGTGTCAGGCCCTGCCAGGGCAAACTGCGCGCAAAGAACTTCCTCGGCAGGCCGGACCGGTACCTGTGCAGACTCGGCTCCAGCATGCGAAGCACCCTCTTGAACGCGTTGATCCTGTCGCTCTCTACAGTGAGCTTCCGCTTGAGCTACTCCGGCAACAGCATCGCCCACAACTCCCACGCGCTCCCGGCAGCGGAATGATGCGTCGGGAAGAATGTCCCGAAGCGGAATAACGCCTGCTTGTCGCTCTCTGAGTTGTCCGGACTAGGCGTGAATTTCACCAGGATCGAGTCTTCGGCACCATGGGCGGGAGAACCGGGGAATACGCAATCCTCGCGCAGGATAACATCCCGACAAACAAAGAAGGCGAGACTATTGGTGAAGACGAAAGCCTTGCGAGAGCACACGTGCTCCTGGAACGTCCACCCTCTGGTATTCCACGCTGACTCCTCTAGAAGCTTGCCGCACACCTGGTGAATCCCAACAAGCTCGATTCCGCCGACCTGGCCCAAGCGTACGGAAGGCTTTCGAGGCCTGTTGCTCCGTACCCCCTGGTAGCCCGGCATTGCAGTCTGAGCCCGAGGCTGCAACGATGGTGAAGGCAGCGCGCAGGTAGACGTTGTCCATGTGGGCGATCTGGGTGGCGAGATCGTCTGGATCGTCTTGCATGATGCAGAGGGTGTCGACCCAGAGGTAGCGCTCGCCGAGGAGGGAGCAGAAATAGAGGGCGTCGCGGATGACGGTTGAAAGAGTTGAAGATTCTGAAGTTATGGAAGCCGGAGTCGTCAGCTGCGGCGCCGTGTCAGTTGTCAGGAGCTTTTGTTTGATGCCGCCCCAGACATAGCTGAGGGCGACGTAGTGGGATCCTGCCGGAGCTGACACAACGCAACCGCGCTTGATGTCGATAACGCGAAAGCCTGGAACTTCGACTTCGTGTGGCCGACAGTTTGAGTGTAAGCCTCTGTCGCCGCATGTTTAGATAAATCGCTTGAAAGTGGCGGCATCGATTCTTGCTCCGTTGACATATGTTGCGGGGTGGTGTCTGGCTTCCCCTTGGTTCTGCGGCGTTGCCTATTTCCGTCGCAAGGATTTGGCGGTGTGGAACAATTTCCTCAGCGTCGTTTTAGAAGACTTGACGTAACGAATCAGGTGGTCGTCCCATCGCATCATCCACAGCTGGCTGCAGAGGGCGGTACTGACTGGGAAGAGGAGATGCTCCTCTGAGGTTAACGGAAGATCGTTCGCCTCCAGCACCAGGGACAACGAGTTGAACATGCAAAGGAAGCAGTCGTGATGAAGGTGTGATACCCTCTTAAACGACGCCACCACCCTTGCATCCGGGTCATTAGTTCTCTCAACAACACCGCTGATAGCAAGGGTCGTGAGGACCAGACTACAAAGCGAGCAAAACTCCCGATTTTGTCTCATGGTCGAGAGGCCCCACCCAAAAACGGTGGCTGGCATCCGGGTGCGCACATGTTCCGAGAGATCGAAGAGGTCCCGAAAGGAGTAGGTCCCGTTGTCCTTTTCGTTCCCCATCAGAGTTTGCAGGGGGCGACCGGCGCTGCATTGCTTGCAGAGGTCAGGGCTGCTCATCGAATTGCGCTTGGTTCCATGTTCATGTTGCTGCTCGTTCGACGGGGATTGACTTCTCGCCATCCCGGCATTTATTCCGTCGACGAAGTAGCTGTCAGGAAGCGACATGTTCTTTTGCGTGCTCCTCTCGGTAAGGTAGTTAAGGTAGAGTCAATGAATGTGAGCGTCATTGATGATGCTGCAACTGTTTGAGGAAGGAGAGAAGAGGGGGAGAAAATCACTGATAAGATCGGGCGATAGGCTTGTGTGGCCCTTTCAATGGGCCATTCGCCCACGTTCTAGAAGGTCCGACATCTTGCATGGTTGGGCCTCCATTGGTCTCCAGTAGGGCGATTGGAATGGCTGGACGAGGTGAAGGAGGCGTTGCGCCTGCTTTGCCAAGCATCCGATGAGGTGCAGTGTCTCGGCCGTTGACGATTAGGCGAACCTGTCACTGAAGGGAACAACACTGAAATTGACGTACACAGATCCTCGGAGTCGTCAGCCACACTTGCTCAGACATACCGCTCGTTTCTATCCGTATTTTCCATCGGACGGAGGCATGTCCGCAGAGGCAGAGAATTGACGATCCACCAGAGTACAGCGCGGGATCTGTGAAGCCACAAATCGAACGTTTTCAAAGCTGACATTATTGCCTTTCACCACTCCCCCCACCAATCCAAGGATCCTCCTTCTCATGGATACCCCTACAAATCTCACATCCGGGCTTCAAATCGGTATGATCACAAGGCTCCAACAGTTTCACATCCCACACCGGTCCCTTACTGTGTGGGCGTGGTGGAGAAAGAGGAAGAACTCCGTGCTGACGACATAGGTGCACCAAGTAGACGCCCTGAAAGAGGCACCGCACACACCGTTTCATGGGACTGAGTCAGGAGCGAGAGCATACGAGCTGCCGGAAGCTCACGGACTTGCTGAAGTGGGTTGAGCCCATACGAATCCGTTCCGCTATATGTTTTAGCAGTGTAGGTATTTGAATTAACCTCCCAATGATAGACGTTAGATTGTATGAAACTGATAGATAGGGTCGTTAAGTCGTCCCTCAACGGTAAGCTGGAATACGAGGCCTCGTTGGCGAGACACTGGCGCTTTGATTATCTTGCATAAAGTGTCCGTGGCATCGCGACGAGGGGGCCTGGTGTTTTGTTTATCTTGCATAGAGTATGAGAAGAGGCTCTAAACCCACTGGCGTCAACCCCTAGCTCAGGATATCCGGACGACATCCGAAGATCTCGAAATTGGACATTGTTGTTAACATATATTGCGGGCGCGCCAATGGGGCCTCGGCGGTTAAGAGAGGGGAGACGGGAGGGCTTCCAAGCCAGATTCGTGGAATTGGTTTCGTGCAGGTGTGTTACTCACATAAGGGACGGGATGAGAACGAGTGCGGGATGTGGGTACCTTTGCTTTCCGGCAGTCCCTTTCGTTCTGTTCCGTGGGGGGTCCATTGAGAACGAAGCGATGGTTCGCTTAGGTCGCTCAAGCGACATAAGATATAGAGCATAAAGGGTAAGGTAGTTATAGTAGTCCATTATACCAAAACAAGAAACACAGCCCCAGTTGCCGAGATTCTTGGTTCGATGAAGTACCGTTATTCTTCCATTGTCGACCCTCCGACATACCAAACCGCGGGTCTATGCGATGGCGCGCCGCTCCGTCTTCACCAAACACAAGAGTCCGAGGATGTTGGCGCAATCACCGCCCAGTGGGACTGGAGGAAGCATGTTTCACACCATGTCTCCCACCGGTACCGCGGTAGTCTGGGGCCAGAGTACAATTTCTTGTCGGTGGCTTTCTCCGAGGTGTTGCCCGATAGGATGGAGTTCCTCGCCTATTTTGATGAGTTCATCTTCCTCCATGACGACGTGGTGGAGGCAGTTGATCAGAAGGAGGTATATCTGGCTGCTCCCCTCGTTCCGGCAGAGAATCCACAGCTGACAGTGATATACTTGTCCAGGGAGACGAGCAAAATGATGAGACACGAGAGGCCTGCCGACTTGCGAAGACGGCGCGAGACACTGGAAGATATTTCATGGTCACCGAGGTCTCTAACAGAATGACGACCATAAATCCTGGGCTAGCAGCCGAGACTCTTGCCTTGTGGGTCGAGTGGTTCGATAAAGGGGCTGGCCGTCGCACGTCGCAACCATACAAAGTTTGATAGCTTGGATGACTATCTGGAATACCGAATCCTGGATATCGGGAAAATGTTTGTTCGTATTTTTCCGTATACTATGGGTGAAGCTAATGATGTGCATAGGTATCTGACAGGCGTCGCTACTTTCGCGATGGGTCTTCGTATTCCACTGCATGAACATGAGCTTCGCTCCCAGCTGTGCCGGCCAGCATGGGTAGCCCTTGGCCTCACAAATGATTTGTATTCCATCGACAAAGAGCGTGCAGCCGCAAAGTTAATGGGCAAAGAGCATGTGTGCAACGCTATGTGGGTGGCGCAGCAGGAATACGGCCTGGCGGCGAAGGAACTTTGTCCGCCAAAAGACGAAGGAGAATGTCGCCCAGTATTTGCAGATTATTGAGGAGACAAGCCGGAGAACTGACGTCTCATGAGACTTGCGAGTCTTCATCGAGGCCGTCCAGTACATCCTCAGCGGCAACATCGTCTGGACCCTGGGGGCACCGAGGTATCATCCCGAGAAGACGCAAAATGCCCGCCAGCTGGATGTCAACGGAATCCCAGCGCCAGAGGCCAGAAAGACTTGGAGAGCATATCAATCGCCGGTACTGTGTTGCGGGCATTACAGAATGCTGTCTGGGGTTTCATTGGCACAGTCCAGAGCGTGTTCCAAGTATTCCCGGCAATGCCGGCCAAAGCCCAGCAACACTTTCGTAAGACGTGACGCCGGTGGAAACATTCCAATATTCGAAAGCAAGAGTGTTGTTGCCTTTTTCAGTTGTCCTTTTCTGTTGTCTATAGTCAATCCAAGTTCTTCGAATACGATGGCCCATATGGTGGGCTATCTTTACAGCACTTAAAATATGTAGATCCTCTCAGGCTCATCTTCCATGAAGCGATGACCAGCTGGAACATACCGCAGAAGGTCCTCCGGCAGCCCACCCAGCCATACATCACTGTATGTCGGCTTTTCCGGAAACCAAGTCCCACTGAACCTGTGCGCGCGGCTTCGAAGAAAAAAGCAATCCCCGACAACAGAAAAGCTGTGTACATCCGGCACCTTTTCAAACACCGCACCCAGGCTCAACGGGCGGAGGACAATGTGATTTCTCCCCCCTGGGAGAAATCTTACCTCGTCACCGACTCCCGTGCTGCCCGGCCCCAAACCAAGTCCCTCGTCGAATACCCCCTCAGGCCACTCCTCCAACTGCCTCAATTCCTTTGTGGAGAACAACATGCGACCCTCAGTGGCGAGGACGATGGCTTCATCAAAGACTTTCGTCTCTTCCTCTGTCAAGAATCCGCTTCGGTCGCCTCCATAAACCATTCTTGAAATTCTTTGATACCAGCGCTGGTGACTATCGTGATCTTCCACTCCCAGCCGCCAGATCCGGGAAGCCAACTGTGAACTGCCTAAGTTCCCAGCGTTTGCATCTCTCTTCAAACCAGCGTCAGCCACAAGAACATATGAGAAAGTTACATCCGCAAGTTCCCATTGATGTCTAATCATCAGTGCTTTGACAAAATCGAACCATTGTCGAAGTGCAGCAAATGCCAAGTCAGCATCAGCCCAAGTCATCAGTCTACTGGTGAGCTCAGAAACTGTTGATTTAGGGATAGATTGAATCGAGAAGATCGCTTCCGGCCGTCTTCCCTATTCAACCGGAACTAGCAGCGAGGGTTGCAAGTTCCGGCCGCTGAAGGCAGCCCAGAGGGGAACATGTTGGGGAGCTCGACATTTCAAGATTAGAGCCGGGTGAGCTCTCCCGTCGACCTCTCCATATAGGATCATCGAACGACTGAATAGACGCCCGAACTAAGCCTCGCCGTCCTCGTCTTTGCAAAATTGCGCCAGCTGGTCGCACAATTTCTGGATACTTCGGATTTCGCCCTCACAGTGGTTGATGTGATTCTGAATCTACCCTGCAGACAAACGACTGTGAAGAACGACCGACTCGAGATCCCGCCGAAGCCCGTTATACCCTTCCAAATCCTCAATTTGGCGGTTTGCGGGCAAAGTTGGATCCCCGTTGTGCCCTGGACAATTTGAGCGGATGCACTGAGTCTCATCTGGCCACAAGGGCTGATGGTAAGTCCGAGCCAAGTCCGTGTCGTAAGCGGCAAAGGGTGCGTTAGTGTCAGATTCAAACCGGATATAAACCAAAATGGCTCGGAATGCCGCCATTGCTTCAGCGATGTTGTCGTAATTTTGGCCTCCGAACCCATCATAGTCGTACAGCCTCTCGTCGCAGAGACTCCGCGCTAAAGCATGGTCTTCGCAAAGTGCTCCGATGTCATCTTTGTACCCGAGAAGCGGTTCCCTCAAAAACGACGGCATCTTTTGCCCGGACGACTCTAGCCAGTCTAGAAGTTGCTCCATGCCTTGTCTCACGTACCTCCAATACTCGTTTTGTGAGGTCGCGACATCAAGTTTCCAAGAGCCGCATGCATTGTACGCACACTCTACCTGCGCTCGCCTGCGATCGGGCTCCTCGTACACGGCAGACCAATCTGGAACGTAGCTTTGTAGATCCCTTTGTAGGCCGATGTGGCTCTTGCGCGTGAGGCCGCCACCCCATGGGCTGAGCGTGCCCAAGTGATGAATCAGCGATACTGTTCGCGGTAGACCTTGGGCACGGAAGCCAGGTAGTCGGGCTCGATCAGAGTTCGTTGATCTGGCCTTACAATCCCCAGAAGCCCAAAGACTTTATCGCGTTCGTCGGTTGATCGGCGGGCGCCGAAAGCCTAAAGAAGTACGAGAAGGGGTGCACCGCCGATAACGCGCCACTCTTCACGGAGGCGCTCGAAAGTCTGCACTTAGCGGGAAAAGTGTCGTAGAACCTTGGCACTCTTGGGAGGAATACCCACTGAGAGCCGACTAGAAGCAGCAGCCACGAGCATCTCCCAGGGTGCTTGCAAGGCACCGTATCGCACCACTGCTTTCTCGGGAACCACTATTTCCTGTACAACCCACATACACTGCCACCAGGGGCTAAGCAACATCAGACGTAGATCTTCCGCGAGGGTATTGATGATATCTCCTCCGCAGTGTGCCAACTGCGTCGTAAGAGTTTGCGCAAGCTCCGCATCGCCAACGATTCGGAGGAGGCTGAAGAGATGAAGACTGGAACTCGGGGATGTTGGGGCGGATAGTGCCTGCCAGAATGTTTGGATGTAGGCTTGGTCCCTCTCGTCGCCGTAAAATTTGAGTAAAGGGTCTTTGGGGTAATGTGGCACGCCCTTCTTGGGGCGGTGGTTTCTCCCGTCGCTAAGATATACCGTGACGTCTCTGCAGCGTGAGTAAATGTCTCTCATAAGCCAGACTTGCTCGCTCCTCTCTCCGGGATCCCGTTGGTCAATACACTGTTAAGTCAAGTCAATGGCAAGTCTACACCCTTTCAATAGTCTTGACCCACCGGCGCATCGATCCACATACGAATGAGGTCTTTGGTATTCTGAAGAAAGTGCAGCGCATTTGAGAGGCCAACACTGACTTGCCATGGTTGATCTTCGAGCGTGATGGGGTCTGTAACGCTCGCAGCACCCCAGGCATATGAGAGGGCCGAGTATTTAGGCAACGCGTCCTCGTCAAGGAAGTGGTTCGTGAGCGAGCACTGGATCGGATCAGTCCATTTGCCAGGATGTATGAGCACAAGCCGGATTTCCCGATTCCGTAAACTGTAGGTGTAGGGCTTGTGGCCGGGACGGTCGGGTTGGCTCATTTTCTCCGGGTCTGATTTCGTTGGTTCAGGTGACGATGAGATTGACCTGATATGGTATTGTTTTGTCACCCCCGCATTTTCAGGCCGAGATGCGGCTCCCTGGAGGATGACCTGCTGCAGGCCGTCAAGTCTCTTGTAGTTACATCCTCGCTCCAAGTTGCATGACTCCACCTGAATACCTCGTTTACGACATATCTCGACCAAAGTCAAATCCAATTTATCCGTGCCCGGCGACGAGGCAATTTCCTCCGGTGGGCCCTAGCAGACGACGACCCAACGTAAAGAACATGACCAACCCCAGGCAACATATGATGCAGTACGAAACGTGCGTTGCCAACGATGGCTGTACACTCGCCTTCCAAACATCACTGCCGCTGGTGGGAGCGCCGGACAACAGCAAGAATGCGTCGAGTTACAATCGGTGCATCTTGTTGATGCACGGCTTCAGCGGCTCCTCGGCTTATTTTGTTCGAAATTTCGATGCCCTGAGCTCGCAGCACTGGGTTGTTGCCCCAGACATGCGCGGTCACGGGCGATCCGGTCGTTGCGAGGGCGGCTATCATGTGTCGAGACTAGCCATGGATCTTGAGAATCTTATCGCTCATCTCCGACGTGTGACGGGTAACGACAACGTCCAGACAGTGCCCGTGGGCTGCTCCATCGGCGCCGCGGTGCTGTGGACACACGTCGAGCTCTTCGGCAAGAGCGCCAATATCGCCGGATTCGCCTTCGTTGACCAGGCGCCGCTGCAGGATCGGTCCCCTTTCTTCGGGTGGGATGCAGCCAGCGCGCACAAAGGGTTATACGACGAGCAGACGATGCTGGGAGCGCAGAAGGCGTGGATCGAGAATTCGCACGAGGCAGCGATTGGCCTGGTGGGGGAGTGTCTAGGCTACCGAAACCAGCCACTCGAGACAGACGCCATATCTGCCGAGGACGCCAAACGGGACGAAGAGTTTTTCGTGGCCATCAGCGATCAATGCGACGGAAGCTGGTTGGCGAGGCTGATCGCCGACCACACGCGGTTCGACCACCGGGAGGCGATCGAACGGATTGCTGTGCCGACGTTGGTCATGGCGGGCCGCAGAAGCGGGTGTTTCTCGGTCGAAGGAATGCTAGAGACAGCCAGACGGGCCAAGAAGGGAGATGGAATGGACGAGAAGGTGTTTATTCAGGTGTTCGACTCTGGGCATTGGCTCTTCTACGAGGAGTCCGAAAAGTTCAATTCACGGCTGCTGGAGTTTGCAGACAGTGCATTTCATTTGGCGGCCTGAGGGGGGAAGAACGGCCCTCGAATGCTTGGCGCCGACCTCAACGATGCCGTTAGCCTCAATCGCTGAGTTCCGGAGTCACGGTCTTTGCACGCCCGCTCTAGGGAGAAAATAAATACCAACGTTGCCTACTTCGTACATGAGTGTTTCTGAGCCACGGCCACAGAACGTGTCTTGTTGTTTGCGAGACTGACTGCTTGGTTATTTCTGCTATCAAAGTCCCAGAACAGAAAGGGTGGGGATCGAGAAATGACGTCACTGCTCACCGGACTGTTTTAGCTGAAACACGGACGCGTCGAGACCAAATTTCCCACGTTGTGCTCGGACGCGAAACCCAATTCCTCTATTTCCAAATTTTGGTACTGCCACCAATTCGTTCCATTTGATCAGTCTGCGTACCATTTTCACAAGAGAAGGGGGCGGTGAACAGGAGTGTCCCAACGCTAGGCCGCAATGCTCACCAAGCCGGCCAGCGTGAACGCTCAATCCACCATAGAAAGCATGACTTGCGACATCCGGCGCAAGCCTCCCCGCTCTCGACTCTCATCAGGCACGGGCGGTTCCCCGCTTGAATTCGTCATTCTCAATGCGTCCACTTCCCTCTCGAACAGTTCTCGGGAATCCGAATTGACCCAATGCGGGCAGGGATGAAATCGTGCGATCCTCGCGCTCGATTGCATGAAATTAGAGATTGCGGTGGTGAAGAATCCCCAATCATAGCCGACCAGCACGGGGCAAATGCTCCTGAGGTCCAGTGCACAGGCCCGTGGACGCAACGCTGCTGGTGTGGGGGTCAGGGGATGGGAAAGTCCAAATGCGATGTTGGCTTGGTCGGCATCCATGGGTTGCACCAGAATGGCATTGAGCCTGCAGGTAAAATGCTTGTTGCATCAAATCCATTCTGCCCGCACCATCGCCCCAGCTCTTATCGACGATAGTCTTATCAAATATAGCAGTCCACAACTAACGCTCCCCTAGGTGTATGTACAGGAAAAATCGGAACTCCCAGCGAGCCCTCCCGAAGGACGCTGGGTCCAGACACACCGACCTACCGCCGCATTGATCCGGTGAGATGCTCACAGATCAGAATCGTTGCTGATAGTACTCGAACCCCCGCCGTGGCCTTCGGCGATGACCTGAGTCCGCGTCACTGCGCCGGAAGGGTCCAGGTAGATCCAGCTTGTCGCCTCGATTCCCACAAACGGCGTGTAGACGTACTGCAGCTCATACTCCTTCACCTCGCCGTCGACCGCGATGGTCTTGTTGTGGCCGTTGAAGGTCATGTCGCGCGAGTAGTACCCAACCGTAACTCGGTGGCTCTCGTTGCCGTCATTGTCGAGGAACTCATCATAGATGCTCCCGTTCTGGGCCAGGATCCGGTTCGTGTGCGTCTTGCCTTGGTAGTCGTTGACGCTGTACAGCACGTTGTGCTCGAGGTTGTAGCTGAGCTCTGATCGCTTGCTGTTCCCGCCTCCACTTGCGCTGCCGCCAGCACCGCCGTCGATTGGGCCCGCAAGCGTGTCCAGGGTGTTGTTGACAATGTGAGCGACGCTCTGGCCAAGGGTGGCGATGATCGGGTTCAGATCGATACTGTCCAGGACATTCCCGATCATGGTGACGACGTTCTCCAGTCGCGCTTCCAGCTCCACCTTGGCGGTCACATTCTCGATGACCAACTTGACACGGTCGATGCTCGCGTCAACACCAGCGCTGAAGTGCAGCAGCTTCAGCACCTGTGCGTCAAGGTTCACCTTCGCCGTGATGTTGTCGACCTGGATGCCGATGTAGCCAACGGATACCGAAGCGTTGAGGTAGACATCCGGCTCCACTGGCATGACACCGACGCTGTCGGTGCCGGCTGTCTCATAGTCCACCGACTCGGGATCTCCCCGCCTCTCGAGACGGTATCCGATGTAGCCATCGTCACCGGCAGAAATCGCAATGGATGTGGTGGTGAGAAGAAGCAGAGCAAGTGCTCTCCTCAACAGGCTCGTCATCTTGGTCGGTGAGTGTAGCAGCACTACACAGAAACGAGTGAAGAGAGGGTGATGTTGGTCCCCCGGCAAGATGTCGGTGGCGACGGGAGATGACTGGCGAGTGAGGGGAGGGATGCAGTATCCTACAAGTACGGGGTCCTGGCTCGTCGACACTCCTGCAGCCGAAGAGGGTGGGCGTTGCAGTCGGAAGCCGGAATTGGTAATGAGCAGGGCAAGCGCAGGAACGACGCGGTAGAACGGAGGACCTCTGCGCGCCCTGATTCACTGGTCGATGCCCCATAATAGCCGCGGTATGGACGGGGGCTCTTCCAAGGCACAAGTTGGCTGCAGCCACACTTGGCCCAGTCGAGTGTCAGGGGCAATTTAAGGCGTAGATGCACGATCAAAAAGCATGGCCAACCCCTGTCGAGCTACTCCGCACCACTGCGCTCCAGCGTTACACCCACCGCCAGGGAAAGTGTCCGACTGGTCGCTGAACCAGGGAAACGGGAGTTGGACCTTGCGATCCTGCCGGGAGAGGGGGCATCAATGCAACGCAACCACAGCGCGCTTTCTGCGACGGATGCAAAATCAAGGTGAGGTGCATATATCACGACCAAGATAATCCCTGATGCAGATTGCACGATATTGTCCGGCGGCCGTTCTCTTCCAGCCGAATCTCACTTCCAGAAGGACGGCGCCAGCCCGCCGTTTGGTTGTCTCGCCTCAGCAAGCTAATCTTGGCTGGTACCTGTTGCACCCCCCCCTTTATATCGCGTACCTCACCAGTGACGACGCGCTCCCCTCTCTCTTTTCCCCAGGAGGACCTCTCTACCTCCTCTGTCTCGCCGTCGTCACGCAGTGATCTCTCACCCAGCTGCATTCTTTCGTTCCGAGATCACTGTCGCCGTCAAGATAACGAATTCTCTCAGAATGGGCAAACACGGTCTTTCATGGCTCCTGAAGGTGCTAGGCCTTCTGATGCTGGTCGCCTTCGCGGTTGCTCAAGACCCTTCTTCGTCTAGCAACACGAATCAGCCCCCTCCCAGCACCACCAACCCACCCGCGGAGACAACCAACCAGCCACCACCCCAGGAGTCCAACACCAACTCTCAAGGAACCCAGCAACCCTCCTCCTCCGGCTCCAACACCTCGCCTCCGCCCTCTTCCACTGGCTCCGGTGGTGGCGGTGGCGGCGGCGGCGGCGGAGGCGGCGGTAATCCCTCCCCTTCCAAGCCCACCACGCCTCCGGACGTCCTCCTGCGCATCCCGGAGCTCTCCGTCAAGCGCATTGAGCTCGACGTCGACAACCTCCGCGCCGACGTCAATCTCGCCGCGGAGATCGCCAACATCGTCTCTCTCAACGTCGGAGTGCAAATCGGCATCGAAAAAGTCAACATCACCATCGCCGACGTGAACGCCCAGCTAGAACTCATCATCCGCCTTGGCCGCCTCGTCGAGATCGTCAACCGCACGTTGGCGTCTCTCGACCTAAACCCGCTGCTGATCAATCTTCTCAACGAAGTCACCGACGTAGTTGACAGCGTCGTCGGCGCTGTGGATGGCCTGCTGGGGTCGATTCTGCAGGGTGATTCAAAGCTGAATTTCTTGATTGACAACCTGGGGAATATCATCCAGGAGGTCGTGGGCGATGCCGGCAACTTGGTCAGCTCGATTGTGGGGAACTATCAGAGCAACATGACGTATACGGGCGTCGAGAAAAGTCTGGGGAATGGGCTGACGCAGAAAACGTACAAGTATAATGCGCTGGGGAGCTTGGTGAATATCATATTTAACTCGCTCGGGCAGGTGGTGCAGGCCGTGGTGGTGGGCAAGGATAATGGTGGAGGGGGTGGCGGTGGGGGGCAGCAGTCGAGTAGTTCGGCGGCGCCGTCGCAAACGAGTACGGCGCAGGCGCAGCAGCCGTCAGCGACGCCTTCGGGGGGAGGCCAGCGGAAGTGAGAGGGTGAGAGGTTTGATGAATTCGTTTGTACATATTTGAAGCCTCGACAGGAAGAAATAGTCGCGGTGGGTGTCTGTAATTGCTCTATGAAGATCCGGGAAAAGAGAGAGGGTTGTCCACCACCACAGCGTGGAAGTGACCTTTAGGTTTTTACAGTCTCCAGTTGTTCTCCACCGAGTCAACCAACCAAGCTTCGTTGTGTCCAATGAGGGAAGCACCTCTTTGACGGCGTTTTGAGTCCGGCGTCCCATATTACATTTCGGTTTCTCACAAGTCCCGCCGTGGAATGATTAGCAACTGAAAGTTTAGAGGCCTCAACCGGTATTGTTAACAAGAGCTTCTTGTGTTTGGGCTGGGGGCGTGGGTCGGGGGTGACGTGTTAAGCGGACGAGAGCAACTGTCTTGAGCGAAGGCGGCGTCCAATAAGTACGGTTAGGCTATTGGGCGTAAATTCAGCTGAATACATACATTGTATTTTTGCTAGTAGAATCTAGGCCAATAGGACTCATTAGACTGTTTAAGCATTGTTGGGCGTGTTTGTCAAAATACAACATTCCGTGGTGGTTTTGGCAACTTGCTGACTTTCAGGTTGACAGGGTGTATTCGCGACTTCCCTGGGGCTCCTTTCTAGCTGTCCGACGAGTTATTGCACGGATCTTTCACATTTAAATTAAACATCCCAGATTACACCAGGACCACTGGTTCTCTACCAGAATTCGGAGCAGATACTATACCTACTGTAGTTGCGGAGTTTGCCGTGGAATACTGTACTGTACTACACGCGACACTTCACACTAAGTCACATAAAGTCCAGCATCATGTTGCTTCTAAAAATTGCAAACCCCGTCAGCAGCCCAAACCGTCAAATAACCAGAATTTGCAGCACAGTGCTTTGTCTAGTCACCGGGTCCTTCAAGCGAGAGATGGAAATTTTGTATCACTTCGCTGGAGCCCCTTATTGCGGCATACGCCCCGGCAGCTAGGCAGGCTGGGAATATCATCCCTGAATGCTGTCACCGCAAAAAAATTCATTCGGGAGGGTGATGGTGATTCCATCCGTGCGATGGGGGTGGGACACCTGGGGTGGGGAAGTTTTTAGTCTCCGGATGCGACAGGAGGGGAATATATATATATTTAAGACCAACCAACTTTCTCTCGAATTCCAGTCTTTTTCCTTCTCATCACCAACGCAATCACATCTTCTCTCTTCATCAGCACCTCTACGAATACTCCAAACTCCCAAAATCATGGCCCAAGTTTCAACCATGCTCATAGCTGTGCTCAGCTCGAGCTTCCTTCTCGTCTCCGGCTCGCCCGTTGTTGTAACGGAGCGAGACGAGGTAAGAGTAGTCGCCTCATCTTCCATTTCTCAACGCCGATGCTGACCTCTCGACTCCTCAAGGCCTACAAGGTAGTATTTGGCCCCCTTCAGTAGAAGGACACCTTGGCGGATGGCGGACCGGTGGCTTATCTCACCGGCACCTCTTTCGACGACATCGAGGCGCAAGCCAAAGCCCTCGACCCGGCCTACAGCATCTTTGACGCAAACTCCACCGCGGCGACAGATGTCCAGCTGAGCACCCGCCAGGCGGTACGTCCCGGTGCGCGCCTAGCCATCAAGCAAACGCCCGCTCATTGCCCTGGCTGCACTTTTGCTAATATCTCGCATACTCACAGACTGACATCCACTGCGGATGGCCCGCCGGATGGAGCCCCACCCGGGACTTCCTCGCCCTCGTCGCCGGCATCGACGATTTCAGAGGCATCAGTGGCGACTGCCGCGCCGCTCCCGGTCCCAGGGTTTGCTCGCGCGTCAGCTGTTCTTGGGGTTCGGCCATCTTTTACTGCAACGACAACGCTGGCGAAATTTGGGTGCCCTGCCACACGCTCGGAGACGTTGCTGCCAACATTGTCTGTCAGTCTGTCAGTGCGGTGATCAGCTCAATAACGGTAGAACTCTTGGCCAGGTATTTGATGTGCGGAATTGGAATGTTACCGTTGCGGAGAGTAACTGCTAAATCTCGACGCTACTGTGGGACGAAAGCCGCTGCAGTTTGGTTCCGCCAAAGGTTGGCCACTAAGTTGAGATTGGGGAGGAGCCTTGGAGGTTGAAGGACGGTGTTCTAGCGTATTTTGACTTGTTCGGGAAGGAGTTTGAAGGACGCGGTGGAAATAGTCAGTGCTCCATTGCGCCGTTTTTGTATGTATTCTTATTTTTGGGCGAGTTGCCTTGAAATCAATCAACCAGCCCCTTCCTGCCAGAACGTATCGCTGGACGTAAAGGAGCGCATGACCCCTCCTTCGATCGAACCAAAGTCAGGACGTGAGAAGCAATGAGAACCGTAAGACAGAGTTGTTCAGAGCCATCAGGTACGTTAGAATTTTCCAGCCAGTCGAAAAAGTGAGTGTTTTAAAGGTGTGGGTGTGTTTATTGCGCCCGTTCGCCCAGAACTCTGGGGGCTGGCTGCTGGGTCTTGGCGGTTTAAAACCGCAAAATAACCGAACTGTAAACGGTTAAGAGGTTATTATATTACTAAGTTGCAGCGTGTATACACGGTGCATTGCTTTTGCGGTGGTTGGATGTCCGCTTTCGAGGCTGATAATTTGCACAACTTCGAGCTGGGTGCGATCAACTCCTGGAGGGTCCAGCCCCGGGTAAACCACCGACACACGTGAAGCTGCCCCTCCGTGGCGTTGCCTAATCCATCCTCCAGATCGTTCAGGCATGCAACGCAGCGCTCCGCGGACTGGTACTAGTGTGGTACATCGAATTAATCGCCTCGGAAAGTTCGGCGCTGCTGCTTTTGTCGATGCAGCAGGCGTCAACCCCAAGCAAAGGGAATCCCCTCGAACCGTGCCATAGAACAGATGCCCTTAATCTTCTTGAAACCTTGTTTCTGCTTGGCGCCTCTCAGGTTGTTGTTCATATCACTGAACGTGACTTCGTCATCGCCCCATGTGTGCGAAAGGATGAGGTATTTGACAACAGCAGGCCCGTGGTAGTACTTAAGCGAAAAGTCTTTGCAGTGGATGAGATGCATTGTCGGGATGGTCGAGGCGGCGGAACTAGGTGGCTTTGTGATAGCAATTTGGGCCTTCACTGGCTTGCCAGAGAGGATAGGGAGGATGGTGATGATCTAGAGAGGGTGGTGCGGGATATGCGAAGTCCGGCAGTATGAGGCGTTGGGCACGGCATGCATCGCTTTCCCCTACATTCGCGGAGTTGGGACGAGTACGAGACTCGGCCCAGTCGAGCTGGGGGCGACACCCGAGTGTAAGCTCACCTGCGTTGCGATCTGGAAACCAACCTACCTAGAAACAGTTATCAGTCTGTACTCCAGCGTTGCCATCTTGCTTATAATCGCCTACTTCGGGAAGCCACCATCCGTCTATAACGCTCAACACCCTCTCGTTTGTCTCTCCTTTGGCGCCCTCACCATCGTTGGAAACGTCATTTACGCCCATGGCTTGACCGCACGCGCCACGTCCTCCCCGCCTTCCAACCCGTACAAACTCGCTCTAATCACCCTCCTTCAAATAAGCTCTTATCTTCCGTGGGCCTGGACTGGCCGCACCGCCTTCCTGAACCAATTCACGCCTGCCATGTGGCGCGATACGCCCAAGCAGTTGGAAATGACGGGGCCGTACGTACTTGTATGAAATGCGTTCTATACAGTGTGTCAGATGACGTACGCTGTGACGATGGTGCTAGCGGGGCGGTGAGTGGATTTATGTCTGCTATTACCTCGTGTCACCTGGCGAGAAGAAGTTTTAGGGGCTGGAGTAGAGCGAGGAGTACACCAAGTTTTAAAGGAGTAACGGCACGTTTGGTTACCCAGATTGTAGCTTCAGATTGACTTTCAGATCGCCCCATAATCAGTGGACACCAGGGCCCAGATTAATCTGCCAGATTTGCCTTTTAGATCAGAATCTGAAGTCTAATCTAATTGACTGATCTAAGGTATGTTCGGTAAATTTCGCTTCAGATTGGAATCTAAAGTTTAATTTTTTAAGATTTAAAACCGTTATAAAAAGGGATCAAAGCCTTAGATCAGCATTCTTTTCGTCTTAACTATAATTTAAAACCTATTAGAAGATTTAAAGACTCTGATTACTAGAATAACTAATATAGGGAATATTTGATCAGTACTAAATTAAGTGAAAACCGGATTTCTTTAGGCTGATTTTTGTCTGAAGGTTTGCTAACCGGACTTCCGAAGCACCATCTGAAAGTCTAATCTGAAGCCCTAATGTGGGTAACTAAGCACGCCTGAAGTCGTGCGAGATTTTTAGCAGCGGGTTTTTGATAGTCAGCCATTCTATTTCAGGCAGCTAGACAGGGCACTTATTTTTTCTCGTTGATCGAAGATTGTCGCATCCAACGTTTTCATGTGGTATCAACGGTGGGAAACAGTTTCGACATGATGTAGGCCTTCCTTTCTGGGCGGACATAAACGCCCCATCTGTGATGGTCTATCCTCGCGCCGTACCGTAACATCAATCGCGCGAGGTTCGTATACTTCTCATCCAAGTTTCCCTCATTTGTAGCGGCCGTGGTCAGATGCTCCATTAGTAGATCCATTGGGCTCTTGTGAGGAACCGGAATCGGTATTCCTTGCCTGTCGAGGTGTTCTCGAGAGCAGGCATCTGCAGGGATATCAAAGTTCGGGTCGGCGCCGCTTTGTAATAATGCCGTGATGTTTGCTGCACTCCGAGAAAGTACGGCTTCTGACAGCGCGTAGCATGCCGTCATTTTGCCGCCCGACTCGCAGCTATCTCCGCGGCGGTACCAAGTTGCGTCGGCTCCGCAGCGGAGCAACTCTACCACATAATCCTTATCCCCGGCATTCCTTGCAGCCTGGGCCAAGGCTGCGTTTAGTGTCTCCTGCAAACGGGCAGCTGTTGCAAATGGTAGGATAGCAGTGAAAGCACCTCGAGAGCCCCTGCGGATGGCAAAAGATAGAGCATCAGACCCGACAAAATCTCGGCCGTTTATCGTTGTCAATGCGGGCCTCGACGTGCCAGTCTGGGCCGCGCTCCGGGATGAGCCACCTGCGATGGAGTAATAACTCCTGCCCCCGGAAACAGAGAGCCTAGACCGCTTTAGGGTCAGAGAGATGGCGTCGAGGCTCAAGACGCGACAGCGCTTGATCCCCCCGGACACGACCCAGCCGTAGTTGAAACCGCACGTCAGTTTTTGCACGGTTGATGCACCAGAGCTCAGAAGGAAGGTCACCATCTCGCCTCGATCATAAGCTACAGCTCGGGACAACGCTGCTTCTCCCCAGTGACGGAGAGAACCAAGAGGGTACCGGATGCGGCCATCCTGTTCCGGCGGTCTTCTCATCTCGTCGGCTTCGAGCCAGACCCGCGCGCCCCGAGATATGAGGAGGCGAGCCGAGTGGACATCCCCAGCGCGAGCCGCCTCGAAGAGAAGGTAATCGAGGTCTTGCGAGTAGTCGTAACTTCTGTCGCTCCAGTAGGCCGGTGTCCTCGGATGCTGCGGTGACAGAGCCAGAATTCGGTATTCAGCGTATCGTCTTAACCCTGCAGCAATTGCCAGGCCAAGTAGGTTGACGGGAAGAGTCCTGGCGTCGCTGGGCTGGTGGATTTGATACAGCCGCCGCCATAATTCGAATGTTTTTCCTGAAAACTGATTCATAATGTAGTCGTGAGACTGTGGTTCTAGTTCGGCAAGTTGAGCATGCTTGAGCAAGTTCTCAACCGCGTAGTGAAAGAAGCCGAATTCGAAGGGATATGAACTTGGGGTGGTCCATTGATATTGTTGACAACGGTTGATGTAATCGTCGTAGTTGAGATAGATCGACCCAAGATCGAAATAGTCGTCTTCCCATTCTGACCAGGAGGTCGTGGCATTGGGCTCTAAAGTCCAAATCCAAGCGGAATTCTTGGTGAATAAATGATCCAGAGAATGAACGCACGCATGCAAGAGGAGGCCGTGGCCTAATATAGGCCTCCCCAACGGACCCTGCTGACTCTTGTCGAGCAGCCTCTGCCGAATGAAGCTCTGTACTGTCTCATGTAGAAGAAAGAATCTTGTGGGTTCCCGTCCAGACGGGTCTTGACTGACTTGGATGAGACTGCGCGTGAGAGCGTAGACTCTACCTTCGAATCTTCTCAAGGCTTGGTCTTGGACTGGCTCTTCCAGCAGCTGAAGAGGAGACGGCGAGTGACATTGCGTGCTACCAGAGTGCATGCACTCGTTTGAGGTGTGGTACCAGCTCTGGAAGAAGCCCCGGCATGACAATTCTTCTGATGCTGTCGAAAAGAGCACCAGCAAACGTATTGACTCCGCCTTGTCTTCGGGCTCCATTTCATCCAGGATCCGTTGATAGAAATCGACCAGGTCTCGAGGCATCTCCTGCAGTCGCCGGGTCAGGGCCGCTACATCCTCATACTTCCTCCAGCCTCGCTGCAAGCTGTCCATAGCGAGGCGCACCCACAAGAACATGCCATTCGCTTTCTCGGCGACAATGTTTCGCAGCATCTGGTAATCGTCGCCCAGGGAAGACTGAATTTCGAGAAGACGACTGGTGATATACAGGTAGATGTCGTTGGAGTTATGGCTCTCCACCAGCAGCCGCGGAATTGAGTTGAGTTCGAACTGAAATTCCGAGTAGGGTCGACCTGAGACGCAAATCTTGGCGTTGGGAGGAAGATGAGAGGAGAACAAACGGGCGAATCGCGCAATGGTTGCCGCTTCCCCACCATATTCATCCAAGCCGTCTACGAGAAATAGAAATTGTATTTCTGGTAGACCCTCCACCGCGAGCAGAATGGCGCTTTCTAATTGCGACACCGACCATGGAAGAAGGGTCGACTTGAATTCCGAAGCATTGTTGATTGTGGGATACATCTTCTTGAAAATAGCAGGATCTTGTCTTAAGAGCTGATGGACAAGCGATCGGAGCAAGCCTTCGATACTTCTCTCCAGGTTGCCCGCCTGCGAGCTGAAGAAGTATGCCGTCACGATGGCTCTTCTCCTTGAGGGGGTTGCGGCCACGATTCTGGATGGATGAGCCGCTACGTGCCGCATAAGCGTCGTCTTGCCGGAACCAGCGGTGCCGCCCACCCAGAAAAGTTTACTGGGAGACCTCATCCAAGACATGAAAGCCGAATTGTTCTCCCAGAGCCATGAAAAAGACACGGAGAGGGTTTCGTCAAGTCCCTGACCGGAGGTAGCGCTGCTTCTCACGGCGATCATTTCGAGGATGTCTAGATCAAATCAGAACAACTTCGTTACGGCGCCGTTATCATCATCCTTACCTTGAAATTCTGGTGGAATACATGAAGACTCGGTTGCGCTCGTTGTAGCCATCGTCTCCTCGTGTTGCCGACCATGGGTACTCTTTGCCCACCGTTTTAGTTCACCAACAACTCGTTGATACCCCACATCGGACCTGTCGGAAACCTTAGGCATATCCTAGTGCGTGCTTCAGCATCCTGTGGTCTTCAATAGCAGCGCTGCGAATTTTTTTTACCTTGTGATTTTTGGGTATCCCGTAAGAGTCGTAACCGGGCAGGCAGGCTGAAGACATCGGAACGACCTGCCACCGTTAGCTCCACGCAGGGGCTACACGATGAAGTGAAAGCCATCACTGACAATCCCTACGCCGGTCAGAGCGAGCTCCTCATAAAAGCAGGTGACCTGAATAGGACGACCTTGTCGCTCTCGACCCCTCAGCAGGTGGCCAAAGGCGTCCTGCGTCTCGCGGAGCACCTCCGACTCGCGCTCCAGCGTCTTGAGGATGTTGACATTTGCGTCCTTGAACTTGGAGACGAGCCTGGCGCAAAGCACGGCCCAAGCAGCCAAGTCGGACCCGTTGAGGGGCGTGCCGATGAACGCAATCCCCGCTGTCGAGGCCTCCACGTGAGTGAGATGAGGTCCTGCTCGTCCGCGAGATATGCTTAGCGCCTTTTGCACGACGAGCCCGCCTAGGCTGTGCACCACGAAAACGATGGGTCTCTGGCTCTTCATCCCGCATGGGAACGAATCAGCATGCTGCCGCGTGATAGAGGGCGAGGGCATTCCGAGGTGGGATTACCGAGTTTGTGTCCTCCCGCAGGCGAGCCAGGTCGCCCAGCAGATTTTGGGCATGTTCCGACAGCCTGTTCTTGCTCGCATGGCCCCAGAAGCTCGTCACGTCGGCATCGTAGCCCCAGCAGATGATCCGTGCCTCCGGGATGTCTGTTTTCAAGAGGTCCCGCGGCCAATGAACACCCGATTCCGGGTCACACCAGGTGTTGTACGAGCTCCCCGTAAGGCCATGAATGAAAACGATGTCAATTTGGAGGTCGGGAGGCGCAGCGGACTCATGAAAGACTTTAATGGCAAGCTTTGCGTGGGTGTCAGAACCTGGCTGGCCAGAATGCTTCTTCTTCCAGAATACCAACTTGCTGAGCGAGGGCATGGCTGGTGCAGAAAGCTTGAATGCTGATTTGCCCAAGGGCTTGGAAACTCATCAGCTGTTGGTGATGGTAGTCGGTGAGGTATTTCTGCCTGATGCAAGCACGGACCAGCTTTTGGTGTGGGGAAGTCGGGAGGCACTTCTGCCCGATGAGAGCACGGACCAGCTTGTGTCAGGAGCACCAGCACATTGGAGGCGCCCTCGGCTCAAGCAGTGTGTGGTATTCACGGTGCCGCTGAGCCGAAATCAGCCGATCGCTGATCACAGCCCATACAGAACCCTAACCCTTAAACACCACCACTGGTGAAATCCGCAAATATCTATGTCGCCGGCTGATTTAGCCACTGATTCACCAAAGGCCCTAAAATCCCTACTATCGTACAGGGCACCAATACACTAAAACTACAGCACTTTAGCGGCTTTAACCCCTAATAACCACTAACTAGCACTATTTATGTGACAAACCTGCAGGCCGGCAGTTCCTGAGGGATTCCCCGCACAGGGCACAGTGCCAGCCAGTAAGGAGGTATTCTGTCTTAGTAACTTTACTTTGTTATAAACTAAGCTAGATACCGGAGAGCAATACATTGTAATCTAAAGGCACGGTCTTAGAGAGTAACAGAGTATGGTATAAGATACCTTAGTAGATAGTTGGTATAGATGATTATTAGTAATTTCTAGCTACTGAGTGCCCTGTAGGTTCCCTGCGCAACATGTACAAGCCCACCAACCCTAACAACCACCCCAACAACTCGTTCGGCATTTATCGGCAAGCATGGGTCTCATGGCTCCCCGCCGACCTCGATGGCTTCTTCGACATGTTTGCGCCGCAGCTCAGGGGGTCGCGGCCCATCATGGCCCCCGTCAACGGCGGGTACTGGCAGGATCGCGTGCAGGCCTTCCCCTTCAACGCCGAGGCCGATCTGGACTTTGAGTACGCCATGACGCTCACCGCGCCACAACCCGTCATCAACTACCAAGTCGGCGACATTTCGGCCAAGGGCAACTTCAATACCCTCCTCGCCGCCTTTGACGAGCACTACTGCGACGCCCTCAACGCCAGTATCGACGGCACCTACCCCAATCCCAACCTAATCCCGGGCAGCTACAACTTGGCTTCCGACTGCGGCACCCTCACCCCCGCCAAGGTCATCTCCCTCTCGTATGGCTGGAACGAAGCCGCCCTGCCCCCCGCCTATCTCCGCCGCCAATGCCTGCAATTCTTTGAGCTCGGCCTCCTCGGCGTCTCCGTCATTGTCGCCTCTGGAGACTGCGGCGTTGCCAGCCAAAACTGCGAGTGCGTCGACCCCTCCACCGGTCTCCCCAACCATTCCACCTTCTCCGGCGCTTTTGGTCCCACCTCCCCCTCCATCTGCCCCTACGTCACCTCCGTTGGCGGCACCCAGTTTCCCCCAACTAACTCCAGCTCTAACTCCTTATTATCCCGCGAAGCCGCCTTCCGTCGCATCTCTCCCCTCACCAACCTCACCAGCTCCTCCTCCGGCGGCGGTTTCAGCCGCGTCTTTTCCACCCCTGATTACCAAAAGCCTTTCACCTCGCAGTACCTCTCCACCACACAGACTAGGACCCAGACTAGGACCCAGGGGAGAGCAAGTGGCATCGCAAATCGCTTCAACCCCAACGGGCGCGGCATCCCAGACGTATCCGCCCACGCGGCAAACTTTATCACCGTCATCAATGGAAACGTGACCACCGTTCATGGCACGTCTGCGTCGGCGCCGGTGTTTGCGTCGGTTATTACGCTGATTAATAATGAGAGGCTGAATGCAGGAAAGGGACCGGTGGGCTTTTTGAACCCGGTGCTGTATGCGAATCCAGGCGTGATGAATGATGATACAGAGGGGACTAATCACGGGTGTGGAGTGGACGAAGCCTTTCACGCGGGGGAGGGGTGGGATGCGGTTACGGGGTTGGGGACGGTGGATTATGAGCGGTTGAGGGGCTTGTATTTGGGTTTGCCTTAGGTACATGTACATGTAGTAGGTATCTAGAAAAGTTACTAGTCCACCTCTTCGGCGTCGATGTCGGCGGCCGGGTCTTGGGTCTCAGCTTTCTTCTGGTTCTGGGGGAGGAAGGACTGAAATTTATCGAGTAGATCTTTGTCGTTTGCAAAAATGTCGCCCATTCTTTCTTGCACCAGATGTGCGCCTTCTTGGGCGGTCTTGAGTTCGTTGCTCGGGGTGTAGATTCCGGCGAAGGTTTGCAGGAAGCGTTGGTAGAGCTCAGGTCGGGAAACGAAGCGCGCCTGAAAGGGTCAGTAACAGTTTGGAAGTATTTATGTTGTATTGCGAAAGGGCTAAAAATTTGCCTGGATGGATTTAGGGAGCGTGGTGCAATACGCACTTTACATTTTTGGTACTTTTTATCTCGGGTACTTCATCTTCGTCGGGATTCTCGCCATCCCATTTTTCTAGAGCCAAGTGATTTACCTGAACAGCGTAACCTTCACTTGGTTCCAATATTTTAGCATACCGGAGCAATGGGGATTTCTCCGCATCAAGTTACGCCGTTCGTTCTCCTTACTCTAGATGAAGAGATAGTCCACGCGTGGCACGTTCTTCCGCTCGACCTCTACCGCCGTCACGAGCAGCAGCTTATCGAGGAGTTTGACAAAATTGCGGTTGACATAGAGAAATTTTTGAGCGTTGAGTTGCTTCGCGATGATCCTACTTCGATTGTGGTCCTGTACCTCCACGGTCCTGCAGGTACTCTGGGCTTAGGCTGGCGTCCACCAAGTTACCGGGCCATGCATGCTGGCGCCTCGGATCATATACACATAAGCGCTATCGACTATCGAGGTTTTGGGGCCAGCAGCGGTGTTCCATCCGAGGCCGGGCTCTTAACGGACGCCTTAACCCTCGCAGATTGGATCATGTAAGAAGCCAAGATCCCGCCTTCCCGTATCGTTATCTTTAGTCAGTCGCTTAGCACGGCACGCTGTGAGTGCAATAAGAATAGATCAGGTCAGTTTTGAGGATTTTGAGGCGGACAAAGAGTAGATGAAGAACAGCCTTGGTGCTACCGGGTGGATCGCCAGCCACGAGACAGAGAGAGGAGTCATACGTGAGGTAATCACGAAGTGGGGCCTGCATGATCGCATCGTGTATATACTATCCGATTGTAAGCTTAGCGGTTCTCGGGCCTTTCTGTTGGTAAATGTATCTTAGGACTTTTATTCGAGACTCTAAAATACGGGATATGTTGATCTGTCGCACTTTATTCCTCCCCAGCCTCGAAGATTTTCTCGGCCGGGTGGTGGTTTTCGGGCGCCTGCCGTAGAAACTCTGCGGATGAGCACCCACACCAGCGTCCAAGGCCATTTGATCTGCCACGAACTTTTCGGTCTTGTTTGGGGTTAGGTTCTTCGCCTCCACTGCATTCCCAGTAAGGCCCAACAAACCTCTAGAGCATGCGACATGCCCTGTACCACACAGCCTCGGCGAACCAAACCTTCGAGACCAGCAATTACAGCATGAATACTAAAACTCCCTCCCATTAGCACTCCAACATTTATTCCTTGTATCATGCTCTCGAAGAGAAATGTAAGCACCATCGGTCCGAACAAAAGGAGAAAAAGAAAAAAAACCGTCCAGGCAGATTGCTGACAAAAAATGATGCTGAACTCAGATTCTGTGTCGGCTTGTCCGAGTGACTGAGAGCATGAGTTTGTCCGAGTTACCTAGGGAAAGTGCGGGCGACTTCTGAAAGGGCCAGATGCCCGCGAGACCTGCCAGCAGCCGCAAAAGGGATGATGATGAGACAGAGAGAGCCACCGCTGCTTTGTGTACGACGTCGGCTTGATGGAGTTCAAATAGGGCGGAAAGGCACTGTCTGAGTCCCGTATACAACATGAAGTGGTTCGTGGGGAAATGTGGGCGGTTCCTGATGGAGTCACAGCCGACGAAGGGGTGCCTTCAGGTGCCATGGCGCCAGCCGTGGTCAGAGGGGAATGATGAGACAGAGAAACGACCACCGCTTTGTGCACGACATCAGGCATGATGGAGTCAAAATAGCGCGGCGGGGTTCTGTCTGAGTCCCGTTCATCAGATGGCCTGGCTGGGGTTGTTGCTTGTCAAGCGAAGCGGCTGGGCCGAGTTCGCGCTGAGCGGGTCATTCTGACCTGAGAAATCCCCTCTTCCTCCCCTTCACTTCGTGGTCATGAACTCGCTAATTTCTCCAGGAGGACATCTTATGAAGAGGTACCAAAGCCCAGCTTGAAGCCCGGACCTCCGACCATTGGCGAATCTGCGTGCTGACATAGCAGAACGGTGGCCGTAACTTCGCAACGTTCAGCAAAAATATGACAAGGCCCTTAAGATAAAGCCCTTGGATAAATGAGCTGGGGTAAACGAATGCGAGTCATCTTACAACTACAAAAACCTCGACCCAGTCGAAGGTTTACCTTCAAACCCAAATTGAACAAAAGCCGATGAATGCGTATAGGCCTAATCCTGTCAGATACTAGACATAGCATTGTGTATACACACCGTATGCTATCCGACTAAGGTATTCAAGTTTGTTTTGGAAGGTCAATGTCTTCTCCATCAAGATGTAACAACAACAGCCCATTGTTTTACCCTAAAGTTGCCCTCAGCAATGTCCATGTTCGTGCTTGATCCTGAGCCGCTCCTGAGCTAGGGTGAGCTATGGGTGAGCTATAGGTGAGCTAGTGTGGCCCAGTTTTGGGCCCTCGACTAAAGTTGCCATCCGGACGTGTATGTGTGCCTAAAACCAAATTCTATTTGCTCAGGTGACAGGCCCGTTTAGAGCTCTAGATCAACGGCTCATTACGCTTAACTGATCCTACCTTCCGTGGCACTCACTCTAAACGAGCAGCTAGTGGCCTAGGGACCGGGCACAGGCGACTGGGAAACCAGCGTTCCCGGGAAGGGCAAACGGCGTCATGCGCGGGGCAGAAAAATTGTCTTTGGGACACTTCCTCGTCATGAATTCATTTCTGGCAACAAATTCTCAAAGTCATCCCCCAAGGTGGACGCTGTATTCGAAAGCAGAAGCAATGACAGCAAAAATATCCCAAATTCACACAGCCATTCCATTTCTTATCATCTGAGCACAATCTCTTCAGTTCTCAGACGCGCCGCAGCACTAGAGTCGAACAATTCCCCGTGCATGATACCATCGACATAGGCAAACGTTATCAGCGAACAACCTCCGTCCGCACGTGGTCTGAGTACTGCCGGCACACTGCACCCCCAAAGGACGGCTACAAAGTCACCCCTCATCAACGCCGCGTTGCTTCCCGCTGCTCCAAAAAAGCCCGTCTCAGTCGTGAAGAGCGTCTTTCCGCTTGCGGTTTCCACCACTCGATGGAGCAAATCCGCCGCCATGCGATGATTGAAGTTGACGCCCAGCGTTGGGCTGTATCTCGCCCAGCCCAAGCTCTCAGCTAGCCGGTTCCTCCGTCGTGATATTGACTGAGCATACGTCTCCAGCATTCCGTACACCTGCTGCACCCCTGAAACGCCACCCATGGCTTCCAACTGCCTAGCAAGATAATACAGAACTTGGGGCGGCTTCCCGCTCGCCGCCACTCGCCACATCAGCCCGCCTCCAATAAGCTCGCAAACACTGGACATCGGCAGTCTTCGGGACAACAAAGCCTCCATGACGGGTTGGGTGATGTCGTCGATCAAGTCCCCGAGTGCTACGACAGCAGACAAGTAAGCATCGCGCCATGCTCCCTCGGGGACCTCAGCTCCTGGTGCTCGAGCGCGACGCTGAAAGGCGGCATAGTCCGGAGAGATGGTGTTGGTATTCTGGATGACGCCAACAACTCTTGCTCGGATCATGAGCGTCCCAGCACCAAATTCAAGTACGGGGTTTGGAGGTATGCCCTCGCAGCATCCCTTGCTCGCGTTCCCCAGCGTCTGATGGTACGTCCAGCCCTCCTCGATAGGCGCTCGCCCCCACGCTGGGGACGAAAAGTCGATGCACCACGTCGGTTTCTCGACAAAGCGGGGTTTCTTCGTCAACGCGCTCAGCAAAAAGTCCATCTTCCTCTCCGGCTTTTCATGCTTCGAAATCAGGTATACCGTAGTGGCTTGATACACCTCCGACAGCCCCAGCGAATAGTCCGCCTTCAGCCCTTCCCCTTCACCATCTCCAGTCATACCGACCAGCGCGAAGACCTTATCCCTAGGATCCGTCGCCTCCCTCAGCTTCGTCCCTATCAACATCCTCTCCAAGCTTCTCACCTCTCCCGGCCCTCCCTCCTTCGACCTCAAGAGCGCAAAGTCAATCATGTCCGACGGATTCGCCACGAACCGCTCCTGAACTCCCCAGGTGTTATCCTCTTCCGAAATATGGCACGCCGAAATCTTGCTGATACTCGCCCTAACCGCCCCCCACGGCGCCGTCCGCCTCCCCCACATCAAAGTTGGATGTCGCGCGGGGACCGCTACCTCTTGCACAACCCACATGCGCGACCACCACGGGAGTGCCAGCATCTGCTTGAATCCCGCCAACGGCTTGACACTCCAACCCTCCCTCTCCGCTTCCGAAAGGTTCAAAAAATCCATCACGAGCTCGAAATCCAGACCGGACCCCTCGCCTAGGAAGATGACGACGTGGGAGGCAAGGGCATAGATGTCGCGCATGCGCCCCACTTGGAAGGTCTTCTCGTGGTTATCGGCTTGGTTGATGCAGACTGCATCGACCCAGAGCACGCGGGTCTGGGATTCATGGCGGAGATAGCGGAGGGCGGTGGAGAGGTTCGGCGTGATGAAGAGGGAGTGGTCGGCGAGGAATAGCTCAGGTTGAGGGCCTTGAGATGGAGGACCCCAGACGTAGGAGAGGGCTTCGTAGGGAGGTGGGCCCAATTGGGATAAGGGGTCGGTGGTGAGGGTCCCGTGGAGAGCAGAGTCGTGTGTTGGGGAGGGGTGCAGGTGGAGAAGTCGAATGTGTGTGGTGGGGTTGGGGAGAGGAGAGTACTCGTAGCTTGACGCTGCGCCCATGTTTTTGGCATATGGTTTGAGATGGCTAGTGTGCTTGTTGTTGTGGAAAACAGAATTGGGTAAGATGGGAATGTCGAGTTGGTCAGGAAAGGAGGTTGCGGTTTCCCCACTTTCAGCTGGCCAATTGAGACCATCGGCGCGAGCTCAGCCTTCGGAGGAGGTTTGCGTGGCTTGAGGCATCTCAGTTGCTGGAATGCAGGACATTGGTTTGCGCAGACCATTGCAGTTCATGTAAGTTCTCTGGTGGCCCCTTTCTGGGTATTTACCCCTGAATCACTCTCTTGGCACTTCTCACTGAGCAACGACATGACCTCATTACCTAGACAAAAGATCTGGAGAACACTTGATGTGCGCCGTCTTTGTGATACACTCAATTCACCTTGGCCAGGGCACCTATGTTGAGAGATGATAGGCAGCAAAGAAGTCAACAACTAAACAACTTCTGCTCCTCTCCCTCAGCCTTTCACCGTAGTTTCAAACCTCAAGGCGATACCACATGACGGCAAGTTCGACTGTGGCCAATGGCTCTATGTCGTTTCGTAATCAGTGCTCTCTACCTTCCGCCTATGCCTTACCCCTTTTCCAGATCTCCACTATTGACTCTAACACTCTCAACTCTAATTCCGACCTTTCACCCTCTAAAAACTAGGTTAAGTATGAGTATGGGTCTAGGTACGGGTATAATTCTGGGTCTTCCTCTGAGCCTGAGCCTGGGTCTGGAAGCTGAGAGTTTCCAGGTGATAATGGGGACGGAAAGGCTTGGCAGTAGCACACTCGCATTCCCAGCCCGGAATCTCATTCGTTCCAGGGGGCAGGAGTCGCTCCTAGATAGAACCCTGTTTCATGCTCGATAATCAGCGATAAATCTCGATATAGATACTTTTAAGTGAAAAGGCATTCCATGTTGACAACATGAATGGCGATGAATTTGTGCGGGACAGAAAGATGGAGTTCACCTACCTCCCTATCGACCATAAAGATTGCGACGAGTCTCAAGCAGCTTTTTTGTTGCTTCTGATCTAAAGTACAATCATGTTAGCAGCAATCCTAAGGCAGCAAGTAGGGCCCACATCATGTGTTACAGTCCACGTCATTTCAGGAAACCCAAGAGTGCAGTGATTCTGACAGATTAAACTAGGATGATATGTATTATTTTACACTATGTACTAGTTTATGCGACACGAGCCACTATTTGGGCCATATCCTTTGGCTTGCCAGAAATTGGGCCCTATTGGTGTAACAAAAGCTCTGAGCACATTGTTAGTTTCAAAAGTGGGACACATTTTGGCCACCTTTATGGAACCACTCTCGCAGAAAGTTGATTCTTTGGCGTGCTGAGTTTTCTAAGCTAGAATAGCACGTGCGTCCCCCCCACCCAGGGCGGCGCAAAATCCGAGAAGGAGATGATGTGCCAGACGCACTGCACTCCGGGTTCGATGGATTTGATGCGGTTGCAATTGCTTGATTGTCTCTCTTCTGAACTGCGGGACTGAGGGTCCCTATTATAGTGCTGCGCGGTGGCAACGGTGGTAGCAAAACGGAGCGATTGCCAGCTGAACTGCAGTGCAGACTTGCCATTGAGGTATTAACCACCGGTTCGAGGATGCTCGAGATTCGTTATGATAATTAGAGCACATCCCGTTTCTCACTCCATTCAACAAGGACTGGCCACCCTATTATCACGCTCCAGCGGCTAACACCGCCTCGTTCCCCTCGAGGGGCGCGACTCGAAGAATCCTGCGTTTGAAGACAAGTCGTGACCATTGCCTACGACGGCGACGTTTTGGCATGCTCGTAGTCGGAGGGTGGCAAAAGTTTCCTGGCTTTGATCGATGGTGGCTGGGTTCTCGTCAGTCTGGCCATGTACAACGCATCGCCAACAAGCCGCTGACGGCAGTACAACAGCTGTCCTTCTGCTCATCAACCTCGGGGCCAGGTTCGGTTAATTAGGCTGTAGAAAGCGTCGTCGGGTGGGTCCAGTCGATTTTGAGGAAAACGAGACCCTCCCCGGCCGTGAGGCAACCGTACGTCAGCCCAGCTTAAACCATGTAGTCGAGCGTCTGAGTGACCGCTGCCGCCGCCGCCGCCAGCCTGTCTGAGTGTTTTGCCCTTCGCTGTCTCCTCAGCGCTGCGGAAAACGTTCTTGCCCCCGCGGCCGATATGGAAAGCTCGTGTCACTCACCTGATCGAATTGCCAAGTCCGTCGGTCGCCCGGAACAGGCTGACGCTGCGGACGAGAATCGGTGGGGGGTCGCGCGGGAGTAGTTTGCTGATGTTGGAGACTCTCCCTGACCAGGGGGTTGACGGGCCGTGTCGGATGCGCCAAAGCCGACGCGCCGGGGCTCTCACTCATCTTGGGTACGGTAAGGGATTGTCGGGGCAAGAGAAGATGGTTGAGGCTGGCGTGGAGGGGTAAAGTTCGATGTGGCATACGAACATAGTGACTGGCTGTTCAATCGAGTGGTCGGTCGTTATAGTGAAGAGAAAGGAAAGAAGGGAGGTTGTACTCCGCTGCACTTTTCGAAACACCCGACGCAACGTCGGGCACCGCGGGACACGTACGAGAGGGTACAGGAGAGCGACCCGATATGTTCGAACTGCGTGGTGTAGTCGCGAGCCGGATGCGCGCACCCCCCTCAACCGAGAACGCAAAAGGGTGACCATGTCGATCAGCAGCTAAATAGCTGACGCGCGTCCACCTATGTCCGTAATGTCCGTATGGTTGCCGCGGCTCCCGGCGCTTAGGCCACAGTACCCCAGAAAAGCTATTCCTATACCGGTGGCAGTGCGGATGCGAATAAATTTGTCAAACGTGGTGGTGCCAGTGCGACTTCCTAGCTAGTCTATTATATGATAGTATGTTATATAGACTAGTATACTTTGAGCTAGGATACGAAATACTAGTATATTATGTGCTGGTGGCCATGTGCTGGTATATCTGGGCTGGTTTATCATATACTGGTATATTATGAGTGCTAGGATACTATGTGCTATTCCAGATCATGTACTGGTATATTAAAAACCGTCCCAATTTTGGGGCTAGTATACTATGTACTATCCCACACCATGTACCAGTATATACCTGTGATCCCAATTTTGGGCTTAACTTTCCACCCGCCAGAATTTGGGCTACCCATTTGCCTTCTAAGCATATAAACATGTAAATTTCTGCATTTTTTACCTGGAGTAACTGAATGAATAGAAACGAAACAATTAGCTTGAGGAGTATCTCAGCTTGAGGATAAGATTTACCCACTTTCGTGAATAAGGAATACGGGAATGGAGATCTAATGGGGGACGTAAACTGCGTTGTATGTAACTTTGAGGGCAAAGGGAAGAGGAGCGAAAAGGGAGTTGGGGGGTGAGGGGAGGGGGGTCCTAGTTTTGGGCCCTCTGTGTCCCAAAACTGGGACCTCGAGAAAAGTTGCCATTTGAACTGCAGAGTACTGCCTACTCATCTAAACCATGTTTAGCGATTTCTCTGATCATTTCCTGAGTAGCGTCTGAGCAGCACATGAGCAAGGTGACGAGCAGTGGTGCGAGTGACTGGGGGTTGGCGAGGGCAACTTTAGGGTAAAACAACATATAATGCAATGCATCCTCCTGCTTCATTACACAGGGGTTTTTGAATCAGGTGTATAACAGAAGGGTTAAGGTTTGTTAAAAATTCTACCCACTGAAGGCCTCTAGCAATCAGTTGGCTGCAATGGCTGCGCAGCAGCCATTCTGCTGCCGCTTGCAGCGTACCCCGTAGCCCCCACGGCGCTGTAGTCGGCTTGGAACAGTACCGCCCTACTTCCCCAGAAGCCATAGCCCTGTATTACAGGCCTGTGGAAGCCTACTGAGCGACAGATATCTTAACCCGGCTTTTGAGATCAAGTATACCTACTAGGGATGTAATTTCCCCTTAGCATCAGTGCGATCTTAAATAAGTGCTGAGTTATTCACTATCTAACCTTTTAACTCTCTAGAAAACTCTGGTTCTAGCGCACGCAGCTTGTAACGTGTGGTTATATTTTAGTCTTGCGGTTCTCAGCCTTAGGGGAAGGAGCCTTGCTCCGCCGAAGGCTTGCAGGAGCGCTTCGGCAGTGCCCAATGATAGTTGCTCTACACTCTCTTCGTTTCACCCCTCGTCCACGAGCTCCGGAGAGTCTTCTCTTTCTTTCCCCCCTAGCGCTTAATCTACTAAATTTGGCAAGGCTTTCAGTGTGCAGCAACGCAGTTACCCAATGCCCGTCTAGGTGGCTTCGGTGAACACCCCCTGCCTCCCCATGCTGTTGCCCGCCACGGCGCGAAGATTTAAATGCTGTGAAAGTGTGCCACGGTATGTTCCGGTCTCCCAGAGCTGAATGTGCCTTTGCTTTAATACATAAACCACCTGGCTGGACCCCGTGGAGTGCAGAAATGGGCCATCATTACACTACGTTCTTCGCAAGTGCCATCCCCATTTCTGCATTTTTTGGGCCACAATGTGGGTTTTCACTATTCTCTTCCTCGGCTCTTTCCCGGTCACGTTGTCTGGCCCGACCACTTCCGCCCTGGCAGTATTTCCCAGGGTTGTGGATGAAGATGGGTGGACCAAGATCAGAGAAGAGGTCCAGTCATACCGGGAGAATAACGAGACATTCAAGTTTCTGGACCGCGACGTCTGCAAAGTTATGGTAGGCATCCTTGCTGAGAAGGACCTCATCCGCTATGATGACCCGGACATATTTGTGAAGGATGGAAGTGGAGCACTGTTGAATGGGACCCGCAACATGACCCTCACCCAGGACGGGTGCAACGCTATCTGCGGCCCGATGACGTTTTATGGTACGTTCAACGCGCTTTGTGTCTACGATTCAGCAAAACTCACGATGTTGCGATCAGTGGACTCGGGGCCGCGCTTCATGACGTGGATGCTTCCAAGTGAGTGCATCTACCTGAAAAATCTTGTGGCGGAATACCTGTCGTAGATCACTAACCGCCATGGTGTTACTAATAAGTCATTCTCCTGCTCCTAAACATTGAGCTCTCCCCCACCGATAAATGGCGCTACTTTTCTCTTCTACAGATTCTCGGTAATCCCATCGACTCCATTTGGAGCTTGCTCGACAAGTTGAAGACGTGGAACGAGATTTACGATGTTGCTCATCGCGACCAAACCGATGGATAACACGCCCGCATTGTCGGCACCGTCTTGGCTGGCTTTGAGGAACTCGCTGGGCCGAAAGCAGTAGATGAAAATTTTTATCAGGACATCATGGATGATCTGGGCGCCTGGGAGAATGGGAGGATGCATCATTGGAGGCAGGCGGCTTTGGAGCTGTCCGACGGCAGGACGGACGAGTTTGCACGCACCGCCCTGGTGATTGCTCTCTACTTCTTGCAGGTTGCGTCTGCGTTCACGAGAGAAGTTGGCGGGGATCCGCCTACACCGCCGGTACGCTTTGCCATCAGTCTTTTCTTGTGTGGCTGCGACTGTGTGAGTGTGTCGCTGACCAGATCAATAGGGAGGCGTGATATCGTGCGCCCTTTTCCTCTCCTACCTAGTCCCCGCAGCTTTCCTCTCCAACTGCATTGGGGCGTTTACTTCCAGGCGGGTCTGCCTGAACATCCTCTCTCGTCTCGTGGAAGCCACAGCAGCAGAAAACATCGCGGAGCGCGGTAATCCGGGAGCTTACCGCCGCCTCGTTGGTTCCGAAGTGACCGACTGGCGCACATTCTTCCACAGCCTGCACTACAACGGCGGCAACTACACGTACCGCGAATTCAAAACTCCCACCCTCGATGGCGAGTGGAGCAAACGCACCAGGCTTACATCCACCTTCAAGCCCTTCATTAGCTCGCCGCTGCCTCTTGTCTCGGCCTTGCCCGTGCTCGCCGGCTTTGCCGGGGCGTTTCCCATTCTCATCTACGCGGTCCCCCGCGGCTTCAGCTGTCGCCACATCTGGCTCCTAATCATAATGGGCCTCTGGAGTATTAGCGTCATCGTCTCGACATGGCTTCAGGCAGGGGATCTGCGTATATGGCGTTTTCAGTTGGCTGCCGAACGACGGTGGCATGTCGCCATCGCCAAGGACTTGCTCATTAGCTCGTTAAGTCTACTTATCATTATCCTCTCATCGATGGGGGCTTTTAATAGCTGTGACTGCTGGGGGCGGAGCCTGTTCACCGATTATGTGGCGATCCCGCTAGATACAACGGACGAGTATGTCTATCTTGGTCGGACCATTTACCCGTCGATACTCGTGCCAGTACTAGGGTTTCAGGTGGCATTTTGCGTCGGGGTGCTGTTTTGGTACTGGAGGGGAATAAGGCTGATGCGGTGGAAGGATACCGCTGGGGAGACGTTGTGGGGGCAGATTCAGGCGCGAGGAGGGGACCCTGGTCGTGCAGAGGTAGATGCCCCGAGGCAATACCAGCAGGCAACGCCGCCGGGATCTGTGGCTCATGACATGGACGCAAAAAATAACGGCGCCATCGCCTTGCGGCCTGTAACCCAAGCCGGTTCAAGCCAGAGCAACGATCGAGGCAACCCTTCAGGCCGCCGAGGACCCCCGCAAGAACCAGGACAGGAACAACCTCCAAACCAGCAGCCACAATCGCCACCACTTTACTGAACGAAGCATCGCCGCTTCCCATTGTCATAGAGCCTCCCCATCCGGAAGAGGAGGACAAATTCCACAATTTCAGCCGGAGATTCTATCTACTATTGTGGTGCAAGGGCCGGCGGGGAGAGGGATAGTACTGGAGTCGTTCAAGCCACCAGCGGAACCATACCCACTCTGTTTCAACTTATATTTTGCAACTGCGTAATTATATTGCTTATGTTCTATGATTCTCTGGCTTCCCCAGGGAGCCTCTATTATAATTGTGAACGGTGGTAACGTTGATGGCAAATGGTATCCCTAACCGACTGAACTGATTACGTCGGTTCAGCTCTACCTGGGCCTAGCTCAGCTGAGCTCAATTCAGCAAGGCTGGCCAGAGCCCAGAACCCCTTTCTTTCTGACATCTCTCATCTGCTGTTCTTTCTTCCCTATTTTCAGAGTCGGCTGTCATTGAGTTGCGATAGGAGGGCTATCTTTAAAAGCTAAATGAACAGAGACAAAGTAATACGTCTAGATAGTGTGGTTATCGACGATCCCCGAATCTTCCCCATTAAGCCATATCGTGCGTATGAGACTCTCTGACTCTGTCCTCCCTCTCCACCTCGCTCAAAAATTCCGCCCGTCGTCGCGAGCGCACTTCCTCTCGCATCATCCGGATTTTTTTATCGATAGTGCTAGTTACTTGCTCACTAGGACTCAGGAGGCAAGGGTCCGCAAAGACTCTGTCTCCCCAAAACCATAGCCAGAGGCCGTAGAGGCGAGAACGAATGACCACAAAGGAAATCAGCAGCCTCAAGGGGGACCAGATGGCGGTGCGGATAAGGGGGCTAAACGCAGGTATGATAACGATAAGAACCGCCAAGGTCGACACGCTGACTGTCAAGCCAATGCGGCCGATTTCTTAGAAAATAACACTGGGAAAGAGATGTAGATTGGGAAACTTACCCATGACGACGATTTGGCGGACAAATGTGGTGGGCCAAAAGTCGACGATTCGGCCTGGCAGCGGCCCAGACTGCGGGAATTTGTCGTCATCACCACTTCCGGCGCGGTCCGTAAGTTCGACGGCGTTCATGCCGAACAGGCTGCTCATGAATGAGAGAGGGAGCTAGGAAGGATGTTAGGGTTCTGCGAAGGGAGTGCGCAAGGGGCAGGGTGCATTACAAATACGACGGTCATGATGGTAAATAGCAAGATGGCTTTCCCCTGCTTCATCGTCTCTTCGCCTTCCTTCATGGCCTGATAAGCCTGAACAATGCTGGCCTGCTGTTGTTTTAGAACTATCAGGTCGTCCACCTGGAATACAGTTAGCAGGGCATGCTATGGTGCCGGGATCGTAAAAAAGTTGCTTGCATTCTTGGCTGTGTTCTCAGCACACTTCTTCAAGCCCTCCAGCTCTTCGATCTGAAAGCAGAGCTTGTTGCTTAGTACTTTTGCTCGCTTTTCAAAGGCCTTACGGCGGGGTGTGGCTCGTTTATCATCGTCATCCAGAGGATCTAGGACCTCAAGTGCCTGCTCGGTAAACTTGGCGAGAATATGTTGTTGCTGCTTAACGACGTAGATGATGATGTCAAGTTCGTCAGTGATGTCACGGATTTCGCGTTGCATATGGCTCTCTTTCATGACTCCAACGAGGGCAAGGATGCCTTCGTGCGTCACACCCCTTTTAATGGTTGCAGCTTCATGAATCTTCCTGTCAACGAGCTCCCACAGATGGTGGAATGCGATTGTCTGACGGTTGGACTGCCGGGCAAGTAAGTAGATTGCTTCTCAATCATTGGGAGGTTAGCAACGGGTCAAGACATACCACTCGGCCGATGGATTCGGCAAATATATCCATAATCTGCGGTCGCTTATCGTTGGTTTTCTTTCTGTCAAAGAAGGTGTCGAAGCACTGTTCGATGATGATGAGCCCTAGATCGAACACCGAGCGAATATGGTTTGCCGGGTTGGTTTGATCCTTCAGCCGACGCCGGATGGAGTGATGGACCCCGGAGGGGTCCTTCTTGCCTATGCCATACCGCCTCGGGAAACATGTGAGGATGGTGTTTTCATCGAGAATCCACATCCACAGCTGGTCGACCATGACTGCTCTTGCGACTTTTCGGATCTGGTCCCTGCAGTCATCGCAACCATGCTTATCTTCGTATTGTCCGTGATTCGTCCATTCCCACCCCATCATGCTCTCGAGTCTTTCTTCGCATCGATCGCAGCTCGCGTGGTTGCGCCTGATATTACCCTCGCGGGCTAAATCTCGAGTATGCGTGCGCCCAAGGGCCTTGTTTATGTGGAGCCCCAAACCTCCAACCTTTTCCCTAGCTTTCGGTTGGACCTCAGGCCCCACAGCACTACCCTTTCCCCTCTGGTGTTCTCTTGCTTCTCGGATCTGAAACTTGTGGTGGAACTTCGGTTTCGTGTATCGGTAAACCACCTGGTCACGGTCACGGCGGGAAGTGGTCCTCAGCTTCCAGAAGTAGGCTTGGTCAAGTGTCCTCCTCGGGTGAACCGGGGGGTCGGCGAATAAGAAGGTTTCCAGAGTCTTACGGTCCTGGAAAGCCGTCATAGCTTCGTATAGTTTAGCGGCATCAGCCAGTAGTCGAGCCAGTGGGTGGGCTGGAAGCAGCCTCCTGCCTTGGCAGATTTCAACCCCCTGAAAAATACGATTCGCTTTTAGCCGTGCTCCAAGCCCTTTGGGGTCCTCGTTTCTGCTTTCGCGTATTTTCTGCCACAGAATCTCCTCTACTGTCTCGGGGACAGGATCTGCATCTGAACCACGGCGTTTATAGTAGTCTGGGTGCGTATGTTGGACACGAGGAAGGCAAGGACGAAGGTCACTCGTCCCCGTCCGTCCGCGCTGCTGGTCTTCCTCCTCCCTAAGGTGTGCTAGTCTCTTGTCCTTGGCCTGTTGAATTACTTCAGCCATTCGCGATCGGTTCCGGTCAGTATCCCAGTGTAGAAAGGGCATCTCAAATGGTGATTAGCTCGCAGGTCATGAACTAAATCCAGGGTGTAGGGCTGTGCACTCACATATAAGACTATGTTGTTACGCGATTTTTCAGAGTATGACCTCTCCATATCTATGCATCAAGTCAGCTGGAGAGTTTCACTGCCTTGAAGTTGAATCGCACCAGTGGAGAACCTATCGCAAAGAGGGCGGAGGTGGCGTGAGTGCACAGTAGTTTCGGTGCAAGAGCCATATTCATGGCCTTTCCAGTAAACATCGCGCAACACCATGTCGACTCGCTCTTGGGCATCTCCAAAGTAACATGACATGGCTTTCTGTGAGCTGTTAGACTGCAGTCTCTAAGGGGAAAAATGGGTTATGGTAGGCGTGTGTCTCGTACCGTAACCCACTATGAACACCCTCAGTTAGTCTGCGATAAGGGAATGCAAAGAGGGTAGTCATAGGTCAATTACCTGCATGTTATTATGTGGAATATGGAACCATCGCACACGCCGCGACTTCTCTGTCGTCTTCAAACAGGGATCTGGTCCGGCTCCGACTCCAGAGTGGCCTTCTCGATTGCCGTGATTACAAGTCTCCAGGGTTACCATTCGTCTAAATTCTTGACTGAAGAATTTCTCGATGGTCATGACTTGATCCGGAAATTCTCCCTTGTAAACCCCCGCATGCAGCAAGCCCTCTTGCTCTTGATATGGTTGCATAAGACCCTCTCGGTTGATATCGCCAGCTACAGGGTCATCCTGGTTGCGAGATTGCGGGGTTAAGGGTTCGAACTGTAGAATGTGTACTTTGAAATCTTTCTCTAGATTATACTCCGGAGAGACGCCTTCGGTCGGGGAGTGTAAGTCGCTTTGCTGCCCTTCTTGCTCCCAGAACGTATGTTGGTAGTTGTTCACAATCTCCGTCAGTGCTTTTGCGAACAGCATATCTTCCTCCTCTGCCTTTTTGACTTCATCTTCGACCTCAGAATCTTTGGACTCCTTGGTATGACCGTCCCGGGCCGAGGCATGATTACGCTTCTTAACCCATTTCAATCCCTCTTTGTATTCGTCCGACTGCCGCCATTTAGCGAGACTGTCCGTCACGTTTTGGACCTGTATCGATGGCCCGTTTTTCCCGTCCTTACGGATTATCTCAGTACGTCGCCGCTCTGCTTGGATTCCCAACGCGGCAATGTAGCGGATGAAAAATTTTCTGCGCTCACTATCCGGCATCCTTGGTTGCATGCCGTAGATTCGAAGGTCTTCCTTGCGATCGATTGCTAAGGCCTTGTGCCAGAAACCTCCATCCTCCATGTCGTGCATGAGACCTGGCCGCGCGCTGATGGGAATGCATCCAAAAATATGGCATTGGATGTCTTCGATATAGTTGATTTGGTGGGGTTCCTTTGAGAGACATTGGCTAGGACCGGCGCGGGTCGACGCTTCGCGTCTCGATTGAGACGCAGCGGCGCCCGGCATGGCGTATGAACCGAGCTGGGCGATATTGTTTGATCTGCTCCAGCTACCACAACACGAACTTGTACGAGTGCCAGAAGAGCAGGGAGCGGATGGATGTTTTACACCGCCTAGATAGACGAAAGTGTTTGACCTCCAGGTGAGAGTAATAATGCTCTACCCCACCCTGTTTTGGAAATGCATGGCATCAGGGGGTGGCGGTCCTTACCGGGTTGACAGATGGCCCGTGCAGACGATAAAAGCCTAACAGGCGAGCCAGGCTGTTGCTGCAGGATCTGTTAAGCTGATATCGTCAGGAGATATGCTGGTGGTGTGTTATTACTTTTAAATACCTTTTAGCTCAGCGACTTTCTAGCTGTGCAGAAGTACTGCCAAGTAATGTGTACCGTTTGTTTTGTCAACCGCTTGCCCGGCCAAGCGGTTGACAAAAAAAACCGGACTCCAATGGTAGTGGAACTGGCTTGCGCTAACAGTTCTTAGCAGTTGTATAACACTTTTACTTAGTAAGATGCTTATTGAATGATAGAGCGAATGAAGGCCGCGTTAGCTGACGATGGTCTGATGACTGGATACTAACAGTACGGTACCAGAGAGGTACCTAGATTCCATAGAAAACTAGCCTTGTGGCGAGGTACTTTGAGGTATTGAGTCTGTTTTTTTTGTCAACCTCTTTGCCCGGGTAATTTATTAGACTCCAACCGGCCGACCCAATTTTGCTCGCGTGCCGAGTTCCACTCACTGGCCCCGCCTTTATGCTATAATATCCAATCATAGCCCATCCGTTATCCGCCGAACCCCTGGTTCGAGCTTCGCTTTTGTCGTCCCCCCACCCAGCAGAAGATGACTTCATCGTCACCATTCCCAAGATACAGTCATGGACAGAACAACCTCCGGGTGGTTATCAACATGGGTTAGTCTAGAAACATCTAGGCCGGTGCATTTATTATAGTTTGGATCCTGCTGGGGCGGAGACATACACTAACTGGGACTGCAATGAGTATCAGCAAGCTGGATAGGTATCTATCGATTGGCGGGCTGCGATGAATACCACTTGAAACTCGTCGTCGCGCGAAGAAACAGTTGATGGACGCACGTACGTGGTGGAAAAATCCATCGCCCGAGTGGATCCCACTAAGGGGGCTCCCATTGGCCCAGGGGAAGATTGAATCTCCGATCCGCCCAATCCCAAGGAAGGAAATCCATCCGACCCAATTACGTTATGGGCAACCTCGTTGGCGCCGATTGCAGGTGCCATCGCATAATGTGAGGCAACAACAGAAGCAAGGAAAACTGTGGTTGTATTGTGGATGGTGGTGGTGAGGAAGAGAGCACATAAAGCGTAAGCTTCGTGAGCAAACTACCAACAAAATGTGGTGGGCTAAACCCGATGAGCTGGCCCTACGTAATGTGGGGCACCTCACACATAAGGAAGCGGAGACAATGATGACCTGACTATTTTTGGACTTGTCCTGTTAGGGGCTTTGTGGAAAGAATGATCAGTGGATAACATCTAGAGCTATGTTCTCTTCTTAGGCTTAGAATCGGAGGGAAATACTTCGAAAGTTGAGGAGACATGCAATCACGCGCGACAGTGCGGCGGCGATAATATGACAGTGCTGTTTTATATCGAAGTATGAAGGTGGAGAGTGGTTCGGAATGGTCGGGACTCCTGTGTGAAACACACAGACTTGGTCACCTGTGCATTTTGATACGTTAAAAGAGAGCGACAACATAGCATGTCCATGAATGTAGGCTTGAGGGTAATGCTGGGCTGCGTAGACAGAAGGTTAATCGTGGTAGGGTACGTGCAGAAAGCGTTGGTGAGCTTGCTACTGAGGCGACAGTGTCACACGCGCAATCCAGGCTAGTATCTTGAAGATGAGGCTGCAGGCCGAAGGTGGAGATAGTAGCGATGACAACAAAAGCGTTGTATCCTTGGAAGAGAGAGGGGGTTATCTGGGCGCGAATGGCTTATATGTGTGCACGAACTCTGCCCCTGACCGCCGTGGGTTCTGGGTAGTGACATATTGGTTCTCGCAACTGGTTTTGGTTCAGAATCCGAACCAACGACGTGCCTTGGCGTTGGTATGTGTGAGGCCATCTCCACTAGAGCTTGCTTGACAAGCTGTGATTTCCGACGCGGGGACCGGTCGCGATGAAAAGTGCCCGACCATGAGGAAAAGCAACCAGCCGTGACATGACTGGCATAGCAGCGGCTGCGGCTGCGGAGAGCGAGCACGGAACGGGGAACAGTAACGACCTAAAGACGACGATTGGCAGCCAGGTGAGGGCAATCTGCCTCGGCTCGATTCGAGCGCTGGAACCAGTACCCGGTAAATGCATCCGAAGCGGACTAGAAGTGGCATAGAACCGGGTTTAGCGCCATCAACCCTTGTCCGTGTGCAAAGCCGCTCTGCCGACCAGGTCCACAGGGCCCACAGCACGCAATGTAACCATCTTAGTTGTCGGCGCCGACTACTCTGGCTCACGCTTGCCCAGAGTAGTTCCTGTAGTGTCCATGCCGGCACCAAGTATCCATCCACTTTAGAGGGCAGGTTGAGCAGCGGTAAAAGCAGATCGAGCCATCTCTGTCCTCGTTGTGTATTTCCTACGTCCTCAGTCTCGACTTGGTCGCCAACGCCATCGCCGAGAGGCTCGTGCCTAGAGCAAGGAGTAGGATGGGGCCGTGGGTTGGTTGTAGTGCCATCTGATGAACCGGAAGGACTGTTGGAGGTCAGCATAAGGACTGATGCAACGGTGCGTCAAAGTGCGAGATACCTAGATCGGCTTCAATCCATACCTGATTAAGACGGCAGTCCTTCGTGGCTAGATGCAGCCCAACCGCAGCTACGACCAAACTCCTGCCTCATATTATCCACAACGGAGTCCGATGTGTGGTGTTCATCTGGGCAGGGGCTATCAGCAAACCATGCTTTGCCTTGACAAGCATCAGTCGAAGACGCGACGACGGTAGGGTTCCCATCGATGGGCCCAGCAACATTCCTATCCACTGGGTTTACCGACAGCAGACGAGAAGTGTTTCCAAGCACTGCTTCTGCTGAGTTGTCGGCTTGTTACGACAGGCCGCTCGAAGGTGGAGGGAGCCTCGACGCTGTTTTGTGCTCGTGATATCATCGCGATGCAGAGTCCCTGGGCTAGGCTTCTCTGGGCTTTGGAGAATACCACAAACTTGGGACGATGCGAGGGGACTGAGATACTGGTCTTTAGGAAGAGTTAGCGGTGCGCGCTGCAGTGCCTCAGGGGGGATGCTCAACCTCAAAACAGGCTGGCCATTGACGCGCAACGTCCAGGCAAAATCCGGACCCCGCGACATAACAGCGTCAGCCCTTGGGATCAGGAGGCCCGTCAACGCTCTGAAAGCGCGAGTCGTGTGCATGTCGGATTGAGAGTTTCTGCCGACTTCGGTTGTGTCGGGAAGAAGGCAAAAGCTTGCGGCGTTTTGATCGTGTGTTGATGCCCAACGTAGAAGTATGGGACGCAAAATGCTGGATACCAAAAAGACCCTTCCAGAAGTTATCAGGAACACTGGATTTGTTCGGGCAGGGCGAAGAGGGGCGTGCGGCCAGCCTGGGACGGAGCTGCCCCCCCACAAACTGACGGCTTGCCTGACCAACACTCACAAACAGTCGGTACAGCGTAAGTGCGCATCATCAAGCAACCATTTCCTAGAAATGCCGTGCACATGCTTTCGCATTCAAATTGCACTTCTTAGGCTCCTTGATGCTTCTAAGTGACAATTCTTCCGGTGGATATTTGCCTTGGCGCCTTCCTCCCTCCTGCATGAGAAGTCTGGGTAACGGGAAGAATGAACAGATTTGGAAGCCCGCGACCGAACTCAATTCCAGCCACTCCAACTAATGCATCCAATGATATGGGTCAGATGCTTTTGATGTCTCCCGCTCGCGAACCCGGATGGAGCTTTCCGCCACAAATTTTAATGCGCCTGATGGGCGCAGCCTTGCCTCTCCAGCGGCTTCCCCAATGGTTACAGCGCCCATTGAGTCTAATTCCCATCAACCTCTGCCGCCGCCTCAAGCACTGATGAAGGCCGGGTAAAAATTGAGGGCAAAGGGGAGGAGACATCTTGGTTACTTGACGGCCTCCCCCTGTGATCGTTGCCCGACTTTGGGCCTTGTTTCAGCGCATGCCAACTGTGGTACAAATGCAACCCACACCTTCTCTCTTTACCCGCCACACCGCCAGGGCGTTTTGGCGGTCGCCAGGGAAGTCCGGCGCGCGTTGAGCACAATCCCATTTCTTTTCTCGCCCTCGCTCCTGCATGCATGCGTTGGCCGGCGACCCTACGCCGAACGAGTAAAAACACCTTGCTTATTAGTTGTTTGGCGGTGCTGGGTTTCGTCCCTAGCCGGAAGCCAGGAAACGCACAGCCCTTCATCGCGGGCCTATCTCTTTCCGCCTCGGTCTGGCCCAACTGCTTGCATCCTTCCCCTCTATGCACCTCGGTGGGGAAAGCTGAAAACTCTCCAGCTCTTCCTGATTCGAATCCCACTTGTGGCCGTCTTCGAGTGGAACAAATGGGTGCGCCACATGCTCCACGTTTCCACCGGACCGTCTCCGCGGTGAGACCGGTGAGCCAGTGTCATACAGCTCTTGCTGACTTGTTTCTTTTTTATTCTTCCTGCTTCAAACGATTCACTCTCAGTCTCAGTCTCAAGGGGGCATAAATACTGGGAGTAAAGAGAGCTGGGCGCCCCATTATAACTCGGGGCTGTCACTTGTGCCAGCAACCAGTCGGACATCTAGCCTCCTTGACCATTGTCATACATATTTCCAAATCCTCTCCAAGGTATGGTACCTGCTGCTAAAAATGCCTGCGTACCTGTCTCCGTTGGAGGTAAGGTCCGATCAGGCTGTGCCGTGCACACTAACAAGCGGCACAGCTGCTCCTATCGTCTCTCGGCACGGCTTGCGGCGTATTGGATCTTGGTGCATTCAGGCTGTTAGTGGTGGACAAAACGATGAGTCAAAAGACGGGTAGCTGCTCCCCGCGAGTTCCCGCAGCTTGGAAACCTGGCTAATCGCGTTCAAAGTCATCATGACCACGGAACTCGAGGCAGAAATTGATCTGGATGGTGCTACATCGGCAATGACCACCCGCGGGCGCAGCGAGGTCATTGTGCAGTACCTGGAAAATTTAGATAAGATCCTGATGACGGCCACTGGTATCAAGAGTCCAAGACCGCCCACTCTACTTTGGGCCAACCTGGAGCCTTGGAACGCGTTGAGAGTAACCATGGGAGAGCAGGGAGAGGACATCGCATCTATGATAGCGAATGAACGCTAAATTATCCCTGGTATTTCCCATGCAACTTTCGGCTGGCATCAGCGTGCTAGCAAGGCAGCCTGGGAGCCAAGGCGTCCCGCCCTGACTTCCGGAACCCGCTGAGCCGACAGGTTTCCTGGTTGTTGGATTCATTAGCCTCTGCAAGCAATTAAATGAAGACACCACCGGCGGTGCTCACATATACGGTGGAAACGAGTCGTGTGTATCAAAACCTTACACATCTTTAGCACACTTCGTGTCCGCCAGTCACCCAAACCAGCGATGTTCCCGTAAGCTCCCACTTAACCGCCAGGTCGCGGAGACAGGGTTCCCAAAGCTAACGGGGCCTTTGCAATATCCAAACCTCCGAGTGCACTTAACTGGTAATGTCAGAGCGCTTTCTCATGTAGATGACAGATCATCCGTCTGGTCGGAGAGCTGCATGTCGCCACCGGACAGGAGCACCGTAAATAATCGAGGTCTACTGAAGCCTCCCAGACTACCGCCTGGATGCCAATGGCCTGGACATGACTCCGACAAAGGCCGGGGTGGTAGCCGGTTGGGCGCCGGGCATCTGGCTTCCTGCAGCCGAAAAAGTAGGTAAAACCGATAGATTCCTCGACCGTACCAACGTCCCAACAGCTGCGAATCCCGGCCAAAGGGTTGTAATACCTCAGGATCAGAAGCAAATCGTTCTGAATTGGATCACAGCCGTAAAACACCCGGCAAAGCCTGGGTCTCCACCTGCAACGATGAGGAATGTGTTGGAGCCTGCTGGTGGGGTGCCTTAGGATTAAAGTTTTGGTTGAAGTGGGGGGCAGGGCAACTGGTTTATAGGGCAGCCTTGTGGTGTGGTGCTGTGCCAAGGCACTCGCTTCCATCTTGCGGCAGCCGCGAGGCGGTTCCCCCGCCAGGACCAGTCACTGTTGTCGATAGGCTTCTTCCAACGAGCCGCCGACGTTCACCTCAAACCTCCTCCATTCTTGGCCTCACCGTCATCTCCTTTCTCGCCCGCCGTCATCTCCCTTCTCGCCCAGCCCCGATTCAAGACTTCTATCGCATCACTGACAGCTCTCTGCTACTGCCTCAATGAGAGAGGCGCAAGGAACGGCGCGCGTTTCCCTTCGCTTCATCTCCCAGCAGCTCGGAGGCGGCGTCTACGCGACGCGACCTCTCTATCCGAGTTAGACGCGCAACGCCGCGACGCGGTACGATCCCGCGGGAAACGGCGCGGGCGTCGCGGGCTTGTCTTCCCCGGTCCGACCCCTGACACGGCTCGAGTTCGTGCGCGCATCTACAGCTATGAAATGGAGCTACGGCGCGGGGACAGATGGAGGTTCGGCTCAGACTGTTTCTCTTTGTGATGTCAAGTCAGAGACGAAGAGACAAACAGGCTCGACAACTGCGCAGAATTCCAAACCTTGACAACAAGTTGAGCACAGGAACTCATAGTATGAGGAAACTGACTCTCGAGATTCCGGTCGGTATTTTCCACTTCAACCCTAGCTCAAGTGTGCGCTAGCCAAGGAGGCAATTATAATGACTATGCTAACTTTCGTATCAGCAGGCTGACTTCGGGAAACGCCGACACCTTTGCTTCCGGCTCATTGTGCAATTCTCGAGCACACTGAAACCACGGTACTCCCACAACGCTCCCGATCCCCGCGCGTTCTCGACTGCAAGGCGCCTGCGATAACTTGTTGCTCCTTTTTCTTCTACATTGTTGATGCTAGGACTGGCGACATCGTAGCAGGCCACCGCTGCGATAGAGACGGTCGCGCCGAGTCCGCCGCCCCCGACGCTTCTTCCCCTCTCTGTCTAGTCTCGCCACTTCTTCTCTCACCGCCAAAATATAGTCAAGGATGAAGGGTTCCTTGAGGCAACGCCTCCGCGGTGGGTGCTGGGGTGCGGCAGCTGCTCCTAGAAGCAGAGCTCAGCCTCTTTCCCTAGTTTCTCACCTTGACGGCCAGCGATCGCGACACAAAGGTCCTCCGCCGGAACTCCATTACTGAATGGTAGACATAAGTACGATTCTCCTTTCGCTTCACACCGGATTTTCTCTGTGTAGCGCGGTAGAACCCGGCAATGTGAATGGACAAACGGGAGCTGACAATGGTATTCCAGACATTCAGGAGCATCACGACCGACCAAAACAAATACATCCGCGCATCGATAGCCACTATCGAATCGGAGCCACATGCTTCTACGGAAATCTGCTGGCGGTTAGGATATAAGAAGTCCGGGGACAGGGCCGGTATATAGGGATAAGAAAACTGTTTGGCGAAGGATTTGCGGCGGCGAAGGGCTTGCAGTTGCCTCACTGCACGGCGGGCAGCCAGAAGTGTTCTAGTAGCCTGCCCGTCCACGACAATGTCGGCCAAAAGTGAAGAGAGCAGCCTCAGTGTGCCATTTGCCTCCATGCTCAGGGTTTATTTGTTTTCGTGAGGGCATGCGATGTCAAGCTGTCCAGGTTCGCACTTGACCAGCTGGCAACGACACAAATGTGGGAGACATGGAGTAGCGATTAGATAAGGGTGGCGTGGACCCCACTGCGGGGCAGCCAAACGTGCGCGCTTGTCCTGCCAAACGCCGCGTCAGTCCCCACTCTGCCGCGCTAATGGAGGGGTCGAACACAGTCTGGCTAGAATCGTTCCTGGCTTCAAACAGAGACATCTAGCCGCGAGGGTGATGCGCGCAGGTTCAATGCGATCCCCGGATAGAAAGAAGACAGTACTTTTCAACGGTGTCTTTACATTAATCCTGAAGCTGAACACACCCTCCTGAGCGACAAAGTGGGGCTATCCTTGTGTTCACAGCTAAAAATGGCGTTGTTTTGTGTGCTTGGTCGAGTGCAATATCTCTTCCGATAATTAGGTGCTGTCTGGGCTCCTCGTCTTGCATCAGGACTCGGGCCGGGCCTGGTGCATTTGGGGTAACCTCGCGCAGTTCGTGACCGGCGACGCCATTACAATATCTGGGCAAACGGGCCGAGCTCCCTGTCAAGCGGTTGACAAAATAATACGAACATATTACCTCACAATACAAGCTACCAAGCCAGGCTTATACTGCAGTCCAGGTACTTCTATGTACAGCTATTCTATCTCCTAGTCACCTGATCCCAAACGCTAACACATCTTACTTCCCCACTATCAGAGTCGTGTGAGCAGAATGCAGCTAGACTGTTGTAAAATTGATAGGCACTGTTAGCTCCAAGCCATCACACGGACCACTGGCCTTTTTGCTGTTCGCGTTATTTTGTCAAGCGCTTGCCTGTGCAGAGAGATCTTGCCTCAGGCAATAAGTTTCTCTGTGGCCACACAGGTGATTTAATTTAGAGAATGTCTATTTGCACTATGACCCCGCACCACGCTATACATAACCCTAACCCCCGCCCGCGTTCAAATGCCCAGTCGCATCCACGGATCCGCGGTCGCAAATGCGACCGCGATTCAATTGAACACTCGCAATTGATCGATCGAACAGGGCCTAAATCGCTCGATTCTGCAATAAAATTACAATTGACTACTAACTATTACTCGCTGACTAAGCAGCTCCTACGTCACCTGACCGGCTGGAACGCGTGGTTCGGCCACTACCTCGTGTGTTCTTCGTGATGCCTGCAGTTGACGATGCCTGCAATTGACGATACCTTACTAGATCCAGAGGCCTTTCTCACTCTGCCTCTCATTCCACCTCTGGCCTTGCCACTATTCACAGGCGTGGCAACGGCTTAGCCACCCCCTACGGCCGTGGTTTGGCTACCCTCTAGAGTAACCCCCTCCTACTGGGAGGCCCTACGCTGTATAGAAGACTGTACGCCTCCAAGAGCACGACCACGAGCACGTCCCTTACGGTTGCTTCCTCGGCCTCTGGTTGGCTGGCTGGCGGGTTCGGGGTCCTTGAAGATAACATCGTCATCGACATCGACCTCAGGGTCGGTTTGCATCGCGCCATTGCGCGGCTGGCTGTTTTCGGCAATCTGAACGCTCAATTAGCCCGGGAAATCGTGCGCCGAATGATTACTTACCCTTGGGCGCAATAAATGCAGTGCGCGCGACCGTGAAATGGCGATGGTTTGGTTGTGGTGGGGGAGCAAAGTTATGGCAGAATGGAAAGAATTTCATGCGGGAGCGGGGGTTAGGGTTATGTATAGCGTGGTGCGGGGTCATAGTGTAAATAGACCGGAGTCATAGTGCAAATAGCATTCTCTTAATTTATGGCAGACGTGCCGCAGATTACGTAATCCGGTCCCGACAAGCGGTTGTCCCCCCCCCCCAAAAAAACCGAACTCAATACCTCAAAGTACCTCGCCACATGGCTAACTTTCTATGTAACCTAGGTATTCCTCTGGTACCGCACTATTAGTATCCAGTCATCCGACCATCTCCGGCTAACACGGCCTTCATTCACTCTATCGTGGAATCACCATCTTACTAAGTAGTCGTGTTATACAATTGCTAGGGGCTGTTAGCGCAAGCTACATCACACCATTTTTCCTATCATTGGAGTTCGGTTTTTTTTTTGACAACCGCTTGCCCGGCTCAACCCGGATACACCGGCGACGGACGTGATGGGGCGTCTTCTTGCAGGCGAACTCTCATGGCAGGTGAAGACATCGCCCATTCGTATGATAGTTACCAGTCATCACCACTTATCAGTAAGCTTTGTGCCAACCCCCAGCCCCGCTCTGACACAAAAGGTTCGAGCCGCAATTTGCGGACTCGTCAGCGTTACGAATATCACTGTACGCAGTAGGTTTTTGAACTATTCGTCGAACCAGTCTCCAACTGACGGCTCATGAATATTGCTGAGTGCTTTGAGTTCGAATGCTGGTGGCTGAATGCGATCCCTAAAGGGTTTGAGCTATAAGCCGTCGCATGGGACAGCTGAGCAAACTGGAAAGCCTTGCCTACGCCGACTGTCCTTGTGTGTCTATAAGGAGCTCTGTGGCGGACCTCCGAAAAGAAGAGGACAAGCCTTCGTTGGTTGACCAACCGAGACATATTGTTGCCAACCGAACTAGTCAGTGTTGTGACAGTGACTTCACTGTCGGACCCTTGCGCAATCTTTGTTCCGCATTGTCAACCACCCAGGCGTCCTGCTTTGCAGTCTGCAGCCACCCTTCGGTGCAAGATGTAATAGGAGGCCACCACTACCCTAGGTAGTCTGGCTCTACCTCCCCCCACCCAATTCCTAGGCTAAGAGACCGATTCAGGCGGCTTGAGACGACTCGATCTCAGCGCACTCCGCGACGGGTAAATTCATCACAAACACGTCTGTAGTGTGTAGCCCCTTGTAATGCGTCATTGTTAGAAGGTACCTAGATATAGTTAAGTACGGCACGCACCTTTTTCAGGACGTCCTGCCTTGTAGTACTCCGCGTCCGTCCACATAATTCCAAGATCAATAGCCTCCTTCCAGCCAGCAGGGATCCTCCCATTGAGAGCCAAGATCTCCGGGTCCCCCGTGGTACTGGGTGCTGACCCCTGAGCTAGCCCTCCCCCCCCCTACTTAGACCCAATCCCCTGCCACAGCTAGCCGCACACAACCGCCAGTGTACCCAGGGTAGTCAGTCCAGTAGGCCGCGCGAAGTGGGAGGTTGGTCAGGACCAGCTTGGTGGCAATGATGTCGTCGATTACGGTGTTGGCCTCGTCGTTGGTGATGGCGTACGCCGCTAGGTCGTCTTGGTCGGCGATCGCTGACCCTGCAAGGGTTATAACCGATGGGAATTTGCTTCTGGTAGGTTTCCGGGAGCGGAAAGCGGGGGAAGTTCCTTGCGGCTGCTTCCCAGCCCGCTGGCGGTGGCGGGAGCGACGAGGCTTTAATGCCTGGGGAAATGGCTCGTGTGGATGGGAGAGATGGCGATGACTCCACCTTCCCTCGAGTACAACCCGATTAACTCCTGATAGAGATTGCGTAGGCCGTTGTCATCTCTAGAGTACGCCAGGAAGCTTGTGTTCTCAGTTCCTACTTTCCTCTTTCAACGGCCACCCATCGAAAGCTGATGGCATTTGATACAGGATACTTCTCCGGGTAGTCGGGGAGGTAGGTGAAGGATGCTCGTTCTCCTTAATCTGAGGAGTGCTGAGAGAAGCGGGACTGTCGCAACCTACCAGAGCCCCCAGGTTGACTCGGCTACGTCTAAGTTGAGGACCGAACTTGAGCGGGCGGTTTGTGGCAGAGCCAGCCCCTGCAGTTTTGCCAAAACTGGGTTCCTCGTATTCGACCTCGATAATCCGCGAGCCCAAGCAAGCTTGTGTCGTCCGCCCTAGAGATTTGTTGCCCGCATAAACTTCAAAGTTGGCCGAGGATCCTGCTGTTCTCATTCTGAGATGGAAATCTATCCTTCGGTACCGCCTCCCTTGCCCATTCGTTTTGACTGGAATATCTCTGAACTGAAGCGGGTAACGGAACTTTATGGTGCATAGCAGCTTGATCGTAGAGGATTCCACATATCTCGATGGCGCTGGCTGATCGACGCTGGTGTACAAGGTAAGGCAAGTGTCCGGGAATGACTCCGGAGGTTCTTCTGCGTCGTAGTACCGATGATATGAGCACTCCTTCGGGTCCAAATCCGAAGTTTCTTCGCCCTGTAAGGTAGTTAGGACATCTTGATCTCCAGGCCATCTGGTCAACCGGTCTACATTTTGCACTACTTGCAGGGTTAGGAATGCTCAGTTTACTTACTCGCAGAAGGTACCATTGCATTTGGTTCTGTGCCTTGTAGGCAAGGTTGTATGGGTACCATACTCGATCTTCTTCATAATGCTCTCCTTCAACAAACCGGACCGAGAACCGAATCCCGTAGTTGGCTCTGGAGACTCGTGACGATACGCAGACCCGAGATTTGAGGAGAGATCCACCTGTGATCAAGCCTTGGAGAACGGCTCCGCGGCAGATCGCTGTCCAACTTTGCCCAAATCAGCTTTTTGAACTTTTTTACTAAAAAAGAAATAATAAAAAAAGAATTAAAAAATGGTTCGCGGCGAAGTATTACGGAACGTGTGCCAAACATACGGGGATGGTCCAGTTCCTTGGATGACTTTCGTGACTCCTGGTTCAACCAGGTTTTCCAAGCTCACTCTTAAATATCTGCAACGACCAAAGCCTCCCACAAGAATGACATACTAGATCATGAAATGTTAGTTTAGCTACTGGAAAATGAGGGGCTCGCTGATCAAGTCACCTTCGGTGGCTTCCCGAGCCGCTTTTTCACAGCTTGAATTTGTTGGCCAACAAGCAACTCAACCTGGGTGACTACATTATCGAATATTTCGATGATGTGACCACTATATTGGGGTTTTAGTCGCTGGTCACAGAGGATATAGCTGTGTAATGGATCTGAGGCGCCCAGATCAGTGGTAGGAATCTTACCTTCGTAGAGTGATGTCAGGCTGCCTGAGCTTCGAAGCACATGAGTAAGGGAGCGTGACTGAACTCTCTGTCGTCGCCGTCAAATTCTTGCTTGATTCCATGTTCCCAGCAATCGTTGACCATTTTCTTCAAGTCAGACCTGGTCATCTGAGTCCAAAATGCCCCGAGTCGTTTGCTCATCCATCTCTCAAAGTCTTGGTCTAGGAAGACAGCTCCACAGAGTCCGCCTGTGGGAGCACAGAATCAGCATCGTAGCGCAGAATGCAGCCGGGCAGCCGGGCCATGTCAATGGATAATGTCGAGACTACACACCTGTGCCTTCCGCACATTCACTGAGCGTCAGGGGGCTCACGTTATCGACTTTATAGCTAATAAGATCCTAAGACCGCATAAGTACTCTGCAGATACCCCGGTTACTCCAGCAGTCATAAAGTTAAACTGGAAACTTACCACAGTGCCCCCTCCGGCATCCACGACAACGATTGCATCGCCTTCTTGGATGTCGGGTCGGCCTTCCATTGTGGAGAATGTAGCAATTGCCCCGGCCTCGGGTTCGGATAATATGTCAAATGTCGTCTCCCCACAATCCGGCAAGTTGCGGTCGAGGAGTCCGGCCAGCTTAACGGCCTCAACCATCCGTTGCCGAGCAGCGTCTTTCCAAATAGCCGGGATCGTAACCACAATGTGGAAACGGCACTCGTTCACACCGTCTCGCACAGTCATTCGAACGTGATTGAGGGCATGCATCCATAGCTGCCTCAGGTAAGTTGCAATCACCTCTACTGGTTGGAGATCTAAGTCGCGAAGTCTTTGGCGAGCCTCGGCTAGCTGCTTTGACCCCTTCAGATGTGGCTGGAGTTGATCTTCCTCGACCAGCAAAAGTTTGAACCAGCGCAGTGGCTCTACATTCGTAGGGACATCGTAGCCCCAAGTAACGCACCGAGAATCGGCGCCCTTGAAATAAAGTTCTGACGGGGTTTTCTCGCGGTCAGAGTTACCGTACAGCTTGCTAGGCCAGCTAGTGACGACGTAGATCTCGTTGGGCTGTCCGGACCACGCCCAGGCCGCTCCAGAGAAACTGTAACCGGACGAGGTGCGGTTAGCAAACTAATAGTCAGCGCAAACTTTCCCTCTCTAGAAACTCACGTTGTTCCGAAATCGATCCCAAAACAAATGACAGAGCGCGTGTTGGTCATAATGTGCGATTCTCTGTCAACCAATCATGGGCACGGGGTGGCTGGTTGTCAATTACGCGGGATGGACACGGGAAGACCTGTTCTTGTGGAAAGAAAATGGCTAGAAAGTCTCCGATTCCTATCAAGAACAAACGTTTGAGTTTGGCGAGTGGGAGACATTGTCAGCCCAGGCCGAAACAAAAATTGATTGCCCAAGGCTCCAGCGGCTTCCTGGGAGGCAGCCGGCTGTCCCACCGGAGCTCGGTGTGATGTCAGTGAGACATGTTTCAGACGCCTGCAGCACCTAACGTATAGAGAGCAGTTGGACAGCATGCATTGGATGTATTGCCCCGCTGTGGTGGCGCACAAGAGGCAGAGAAAAGGCTTTGAAGAGAGGTGACGACGCCCAATGACGCGAATACGGCACTAGTGTGTGAACTCGCAGACTTAGCATCGCATTTAGTGGGGCCTATCAGTCAGCCTAAAGACACCCCTAGCAGCGGCAGGATGATATTCGTCGCAGAGAGGGTGAGTCCTACGATGGTGGCAAAAATCTGGATGCCATTCTTCCATCGCGAAGCCCTCTTTTCCTTGCCCACCCTTTCTCGTATCTCGGATTGCATGCTTGATGTGAGGCGCACCCTGCTTGCCGTGAGAGACTGCCTGGTTGCTTGCACTCTCTCGATTTTCTTCTCGGTAAGCTTCTGGCGCCGCTGGTCGCCCCGCTGCCTGGCGAACGCTGCCTCGGCCTCCAGTCGTTCCATCTCCCTGGCCAAACTGTCGAGTCGCTTCTCCAACCGTTCGATGACGAAGCGGCCGATGGCTGTGGCCTCCAGAGCCTTGCCCTGTTCCATAACGTCTTTTTGTATCTGCAGGACCACGTTGTCCTTTTCCAGTAGCCTGCAGACCAGTGCTTCTGCCAAGCTCGCACTCGTTGGATGGAACTTTCGGACGTGGGAGCCGTGCTCAATCATGGAGCTCCAGTATTCCTCTCGGAGTTCATGCTGCCGCCTTGTTCCCACGCCCACATTGTCGAGCTGGTCCCACATGGTAGTTAGCAGAATGACGTTTCCGAGCGCCTCCTCGCCGCATAGTTCTTGGAAGATGTGGAAGTTCGTAAGCGCCGAGCCTTGCATCTTGATGTCGGTGATCCGATGGAGGAAGATGATGCCCCGCAGCTTGATGCCGCATTCATACTGCGTGGCGAGGAAACGAGTTATCTCCTCGAGGATCTCCGCGTCAGATCGGTCGGTGTCGTTAAATCCCGGCGTATCCACAACATAGACGAGCTCTTCGCCCAGCTGGACAGGGACGATTTGGCATTCCTCGGTTTCTGTGGGCTCCCAGGTGCCGTCAGCATCCCATCTTTGCACAGAAGCGGGCTAGTTGTGTCCTAGGTTGGTGTGTGCGGGGAGGGCGGGAAGGGGAACCCACCAGATCTCAGCGTAGTTCCTTCCAGGGTTGCGCCAGGCATTAGGTAGTTCACAAACTTGGATTTTCCTGACCCTGTAACTCCCATCACCAGAATCATCGGGGCATCGGCTTCCATGATCACGGTATCGAGTGGTGTGGTCCAAGGGTGAATCGGCGATCAAAATGGGAGGCCTGACGAAGAAAGAAAATGGTTCAGTGAGTCTTCTCTATTGTCCGATGGTTGCGGTCCTAAATACTTTGTTACATGATTTACCCTCTCCAACCACCTGCTAGGCAGAATCTCTGCCGGGCAACATCTGTTGTCGGGGTAGGGACATGGGGCTTTCGGAGGTGCCGGATGCGCCGTCAACAACCCAGGGCGAGGAAGTTGTGCTTGGTTGGTGACTTTTACTTCCGCCCTTTACGGGCACGGGTGAGGTGAGTCGATTATATTTTACCTGCAAAGGTACTCTGCGCCGCCGCTGTATGCGGCCAACCACAGGCGACTGACTCATCACAACTGAGCACTGGGGCGGTGCTCTCGCAGTCTTAGCGTGGACACTTACGTACTTCTTTCAAGCACAGCGGTTGCCCCATACAGAGGGTTCGAATCTCCCAAAAGCCAAGTCAGAACCGGTGAGGCATCCTGGCCCGTAAATGCCTCACCCTTGCTGATGTCAGCCGGATCGAGCAGGTTTCAGACAAGACAGAGGCCACTAAACGCCAGTCTCCACCAACGCCATTAGGTCGCGGATAACGCTGGTATCGTTTTCGAAGACTCAACGTCAAAAAAGCCATGGAAGATCGGAGACGTCCTCCCAACAATGGAGCTAGGTACTATGGAGGAAGCGGGAAGCACGCTACCCTCTATAAGGGCTAGAAGTATTATTCGGGAGCTACCACACCAAGGTAAGCATGGGAATGCCCTCTCGGTCTCTGTCGTTGGATTGCGAAGCGTAAGGTGACCTTTTAGCCCCAGTCAGCAGTTCCAGCTTGCGGAAGGAGTGCCTCGAAGATCTTCTAGCAAGAGATTAGCACTTCGTCAAGACGATGGCGTGATCCGGTCCAAGAGTGTCGGTTCCCGACCGGCGGTCCGTCTTGGAGTTACCGAGGATAGCTCGCATGTCAGCCCCTCTGCTAGTCCTGGACCTCATGAAACGGAGGCGCAGCTGTTAGAGCTGCTGAAACGGAAAGACGGCATCATTGAAGAAATGGAAAAGAGGATATCAAAGCTTGTCACTGATCTCATGACTACGCACATGGAATTTCGCAAGATGGCGTATCTCGATGACTCGGATCTGGCGGCATCTTGGAAATCGCTCGAGCAGAGCATCAGCCAACTGGTCCCGCGGTGGTACGACTGTTCCGCTATGGACCCGGTCAGTGTTGCAAAGCTGGGACAGCTCTTCGGGCAGATGTGCCAACCGGAACTCCTGAGGCAGGTGGGAATAGGGCCCCAAATGCGGCGTTCACTGCTAGAAGCCTACATCTGGCGCACGCTCCTCACGGACGTCTTCGGCGCCTCAGGCCATATTTGGGCAGGGAAGGCGCACGACGCCATCTCAAACCTAAGATTGGAACTGGAAGGTAAGGGCCAGTCAATGAGAAAAGAAAGCGTCTCTCGTGGGGCTGACGGATTTGATAGACTACAGAGTCAATGGGGAGTGCCTGATCGATGATGGCGAGTATATGCAGTGGTTTTCTCGCACCGCCTCGATGATGGACTTTGTATACAAGAATGACCCAAGATGTTCGGCGAGACTGGATACCATTGCTAGGCGGCTCAAGATGAACCTTAGAGTTCTGGAAAAAGCAGAGATTGAGGGAGGCTGTGTCGAGAAAGACCTTTTAGGGGTTGCATCATATGCATGTGAGCTGGACTTCAAGCTGGCCAAGTCCAACGCGCGCTACATGGTGTTCATGTACGATGCGTATGATACCTCTCCACATCCTAGGCCGTGCAAACTGCATGGCATGGAGTTTGACCCAGAAAACATGGTGGATGTTTATTATACTGGGTCAACGAAAGGAAGCCTGAGCCGCAAGGTGGACTTGGTTCTAAGCCCTGGAGTCGTCAAAATTGGCAGCGGAGTTGGCTCAGAGTACGGGACGTCCACGGTGATGATAAAGAGAAAAGTTTTGTGTCTCCCTTGAGACGGTGGATTCAAGGCATTCAGAGGGCATGGCGTGGTACAAGGGTGTAAGTAATACACAACCAGTTCACTTATGGCACTTAGGTAAAGTGAGAAGGGCATTCGGATTGGGTACAATGCTCGAGAAGACACTGAAATTATTTTTCAAAGCTAAGAAATATATATTGAACTGGGCAAAGGCCGACCCATTGTGTTTTATGGTAGTATCTGAGTGGCATGACCGAAATTCGGCTCCTAGTCTTGCATGCCCTCCACTGATCAGCCACACAATTCAACTTCAGTTACAGTTGATTTTGCAGGAATGCTGCTTCATTGATGATGGCTGGGTATTTGGTGTGGTTTTCCAGCTGCTCAGGCGCAGGGTCATCTCGAGCTTGCACGTCGGCCATCGCTGAAATGTAGGGGGTATGGAGGGGTCAATTGATTGAGAGGATTGAGAGGCTCTGGGGTTCAGATGAAGATGATGAGACTGAAGGGCGGAACTTTCTGGTCAACTTGGAACAGTGCAGCCCCGAGTTAGACACAACTTTGAGCGGCTTGCACAGGAAAATTAACAGCCCCGGCCGTCGTTGGCTGGAGATACTGCTGCCTTCCGCCCCCCTCCAAAAGCGGGATTTCGGCGGGTGGACTGCCAATCATGATGGCCGGAACGCCGGCCCGCCAAGATATGCAGGCACCCAGTGCATACGCCCCGTGCAGACCCTGCCTTCACAGGCGCTGAACTGGGAAGCACACCAAACGCGGAAGAGGAAGCTGCTCTTCGCTCCTCGCTCCATAAGGTATCTATGGACTGGACCCCGCCCGACATCGCAGCGTATAAAGGTGATATAACCTCTCTAGATTAATAGCTGACTTAGCTTTAAAATTACATTACGTTAACTTTAAGGATAAAGAGGTAAAGGTGATGTTTTCAAGAGCTCTTTTAAAAGGGGCAACAGTAAGGTAGTTTAAACTTCATATTTAAAAGTAGTGTGACGACCTTGCAGGACGTCGCTTGGGCCGGCGCGGCCCGACGAATCCCCCGCAGGAAGAACAGTGCAGGAAACAGTACGCACGGTACTACGCACTGGGCCAGGAGTGCAAAGACCCGAAGCCCCTACGACCAGTTAGAAGGCGCTTAGTGGTCTACAGAACCCGATAACACTAAGCACCGTTCAGTCGACTGCTTGGCCGTAACTGCGTGGTGCACTACTAAGTATAACGGACTAAGCACAGTATAAAGTACTTCTTAGTTAACTAGTATAGATAGCCATAGTTGTGCCCACAACCACCGTGAGGGACTCTGGTTCCTCACACTAATATTTAATTGTTCATTTATATCTTACTGTTTAGACTTACCTCTGTATATTATAGTGATAACGGCCTACAGTGACATTAAACCCCTATCTAGGAGTGTTAGTTTAATAAGCTGTCTTCGGAACGCCCTTTACCTATTGGCGTCTTGTTATACGTTCTGTCTTAACCTGCGCTAGTCCTTTTAAAGCTTATGTTAAGTGTAGGTTGTAATACGATACTAACGTTACAGTTTTAAACGCTGTTTGTTAAATTCTTAAATATTACCTTCTTCTTATTACTAACATATCGACTTCTGGAAAAGGTAAGGAGCTTAAGGAAGCGTAAGTTTAGCCTTAGCTCCTTACTGTCGATAAGTTAGCTACACACCTTAAAGAGTTAAACCTTAACTAATAGGGGCTAGTTAAAGAACTTAACGAAGCTTTCTCTAAAGATATTAAAAGCTGTATTAGTCTTATTGAGAAACTTTAAGCTTGATTTAATACTGTTAAGCTGGAGAATAACGACTTTAAAGGCTTATAGAAGAAATGAGTAAAGCTTCCCCTACCGTTACGCTTTAAAGGAGATTTTACGTAGTTGGAGTTTTAGATAGCTTAACTTTAAAGTTATATTACTTATTATAATAAGTTGTTCTTCAAAGAAGAAGGAAAGGTTAAGTTTACTAAAGCTTTATTAGATAAAGTAATTACTTAGTAATATAAACCTTATGTAAAGATAATTAATAATCTCTTTATAAACAGAGTATGTAAGGAAACCCTTGAAACTTAGGCCTTTTTCGACGATTTCGACATGTTTATTAACTAGCTCTAAACAGAATTTAAAGAACTAGACACTTTAAAGCGGGTTAAATAATACTTTATAGCTTTAAGACAGACATTTTTAATCCTTAAGTTCTTTACACGCTTTAAACTGGAAATTGTAAAAACTAAGCTTAGTTAAGAAGCTTTAGTAATGCTGTTTTAAAGTAGTTTAAAGGAATATGTTACTGGAAACCTTTATAAAGAGGATTGACTGGATTATCTTTAAGAGTTAGTTGAGATAGCTATTAAGGCTGATAATTAGTATTATAATTACCACTATTAAAAGAACTTTTAGAAGGAATAAACCCCTTACTAACTAAGTAAACTTAAGAAGGGGAACTAGTTAACTGTAATAGGTTATTACTTTAAGCTAATAGACATTAGTATAATAAACTGCTAGAACTGACTTAACTGTAATAAACCTTAACGATAATAGTAGCAGAAGTAGTTTAAGACTTATCTTAAGTTTAATACTTTAACTGTAGTAAAAAAGGTTATATAGTATAGTAATGCTTATTATTAAAATAAGTTAATTAAAAGCTAGTCTTAAAAGAAGGAAAATATATTAAGTTTACGTTAAGAGACGTTTATATTAAGATAGTAAGTAACGAAAAGGACTATACTTAAATAGATAAATATAACTTAAAGAGTGAGGAAGAGGAAGAAGAAGAACCTTAAGACGTAATATATTTAATCTTTAAGGGTTTTCTAGAAGAGTTAATTACGGAGGTATAGGTTACTGTAAACTGACTTTAAGGTAGAAACTTAAGATAACTAAAGGTACAGGTTACAGAAGACTAATTTTAAGAGGAGATATTCTAGTTAGTAATTATAAGCTTTAAAAACCTTACACTGTAAGCTTAAAAACTAAGGAAGTCTAGGAAGGATCTTAACTTAAAGCTTACTAAGATGGTAAAGGGAGTTAAAAGACTAGCTCTCTAAGTTATTTAAGCAGTAAAGTAAGCTTTAGAAAACGAAAAAAAGTAAGTTAAAAGAATTAAGTTAAAAAAACGAAAATTCTTCTTAACTGTACCTCCTGAGACTTTTAAACACTTTAAGTATATTAAGTGGATTAATACCCTTACCTCTTTAGAAGAAGGACAGCTTAAATAGCTACTTTACATTAAAGCCAGTATACTTTAAACAGGTACCTTAAAGGTTCCTTAAGAAGGTATAAAGTAAGTATATTAGCAGAGGGTTTAGAAGTTAAAAGAAAAACATTAGGAGTTAGTAGATAAAGTAAAGGACTTATAAGTTAAAGGCCTTACCGTTACGTTTAAAGATAGAATAGTAGAGATTAAGTTATAACTTTACAGTAAAGTTTACTTTACTAATTAACTTAAATACTAACTTATTAAAGAGGATTATTTTGTAGAAGAATAAGTTAAGTTACTGTTATTTAAGTTTTAAGAAGAAGTTTAGGAGAAGTAGCGTATTTAAAGGTAAGTAGAAGAAGAAAAGAAATAAAGCACTACTTTACCTATCCTGTACTTTACAATTATAGCACCTGTAGTTAATATTAACTATCTTAGTTATAAGGACGTACTGTAGATTAACTATATATATGATAACTACACTTTTAACTAGTATAACGGGCTTAAGGCTCTTTATAACTACTTCTTTATTATATAAAGATAGGATTACGCTGTTATAAGGATAGAGTTAAAGCTGGCTTATTACTAAGTCTCTTACTCCTTAATAAAGGAGTCTAATAATAAACGAAAAATTACTGTAATTAACTAAACCCTTATTACGTGTTAATAAGGAAGGTTACTTAGTAACTGCTTAGTTATAATATGCTTATTACACTTTAAAGGAAAAGCTAAAGAATAGTAGAAGTAAGTAGATTATAAACGGATCTAAGAGTAAGAGGACATTATTATAATTTAGTCTTGTAAAACGTATTATTAACTTATTAAAGACTTTAAAAACATTAAACCGTTTAAAGTCAACTAAACGTTAAAGCGTAAAAACTTAAGAAAGGTTAATTGTTAAGTTTATTAAAGTTACCTGTTTTTCCAGAAAGAATTAGGAAAAGGTTATAAGCCTTTTAGAAAGGTTAGAAACTAGTAGTTCGCTAATTAGTAAAAACCCTAAGACGAAGAAAAGGTATTTAAAGGTTAAGTTAAATAAGACCTTAAGGATAAATAGTTATTATAACTTAGATATTAAAAGAGTATAAGTATTATTCTGTTAATATCGACTTAATAGACAGAAGAGGGAAGCCGTTTAGGGTAAGAGTAGTAATTAATAGTGAGAGCGCTTCTAACTTAATGCACCCCTTACTAGTTAACTAAAGGAAACTCCCTAATAAAAAGTATAAAGAGGTTATTCCCATTCAAAATAAAAAAGGAGGCTTATATTAATATAATAACAGTAAAGTTACTTACTACTCACTACTCCTAATTAAAGTAGATAGGGATAAATAATAAGTGGACTTTAACGTTATACTAATTATAAGTTATAACATAATCCTAAATCTACCCTAGCTAAAAAAGTATAACCTTATAATTAACTGGAGAAATAGCTACCTCGCCTTTAATAAGTCCTTTAATAACGGTTACTGTTTAAAAAAGGCTGAAAAGACACTAAACCGCTTTAAAGATATATAAAGTATTTAAAAGTACGTTAAACCTGTAGAATTAAGTACAGTTTAGGTTAAGTTTATAAAGACAGTTAAAGGACTAGAGAGTTTACTGTATTACTTAAGTGATAATTTAAAAGGTAAAAAAAGTAAGAAACTAATCTATAGATAAGTGAAGAAGTTAACTTATTTAAAGTACCTGTAAAGTATAGGAAGTTTACCCTGTTTTAAAAAAAAGATACTATAACTACTAGACTACAAACTATAAGATTATAAAATTAAGTTAAAGCTAGGAGTAAAGCTTTATAGCTTTTAGCTTTACTATTTAAACCCTTAATAAGCTAAAGCCTTAAAGGAGTATATTAATAAGAACTTAAAGAATAAGTTTATCGTAAAGTCCCAGTCCCTGGTAGCGTACCTAATGCTGTTCGTCTTAAGGAAGGGAGACAGTAAGTTACGTATAGTTATTAATTACTAAATGTTAAATAAAGATATAATTAAGAATCGTTACTTACTGTTACTTATTATAAAGATAAGGAAACGGATTATTAAGGTAAACTGGTTCTTTAACCTTAATTTTCTTATAAGATTTAACTATATTAAAGTAAAGGAGGAGGATGAATATAAGACAGCTTTCCAGACTTGTAATAGGTATTATTAATACCACATTATGCTAATAAGATTAACAAACACCCATGCGATTTTCTAAGGCCTTATTAACAGTATTCTCTGCCCCTTCCTCGATAAGTTTATCTTTATATATTTAGATAACGTTTTAATTTATTCCGAAACTTTAGAAGAATATTAAAAGTATATACGATAAGTTCTAATAGCTCTCGAAAAGGTAAAGCTAATAGTGAACTTAAAAAAGAGTTACTTCTACGTTTAGAAATTAAATTATTTAGGATTTAAAGTAACCCTTAGAAAGCTTGAAATGTAATTGGAGAAAACAGAGGTAATTAAAGATTAGTTTACTTTAAAGAACTAACCAGAGTTATAAGCCTTTATTAGCTTTATAAACTTTTATCGATACTTTATTAAACACTTTATAAAGATTATAAAATTACTATACGAACTTATAAGGATAAGTAAACTATTTAAATAAACTAATAATTAATAAAAGGCGTTTAAAAACCTTAAATATACCTTTATTACAGTATTAATTCTTAGCTCTTCCCGACTTCTTAAAGCTGTTCCGAGTCGAAACAGACTCCTTAGAGTTTGTAATTAGTAAAGAACTTAACTAAGTCTAAGATGACAGGAAACGCTACCTAGTTGCATTCTTATCGAAAGGGATCTACAGCTTAGCTTTATAATACCCGATCTATAATAAGGAACTAATAATAATTATTTAATACTTTATTAAGTAAGTACTGTACTTAAGTAATATAGAGGAACTAATTTAAGTCTTTTTAGATTATAATAACTTTTAATACTTCTTAACAAAGAAGCTTAGTTTACAGTAAATATAATAAGTAGAGTTAATAACCCCGTTCCATTTCCAGATCTATTATATTAAAGGAAAAGATAATAAGTAAGTTAATACTTTTAGTTAAAGATAGGATTATAAGGATACTAACCTAATCCTAATCCCTGTTATTATGTTTAATAAAGTTAAGAACAGTATATTAAAATATATATTATAAATATTAAATAACTAAACGTTAGAATAAACTATTAACATTTATATAAACTTATAAACAGAGTATAATATCTATTAGTAATAACAGGACTTTTAAGTAAGGAGGTTAGTGGAAGGTACTTATAAGTATAAATACCCTTTAGGAGACTTTTTAAGGTATGTGTAAGATTGTGGAAAGAAATACCTAATGTATTTAAACTACGATAAAACCAGTTATTAGTTAGAATAGCTGTTAGAAGGTGTAAATAACACGTTTAAATTAAGAGTAAGGCTTTAATATTAAGAGAAACTGTATATTTATAACTTAAATAGACGAAAGGAGTATATTTAGTAAATTTATAAGTCTTAACTTAAAGGATATATAAGTTAAGTTAAGACTTTTACGTAAGTTTAGTAAGTGTACGTTTTCTTAAGAATAAAGAAGTTAGTTAAGGAAGTAGTTAATAATTATAATATCTGTTACTAAAAGCAGAACTAATATTATAAGCTTTACAGACTTTTTAAACTACTTTTTATATTATAGGTATTATAAAGCTTTATCTCGCTTAACTTTATTATAAGGATTTTAAAGTTTAGGGACCTTGTTATAAGAGTTACTTATAATTAGATCTTTATAATAATTAACAGGTTAATAAAGTAAGCTTACTTTCTGCTAACCTTAAAGGATATAATAGCAGAATAGCTTACTTATATCTTTAAAAAAGAGGTAGTCTTACGATACCTTTAGCTAGATAATGTTATTATGGATTAAGATAAGCTAATTATGTTAAAATTCTAGTAAGGGTTAATGTAAAGAATAAGTGTGAAGAGTAAGCTTTCAATAGCTTTTTACCTATACACAGATAGCTAAATAGAATAAGTTAATTAGATACTTATAACGTATCTCTAAGCTTACGATAACTTTAAATAAGATAATTAGCTTAAGCTGTTACTAATAGTATAGATAGTTTATAATATAATATTAGTTAAGTTAATAAGTATATTACTATTTTTTATAAATTACAGTAAGGAGCTTAAGCTCTGTTAAGGCCTGTTTATTAACGCCCTTTAAGTTACAGTTTACGTAACCTAAATGTAAGAGCTGTATAACTACTTATAAGCCGAACTTAAGTTTACATGCGAACGAATAAAGAGATTTACTAATAAATACTAAATTAAGTAACTAATACTTAAGAAAGGACTTTATTATAATAGTAAATAAGTTAAAAGACTAACTTTTTAAAAGAGGGATTACGTTTACCTTTTTTTATGAAACTTATATTTGAAACGGCTTAGTAAGAAGCTTAACTTTAAAAGGTATAGACTGTTTTAAGTTAAGAAAAAGGTTACTACCTTTAATTACAAATTAAATTTACTTACTAGTATAAAGGTGTAGATTAAGGTTTTTCATGTCTTACTTCTAAAACCTACCTTAAAGGGAGTTCCTTTAAAAAAGAAGGTTGAGATCGACACTGATAAGGACAAATATAACGTTAAAGAAGTTATAAATTTACAGAAGGGAAAAAACACGTTTAAGTATCTTATTAAGTAGCTAGACTATAGCCCTGAAAGTAACTTATAGGAATTAGTTAAAAATCTTAAATACTTAAACTTAATTATAGAGTTTTACTAAAAGAATCTAAACTGATTAAAACTAACGATAAGAATTAAGAATAAGATAAGGTCTGATATTTAAACTGTTATATTAAAGAGTAAGATTATTATAGGACTTAAAGCTTAAGAAACGGTAAGAAACTCCTTAATAAATATAAAAGGACATTTATTAAAACATTTAACTAAAGTTGTAAGGACTTTAAACTTAATAAGGAGGTTAAACTTCTAAAGCTCTTAATAAGCTCTATATAAAATTATATACGTAGCAGTACAGAGAATTAAAAAAGTTACAGACTAGTAGCTTATAGGATAACTTACCCTTTGTGGTTAAAGGACTTACGCTTTACTGTGGGTTTAAGGAAAAAGTTAAAGGGGTAAAAAGCGATCTAATATACCTTAAGGTCTCCTAAACCAGTTATATAGCAATACATAGTAGAAAAGCGTATCTATAAGAATAAGTACTATTAAGAAAGGAAGTTAGTAAAAAAAAAATAATAAAAAGTTATAATATACGTCGCGGTCTTTAGATTACGACCTGTGTTACAAAAGACCCTTATAAGACTTAAACTTACAACCTCTCGCTGAAGAAAGTAAGTGCACTATTACTACGTTAAAGAGCCGTTTTGTTTATTAAAAGGAGGAAGTTATAAATTAAGTTAAGAAGACGTTACAGGCTAAGGTAACTCCTTAGAGGGAAAACTAGTAAGAAAAGAGTCTTAGTCCTAAGAGGCTAGCTTAGCTTAAATAAGGTTTAATACTTCCGCTTGCTTTTAGAAAGATAAGACCTTAGCCTTATAAGAAAATACCTTTATCGCCTTCACTTTAATAACGCGTTACTAAGTTTCGACACGTTATAATTTCGTAAGGGAGTTACAGTGCTTAGTAACTGCCTAGTCGTATAAGGTATTTAACTCCTTTTTCTTATTTTCTAAACCCTTAATAAGTTCGTCAGAATAGCTAAACGTGTTACATAAAGAAGGTATACTAGCAGACTAGCATTTACCACAGCTATTAGATTACGTTATAACTTAGTATAGTAAGGACTTAGTTTAATAACGAGTATAAAGAGATATCTAAGAATTAAAAGCGTTAAGGGATTCTGTAAGATAAATGTGACGGTTATAAAGAGCTTTTTCCTGTTTTCTTTACCTTTTACGTTTTTTAACGTAGTTAGAAGATATAACGAAGATAGGGAAGGGAGGAAACTAACTTAGTGATTCTTTGTAAAAAAGAATATTAAAGAGGGGGAATTGTGTGATGACTTTACAGGCCGTCACTTAGGCCGGGGCGGCTTGACAAATCCCTTATAGGAGAAGCAGTGTAGGAAGACAGTATGTACTGTTTAAATGCACTAAGCTAAGGGTGTAAAGACTTAAAGCCCCTACAGCCAGTAAGAAAGTGCTTAGTAGTTTACAGAACTTAATAATACCAAACACCGTTTAGTCGACTGCTTAGCTGTAACTGCGTGGTGCATTACTAAGTATAACGGATTAAGTATAGTATAAAGTACCTCTTAGTTAGCTAGTATAGATAGTTATAGTTGTGCTTATAACTACTGTAAGGGACTCTGGTTCCTTACATTAGTATTTAATTATTCATTTATATCTTACTATTTAGACTTACTTCTGTACATTATAGTGATAACGGCTTACAGTGACATTGAACCCCCGTCTAGGAGTGCTAGCTTAACAAGCCGTCTTCGGAACGCCCTTTACCTATTAGCGTCCTGCTATACGTTCTGTCTTAACCTGTGCCAGTCCTCTTGAGGCCTGTGTCGGGTGCAGGTTGTAATACGTCTACGAGGTTACTAAGCAGGAGTTACTTAGTGGCAAGGTGCTTAGTCCCTTACTGAGTAAAGCACCTGTGACGACCTTGCAGGCTGTCACTTGGGCTGGAGCAGCCTGACGAAATCCCCTGTAAAAGGAACAGTGTAGGAAGGCAGTACGTACGGTACTGCGCACTGGGCTAGGGGTGTAAAGACCCGAAGCCCCTACGACTAATCAATGTTTGCTCACTCTGATCTCGCCTTAGTATAGTGATTAAAGTGAGTAACCACAAAAGGTGATTACTCTGCTCACTACATTCTTCTGAGAGTACTGAGATTAAGGTATAAAGTACCTCTTAGCTAGTTAGTATAAATAGCTATAGTTATACCTATAATTACTGTAAGGGACCTTAATTCCTCACACTAATATTTAATAATTCATTTATATCCTACTGTTTAGACTTACCCTTATATATTATAGTGACAGCAACTTACAGTGACATTAAACCCCTGTTTAAGAGTGCTAACTTAATAAACTGTCTTTAAAACGCCCCTTACCTATTAGCATCTTATTATACGTTCTGTCTTAACCCGTGCTAATCCTCTTAAAGCTTATATTAAGTGTAGGTTGTAATATAATATTAGCGTCCCAGTTTTAAACGCTATTTATTAAACTCCTAAACACCACTCCTCTCCCATTATTAACATATTAACCTTTAGTAAAGGTAAGGAACTTAAGGAAATGTAAGCTTAACCTTAGCTCCCCACTATTAATAAGTTAGCTGCACGCTTTAAAGAGCTGAACCTTAACTAGCAGGGACTGGTTAAGGAACTTAATAAGGCCTTCCTTAAAGATATTAAAAGCTATATTAGTCTTATTAAGAAACTCTAAGCTTAACTTAACGTTATTAAGCTGGAAAATAATAACCTTAAAGGCCTATAAAAGAAACGAGTAAAGGCCCCCCCACCCTTACGCTTTAAGGGAGATTTTACGTAACTAGAGTTTTAAATAACTTAACTCCAGAGTTATGTTATTTATTATAATAAGTAGTTCTTTAAAGAAGAAGGAAAGGTTAAGTTTATTAAAGCTTTACTAAATAAAGTAACAGCTTACTAGTATAAACTGTATATGAAAATAATTAATAACCTCTTTATAGATAAAGCGTGTAAAGAAGCTTTAAAGACTTAGGTTATCTTTAATGATTTTAACGTTTTTATTAAGTAACTTTATATAAAGTTTAAAGAATTAAACACCTTAAAGCGGGTTAAGTAATACCTTATAGCTTTAAAACAGACGTCCTTAATCCTTAAGTTCTCCACATGCTTTAAGCTAAAAGCCGCTAAACTAAACTTAATTAAAAGGCCTTAGTAATACTGTTTTAAAGCGGGCTAAAGGAGCACGTCACTAGAGATCTTTACTAAGAAGACCGACCGGATTATCTTTAAGAGCTAGTTAAGATAGCTATTAAGGCCGATAATTAGTATTATAATCAATATTATTAAAAGAACTTTTAAAAGAAATAAACACCCTATTAGCTAAGTAAACTAAAAAAGGGAAACCAGTTAACTGTAACAGGCCACTATCTAAGTTTAATAAACATTAATATAAACTGCCAGAATCGGCTTAACTGTAACAAACTATAGTGGTAATAATAATAAAAGCCACTTAGGGACTTATCTTAAGTCCAGTACTTTAACTATAGAAAAAAGGCTATATAGCACAGCAATTCCCTTTATTAAGGTAAGTTAGTTAAAAGCCTATCTTAAATAGAAGAAAACACATTAAGTTTAACTTAAGAGACGTTTACATTAAGATAGCAGGTAATAAAGAAGATTATACTTAAATAAATAAATGTAATATAAGAGATAAGGAAGAGGGAGAAGAAGAACTTTAAAACGTAATGTATCTAATCCTTAAGGGTGTCCTGGAAGAGTTAGCTACAGAGGTGTAGGTTATTATAAACTGACTTTAAGGTGGAAATTTAAGATAACTGAAGGTGTAGGTTATGGAAGACCGACTTTAAAAAGAGATATTTTAATTAGCTGTTACAGGCTTTAAAAACCTTACGTTATAAGTTTAAGAATTAAGGAAGTTTAGGAAGGACCTTAACTTAGACTTTATTAAGATAGTAGAAGGAGTTGAAAAATTAGCTCTTTAGGCCACTTAAGTGGTAAAGTAAACCTTAAAAAGTGAAAAAGAGCAGGTTAAAAGAGTTAAATTAGAAAAATAAAAGTTTTTCATTATAATGCCCCTTAAAACTTTTAAGCGCTTTAAACACGCTAAGTGGATCAGCACCCTTACCTCCTTAAAAGAAGGACAGCTTAGATAACTGCTTTATATTAAGGTTAATATGCCTTAAACTAATACCCTGAAGGTCCCTTAAGAAGATAAGAAATAAGCATATTAGTAAAGGGTTTAAGAGCTGAAGGAAAAATATTAGGAACTGGTAAACGAAGTAAAAGATCTATAAGTTAAAGGCTTTATTATAACGTTTAAAGATAAAGTAATAAAAGTTAGGTTATAACTTTATAATAAGGTTCACTTTATTAATTAACTTAAACATTAACTTATTAAGAAGGACCACTTTATAAAAGAATAAGCTAGGTTACTGTTATTTAAGTTTTAAGAAGAAGTGTAGGAAAAACAGCACATATGGAAATAAGTGGAAGAAGAAAAGAAATAAGGTATTACTTTCCCTATTCTATACTCTTTAATTGCAGCACTTACAGTCTATATTAATTACCCCAGTTATAAAAACATATTATAGATTAACTATATGTATAATAACTACACCCTTAACTGGCATAGTGGGCTTAAGGCCCTTTATAACCACTTCCCTAGTATATAAAGATAGGACAATACCGTTATTAAGGTGGAAATGGAAGCAGTGTATTACTAAGTTTCTTACACCTTAATAAGAGAATCTAGTAACGACAGTAAGTGAAAAGCTACAGTAGTTAACTAGACTCCTACCATCTATTATTAAGGAGGTTTACTTAATAACTATCTAGTTATAACGTGCTTTATTTACCTTAAGGGAAAAGCTAAAAAGTAGTAGAAATAAGTAGATTATAAACGGATCTAGGAGTAAGAGGACATTATTAGGATTTAGTCTTATAAAGCGTATTATTAACTTATTAAAGATTTTTAAAATATTAAACCGTTTAAAGTCAATTAGACATTAAGACGTAAAAACCTAAAAAAGGTTAATTACTAAGTTTATTAAAGCTGCCTGTTTTTCTAAAAAGAGTTGGGAAAAAGCTATAAGCCCTTTAAAGGGCTAGAAACTAGTAGTTTACTGGTTAATAAAAACCTTAAGAAGAAGAAGAGGTATTTAAAGGTTAGGTTAGATAAGACTTTATGGATTGATAATTACTATAACTTAAATGTAAAAGGAGTATAAATATTATTCCGTTAATGTTAGCTTAACAGACGGAGAAGGGAGGCTGTTTAGGGTAAGAGTAATAATTAATAGCAGGAGTGCTTTTAACTTAATACACCCCTTATTAGTTAATTAAAGGAAACTCCTTAATGAAAAGTACGAAAAGGTTATTCCTATTTAAAATAGAGAAGGAAGCTTATATTAATAAAATTGCTGGCGTCGCTTCGTTCGTCATTCCGCGACAGCCCTTCGCTACGCTACGGGGCGCTCCATTCCTCACTTTCGCTCCTGGCAATTTTAGCGTAGGGTATTAAGCTTATTTAAATAAGTGCAGCGAACAAAGCGACAGAAACCTGTCCAGAGGCCAATACATCTATTTAAAGAGATAAAAGAATAATTAAAAATAAATCTTACTTTTTAAAGCTTTATTTTTTAAAGATTTAAAGACTTTATTTTATACAATTTACAGGCTTTCTTTTACAAAGTTTACAGGCTTTATTCTACAGGGTTTACAGGCTTTATTTTACAGGGTTTACAGTTTTTATTCTACAATTTACAATTTACAGTTTTTTTTTCACTTTCACAAATGCAATTCGAACTGG
>Ga0247770_1000091_pt1 | contig 76515 bp, 53 predicted proteins | sample UWRJL136409B6_FD_179943 | JGI IMG/M metagenome (GOLD analysis project Ga0247770, IMG submission 179943) | Plant litter microbial communities from Arlington Agricultural Research Station in Wisconsin, United States - UWRJ-L136-409B-6 | ecosystem: Environmental > Terrestrial > Plant litter >...
AGCAGACAACTCGATTGGGGGGGTCCAGGTTGGTGGGCGCATTTTACAGCACAGAGTGGTTTTTTTCGCTTAATACCATACTTTATGTTTTTTGTCAACCTCTTTTACTGGACTGGCGCTCTAGATGCTGCGTTTGGTCAATTTTTTAAGACGCTGGAATACATAGCCGAAAAAGCTGGATCAGTCGTCATTACGCAAAAACTTGCTTATACATCAATTGTTCTCAGTTATCGGAATGAAATTATTTTCACCGATTGCGGTATTCGAGACTATTGGGATGAGCAACATTCTTTGATGGTCGATCGTGACGTGAACGCCGCGATCAATTTAAAGAAACTGGGGTTGGACATTTTTCCCAGTATAAAATGCCGTGGCGGGAATCTTTCTATAGTAGGAGCTATAGATGATAGTACCGCGAAGGAAATTTTGTATACCCTTCATCGGGCTGCAAAGACGCCTACACCAATGGTGACAGCTTGTGTTGGTGTAGGAGTATGTCACGATCGTTCTTGTCTGTGATTGCGAGCGAAACGTAGAGACAGACAAAGACCTGTGTATTGACGCCCTGCAGCAAGCTCAAAACTTCAAACTCCCGCTTATACTGACTTTGCCAGCACGGTTTTTTCTTTCAGTAGTTGCAGTGCAGCTTGATATTGCAAGTCTGCAGAGGTGCCGATTCGATCGCGCGCAATGGGTTCCAAAGGCACTACCCGATCGGGCGCAATCCCCAGCTTGTTAATATCTTTATGGTTCGGTGTCTCGTACTTAGCAACAGTCACAGCTAACCCGGAACCGTCAGACAAATCAAACAGCGACTGAATCAGCCCTTTGCCAAAAGTGTTTTCTCCTACCAGTTGAGCTCTGCCGTTATCTTGCAGGGCACCGGCCAAAATTTCGCTAGCGCTGGCCGTTCCCTTGTTCACCAAAACAATCAGCGGATCGCCAGTCAAGGCTTCTCCCGAGGCTTCAAAACTGCCGAGAATGCCTTGTCGGTTCACCGTGTAGACGATCGTCCCGGAATCGAGCCACAGGCGGGCAATTTCAATCCCTGCTTGCAACAGTCCCCCCGGATTGTTCCGCAGGTCGAGAATGTAGGCGGCGGCTCCTTGTTTTTCCAAGCGGTCGATCGCGCGGGCGACTTCCTCAGTGGCGTTAGCACTGAATTGACTCAGGCGAATGTAGCCCACGGGTAAATTCTCCGGCGACTGTAATTCTGCGTAAACCGGATTCAGAGCAATGCGATCGCGCACTAGCTTAATTTCCTCAGCAGCGTCCCTTCCCTCGCGCCCCAAGGTCAAGGTAACGGGAGTGCCGATGCGACCGCGCATTCGAGTTGCTGCTTCGTCTAGGCTCAATTCTGAGGTAGGAGTGCCATCAATTTTCAGGATGCGATCGAGGGGTTGGATCCCAGCTTTATCCGCCGGTGAGCCTGCAATCGGAGCCACCACTGTCAGGGTATTTGTCTGGGGGTCGATCGCAATTTGCAGCCCCACTCCCGTCAATTCTCCCGAAGTGTTGACCTGCAAACTGCGGTACTGTTCGGGTTTCAGCAGTCGCGTGAAGGGGTCGTCGAGATTTGCCAGCATCCCCTGGATCGCCGTATAAGTCTGCTCTCTGTCATTGAGCGGTTGCTTGACAGCTTTTTCGCGAATCGACCACCAATTGTGATTGTTGAATTTGTCATCCACGTAAGAGCGATTGACAATTCGCCAAGCTTCGCTCAAAAGCTGCTGTTCTGGAGTTAGGGCCGCCGCAGGCCCGGCCCACGGGCCTAGAACTAGGGCGACTTGTAGGAAAAGTAAAATAGCAATCTGGAAAACTCGTCTGTGCATGATTTTTCTGTAAAAGATAGGCAAGTATTGCATCTCCTGTATTTTAAGTTTGTAGGCTTTTAAGCTTTTGCGCATTTAACTCTCCCCAAGGCATTCGGCATTCGTCAAATGTCCGCCGCGAACAAAAAATTAGTTAAATGTAACATTTAATCGCCCCATAAGTGAAGTTTTATCATAAATATTAAAATTTACGCCCCAGCGACCCGGTGGCAGGGTCGGACTTTGGTCCTGGGCTAGGCTCTTGGCTGTATGCCAGCTTGGGGCGGATGTTGAGCTTGCAGAAGATAGTATTTGAGACTCGGCAAAAGCATCGCTCGCGTGAAATTTGTACAGCAATTATGTTACATTTTTTATCACAGTCTGGAATTTGATCGGGCAACGCCAGCGAGTAGGGACAAGCCACCGCTTAGTTTCCCAGGGCTTGCAGGCGATCGCACAATAGAGTTCCTTTCGTCAGCTCCAAATTTAAAAAATAGCCTCAGGCATTTGCTAGTAAAAGCAAGCTGCTCGGCGCGGGGCGACAAAAAACCTTGTGGCTGCTGCCCTGAACCTCAACCACAGCAATATTCTTTTAGGAATTCTGGCTCCATGTTTTCTAAACAAATCACCGACTCAAAAACCTACCAGTGGTTTGAGGAACGCCTGGAAATTCAGGCGCTCGCCGATGACATCACTACGAAGTACGTACCCCCGCACGTCAATATTTTCTACTGCTTGGGCGGAATTACTTTAGTTTGCTTTCTGATCCAGTTTGCCACCGGCTTCGCCATGACTTTCTATTACCGTCCGACGGTAGCAGAAGCTTTTTCTTCAGTGCAATACCTGATGAATGAAGTCAACTTCGGCTGGCTGATCCGCTCCATCCACCGCTGGTCCGCCAGCATGATGGTACTGATGATGATTTTGCACACCTTCCGGGTTTACCTGACCGGCGGCTTCAAAAAGCCCCGCGAGTTAACCTGGGTGACAGGAGTAATCTTGGCAGTCATCACTGTTTCTTTCGGCGTGACCGGCTATTCGCTGCCTTGGGATCAAATCGGTTACTGGGCGGTTAAAATCGTTTCCGGTGTCCCCGAAGCCATCCCGGTTGTCGGCTCTTTGATGGTTGAACTGCTGCGTGGCGGTGTCAGCGTCGGTCAAGGCACTTTGACTCGCTACTACAGCTTGCACACATTTGTGTTGCCTTGGCTGATTGTAGTGTTCATGCTGGCTCACTTCTTGATGATTCGCAAGCAAGGTATCTCTGGCCCGTTGTAAGTTTAGAGTTGTGGGGGCGGTATTTTTTTTGCCCCCCGCTGAATTTTGAGTTAAAAATTCAGAATTCATCACTCATCAAAAAATTGGGCACGAAACCACGTCCTTCTAGGACGGCTTTGTATTAGCATCTAGATGGTCACTGACCCACTGTCCGTCGATGGATTCAGACAGCCTAACGAGCGAAGTCCAGTTTGACTGGCGGCGCAGACAAATCGGTAGACCGGGAAAAGAGGATAGGGCAATGGCAAACATCCCTAGAATCAAAACAATACATAAGAATTCCTTTTGGGGTTTTCGACACATAAGAACCGCAGGGCTTGCGGGGATAGTCTGTGGAGCGAACGTAAGACCAATACTCCTTGAGGGTGGAGGCAGTTGCAAAGAAGCAGAAACCTAAATTGTGAGGTTTAGGAATCACCGCACCTGATAGTCGGTGAGGATGTCAAGATATTTATTTACGGCCCATACTTCCTGCGATCGCACCGCTGATTCAGACTAACGAATACAGCGGAATCCCAGGCCCGGCTAAAACTAAAAGGAGAACACTCTTACTATGTCTATTCTCAAAAAACCAGATTTGAGCGATCCAGACCTCCGCGCTAAGCTCGCTAAGGGCATGGGTCACAACTATTACGGCGAACCAGCTTGGCCTAATGACTTGCTCTACGTTTTCCCAATAGTCATCATGGGAACAATTTCTCTGTGCGTCGGTTTGGCCGTACTAGACCCGGCTTTGGTTGGGGAACCTGCTAATCCTTTTGCTACTCCGCTGGAAATTCTGCCGGAATGGTATTTGTGGCCTGTGTTCCAACTCCTGCGCGTTTTGCCTAACAAATTGTTGGGTATTGCTTGCATGGCCGGTGTTCCCGTTGGCTTGATTTTGATTCCGTTCATCGAGAGTGTTAACAAGTTTCAAAATCCGTTCCGCCGCCCTGTTGCTACTACTGTTTTCCTCTTGGGAACTGTGTTCACTCTGTGGTTGGGTATTGGTGCTATTTTTCCCATCGACAAATCTTTCACGCTGGGTCTTTTCTAAGATATAAGCTTGCTTGATTTTGACGCCTGCGGGTTTCCTGTAAAGTGCTTTGGTACTGCTGGGAAACTTTAGCGGGCGTCATTTGATTTTAGATTTTAGATTTTATATTTTAGATTGGGGATTTTAGATTTTATATTTTAGATTGGTGATTGGTGATTTTATATTTTTGATTTTATATTTTATATTTTTGATTGGTGATTTTTGATTTATCGCCCTAAGAGTTAAGAATTATCAGTAATTAATTGTAGGCGCAACGGCTGGTATGAAAGTGCCGATGCTCGATCGACTCTACACCGCCCTCGGGTCAAATTCCATTAATTTTTATTGCGAAAGCTTGACAAACAGACTTAGAATATGTAGCGTAAGCCCAAGGTATCTTTTGTATAACTGCGGGAACTTCAGAGATATAGGATATAGCCACTACCCCAGCAGGTGTAAGCTATGTCCTCAGAGAAACAGTTAATTCTTGACTTTGCCCAGCCAGACGCGATGAAATCGATTCTCCCGATTCCCTCAATCCTGTCGAGTCACGGCACAAAATGGGAGGGAATTCACGTCGAATATCACCGTCAGCCAGCAGACGAAACTCCCGAACACTGTTTCCAACAACACAACATTGGGCTGATACTCAATTCAGTTACAGTAAACGGAATACTCAACGGGAAACACTACGGTAGCGAACCGTGGCAAAGAGGAGAGATTTTCATTGGTGGTGCTGGTACTGATTTCCAGTCAGGTGCAGTCGAAGATCCTGAATTTGTCGCGATCGCGATCGACCCTACCGACTTCGACAATACAGTTGGCGAATCGACCAATTCAAACCTCATTGAAATTATACCGCACTGGAAAATCAGCGATCCTTTGATTATCGGCATTGGCTGGGCCCTTAAAACCGAACTCGAATCAGGTGGATTAAACGGTACTCTTTATGTCGATGCACTGAAAAACGCGCTTTCAATGCACATACTTCACCGCTATTGTGCACAAAAACCGCATAGGCGAGATTTTGAAGGCGGTCTCGATCCTGTCGAATTGCAGATTGTTATTAACTACATAAATGACTACCTAAACCGAGATTTGCACATAGCTGAACTGGCTAACTTAGTGCAGATTAGTCCTTATTATTTCAGTCGTTTGTTCAAACAATCAATTGGAGTCACGACCCATCAGTACGTGATCCAGTGCCGGATTGAAAAAGCCAAACAGTTGTTGAAAACGCAAGATTTATCACTAACCTATATCTCGCAGCAAGTCGGGTTTCACGACCAAAGTCACTTTAGTAAGACATTCTGCAAAATCGTCGGTTTGACTCCTAAGAAGTATCGCGATCAGCTTTAACAGTCCTGGATGTACGTAGGGGTCAAAAACCCTGGTGGTTGAGAAGTCGAAACCCTGGATATCTCACGCGAGATATCTAGGATTTTTCAGAGAAACCGGGTTTTTTTGCCTTATAGAGACGATCGATTTTAGCCAATTATGGTTAGTAAAACCCGCCTCGCAAGAGAACTACGCGCGGTGTGGCGTTGGTGGAGATACTGAGTCCGTAAGCGTTGTTACAATTTTTAATCAAAACCCGAGAAAATTTGCAAGAAAATTGTATTTTTCGCAAATTTTCCGCAAGAATTTACAATACAGCAGAGCTCGTAATTTTGTAGACTTGCTGGCATAACACCAACCAGGGGTATCGGCCATGAATTCTCAAAATCAACAGGCATCTTACGGTCAAATTCCCTTAAGTTTTATTGCAAATACTGGACAAACTGACCCTAATGTGAAATTCCAGGTAAAAGGTGCCGGTCACAGCATCTTTTTTACTCCAAACGAAATTGCTTTCGTCGCTTTTCCCACACCCAATGAACCGGGAAACCAAGCAACAACTTCTTCAGTTGTACGCAGCAGCTTAGCCAACAGCAACCCCAATCCGACAATTTCCGGGCTGGAAAAATTGCCGGGAGTTGCTAACTTTCTTTTAGGGGAGGATTCCAGTCAATGGCAGACTAATGTGCCTACTTTTAACGGCGTTGTTTATCAAAACGTCTATCAAGGAATTGACCGCGTTTTCAAAGGCACAGAAGGACAACTTAAAAGCGAATTTTTGGTAGCACCTTTTGCCGATCCGAGCCAAATTCGGATGAACTATAGTGGTGTTAACGATATCCGGTTGCGTGACGATGGAGCACTGATATTAGAGACACCGCTAGGCGAATTAATTGATAACGCACCGATAGTTTATCAAGATATCAACGGACAGCGGGTGAATGTTCCCGCAGCTTATAATTTATTAGAAAACGGTCAAGTTAATTTTAGTTTGGGATATTTTGACCCCAGTCAACCCCTAGTGATTGACCCGGTTTTAGCTTACTCGACTTACTTAGGGGGCAGCGGCAATGAGAATGCCAACCGCATCGCCGTAGATAGCACAGGTGCGGCTTACATTATTGGAACTACTTTTAACAATTTTCCGACTACTCCTGGTGCATTCCAAACTATACCAGGGGGTCAATCTGATATCTTGGTTACGAAAGTTAACCCCGAAGGAACGACCTTAGTTTACTCTACATATATTGGCGGCCCTAACAATGATGAAGGTTTTGACATTGCCATAGACAGTCAAGGAAATGCTTATTTAACCGGAGCAGTCAATCCGGGTTATCCAACTACGGCGGGTTCATTTAAACCTACAGCAGATATTACGAGTGCGGCTGTAACTAAACTCAATTCAGCAGGGAATTCGTTAATTTATTCTACTTTTTTAGGCGGTAGCGCGAGTAACCCCAGTAATACTTTTTTCGGCGCTAGCGGGAGTAGCCTTGGCAACGGCATTAAAGTAGACAGTAACGGTAATGCTTATGTTGTCGGGCCGACATTTGGCGGTTTCCCAACCAACAATGCCTTCCAGCCTACATACGGAGGCATACTGGATGGGTTTCTTGCTAAAGTTAATCCAACCGGCAGTGCTTTAGTTTACTCTACCTATTTAGGTGGTAACGATAGCGATGATGCTAAAGCCATTGCACTAGATAATTCTGGTAATGTCTGGGTTACCGGAAATACCAATTCGACTAACTTCCCGCTGAACTCACCTAATGATACACTTAAAGGCGGTATTGAAGCTTTTGTCAGTAGATTTAACGCGAATGGTGCACTTACTTATTCCACTTATTTAGGTGGCAGCGGTGAAGATAAAGGTAATGATATCGCTGTAGATAGTTCAGGAAATGCCTATATTGTAGGAAATACCGTATCAACTGATTTTCCTACAGTTAATCCGATTCAAGCCGCTAATGGAGGTGGTGCTAAAGATGCTTTTGTCACCAAGATAAGTGCTAATAATTCTTTGGCTTATTCAACTTATTTTGGCGGCAGCGGAGAGGAGAATGGCGATCGCATTACTGTAGACAGTGCGGGTAATGCTTATATAACGGGAAACACTACTTCTACTAATTTCCCAACTCTGAATGCTCTTCAAAGTGTCAGCGGCGGCGGGCAAGATGCTTTTGTCACGAAAATCAATTCGTCGGGTTCTGCCTTAGTTGATTCAACTTATCTTGGCGGCAGCGGGAACGACTTCGGTGGTGGTATTGCGGTGGATACTTCTGGTGCAGTTTATGTGGTGGGAGGTACTGCTTCTACTAACTTCCCAACAGCAACTCCTTTGCAAGCGGCGAATGGGGGAGGTGCAAATGATGCTTTTATTACTAAAATAATTGGGCCGCAGGTGAAGATTGTTGAGTCGGGCGGCAGCACTACTGTAGCAGAAAGCGGGACGACGGATACTTATACAGTGGTGTTGACTAATCCGCCTACTGCAAATGTGGCGATCGCACTCAATACTGACAGTCAAATGCAACCTATTGCTGGCATTAATTTCACTCCAACTAACTGGTTTGTACCGCAAACGGTGACAGTCAGTGCAGTTGATGATGCAGTAGCAGAAACTTCGCCGCATACGAGTCCGATCGCTCACAGTGCTATCAGTACCGATACTAATTATAACGGGACTACTGCCAGTTTTACTGTTAATGGCACTCTCGGCAACACCGTCAATGCTAATATTACCGATAACGACACCGCAGGCGTTAGCATTACTCCCACTAACACGACTGCGACGGAAGCCGGTGTAAACGGAAGTTATAACGTTCAATTAAATACTCAACCGATCGCACCTGTTACGATTAACTTGGCTATAGGCAGTCAAATTGAACCAATTACCGCACTTACTTTTACCGCGAATAATTGGAATGTCGCTCAAACTGTCGCGGTGAAAGCGGTTAACGACAATTTATTTGAAGGAAATCATGCAGGGGCGATCGCCCATACTGCTACCAGTACCGATACTAACTATAACAGCATCACAATTTCCCCTGTTAATATCGCCATTACTGATAACGACACCGCAGGCGTTAGCATTACTCCGACTAACACGACTGCGACGGAAGCCGGCGCAACTGGAAGTTATAGCGTTAAATTAAATACCGAACCGACAGCACCTGTTAAGATTAACTTAGCTACAGGCAGTCAAATTCAACCAATTACCGCATTTACTTTTACCGCTACTAATTGGAATGTTGCTCAAACTGTTGCGGTGGCTGCTGTGGACGACAATGCAGTTGAAGGAAATCATGCAGGTGCGATCGCCCATACTGCTACCAGTACCGATACTAACTATAACAGCATCACAATTCCGGCTGTTAGCGTCGCCATTACCGATAATGACACTGCCGATTTCAGCATTGCACCTACGAACATAACTGCTACAGAAGGCGGTGCAACTGCCAGTTACAAAATCCAGCTAACTTCGTCACCGACTGCACCAGTTACTATCAGTTTCAATACTAGCAATCAACTTAATCCGATCGCCACACCTATTACTTTTGACAGCACTAACTGGAATGTTGCTCAAACTGTGACTGTTACTGCGATCGACGACAATTTAGCACAAGGAACCCACAGTGGCACGATTGCTCACACAGTTACGAGTACCGATGCGAATTATAACGCGAAAGTCATTCCCAATGTGACGGCATCAATTACAGATAACGATAGTCCCGGTATTTCTATTGTCCAATCAGAAGGCGAGACAGCTATTGCTGAAGGCGGTGCAACCGATAGCTACGGCGTACTTCTGACTACCGCACCTACTGCAAACGTCACGATTAATTTTGACACGGGTAGTCAAATTAATGCGATCGCACCTGTCACTTTCACGCCGAATAATTGGAATGTGGCGCAAAATCTCACTGTTACGGCGATCGATGACAGCATAGCCCAAGGAACCCGCAGCGGCACGATTATTCACACGTCTGTCAGTAAAGATACTAATTATAACAACCTGACGATTTCTCCTGTGACTGCCACGATTGCTGACAACGAAACAACGGGTGTGAGTATTTCACAGCAGAGCACAACTGCTACAGAAGGCGGTGCCACAGACAGTTATACACTCAAGTTAAATTCGCAGCCAACTGCACCAGTTACTATCAGTTTTGATGCGGGAAATCAAATAAGTGCGATCGCGGAGATTACCTTCGACGCTACTAACTGGAATGTTGCCAAACCCGTCACAGTAACGGCTACAGACGATGCGGCTGTGGAAGGGGCGCACACAGGGGCGATCGGGCATACTTCTACCAGTAACGATGTTAAATATAACAGCATCACAATTTCTCCTGTTAATGTCGCCATTACTGATAACGACACTTCCCCAACGCCAACCCCAACACCTCCAACACCAATAACACCCACCCCAGCGCCAACCCCAACCCCTCCTACACCGATAACCCCCACCCCAACGCCAACCCCAACACCTCCTACACCGATAACACCCACCCCAACACCAACCCCAACACCTCCTACACCGATAACACCCACCCCAACGCCAACCCCAACACCTCCTACACCGATAACACCCACCCCAACCCCAACTCCAACCCCAACACCAGTACCTCCGACCCCAACACCGATAACACCCACCCCAACCCCAACACCAGTACCTCCGACCCCAACCCCAACACCGATACCTCCAGCCCCAACCCCAACACCGATACCTCCAACCCCAACCCCAACACCGATACCTGCTGGAATTACTGTTAGTCCGGCATCGGGATTAATCACAACAGAATCAGGGGGAACAGCAACATTTGATGTCACACTCAACAGCCAACCTACTGCTGATGTCAAAATAGATTTAGAAAGTTCCAATACAGCAGAAGGAATAGTTTCACCTGTATCGCTGATCTTCAATTCTAGTAACTGGAATGCAGCGCAAACAGTAACAGTGACAGGTGTTAACGACAATGTTGATGACGGCAATAAACCTTACACGATTGTTACTGCCCCTGCTGTTAGTACGGACAACAATTATAACGGGTTAAATGTAGCCGATGTCGCTGTCACCAATAATCTCCTAGCAAGAGACTTAGCGCCAAACACTCCAAGTACAGCCCTGGAAATCAATGCAGCTTCTAATTCTAGAACCTACATCGATGCAGTCAGCAGTAACGATCCCGATTACTATAAATTCACTTTAGGTGCTAAAAATGACTTCAATTTGTCAGTCAACGGATTCAACCAAGAGATCAAAATTGAATTGCTTGACAGCAGTCAAAATGTCATCTCAACTGCACAAAATTCGGGTTCCGGCTCAAAGTCAATTAACCGCCTTTTGGAACACGGCACTTACAGGGTGCGAGTTTCTTCAGTTAATAGTGCTGAAAGTCCCTACAACTTAAACTTGTCGGTTATCCCTCGTCTTCAAGGTGTCACAACTACAGGATATGAAGGCCCTGCCTTCACAGCTTCGCAGCCAGTTGCAACTCCCCAAAACAATTCTGGAAGCAGCAACAATTTAATCAATAACAATCTATCAATTACCCGGTTCGAGAACTTTTTCCTATCTTCCGTGCTTTCTAGTCGTATTAGCCGTATTGGTGGCAACAACAACGACACAGGATATTCTGCTGGTTTTGACGGCGGAAACGACCCAAAGGGTCGTTTGGTCGATGCCAGTGTATCCAACAAACTGATCAATCTGGACAAATTCCGCGCCGCACCCGGTTTTTCCGGTATAGATGGTAGCGGTTTCTCTGTAGCCATATTAGATACTGGCATCGACCTAAACCACAGATTTTTTGGCCCAGACAATGACTCAAACGGCATCGCCGATCGCATCGTTTATAACTACGATTTTGCCGAGGGCGACGCAGATGCAAGCGACCAAAACGGACACGGATCGAACATTGCAAGCATTATTGCCTCCCAAGACCCAACCTATACGGGAATGGCACCTGGGGCGAAGATTATCGACTTCAAGGTCAGAAAAGATATTATACCTGCTGATGGTAGTGACGAAATTAATAAGTTTCCCTATGTCGAACAGGCTTTGCAGTGGATATTGGAAAATGCTGATACTTACAACATTGCCAGCGTTAATATGGCATTCGGCAGCGGTCAAAGTTTTACCAGCCCTATTTCACTCTACGGTATTGGAGATGAACTGGCAGCATTGGCGGCGAAGAATATAATTGTTGTCTCTTCATCAGGCAACCGTTACTTCCAGTACCAAAATCCTCCAGGTGTAAACTACCCTTCAGCCGATCCGAATTCGCTATCGGTCAGCGCGGTATATAACAAGAACATAGGTAGTTCGTCTTTGGGAAATTATTTTGCGAATAATGAACCGGGGAAGGATGACAAAAAAGTAACTGCTAATACCACAGATCGCGATCGCATTGCTCCATTTTCTCAGCGTAACGGGACATTAACCACAATTTTTGCTCCGGGGGCACCGATCACCGGGGCTGACAAAGATGGCGGTTTAAACACCTTTCACGGTAGCAGTCAAGCTACAGCCCACATTGGCGGCATTGCAGTGTTAGCCCAACAGTTAGCACAACAAAAATTAGGTCGGCGACTGACACCAACCGAGTTCGGCGATCTTTTGAAATCAACTGGTGTCACTATCAATGACGGGGACGACGAAGACGACAATGTTAACCATACCGGTCTTGATTTCAAGCGCGTCGATGTGCTGGCTTTGGGTCAAGCCATTGTCGGCAATCGCCCGCCAGTATTAAACTACGGCTATACAACAACTCCGTGGCATTTCCAGAACTTGCGGGTCAGCTTTGGAAGGAACTTCAGATACACCTTTCCGACAAACACTTTCACCGATCCCGATCCGGGAGATAGCCTCACCTACTCAGCCACTTTAAAAAACGGTGAAGCTTTACCCAATTGGCTGACTTTTAATCCGAATACCCGTACCTTCCAAGGAACAATTCCAGGGCGGCGAAATTTGGAAATTAAATTAACAGCAACGGACACATCGGGGGCAACTGCAAGTGATGTCATTTTAATGAAACTCTCCCAGTATGGTGCTGTCATTGACGGTTATATCTCCGGTGCGACTCTCTTCTTAGATGCCAACAAAAACGGTGTCCTTGATGCCGGGGAACCATCAACTACTACTGACTCTAACGGTGAATATTACCTCGATATTCCCTTCGAGACTTTTGACAAAAATCAGAATGGCGAAATTGACTCATCAGAAGGTAATTTAGTTGCTTTTGGAGGCACTGACACCGCCACCGGCTTACCCCTAGAAACACCAGTCACCGCACCACCAGATTCTACTGTTGTCACTCTCTTAACCAGCTTAGTTGCTGACTTAATCGACAAAGGAGTTGCACCGGAAACAGCACAATCTCTGGTCAAATCTGCTCTGGCAATTCCCGCTGAGTTTGACCTGACTAACTTCGACCCCCTAGCAGCCATTAACAACAATTTACCGGGCGGTTTCCAAGTCTTATTAGAAATGGTGAAAGTCCAAAATTTCATTACTCAAACTGCCGCTTTAATTGACGGTGCTTCCAGTGCAGCCAATACCGATATTGTCCAGGTTATTGTCAGTTCAATTACGACTTCTATTCAATCCGGTACTGTTTTAAACCTGAGCGCCTCAGCAGCTTTAGAACCAATAATTAAGCAAGCTGTTGCTAATATTCAACAGCTTGACCCTAGTTTCAATATCCAAAAACTATTACCAGTTGTTCCGGAAGCTGCGACAGTAATGGCAACAGCAAATCAGCGCATTGATCAAGTTGTCTCCAACCCAACAGGAACATCAATTACTCAAGCAGTCGCCCGCGTCCAACAAGTAGCTTTGGGCGCAACAACTCAAGACTTCAAAGCAGTGGGTGCGGGAACTAAGACAATTTCCCAGGTAGTTACTGAGAATACTGGTGCTGCTTTAGATAGCAAAATTCAAGCTGTGATATTACCTGCTGGGATTGCGACTCCTGTAATCAGTGGTGACGCGGATTTGGGCAGCAATTTCCCCGATCAAATTATCGGTACAAATGGCGACGATATCCTGACTGGCGACGGCGAAAATAATGTTTTGATGGGTATGAGGGGCAATGATTCTCTCGATGGAGACCTGGGGGATGACACTCTTTTCGGTGGCAAAGGTAGCGATACTTTGCTCGGTACTAGCGGTGATGATGCCTTGTTTGGCAACCGCGGTGCTGACATTTTGAACGGGGGCGATGGCAACGATATTTTGCTGGGAGGTAAGGGTGATGATTTGCTCAATGGCGGTTTGGGAAATGATAGTTTGACGGGAGGTGATGGCAACGATCGCTTCTTGCTATCTCCCACTTTTGGTCTCGATATTATCTTGGATTTTGAAGACGGTAAAGATTTGCTTTCTCTAGGCAACAATATTAGTTTCTCGCAACTGTCCTTTACTCAAGAAAACAGTACAACTTTCATCCGTTCGTCAGTAAACGGAGAAATTTTAGCTGCTCTGAATGGGGTGAGTGCCAGTCTAATTAATGTCGCAGATTTTGGCTGAAGCTAATAGCAAGTAGTCGAACATAACTACGGTTTATGTGCGACTACTTGAGATTGGGGCTAATACTTTAGATGCAGAAAGTAGAGCAACTTACCAGGAATCGTTATAAATTACACCAAGTCTCCCGAACAAGGCTACACTTAGGCGCAGACATATTCAGTACAAGTATATCTATATTGCCACTGCGTTTACAAATAAAAATGGCTATAGTTATACTTACTGATTTTGGCAATTTTCGGGGTATTGAATCCGGCTCAATTGCCGCTCAATACCCTGTTGCTGCTAAATGCAAAGCGCGTTATGGCGAGTGGATCTCGGAGGAATTATGATGAACCTAAATTTAGATACTATTTTCTCATCGCTGATGAACCCGGCACTGAACGAGTTTCAGGCTTGGGCTTTGCAAAACCCGAAAGAAAGTCTTAGCAAAACGCTGCTACCACCGATCGCCCTGATTGAGGGTTTGATTGCCAACCAACCCACGTATTTGCAAGAAAAACGGCTGGCTTTCGGAGCCAATTTTTGCTGTGCGGGGCAAGTCGTGATGTCCGAGTTTGCAACGCTGGAAAAAGCACTCACATCGCCCCAGGCGCGCGGATGGCAGCTCGGTACTATTCTACTCGATCCCGATCGCACGCCCAACCAAGATGTCGGCGGTAGGAACCTTTTCCTGCTGTCTCTGTCCGATCGCGAAATTGACGGTAGCAGCCACCATGCGGCATTCAGAAGCTGTATGCAGAAGTATCTCTTGAACAGTGCCACAACCGATCGCCAGGGAGACGAAATCGCCCGACGGTTGCTCACGAGGCTAGCAGCTGATTATACCGAAATGCCGCACGGTACGGGGGGAGCGTTTTTTACCGATGTCAAGCGCGGTTGGAAGAGATTTTTAGTCCGATACCTGCACTACGTCATCTTTGGGATCAACCCAGACGACGAGGAGTCGATCGGGCTCCTCACCGATTTACATTACACCCGCCAAAGCCCGCTGCACTACTTCGCCGTCATCGGCAGCCTTTTGCAAAGCCTGAACCTGTTTGGACATGGAGATTTATCGACTTTAATCGAGCGCGCAGCGACTATCTATGAGAATTCGCCAGCTTTAGCCGACTTCCAACAGGAGAGCTCTGAAAACAACGGCATGACTAAGCGGGAATTGGCGAAGCTGATGACATCGATTATGGGGATAGCGGGACTGCAAGGCCCCCTGCAGCTAGGCTACACGGCAATGGGATATCAGCCTCTCCCCGCCTATAAAGGACAGCAGACAGCAGAAATTAACCCGACTGATTTTTGGGATCAGCTCGATTTGGACGATCGCCAGTCGATCGAGCTGTTCCTCCTGGAATGCGCGCGCCTCGGGGCCCCCGTCGTTGCCACGCACCGAGTCGCGACAGAGCCATTCACCGCAAGGGTAGCAGGCAAAGAGCGCACTTTCCCTGCCGGAACCAAGGTACTGATACCGCTCAGTCTGGGGCTGCTAGACGGGAGTTTTTGGGGTTCTACGGTATACGAATTCAACCCTAAGCGGGAGAATCTGTGCCCTTTTCATATGGGTTTTCATTCGGTGGGCGATCGTAGCGCGGGACGGATTTGCCCCGGTAAAGACATCGCACTCAAGATGCTTGTGGATGTCGTGAGTACGGTAGGCAAAGTCCGCCGATCCTCTGAGCCTAACTTGCGACGGTAATCAATCCAAAAGCTCGGTTTGTAGTGAGGACTTTAGTCCTCATCCACAGCATAAATTAACTCGCAAAAATCCGTTCCTAGGCAACTCTGGACACCGCACCGTGCCGTTTCCCTACCCCAAAATAATTCCCCGCCCCTGATGAGAGATGTAACCATCGCCCCATTGATTGTAGGGAAATGGCACGGCGTCGTCTCCTGACTGTAGGTTATATCAATTGCGATGCCACCGGATTTGGTATTACAACTATTTTGACGATGAATAATACCATATTAATCAAAAAAAAGCAACTAAAAGACATCGCGAATTCGATGAAAGTAGAACATCCAGCCGAGTTACCCGAAGTCCTGCAAGGTATCTTTTTATGGACGGGAATGTTTTACCAGACGATTATTTGACGCTGTACAGTTCAGGCTGGAATGCTGACCAACTGAGGTTATTGCTGCGCGTTTTTGATCCTGTTATCTGGACATTTCATTCATCAATGGCGGGACGGATGTTAGTTTATTTAGTCAAATTTTCTCGCTTCACTTACTTGTGCCGGTTCTCCGATGCAAATTTGCAGCATAGGCACATCACGCCGATAGTGTTTGGATGGTGTGTGCCACAGTGGCTTGTCGATTTTTTGATCGATCGAGATCCGATCACTCCATATCGAGATATCTAGTATCGAAGAAACTCCTTTTTCGGCAGACCTCCTGACAGCCGATATACACTCCCCAGGATTGTAGACAAAGATGGCAACTACACATCAGCATTTCCAGATATGCTGTCTAAAGTTGACAGGGATTGTTTAATCATTGCCCAAGAGGGAAAATCTTTACAAAAACTACTAAACCCGCGTAATGAAGCGGGTTTGGTCGATCAAAGCGCCGGGATTTGAGCCGACAACCCCCACTAGGCACAGTTTTATTTGCTAGCCTATAAAGGCTATGCAGCAAGCTCTCACAAGCTATTGTCAATTATTCATATCAATATTTCGGATAGTGTGTAATTGGCAACTGTAGAATAAGGGTTTCAGGGCGATTCCGCTATCCATCTGCTTAGCCGTAAATCAAGGGTTTCAGGCTATGACCTAAAAACTGTCCAGACTATTGATCGTTTACCGAAAATTTTGGGTTGAAAGCCCCGTCCTTATAGGACGGATTTAATTTCCACATATTGTAAAGAATAATTAAAAAATACATATTTTGCAAGTAAAGATTTCCCTAGAAGCGATAAAATACTGTGATGATAGTTTTAGAGTTTAAGTTAAAAGGCAAAGCGGAGCAATATCTGATTATCGATGAGATGATCAGAACAGCTCAATTTGTCCGAAACAAAACTCTTAGATACTGGATAGAGAATCAAGGAGTTAAGCTAGTCGATCTGTACAAACAATTCCCCATTATGGCAAAAGAGTTTGCATGGGCAGGCAAGCTTAACTCAATGCCACGTCAGGCTACGGCACGAGCCTGCCATTTTTGCTATCCAGCGTTTTTTCGCTAATTGCAAAGCAAAAATACCAGGCAAAAAAGGATACCCGCAGTTCAAGAGGCATACTCGCTCCGTGGAGTACAAAACTTCAGGGTGGTTAGTTTCTTCCGACAAAAGATATTTAACTTTTAAGGAAGACTTTGCTGCGGGGAAATTCAAATTAATTGGCAGTCGGGATTTGCATTTTTATGCACCCGATGAGATTAAACGAATCAGGGTTGTGCGTCGTGCCGACGAATACTACGCCCAATTTTGCATCAACGTGGAGCAGAAAGAGGAGCCTATCTCTACTGGCAAAGCCATTGGAATAGATGTGGGATTAAACCATTTCTATACCGACAGCAATGGCGAAACAGTCGCCAACCCTCGCTACCTCCGAAAAAGTGAAAAAGCTTTGAAGAGATTGCAGAAGCGAGTTTCAAGGGAAGAAGAAAGGCTCTAGTAATCGAAAAAAAGCTATCAACAAGTTAGGAAGAAAGCACCTGGAGGTTAGTCGGCAGCGTAAAGACTTCGCCATAAAGACGACGCCCGGCGCGGTGAAATCTAGCGATTTCGTAGCCTACGAAAACCTTCAAGTTAAAAATATGGTCAAAAACCATAAACTTGCTAAGTCGATCAGCGATGCAGCGTGGTCATAATTTGCTCAGTGGTTAGAGTATTTTGGAAAAGTATACGGCAAAACAGTAATTGCTGTTGCTCCTCAATACACCTCACAAGAGTGTTCTAATTGTGGCAATCTTGTTAAGAAGACGCTATCAACCAGAACTCATATTTACGGCTGTGGGGCGATATTGAATCGGGATCATAACGCTGGAAAAAATATTTTAACCAAAGGGTTGAAGCAAGCAGGAATTAGTTTGAATTTAAATACGGTGGGGCACACCGAAATTAACGCTTGGGGACAGAACGATCTCTACTCCTTGGTGGCGACAAAACAGAGATAAGTTCGACTGATTGATCCAAGAATCCTCGCGACTTCAGTCCGAGGAGTGTCAAAGTGTAAAGCTGGAAACTAGAATGGGGATCACGAGTTCCCTGTATAGTGCGATCGCCATCTCCTCAGGGGATATTGAGAGTAGGAAATCTATGAGTCCAGATTCATCATTATCACAAAAAATCTGGGTTGCACAAGGATTTAAGTCAGTTTACACAAGCTCGACAGCTCGCATTTATCTAGGTCATTGCTGACAGGGTTGCAGTTTTTCTTTCCTGAATCTCCTGTGCTCCCACTTGATCCAGGTAGATCAAAATAAACATTCTCAAAATAGCTGGTTCTTGGGAAATAATTTTGCCGGGATTCAGCACACCTTTAGACTTAAAGTCCCTAGGTATTCACTTTGGAGGAATTTGTCATGAATAAATTTTCACAAATCGACTCTTATCAAGTTGAGCAATTACTAAAACGCATCGAACAAATAGAAGCTAATCTCGGAATCAAAGTTAGCCCAGGTGTCGCAGAATCAGGTAAGGAAGCACAAAATTTTTGTGCTTTGCCAAAAGTTCCTCCACGCACTTTCGATCCGAGCGTGTCGCCGGAGCGTGCTCGTCTAATACTGTCAATCGCGAAGAAGTGGGTTAACGGTACAAAATTACATTATTACTTTTTTGAGAGTGGTCCCAATTCAGGTGGGAATGAGCAGAAGGAGATTGTCCGGCAGGGGTTTGAGGTGTGGAAGAAGGTAGGGATTGGTATCAAGTTTGAGGAAGTTCGGAACATCAGCGAGGCAGAGATACGAATCGGCTTTCTGCAAGGGGATGGAGCCTGGTCATATGTTGGCCGCGATACGATCGATATTCCTAAGCAAGGTGAGCCAACCATGAACTTCGGCTGGGATCTTCGGGCTGATGCCCGTGGCGTAGATGTCCCTGTTCACGAGATCGGCCACGCCTTAGGTTTCCCTCATGAGCACCAAAACCCGTTTGCAGGTATCGTATGGGACGAAGAAGCCGTTTATAAATATTTTGGTGCTCCTCCTAACAGTTGGGACCGAGATACAACTTTTTATAATGTTCTCCGAAAGGTTGCAGTAGGAGAAGTTGAGGGGTCAAAGTGGGATCCCAACTCAATCATGCATTACGCTTTTGCAGCGGGGCTCATTGAGAAACCTGTGGAGTACCAAAACGGATTAAACCCTGCAGGCGGACTTTCTAAGCAGGATGTGTTGCAGGTACGATTATTCTATCCCCCGCTTGATGACTCAAGTTATACAGAACTTAAACCCTTCCGTTCGGAGATTCTATCCCTCGCGCCTGCTGAACAGAAAAACTTTGCGATCAACCCCTCTGCTACCCGAAGCTATACAATTGGAACCTTCGGAGAAATAGATACAGTCATGGTTCTTTTCGAGGATCACAGTGGTGACCTGAAATATGTTGCTGGTGACGACGACAGTGGCACAGACTTGAATGCACAAATCCAAGTTCGGCTTTATAAAGATCGGCGGTATGTGCTGAGAATCCGCTTATACTCTAACTTGGCTGGTGGCGAAGCCTCAGTTATGCTTTGGTGAGGGCTGCCCCAAAAGTTTAGAGAGAAAAGCGATTTCTGGCGTTGCTGATTTACGGTATGAAAGGCTAAATATGCCAGTCATAGCAACCAGTATCCACAAAGCTTCTGGATGTTAAACTTATTTTTTTCATCCCCTGATTAAGCAACGCCTCGCATTGTATATATCTGCTTCAGGAATGGCGTTCTGCGAGAGCATCTATAGCCTTTCTCAGTAACATGAGGTACACGCTTGATAAGCGGGCATAGGGCATAGGGCATAGGGCATAGGGCATAGGGCATACCTCACTTGATTGAAAACTGCTGTAGTATCGTTGGCAAACTACAATTTAGCCCTGTCCTGCATCCCTGCATCAATGACATTCGATCGCAAATTGACGAGAACAGTGATGCGATCGACTCACTGGGAAATCACCTAATCCACACTACCAACACCAAAACTCGTTACCAAATCCAAAAGGAGATTGAATGTCGGAATAAACTTAATCAAGCCTTGCGTTTAAAAAATACATCCTATCAGAGGAAGCTCATTATAAATAAACCCAAAATTACAACTATGACTTATGACCAAATTGTAGCAAAAATCGAATAAAATACGGTCTTAAAAGAGCAGTTGAAAGCTAAATTAGCACAGGAGAAAGATAGACAAGTTGTTTATCATTTAAGCCCACAAATCTTAGTTTTAACCAGACGAAACGAGAAACTGGCAGGACAGCCCCTTGCTTTACTGAAACATAGAATTTCAACTTGGTAACCAGCCCCAACCCCCGAACCAGGATCATCAATCGTACACATATAGCAATCCTAAATGAGTTGTAAATTTTTAACCCCACCCCAACCCTCCCCGATGCCTTGGGGAGGGAGTAAGAAACTCACAAATGATTTAGGATTGCTATAGTAGTTGGGACCGTGGGGATTGTTGCGTATACCAGTTCGGGTGGTACGCGTCTATACAATCGCGGTTTTGTGATCGCCTATGCCTTAATCGCAATTATGGGATTACTGCCTGTCGCTCAAACAACGTTCGGCTTAATGCCGATTTTCGGGAATAATGTTTGGTTCAACGCCTTAACAGCCATCGTCGCTGGCTATTTTGGGTTTGTCCAACCTACACAAACAATGCCACAGATGAACACGTCGCCCAGATCTTAGGAGAGGGCTGATACCGTCCTACTGCGGGATGAGTGTATGCTCATTCCCGTAGCGGGATGGTTTTTTGATTGAAAAAATGCGGTACAGTTTCCTGAATTTATTTGTGGAGTTCTTTGAAGAAGAGCTTAGAAAAAATCCTCTTCAAATCTATTTTTTATAAAACTTATGATTTTCATGGTCTGTTCTCCTAAAAAACAAGTTCTAGCTTTAGATCATAGTTATTCCCAAGGAAAGATTTGAGCAATAAAAAAGACCAATAACATATAGAAATATATAGAGTAAACCGATTCAGACACAAGCTTTCTGAGGGATATGAGCGACAATATTTACGGCAATCTTAAAGGATTACAACCGAGTCACATCAAACAATTACAGCAGCTTTCCGAGCAGCGGCAGCCAAGCGATCGCCCGATCGCCCCCGAATTTGCTCAGAAGCTAGCAGCCATTAGTACAGAAATTCATCAGCCAGTATGCAGCTACATCAATCGACGCGGGCAGGTAGTCCGACTCGGGGTAGGTACGCCGCAACAGACTCAAATTCCGCCGCAAGAGCTGCCTCAACAGGGCGCTGGACACTTGAGTGGAATTCGTTGCGTTGCCACTCAACTCAAAGGAGAGGCACCTGATGCTGCGGCACTGATGGCAATGGCACGGCAACGCTTAGATGCTTTGGTGGTGTTAATCCCCAACAGCAATGGAACCCAAAGACGAGATGACAGCGCTACTGGCTATGTCAAAGAAGCTTATCTAGCTCACCTCGTACCCGATGTAGAGACGCCTTGCCTCGTTTCTCCTCCCCTCAGTTTGGATGACCTGACTGAGCAAGACTTCGACGACTTAGTTGATGGATGGGAAAGGGAGTTTGAAGAAGCAGGCTTTGAAACATCTCCATTGCCAGCAATTGAGACTGAGGGCGATCGCGTTCTGCTGGTTGGGTTAATGACCGAGGATCTTACTGCCCAACGGTTTCAAGATGGACTAGACGAACTCGTCCGGTTAGTTGAGAGTGCGGGAGGAGAGGTAGTGGAGACGGTGCAGCAAAAGCGATCGCATCCCCATCCTCAAACTGTCGTCGGTCAGGGAAAAGTAGAAGAAATTGCCCTGTTGGCTCATCAGCTTGGAGCCAATCTCATTGTCTTTGACCGAGATATCTCTCCCTCCCAAGCGCGAAACTTGGAAAGCCAGATTGGGATCGAAGTAGTAGACCGGACTCAAGTCATTCTCGATATCTTCGCTCAACGTGCTCAATCCCAGGCCGGTAAATTGCAAGTGGAACTGGCGCAATTGGAGTATATGCTACCTCGGCTGCGGGGTCGAGGTCAGGCGATGTCAAGATTAGGGGCTGGAATTGGGACGCGAGGCCCTGGTGAAACCAAACTAGAGACTGAGCGACGAGTCATTCAGCGGCGAATCGCGCAACTCCAGCAATCCGTGAACCAACTACAGGCACATCGCGCCCGCTTAAGGCAACAACGACAGCAGCAAGAAGTCCCCTCTATTGCATTGGTAGGTTATACCAATGCGGGTAAATCCACGCTGTTAAATGTGTTGACTCATGCCGAAGTTTACACAGCCGATCGCCTGTTTGCCACCCTCGACCCGACAACGCGAAAGATTGTCATTACTGATCCGCAAACCCAGGAACGGCGATGGGTTCTTCTGACAGACACGGTTGGGTTTATTCACGAACTCCCGCCACCGCTAATGGATGCGTTCCGAGCCACACTAGAGGAAGTTACTGAGGCAGATGCCCTGCTTCATGTCGTAGATCTTTCCCATCCAGCTTGGCAAAGCCATATCCGTTCAGTGATGGACGTGTTAGAAGAAATGCCTGCCCTTCCAGGGAAAGCTATGATTGCCTTTAATAAGATCGATCGGGTCGATAGCGAAACTCTAGCTTTAGCCCAGCAAGAATATCCCGAAGCTGTATTTATTTCAGCCACTCAAAGCTTGGGTTTAGATACTTTAAGGCAGCGATTGGTGCAATTTATGGACGACGGCGTTTTATCTCCAACACTTATCAAACAGTAGAAGGGAGCGATCGTGTTGACTATTAATTTGAAATTCCTAATGCGACTATAGCAATCCTAAATGAGTTGTAAATTTTTAACCCCACCCCAACCCTCCCCGATGCCTTGGGGAGGGAGTAAGAAACTCACAAATGATTTAGGATTGCTATATTAAGCTGTTGTGCATCTAAATCGCATATTTAATCGCTCTTTTGTCGCTTCCGGAAGAATCTAACACGCTCGCAGCGTAACCAAATTCATAACTACTCCTTCATTAACAAGAGTCCGAAACTAATTCAAATAATCGATTAATTTGCACAAGCCTAGCCCCACAATTGTCAGATTAAACCCTTCTAACCCGGGACGAATTAAACAATAAAAAATGTACGATTGAAGAATTAATTTTAAATTATTGATGGTACTTTTCTATGTCTTAGAATTCTACTTTCACACAGCCTGAAGCGATATCCCAGTTTTATCGAACTTTATGTCTGAGTATGTCAGATCTGGTCACCCCTTATTGAGAATGACAATAGGCTGCCCCATCTCCCAAAAATAATGGAATCCTTAGTGTATAAGGATTCCATCTATCGGAGCGGCGGGATTTGAACCCACGACCCCTACTACCCCAAAGTAGTGCGCTACCAAGCTGCGCTACGCCCCGACAGCTTTAACAGCTTAGCATGGAATTCCCCAAAAAGTCAAAAAACTTTTAAAACTTTTGCCGCCTGCACCAAACCGGGCGCCGCAGCCGCCGGCCAAAAACCCTCGCACCTGCGGCCAGCATTCAATATCAACTGCACGCTGTAAGCTTCGGGATAGCCTTCTACCTGCACCCACAGCAAATCGCTTTCGGCTTCAATGGCGATTTTTTCCTCGTCCATTAACTCAGAGGCTATTTGACTGATTGTGGCCGCCAATTGTCCCAACATTCGGCAAAAATCGTTTAACTCAGCCTCCGTGAGTTCGATCGCCCAACCGTCGCCAGCCACCAAACCCTTAAACTGCTGGGCCTCCGGGTTCCATCCCAAACGCCACCCAACACCCGTTTTAATTACACGTTCCACCATTGAGGGATTTTAGATTTTAGATTTTGGATTTTAGATTAGTAGGACTTACCCCTAAATACGAAAGAAACGGGGTTTTTTACCAGTGTTAAAGGCCCCGATCTCAAGGGGTGACAAGGGGGCTGCAAATCAGGTAGAATAAGGGTTTGAGCCAACCGTCACTAAAAAAAATTGGGGGTCGCTGGGACTCCCACACAAAATATATGTTCCCTCAATTATACCAAAAAGTTTTCGAGACGCATTTAAATCCTCGCCAGTATCTAACGCTACAATTGTTAGTGTTAATGTTACAAAGCTATCGAGATGTCAGGTGATCTACTTTAGCCAACAAGTTTCCACAACCGATAAAGTATGAAAGTCGAGTGAGAAATCTGCAACGGTTTTTAGACTTACCTCAACTCACAGCCAAGCTGTTGTGGTTTCCACTCATCAAACAGCTCCTCAAACAAGAGTTTCGCCGTCAACCGAGCAACCCTTGAACAACGAAGACGAGCCGAGAAACTCCAACTCATTCATCAAGGATATCTGTTTTTAATTGTCGATCGAACGCAATGGCAAGAGCGAAATTTAATCGTGTTAAGTCTAGCCTGGGGGAAGCATGCCATTCCCATTTATTGGGAAATATTACCCAAAAAAGGAAGTAGTAGCTTGCGCGAACAAAAAAAAGTTTTAACTCCTGTATTGCGGCTGTTGAAGCCTTATCCAGTTCTGGTCTTAGCCGACCGCGAATTTCACAGCGTCCAACTGGCTTCTTGGCTCAGGCAAAGGAAGATAAACTTCGCTTTGCGACAGAAAAAGGGCACTTGTATTGCCGATGATGGTGCCGTTTATCGAGCGCTCAAAGACTTAAATATTAAACCGGGAAACTCCCGATTTTATGCCAATATTTATTGTACAAAAGCTCATCAGCTTGGAGACTTTAATTTAGCGGCGTACTGGAAACGAAAATATCGAGGTAGAGGTCCAAAAGAACCTTGGTATATTCTGACCAGTTTGAAAAGTTTACCTAGGACTCTCTCCGTTTATGCCGCTCGATGGGGCATCGAAACAATGTTTCGAGATTTAAAAACCGGAGGCTATAATCTGGAAAATACAAAAGTCAACGAGCGGCGGTTAATGGCGCTCGTTTTAGTCATTTCTATCGCTTATACTCTAGCCACTTTACAAGGTGCTTCTTTACAGCATCTAACTGTTGCTGAGTATATTTGTCGTCCCACTGAAACCGGACGTTCAACAGAACGCTATAGCACTTTTTGGATGGGATTGCACGCTCCCGATTGGGGTCAATCTTTCCAGAATTGGTCGGATTTAGCCTTGAATCTGATGAATCTCAAACCCCACAAACGACTCAATTTTCAACAAGGACTTCATGCTTTATCCTTGCTCCAGAGTGCTTTGTAGCCTTGTTGTCACCCCTTGAGGGCCCCGATGCAGTATTTCAGTAAAAAACCCCGTTTCGGCAGCGCTGAGTATTAAGGTATCAGCAACTTGGCATCTCCGGGCTGGGGTTGAGGTATTGTCGGTGTGTTCTGGCGCTGTTGTGTTTCCCCCGCCGTCGGTGTGCGCCCACGCCCGGAAGTCTCTGTAAAAACATCAACCAAAGCTTGAACCAAAGCATCCCGCTGTGCTCTGTTTAAACTTTGAATAGCAGCGCGATCCTGTTCCATCGGATTTGACCGCAAAACGTCGTTTCCGGGATACACACTTTCCACCAAATAATCGGGAGTCGCCCCCAAATAGTCAGCTAAACTCAACTTCCAATCAAAGCGGTAATTGGGCGGCCGTCCTTTGACAAATACGTGATATCGAATCAACCGCCCGACTAAAGTATTGGTAGGATCGACTTTTCCTGTTTCCTTGGAAATGTAGTTATTCTCGATCGGGAAATCCGGCAATTTTTCATACACAAATTTCCACGCCTCTTGCACCCTCACTTGATCCGGCGCAGATTGTTGAGCCACCCGCTGCACCGACGCCGACTCAGAACTTTGCAGCAGCGAAGGTTCCAAAGCCGACAGACTCAGTTCCCCCGATTCCAATACCCAACTCAAAAGCGTGAAAATCGCCACACTCAAAGTAACCAACAGAAAACTTAAGCCCCGCTTTAATTTATTCACGGTTTTGACCATTTCAGACATATAATAATTTCATAATCTTACCCGCCAGCAGAGTGCTAGTTTCTAATTTTAGGACTTAGGAAAACAAACCGGGTTGGGACTCCCGATTTTGTAAAAAGCGTTTTTTATAAGTGCGATCGGGACGTTCTCTTGCGTATATAATATCGTTTCCGGTTGCATGGGAATGATCAAGTCAAGGTCAATAATTCCACATTCCCCCACGGACGACGGACGACGGACGACGGACGACTCCCCATCATCAGGAGTGTAACCGGAATTGATATAAAACAAACCGGGTTTTTCACGCCAGGCGCACCAGTCTAGTTTGACAAAGTTTTGAGTTTTGAGTTGACAAAAATTTCTGGCAATTCACCACTCAAAACTCAAAACTCCCGAACCCTAGATATCGCCGATAATTTCCGGCTGAGTCAGTTCGTCCGACATCTCAAATATCGCCCGCATTACAGGTTTCATCATTTGATGGTCGTCCATATTCTCAAAATCTTCATAGCGGCGGCGTTTGGCGCGGTTCGCCACCTGTACCGTAATCCGATAGCGGTTGGATGCAGCAGCGATCAACTCTTCCGCGCGACGGGTTAGCTGAGTTGAATCGAAGGTTGGACGCTTAACCATGAGACTACCTACTTTATGTAATGTTACATTCTAGTCTAGTATGTCAAGATTCATAATTTATTAACTGAGTATCATTGCTTATGCAGGCAGCAACAGCCTATTCCTTTGGAAACTTGCATCGGGTAAATTCTCATCCCCTCAAATTGGTTGCTTTCGGCGACAGCTTAATCTACGGTTTTGGCGACGGTGTAGGCGGTGGCTGGGTGGAAAGATTGCGGCGCCAGTGGATGTTACCGGAGAGTCCAGGACACGTTTTATACAATTTGGGCGTTCGGGGCGATCGCACCTATCAAGTCGCCCAGCGCCTCGAAAACGAGTTTCGCCAGCGTGGCGAGCTCAGAAACCGCGTCCCGGATGCGATTATTCTTTCCGTAGGCCTCAACGATTCGGCGAGAGTGCAGTCGCCTACCGGGCGCAGCTACACTGATTTTGAACATTTTAAAAGTGTTTTGGATAATTTGTTAAACCTGTCCCAACAACTTTGTCCGGTGATATTTGTCGGGATGGTGCCGGTGGATGAAAGTAAAATGCCTTTTCAAGATTGTTTGTATTACAGTCATGCTGACCAATATCGGTATAAAGAAGCAACGAAATTAGCTTGTGAGTTGCGGGGAATTCCCTATTTAGATATTTTTGATAAATGGATAAATCGGGGCAGTGATTGGTGGCGATCGCGCCTGATTGCAGATGGCCTGCATCCGAATGTAGCTGGGTATCAAGCTTTATTTGAAGAGGCGACAAGTTGGGAACCGATCGCAAGTATTAGTCAGTAGTCAGTAGTCAGTAGTCAGTAGTCAGTAGTTAGTAGTCAGTAGTCATTAGTCAGTAGTCATTAGTCATTAGTCATTAGTCAGTAGTCAGTAGTCATTAGTCATTAGTCATTAGTCATTAGTCATCAGGGCTAACTTTCGCGGCATTCTGAATGGGCGCTTAGCCTCTGGATTGAGCGAAATTGACCTGACTTGCACCGCTCAAACAGAAGCTTATTAAGCGAAACCTCAAGAAATACTAAAAAGTAACCATCGGTACTTAAAATGCCAAAATTCTCCAAAAATTACCCAGTTAGTCTAGATGCACTTATTCCCCGAGACGCATTTGAAATTAAAGATCGGCAAGAACGCAATATGGGAAGAAGTATCCTCACTATAGGTATTCGCGATCTAGAACAAAGTTCTTTTTTCTATCCGTTTTTGCGAAAACCTGATTTTCAAAGAGAAACTAATGAATGGGATGCAACAAAAATATGCGAGTTCATTGAAAGTTTTTTAGATGGAGATTTAATTCCAGCCGTTATTCTTTGGCGAGGTAGTAGCCACTATTTTGTTGTTGATGGTTCTCATCGACTGAGTTCCTTACTTGCTTGGATTAATGATGATTATGGCGATGGTAAAATTTCTAAACAATTTTATGACGGTAACATCACTGACGAACAGAAAGAGGCAGCAAAAGAAACTCGCAAACTAATAAAAGAGAAAATAGGAGCTTACAAAGATTATCAATCATTGACTTCACAGCCTGGTCAAGTTAATCCTAAAATGCTGGAAAGAACCAGGAACTTAGGGGCCTCAGCGATTTCACTTCAATGGGTTGAAGGTGATGCTAGGAAAGCGGAGGAATCTTTTTTCAAAATCAACCAGAAAGCAGCCCCGATTAGCGAGACTGAGATGAGGTTGCTAAAAGCACGTAAAACACCCAATGGTGTCGCTGCGCGTGCGATCGTGAGAAGTGGTAATGGTCATAAATATTGGTCGGAGTTCTCTGAACAAAAACAGGATGAGATTGAAAAAGTAGCGCAAGAAATACACGAACTTATATTTCAGCCCAAACTTTCAAATCCCATTAAAACATTAGATGTACCAATTGTGGGGAATCTTTCATCTTCGGATAAGCTGGAATTGATTTTAGAATTTATAAATATTGTCAATAACATATCAACCGATAATCAGTTGGGAGAAGATTCAACAGGCGATCAAACTATTGAGCTACTGAAGCAGTGCAAAAAAGTCGCTCAAAGAATCAATAGCAACGATCCTTCATCTCTGGGTTTACATCCAATTGTATACTTTTATACTCAACAAGGAAAGCCAAAAATTGGTTCCTTTTATGGGGTGGTCAGTTTAATTTTAGATTTACAACAGACTAAATCCTGGTCTAAATTGATAAAGGTAAGAAAAGACTTTGAGTGGGTAATTTGGAATTATGATATGGTTCCACAACTTGTTGCTAAGAAGAGTGATGCATTACAAGCTAGAGAGCTAGTGAAAGACTTCTACTTAGAAATCATTAATAAGTTGTCAGTAGGTATAGATAAAAAGAATGTTATCACAGAAATAAGATCCGGCGATAAAAGATTTGGGACTCTGAAAATTCCAAAGAAAACCGACACTGGGGAAATTCAGAGTAAAGAATTTTCTAGAGAAACCAAAGCATCTGCGTTTATCAGAGAGGCTCTACCAGGCTGGCCAGTTTGTAAAATCTGTGGAGGGTATCTGCCGAGCAGGTTTAACAGTATCGACCATATTACAAGAAAAGCTGATGGGGGTTTAGGAACTTTAAAAAACGCACAATTAACTCACCCATACTGCAATACTACCTATAAAAACTGAAAAAAAATTGTGTTCGAGTTAATATTGACACACCACCCAAGAAGCGTGCGTCATCATCTGATTTTCTGTGCGCGCTCATCTCAAACCTGACGCACTCTAACACTGATTGTATTCTTCAGCATCAAGTGAAACTTTATAAAATGCTCAGTAACCAGGTGGGTGTTGCAAACTACCAACCACTTTGTCGATCGCTTCTGCGATCGCCAACAACTCCATTTCGCACCACCGCTTACCAACAATTTGCATTCCAATCGGTAAACCATTTTGAGTTTGTCCAATTGGAATTACCACCGCAGGATGTCCACTAAGATTAGAAGGCATGGTGTAAGCCCCGTTTGCCACTGCATGAGGATAGGATCTGCCATCAATGTCAACGGCACTCCAAGCGGGACGATGGGTAAACGCAGCGGTTGCCGCAACGGGACAAAGCCATACATCCCACGGTTCTAATGCCTCATCTATCTGGGCAGTGAAGCGATCGCGCTGTGTGAGTGCCTCGAAATATCCTTTCAAACTTGGATTCAATATCTCAGGTAGGAATCTGCTGAAATCTCCCAATTTTCGGAGTTCCTTATCGCCTTGGGTGGCGGTGCGGAAGATTAACTCTAAACTACGACGCAGGTTATATCTATCCTGCGGTTGAGCGTAGATAGTGAGGTACATTGAGATCCTTCCGTAGAGATTCAATATTTGGGAAAGGTCAAAGTCTTTGGGAAGCCAGCGTTCGGTTTGGACACCTGCGTGAGAGAGTGTCTGCACGATCGACTCCATAGCTGCTCGAATTTCAGAAGCAACGGGAACTTCGGCCCATTCATTGTTCCAAGCGATTTTGAGATGCTGCAAAGGCTTGCCAGAGGGTCGATCGAGCGGCATCGGTGGGACATCAGGGCGTCGCAGATCCGCGCCTGCAATTAACGAAAAACAAAGCCGGATATCTTCGATTGATCGAGCAAAACACCCCACTGTCATCATTTGCCGAATAGACAGTGGCATTCCCGGCACTTCAGGAATCTGCCCTGCTGTAGAAATACGGCGATCTGTGGGCTTTAAACCATATATGCCGCAGAAATGAGCAGGCTGACGCACCGACCCCCCGAAATCGTTCCCCAAATCCAACGGTGAAAGTCCGGCGGCGACAGCAGCGGCACTCCCTCCAGAACTGCCACCAGGTGTGTAGTCAAGATGCCAAGGATTATTCACCCGTGGAAACAGAGAATTTGTGCTTTGTTGACATACCTCCTCGCCCTATAAGTGCGAGGATTCCTTGACACTTCACAGCAACGTGCTACCGGAGTAGTCTTACCATAGCTCCATGTCCGTTTAGAGTCTCCCAATGCCCTATGGCGACTTTTTTGTTTTGTACGCAAGTAAAATACTTGTTTGCCTTCAGGGCCGGATTTTCCTATTGCCCTTTCGCGAACCCTATTTCTGATCGCAACTCTGACAGGACTTTCAACCTTGCTATTTATTTCGGAGTATCTTAAATCCGGGCGGGTCTGTGACCATGTATATTTTAGCAAAGCCGTCCTTAAAGGACGGGGTTTTAGACCCAGATTCTCGATAATCGGCAGCCAGTTCCGCCATGTTGGTTTTTCCCATGATGACAGCACCTGCAGCCCGCAATCTCGCAACAGCAGTTGCATCCTGTTGAGGCACATAATCTTTGAGGGGAATATAGCCTGCTGTGGTGCGGAGTCCGGCTGTTTCAAAAATGTCTTTAATCGTGATGGGAACCCCATGTAAAGCACCCCAGTTTTCTCCTCTGGCTAGGGCTTCATCCGCAAGTCTTGCTGTAGTACGAGCATTGTCTTCATCCAGGGTACAAATGGCGTTTAATTGCGAGTTGTGCTTTGCAATTTGAGTAAGGTAAGCGTCGAGAACTTCGACTGCAGAGACTTGGCGATCGCGAATCATTCGCGCTAGCTGATGGGGAGAGGCAAAGGTCAGGCTACTCATAAGCAACAAACACAATATTTTTGATTTTTATTTGACTCTCTAGCTTTTAGAAGTGGAGTGTCATTTTCCGGCAACGTGCATCAAGCATCTTGGCAGCCAAATCAGCCGCAACAATCTAGCTTTCGATACAAATTTGGGTTAGGGCGATCGCCTCTCGAAGCGGTGGGGCGAGTTGAGCCAGGGATATGCCTCCGGGACGCTGGGGCGATCGCACCATTGGTTATAATTCTATTTGAGCGATCGCATCTCCCGCTTCCGCACCCCCATCAATCACAGACATAATCCCTGGCAAGTATTCATCCATCATCATCACGTTGGTATAAACCAACTGTTTTATCTGGGGAAAAGTGAGCGTCGAACCTTCTACATCAATACTGGTTTTGTAGCGAATTTCCCCAGAGGCAAAGTCTAGTTCAAAATTGCCAATAATTGTGCCATAATTAGCTCTAGCTATAAATTCTGCTATAGCTAAACACTTAGATTCTGGTACGTTAACCGGGCAAATCGAGTAAAAGACAAATTGTGTTTGTTCAGTTCTAGCTTTGGCGTAGCAAGTCCATTTTCCATTTTTACCTTGAAAAGCCATCCGCAAAACTGGCTCGCCTTTAATTTTAGTAAAAGTCCAGTCATCCTCTGTAAAGAAATTGACAATTGCTGACAAAACTTTATTGCTGATGCCAGAAGAACTAGATTCAGCTAATTCTGCAAAACCTTGGCTTATTGACTCTATTGCTTGAGCAATACCTTCTTCATTAAGATTAGATAAAGTGGTCTCTACCCATTCTTCAAATCCCTTGGTCACTTCCTCAAGCGCCTGAGAAACTGCATCGTTACTCATTGCCTCAAGATTCACTTCAGCCCAATCTTTGAAAAAATCAATAATCGCATCGTTAACTTTTTCGCCATCGATGCTATCGGCGGTCATTGCCTCTGGACTAAGATAATCCCAGAAGGTGCGATAGCCTGTTTGAAGCTGTTTTACCTGCAAGGCTAACCAACTTTCAGTAGATAAAAGAGGATTTTCTGGTTGTTCTTGGTTTAGGTTTTTGAGGTAAGCTGGTGCATCAGCAAGGTGGGGGGTAAAGTGTGTTAGTAAATCCGGTTTTAGACTCGCTGTAATTTCGATATTAGATTCGCTAATGAATTCTCCCGCTGTGAGAGAGCCGCGCAATTCCGGTTTTAGATTGAATAATGCTTCGTTGTCAATGCGTTGGTAAAGTTCAGGACTTACTTGGAATGTGAGACGCGACTCGATGAGGGTATCTTCTTGTTTGGTTAGGGTGAGAGTTATTGCGTGGACACTTAGGGGAGAGTGGGAGGAGTCGCGCAGGCTTAAGTCGGTGTCGAGTTGGTGAGTTTCGGTATGAGTGGTCATGTGGAGTTATCCCCTAAGAAGATTTAGCTTAATCTAAGTTGCCTAACTCTAAGATGGAAACAACTCCATCATCTCCCCCTGAAATTATCTTCTTTCCATCAGGGGTAAAAGCCAAGTCCCAAACTCTTCCTTCGTGAATTGGTTCCGAAAACACAATCTCCCCATCCTGCAAGCGATAGATAGAAATAAATCCCACTAAAGAACCCGTCGCCAGATACTCACTGTTAGGATGAAAACACATCGACCAAGTTCCTACATCATCTGACTCGAAAATATCTGGAAGGTACTGTTCTCCGGTTTCAAGATTCCACAAAAATCTTCCTCGAGAAAGCGCACCAATAACAGCTAAGTAGCGCAGGTTAGGACTGAGACTTACCCATCGTGCTTGAGCTGGAGCATTGTCCAGAGTTTGGATTATTTCATCTCGCTCTAGGTCAAAAATAAGCGCCTGAGTTGTGTTGATACCTGCTACAGCCACTTTGGTTCCGTCAAGAGAAATATCGGCAACTGCTGGTTTGAGATTCAAGACCTTTAATGCTATATAGTCTGTCATCAACCACATACGTTTGGGTGTTTCGGTGTCCCAGACTTCGGTAGCCATTCCTGCCACCACAAGTCTATGGGTGTGACTAGCTGCTAGCCAAGTAACACCTGCTGAATTGAGGTGAATATATTCTCCAGTTTCAACACTGTACAGGCAGACTTCTGAAAAATTTTTGGCATAGGCTATAAGTTGGTCGTGCCCTACAAAGCAGACAGGCATACCGTCATACTCTGTCGCGTCTATCTCTGTTAAAAGCTGAGAATTCTTCACATCCCACAGAGTCAAACGAGCTTTGCTAGATGTATCAATTGACTGGCTAACTACAATATGTTCTCCATTCGGACTGATATCTAATGCTAAAACAGCGCTGTCCAGAGTTATTTTTTGACTAGGCATTATCTATTCCTCATACAAGCGGTTTACGTGCAGCATCTAGGAAGGGTTTATTATCAATTTTCAGAGCTCCCTTAATTCCACCTTCAGCAATAAGACTTGTGAAGTCGGGTCCAACATGAGGTGTATAATTAGCTCTACCTGAACCTTCAACTTCAGATCCCTTGGATGTGTTATATTCTGCGGTGACCAGCCTCAAATTAGCTCTCTCTGTCAGTTGGTTAGACCGCTCACTGTCGTCGCTATTCCGCCCTTCGCTATTCCAGCGGACACTGACAGGTTCTATGTGATCGACCTGATACTTCACCTTTTCCGGATCGTAGGTGTTGATGTCGGCATCTTTTTTCACTAGACCGTTGTCTTTTAATTTTGTCCAGCGCCCCTTGTTCTGGTCTTTTTGAGCTTTCTGGACTTTAAGGATCAATCCTGGTCTTTCCTCATTGTAAATTCTATCGCGCACACTTGACCAGTTGTGCATCTGGTCATAGAGCTTACCGCGAATAAACTTACCAATTTCAGTTTGACTAGCTCCTGGAATATAGCGTTCCGGAGGAGGTTCTTTGTAGAAGTCATCTAAACTTTTGATGCCTGCCTTGCCTGCAATCATTTGTAAGTCATTAGCTATCTTTGCCAGACGCCTCTTAGTTTCTTGCTCACGAGCAAGTATTTCTGCCTCCGGGTTTTTTTTCACTCCCTTCAATATCTCGTTTAGATCTCTTTGTACATCATTCTTAACATATTGTGCTTCTTCTAAAAATTTATCGAGAAAGAAGAGGTAATATTTTTTGTCTTCGGGAGAACGATTAGACTTTGTTACTTCATTAATTGCTTTTCTCAACGCAGGTATAAGCTCCTCTGGGTTACTAGCAATGAGAAGGTTGAACTTACCTTTTTTGGAGATTGCAATTATTCGATGCTGTTCACCAGACATTGAGAATGGTTGCTGCCAATTGAAGTCAGGTATTACTCCTTGCCTTGGTTGTTGACCTTGATTGGCAGATGCTTTACCCTGCCTAGCTGTCTCCCTATCCCTACCCAACAAACTCTTACCCTTCTGGACGATAAAATTCGCCAACTTATTCAAGGCATTTTCTATTTTGTCCTTAATCTTCTTAATTACATTCTTAATCTGGTCGCTCACCCCTCCCAAACCAATCAATCGCGCCAGAAAACTAATCATCACCGGAAGAGAACGCCCTATCGTCTGTTCCACATAATTAGCAGCCCCAGCTACATTCCCCGCCGCGATATTTCCAATTGAATTAAATACCGCTTGTGCCAAGGCAGCTATCTGCGAACCACGCTCGATAAAGAACATGACGGTGTTGTAAATTGCCATCACCGCTTGAACGATCGCCCCGGCCGGATTAAACATCGAAATCAGCTTAGTAATCGCAGCAGTAATTACACTGCGCATCACCCATTCTTTAATCCCGCCGATTACTATTTCTTGCAGGTTTCCGGCAAATTCTGATATTTTCTGCCAAGCCGCAGCTAACCCACCCGTGACTATTGTCCTGAGAAAATCAAAAGTTTTCTCCAGGCGCGCTACTTTCTGTTGGCCGATTTTACTGGTTAATTTAGCCCGCAATCTAGAATAAGTAGCACCCAAAACTTGCAGGACAACAGACACAATTCCTTTGGTGTCAAACTGAGTTGGAACTTTTAAACCAGAACCCGCTAATGCACCAAACAACCAACCTGTCAAGCCATTCTTTAAGTGAGTGGCGGCGTTACCAGAAAACTTCTGGAAGCCACCGCGCACTGCACCGACGAGGTTGCCACAAAAAGCAACGGGGTCTTTGAGAATTTTGCTAAAAGCACCGCCCGCTTTCCGCAAGATTCCTATTACCTTCGCGCCGGCACCGCCTGCCATGTTCAGGAAGCCTTCAAAAGCAAATTCCATGACTTTTGTACCAGCAGCAACGGCAAAGTTTTTGATGCGTTTAATCGGTTCAGTGAAGACATTTTTAATTTTCTCAAATGCCCCGAATGGATTAAGCGCGTCCTTGATTCCCAAGGAACTTAAAGCTTTACCAAACAGTCCTTTAATCGCATTCCAAGTCAGGTTCAGTTTAGTGACTTCTCCATTAAACCAGTTAAAAACTTTTGACAACGCTCCTGACTGTTGTAAATTGTTAAAAATTTTGTCGCCGTTTGGTACTAAGCTGAGCAGGCCGCGAACTAGGTTGGTAGCATTGCGCTGAACTGGGGCGTCGCTAATTGGATCTTTTCCTAATATTAATGTCAGTAGAGGATAGCCGGGAAGTTGTTTAGCAAATCCGGCTATGGCTCCTTTGATTTTATCAATCGGGTTGCCAATTCCGAGAAAGCCTCCCTGGATGCGAGGACTGACGGAAGTCAGCGTCGCTGACTGACGCTGGATGGTGTCTTTCTTGTTAAAGGGAGGTGTATTAGTTAATTGCTTGGCTTGAATTGGTTCTTCTTGTGTTGTTTCTTGTTCCTCTTCTTGTGGTTTTTGGCGCAGTTCTTTATTGAGGTAATGGTTGGTATTGTAACCAGAGAGCGCCTTGGCCGCCAGGGTTTCAGTTTGTGCTTCCGATGCTTGGAAGCTACTTTCTTTGTTCGAGAGTGATAGTTGGTTTGATTTTTCTGGCCCAGAAATAGAAATTTCTTTGGCCTGAAGGGTGTCTTTATTGTTAAAAGGAGGTGTATTAGTTAATTGCTTGGCTTGAATTGGTTCTTCTTGTGTTGTTTCTTGTTCCTCTTCTTGTGGTTTTTGGCGCAGTTCTTTATTGAGGTAATGGTTGGTATTGTAACCAGAGAGCGCCTTGGCCGCCAGGGTTTCAGTTTGTGCTTCCGATGCTTGGAAGCTACTTTCTTTGTTCGAGAGTGATAGTTGGTTTGATTTTTCTGGCCCAGAAATAGAAATTTCTTTGGCCTGAATGGTGTCTTGTTCTTCTTCTTGCTGAGGCTGTCGGCGCACTTCTTTATTCATCCGCACTGCTGCGCCCTGCTGGATGGTGTGCGTCAATTCATGCGCCGTCAATTCATTATTACCCGGAGACTTCCCTGCACCGTAGTAAATATCGCTACCATGAGCGAATGCTTGTGCTCCCAACTCCTTATTCATCTGCACCGCATTCGAGTCGGTATGCACTTTGATGTTGCTAAAATCAGCCCCAAAGCGCGGCTCCATGAAACTACGTACATTATCGGGTAAAGCGCTACCTCCACCCTTAGAACTGGCAAGCTGGTTTTCTACATTGCCAGAAGCCACAGAACTCCCATCAGATGCTCGTTGCACCTCTGACTTCATCTGGACTTCTTCTTCCTCCCCTGACTCGCGCTGCAGCAGTGGAGTGATGGAATTTACCAGAGGTTGCATTTGAACTGCTTCTGTTTCTTCCCCGGTTTGACGTTGAATTGGCTGCTTTATAGCTGAGTCTGGCATCCTCATGACTTTCGCCGCCATGGTGTCAGCTTCTTGTTCGTATTTATCCCCCGCTGCGCCAACGGTTAGTTTTGTTTGAACTAATTCCTGGTTTTGCTCTTCTTTTTCTTGTGGTTGGGCTTCACTACTCTTCGACTCAATTGCCCCCTGTGGCGGAATCTCGAGAGTTTCTGTTGATCCTTCTGGTTCCTTCACGCCAGAGGTTTCAAGACGCTGAATTCCTCCTGGGTAAGTGCTAGAAGCGGACGATCGAGGAGGCGCTTCTACTGGAATATTTCGCCCATTAAACGGAGCACGGGCGATTAATGGCTTTTGTGCTCCCAAGTCGGTCGATATCGTTGAATTGCTTGATTCAAGAGGGCTTTTTTGTACTGAATCTGCTGAAACCCCGCCAATTACTGCTGGTGGTTCTTCCTGTTGGCGTTGAATCCCACCTGGTAAAGACATCCCATTACCCCGAGAGGGCGCTTCTACTGGAATATTTCTCCCATTAAACGGAGCACGGGCGATTAATGGCTTTTGTGCTGGCAAGTCGGTGGATATCGTTGAATTGCTTGATTCAAGAGGGCTTTTTTGTACTGAATCTGCTGAAACCGGGCCACTTACTGCCCCTGGTTCTTCCTGTTGGCGTTGAATCCCACCTGGTAAAGACATCCGATTACCCCGAGAGGGCGCTTCTACAGTGATATTTTGCCAATTCAAGCTACGACGAATTGTTTTTGGTTGAATTCCTCCTAATTCCTTCGATATGTTTGAATTGCTGCTAACAGATTCAGATAGCTCCGAAGTAAACGGGCCCTGATGCAATAGGGGCGAACTTGCTTGAGTAGCCTGGGGTGGTGTCGCCGAGGTTCTAATTTTGGCTAGTACTCGTTCCTTCATCACCTAACTCCTCCAGGCACTACCAGTAGTAGATTGCTAATTTCAGATTTGAGATTCGATGCGGGGCTTACGCTCACAAACCCGGTTTCTCTGAAAACTCGTCGCTTCGGAACCCGAGATTTACGCCTCCACCCTATTTCAGGGTGGCTAGTAAGTCCAGTTGATATTTTTAGGGCTAGGATTAACCGCCAATTAATACGGTAGCACAGCCCGCTAAAATTTTATGCGATGGTCTAATGGCTTCCACGATTGTCTTTTCTAAGCGAGTGGTGGGAAGCCCGTTAATCAAAACTATAAGACTACATCGATTATAATCCCATGGCTATGTGGGGGGAGGGACACAGGATAACCGTAGATCCCCATCTACCACTCGGAACCGCTACAGCTTCATCAGGATACAGGTATTTCTCGATCGAGTCAATTATATTCACTTTTAGTTAATATAGTTAACTAATATCCAACGGCTTTGTCTCTAAATCCTGTTAATTGCAGACATAAGGTAGATAAGGGAGATAAGCAACATAAGGATTTTAAGGGATTTAAGCATTTTAAAATTCCAAAACAAGCATCAAAATATTTTTTTAAAAGACCGTATCTTCCCCGCACCAGAAGTATTATTTTTCAATAATGATTACATAACTGAGGGAAAGAGCAAGTTGGGCAGGAATCAATCAGCCTATCAAAAACTTAGTTCTCCTCAATAAAAAAATGTGTAAATTGGAGAATCAAAAAATGTCTGTATTACATCGCATCAAATCCGGTACATCTGTGTTATTAACCTTGGGAACAGTTGCCGCAACCGCAGCGCCGATGCTAGCTCCCGCGCCTTCCTTTGCTCAGACAGCTTTTTCGGATGTTAATAATAACTACTGGGCAAAAGACTTTATTCAAGATTTGTCAGAAAGAGGAATTATCAAAGGATTTCCCGATGGCAGTTTTCGCCCGGATGCACCAGTAACACGGGCTGAATTTGCGGCAATGGTGCGTTCTGTGAAAAAGGCAAAAACCCGCGCTGCTGTAAGGTTTGCCGATGTTCCGTCTAATTTTTGGGCAAGCGGGGCGATCGCCGAAGCTTACGAAATGGAGTGGATGTCTGGCTATCCCGGCAATGTTTTCAGGCCGACACAGCAGATTCCTCGCGTTCAAGTTGTAGTCGCTTTAAATAACGGAATGGGCTATGAGCCTACGTGCGATTTTCAAGATGTTCTCAGCTACTATAATGATGCGGGTGAGATTCAAAGTTATGCTGCCAAAAGCGTTGCTGCTGCTACTGAAAAACAGTTGGTAGTCAGCTATCCCAATCCTAAATCTCTCAAACCCAACAAGTCAGCAACACGAGCTGAAGTAGCTGCTTTTATCTATCAAACATTAGTGAGTACGAATCAAGCAAGAGCAATTAATTCTCCTTACATTGCTAAGATTAATGTTAGCGAGTCTGTTGCTGTGAAAATTCCCAGCGGGGCAACTATTCCAGTCGAGTATGCAAAAGGCAAGATTTTGCTCGGCCCCAATGACAAGTCTCCGATTACGCTGACTGTTGCTTCGGATATCACGGGTAATAATGGCCAAGTGCTGATACCTGAAGGGTCGAAAATTAGTGGCGAATTGCGATCGACTGCTTCGGGCGTTCAGTTTGTGGCTCAAGAATTAAGTATAATCAACGGCAGCAGAGTGCCTCTCAATGCCACTTCGCAACTGATTACTAGGAAAGAAACTGTTACCAAGGGCATTAATGTTGGTAATCTGGTTCAGAATACGGCCTTGGGTGCAGCAGCAGCGGCGGCCATCGCAGGTGTTACAGGCGATCGGGCGATCGCGACTGAAGAGGTACTCGGCGGTGCGGGAATCGGGACTTTGATCGGGGTGTTTTTGGGTAGAGATAAAGTCGATTTGTATGCTGTTAATCCCGACACCGATTTAGATTTGCAGTTGGATTCCGAGTTGGTAGTTGCTACCGCCAGCACAGGCATTTGTAGCGCTCGATAGAGCCGATACTTGGAAATTTCCTCAAACCCCTCTCCTGCAAGGCGAGGGGCTTTAATGTGTGTATTTTACCTCGCTACAGGTGCATCTAATCAAATCATTAGCCAGCGATTTTCTTTAAGTGTGAATTCCTACGGACATCCCAAACTTTCTCGGGTAGAAACTCCCGTCACGGGATGGACACCATCTGCTTTCTCGCACAGGATAGCCACTTGATAAGCGTCTATAATCGCGTCAGTAAAATCAGCGCCGGAAATTGCAGCATCAAAAAACCGAGTTCGAGTCATAATTGCCTCGGTAAAATTAGCATTCATCAAATTAGCGCCGTCGAAGGTAACTCTATCTGCCAAAGCGCCGGAGAGGTTGGCACCTGACAAATTGGCATTCAGCAAAACTCCCTTTGTCAAAATCGCATTAGTTAAATCAGCACCTTGAAAATTTGTTCCCCGCATTTCAGCAGCCACAAATGTTCCCCCCGCTAAATCCGAGTTGGAAAAATCGCGATCGGACAAATTAATATTTGTGTAATTAATACTTGTTTTCGGCAAGGCAAATGCAGGAGTAGCACTCAGCAGCACCCACCCAAAAGCCAACACTAAACTTAAAACCAGGCTCAGGAAAATTCGGAAGACTCTTTTCATGATAATGGGAATGGGGAATTGGGCATAGTTGACTGTTGACGGTTGACTGACTAATGACTAATGATTAATGACTAATGACTAATGACTAATTAAAATCGCTTTACCCAATCTTCGCCGACGCGAAGTGTCAAGTCAGAATTGATTTCACCAGTAGAAGATGCTTCAATTTTACCGCCGCCTAACGCTTTTTGCAGTAGATTCGCTGCCTCTAAATCGCCTTGCTGAACAATAATTTGACTTTGACGCTCCTTCTGGGGGGAATCCTGCACTACAGATACATTAAAAAAGCCCTTTTTTCTGAGAAATTCAGCAAAGGTTTTTGCGGCTGTCGGTTTGCTAGAAGCGTTTTGGACAGCTATTTTGAGGTTTTTGGGCGAAACAGACTCGCTGGGGTTGCGAAGTCGTCCTTGTGCCAAATCCGGCACGCCCGGGTTCAAATATTGTGTGATAATGCGATCGACCCCGACCGTATCTAAAATCCAATAACTCCTCAAATCCCCTTGTTTTGAACTAGAACTTCCAGGCAACATTACCATTTTAAAAGTATCTCGCTCCAATTGCAAACCGAAATTTGCCAGGGTCAATATTTCCTCATAATTTAGGTTTGTATCCACATATTTTTGCATCAATCGAACAATTTGTGGCAAGCGTACAAATACTGATGGGCTTGTGAGGCGGTTCCGAATAGCTTGAATCAAAGATTGCTGCCGCTGAATGCGGCCGATATCTCCTAAACCGTCGTTGCGAAATCGAGCAAATTGTTCTGCTTGTTCTCCGTTGAGAGTTTGCCATCCCTGGGCTAAGTTTATTTTTAACTTTTGGGTGGTATCTGTATAGGACATTGCGCGAGGTACAAATACCTCAACTCCGCCCAACAAATCGACTAATTCCCGAAAGGCATTGCTGCTGACTCGCACGTATCGTTCAATTCTCGTATTGTTCAGCATACTGCTAACCAATCGCGTCGCCAAAGCTGCTCCTCCCCTAGCATTGGCTTCGCTAATTTTGCTGAAGGGAATTCCGGGCACTTCGACTTGAGTATCTCGCGGAACTGAAAGCAAACTAATAGATTTATCTCTAGGATCGAGGTGCAACAAGAGTATTGTATCGCTGCGACCCTCAAAAATCTTAGGCGAATTGGCTGCTGCTTCCGGCACGCGGTCAATTCCCAATATCAAGATATTAACTGGCCGCGACAGGCGGTATCCAGAGCGGTTGGATGATGTATAGTTAAAGCCAGTAGCGTCTAGGACTTTACTGATAACTGGGGGTTCCACGGGAGCTAACAGGGCGGTAATTGCCCCGATTGCTGCGGAGATGGCGGCTGTGAAAACTAGGAAAAATAGCCCAAATATATACAGGAATAATTTAGGCTTTTTTCGAGATTCTCGATCGACTGGTTTAACAAAGTTGCTTTTAAAGATTGACCAGTTTTTCATTGACTTGCTGTTGATTATTGCATTTTTTCAGCTTTGCAGTAAAACTTGGGCGGTGCTTCTGGAAAGTATTTGAACAAAGCCGGACACAGCCAGCCTTCGAGATTTTTCGCTTCCCACCGATACCAGTTACCGCCGTATTCTTCTTTCAACCACAGCATTTCTGCTTGATATCCGGGAAATGGATTGGCAGAAAATAAGAGTCGGAAACCTTGAGCGGCATTGGGAATGTCTGCGACGAGCACGTTAATCATTTCGGGGACGCCCTGAACAAATGGTTCTCGGACAAGTCCGACTCGCTCGTCGTCAAAAACCCAGGTGTACTGTTCGCAATAAGGGTAAATTACCATCATGGCATTAGCCATGGTATTCTCCTGTTTTTATTTCGTTTGTTTGGTCTGCGAAAATGCAAGTCTTGATACATTATATTCTGTTGTCCGGGAGCTGTGCACTATCCGATTTGACAACCCTGTTTTAACTTAGGAAATCTCGCGGGTTATTTACAAACTTGGTTCGGCGTGGGCGGATTAGTGAAGTTTAGGGCGATCGGGCTTTAGAGCTGTTTTTTAATTTTTTTTATTTTCGGTAAATGGTAGCAAAATCCAAGAGGCTTAAAGGTGATTCATTGCAGGATTTTTTATTCTAATTGTGCCTAGTTTTATAACCATTCTTACCTTTGTAGTAATGACGAATATTTTTATTTACCCAAACTATGAGGACGGACACCCTAACTACAAACAGTTAAAGGTTTGTAGTTGGGTGTTATGTTTGTTTTCGGGAATATCCAGCTCAAGTTCTCGTCAGCTCAACCAGCGCCTTAGCTAAATATTGATACTGCGGCAAAGTATTGTATAATTGAGCCGAAATCCTTACCAACTGCTTACTAGCATCCGGCCAAGGAATCACCGGAACTTCAATTTTAAAAATCTCCCACAGCGCTTCTTGCAAAGGTGGAATTCCTCCCTTTGCAACCGCATCAGACTGGGAGTCTGCCAGTGGCACAACTGCCATCGAACCCACCATTTCATCAGGACAAGGCAGTGGCAAACCTAATTTATCCGCTAATATTTTTCTCCCCGCTAACGCCAAAGCATGATTTTTTGCCCTCAATTCCGGCCAGCCACCACTCAACAAAGAACCCATAAAATCAATAGCTACAGGCACGCACAAATAGGGACTCGGATCGACTGTTCCCATCCAGTCAAACTCTAATTGAAAGCGCGATTTATCAGCGCGGGGCGAGTTAGCACCGTGACTGATCGTAGTTGGCCGAATGGCATTTTGCTTGTCGCGCCGCACGTACAGAAAGCCCGCACCTTTCGGCGCACACAGCCATTTGTGGCAGTTTCCCGTATAGTAAGCCGCGCCAATTTCATCTAAATTCAGCGCTACCATTCCCGGCGCGTGAGCTCCGTCTACTAATACATCCACACCACGGTTAGCTAACTCGCCAACTAACTGTTTGATGGGAAAGATTAAACCTGTTTGGCTCACAATGTGGTCTAATAAGGCTAACTTTGTTTGCGATGAAACGCACTTAATTATTGCTTCAATAATTTGTTCGGGCGACTCAATTGGAAAGGGTACTTCTGCTACTATTACTTTAGCCCCTGTCCGCTCGGCTACAAAGTTAAGTGTGTTGCGGCAAGCGTTGTATTCCTGATTTGTAGTTAGCAATTCGTCGCCCGGAGCAAAATAGAGCGATCGCAAAACTGCATTTACTCCCGTGGTGGCATTCGGCACAAAAGCCAAGTCATCCTCACCCGCACCGAGAAATGCTGCTAACTGATTTCTCGCATTATCCAACAAAGGTTCAAATTCCCGCATAAAGAAGCGCAATGGTTCTCTTTCCAGTTGTTCGCGAAAACTGGTTTGCGCTTCCAGTACGGGAATCGGACAAGCCCCAAAAGATCCGTGATTGAGGAAAGTTATATTGCGATCGAGCAACCAATATTGGTTAATCATTAGTAATTAGTAATTAGTAATTAGTCATTAGTCATTAGTCATTAGTCATTCGTCATTCGTCATTCGTCATTCGTCAGTCAACAGTCAACAGTCAACAGTCAACCGTTAACAGTCAACCGTCAACCGTTACTCATTTTACCTTTTAATTGCTCAAACTCTTCTAATGTATTGCAATTCGATAACATTACTGCTTCTTGTTCCCCTACAGGTAGAGGGATTGCGGGGATTTGATTTAACCACACTTGAAAGGAACGTCCGCCTTTGTCAATAAAACTTTGCAAACTGGGCAGAGATTGTTGGCGGTAGAAGCCGCACAAAGGCTCCCAGCGCGGATTTTGATAAGGCACAACTGCTAAAGTAGACGGGGGAAAGTCTGTTAACTGGCTTGCCCACTTCTGAATAATCTGAGCATTCAACAAAGGCAAATCGCAAGCTAACAGTAAAATCCACTCGGCGGCTATTTCTTTCAATCCCTGAGTCAATGCAACCAAGGGCCCGCAGCCGGGATTGTACTCTACCAGAAATTGGGATTTTTCGGTTAAGGTCGATCGATAGCGATCGGGCCAAGCAGTCAGAACATAAACTTGTGGGGTTAGAACTGCTGCAACTTCGCACACCCGCTGCAATAGGGATTTGCCCTCAATTTCTAGCATAGCTTTATCCCTACCCATCCGCGAACTTTGACCGCCTGCAAGCACAATTACAGCAATTTTATGATTTGTCATTAGTCATTAGTTATTAGTCATTAGTCATTAGTCATTAGTCATTAATTATTAGTTATTAGTCATTAGTTATTAGGAACTAGAAAAAAATATCAATGTAGTGTGTCCAATAGGCACAAAACCTAATTAATTATTCTCAACTAAAAACACTAACGGCTTGGCTAACTTCCTCAAGTTTTTGCACGACTTTACCGCTGCTCAATAAAGTTTCTGCCTCAATCAAACCCGAGTTCATATCCAAACAAACTCCGCTGCGCCACAGATAAAATCCGCCGTTCCAGATAGCGGACTGCATCAATTCCGAGGGTTTTCCCAGCAATACTTCCTGCATTTCTTTTAATAAGTCAGATGCTGATTCAAAGGGAGGATTAGTGCTGCTAAAACCGTAATCTCCGTGAGCTAAAAGCACTCGCTGGAACTCTACATCCGGCTTAGAAATGCCAATTATCGCAGTGCGATCGCGCGGCAAATCGCAGCTTCCCTCCAATCCTTTGACTGTGGTATAATTTTTTATTGCCCGCAACTCAAAGGCTTTTTGAAACATACCTTCTGTCGGCGGATGGACGTAGCCGGAGATGACGTTAACGTCGCCGGCACAGGGACACCACATCAACTCCATTGTCGAAAAAGGTGGCCGTTTGCCGATTTCGCGGCGGTAGGGTACTAAAGTGGCGGCTTGAGGAAAATGCTTGGGAAGGTAAACAAAACCTAAACCCGTATTGTCAAAAACTTGTTGGACTTTTTCTAAACGGAGTTTTCTCCAGTCTACTCCCAAACCGCGCCAAATTTCAATGAGGGGAATGCCTTCTTTGGTTGGCATGGTATCGCCCCCGTGCATGAGGGTTGGGACGCCAGAGGCGGCTAAAATTAGGGCGGTTATTGGGCTAATTGGAGCCGTGCGCGATCGCCCGTCGTAAGCAACGCCAAACACGGCGACGGTAGAGACGGAAAACCCTTTTTCTCGGTTTGGGGGGGCAAGCATAGGCCCCAATTCTTCATAGGCATCCAGCATTCCGGCTAATTCTTCGCCGGTGGGCCGTTTAATGCGGTGGGAAATCATAAAAGCTCCGATTTGAGTCGGTGTTGCTTCTCCCAGCAGCATCATCCGCGTGGCTGCTGCTGCTTCGGCTCGAGTTAAGTTTTCTCCTGTGTGTATTCCGCTGCCAATTTTTCGCAGCAATTCTCTAAATGCGTCACTCATAACTTGTGAAGTTGGTAATTAGTAGTTGGTAGTTGGTAGTTGGTAATTGGTAGTTAGTAATTGGTAAGATTTGAATCGTTTTAAATTTAAAATTCCGAACTCTCAATTCAAAATTATCGAATTAACTCCCTGATTTTTCTAGCTGGATTACATCAAATGGCGGCACACATTCGCGTACCAGGTTCCAGAAATGGGCGATCGGCGGAATTTGCATTCGATCGTGTGTTGTCACCAACACGACTTCGCGAGTCCAAGTCGGATCGATCGCCGATTGGCCGATCGCCGAAACCTTGGAATTGGACCGATCTTGGGCGATCGACCGAATTGCTAAAGTGCTATCGCCCGAAGCCTCCAGCAAAGCTGAATGCGGCAGCAAAGCAATCAATTCTCCCTGTCGCACCACACCCCGAAAAGCATCAAGAGTGTTGAGTTCCAAAACAGCATGAAGTGTAGCACCGATGCGTCCAAATTGTTCTTGCACCATCCGCTGCATTCCGTACCCGTCCTTAAACACCACTTGCGGATAACAAATCAATTCCGGCCAAGGTACTCGATCGTACTGGGCCAAGGGATGACCCGCCGCCATCAACACCTCGATCGGCTCATTGTAGAGCACCTCAACCAACATTTCCGGGGCTTGAGTAAAATAGCGGTTGTTCATCACCACTGCAATGTCTACCAAACCGTCTTTGAGGACTTTCAGAGCTCGATCGCTCCCAAGGGAAGTCACCCGCAACTGTACGTTAGGATAGTCGTGGCAAAATTTTTGCAGCACAGGCGGCAAATAAGCAGCGCAAACCGAGTGAATCGCAGCCACGCACAGTTCCGGCTGCTTTCCCGCCAACAAGTCTCCCAATTCTTCAGCAGCATTTCGCCAAGTCTGACAGATTTTGCGAGCGTGAGGTAGCAGGCGTTCCCCTCCCACAGTCAGCTTGGCGTGGGCTGTGCGGTGAAACAGCGACAAACCGACGGACGCTTCTAATCCCTGCACTTGGCGGCTAATAGTCGATTGCGTAACGCCGCACTTCCGGGCCGCTTGCTGAAAGCTACCGGTTTCAGCAACTGAAAGAAATGCTTGAAGCTGCTCTAAGCGCATGGAGGTTTAATTCGAGATGGTTTCAGAAATTTTACTGGAAGATAATCTGTGACATTAACCGATTTAGTAGCAGAATTTAGTAGACTTTGATACAGGTACAGATTAGTTTGGATTCCGGGGCGAGACGCGGGGATGCTTGGCGCTACGAATCAATTTGCTCGGGTAGGATTGCTGAGGGTCAAAGTAGAGGTCGATTCTCCAATGTAGAAGGGATTCCTGCATCTGCAAAATTATAAAAAAATGGATTTAATCAAGAGAAATTCATCGAATTTTGCCAGCTTGTAGCTAAACGGTTTGAATGAACTGCACAGTCAGAATCGCTTCATCACTTGCGCTAAATTGCTTGGTTTATCCCTATGCTTTGGACTCTCAAACTCGCCTTAAATTTCTTACCTCCTTGGGCATTATAGTACCTGACTCTGCCTAAACCTCTCAATAAATGTACGAATATTGCAGGCCGGTTAAAACCTGTAGTGAACTTTCATCCCCGGACTAAAGTCACTCTTGTTTTCTGTTTTTTTTGTATAAACTAGGAATTAGCGGGTCAGCAACACAAGTGCAACGCCGGATCGATCGCACAGGAAAGCCGAAATGCTGCAATTTCTTAACATTATGTCATTTAACCACAATTTTATTCTGCAAGGTGGATGTTGCCAGTGGCAGCCCCAGTTGATGGGACTGCACGCGGTCAGCGATTTGTTAATTGCCTTGGCTTATTATTCAATTCCAGCAATTCTGACATACTACTATGCCCGGAAGCAGGGGGACGTGCCTTTGAGCAAGGGGTTTCTGCTATTGGGAGTCTGGTTTTTCTGCGCCGGGACAACTCAGTTGATGCAATTTTGGATGCTGGTGCATCCCAGCGAATGGCTGTCAAGTTCGCTCGCGGCCGTGACGGCTGTCATCTCTCTGTGGGCTGTAGCGTCCCTGATACCCTGGGTTCCTCAAATGTTGGCTTTGGCTGGGGCGGCCTCTTTACCAGCAAATACGGCGCTCTTAACCCAAAAGGTCGATCGACCGCAAGCCGACTCTGCCATTAAAAATTCCGGATCATCCCCCACAACCGAAATCCAGCAAATTAACCAGCAATTGCTCTCGGAAATAATGCAGCGCCAGCGAGTCGAGGATATCCTGCTTGACACTGTAGACAAGCTGCAAGAAAGCCAAGAACGCTTCCGCGTTTTTCAGGAATTATCTCTAGACGGATTTAACGTGTTCCGCAGCATTCGCGACGAATCCAAAATTGTGGATTTTGAATGGGAATACGTCAATCCCGCAGCCGCAAAAATTCAGCAGAGCACCCCTGAAGCATTAGTGGGCAAGCGATTGCTGGAAGTGCGGCCAGGTCATAAAGATAACAGTTTGTTCGATCGTTTCGTGCAAGTTGTAGAAACAGGAATTCCCCTCGATATCGAGACTTATTACAACAGCGAAGGCATTGTCGGCTGGTTTCGGATTATGACTGTTAAACTGGGCGACGGCATTGCTATTTCTTTTAGCGATATTACAGGGCGCAAGCAAGTAGAAGCATCCCTGCGCAACGCGCTGCAAAAACTCACTTCTCATTTTGAAAATACGCCCCTAGCGGTGATTGAGTGGGATGAAAACTTTTGTCTCAGCGGGTGGTCGCCCGCGGCCCAGAAGATTTTTGGGTGGAAGGCAACAGAAGTTTTAGGAAAGCATTTTAGCGAATGGAACTTTATTTATAAGGACGATTTGTCAGAGTTAGAATCGGCAATTTATAGTTTAAAAAAACCCGACCATCGCTGCAATGTAGTTCGCAACAGAAATTATAATAAGTGGGGTGCGTTGGTGCACTGCGAGTGGTACAATTCAGCTTTTTACAGCGATTCGGGACAGTTGATATCGGTGCTGTCTCTGGTTTTGGACGTGACGGAACGCTTTAAATTTCTGGAAGTGCTGCGACAGTCTGAAGAGCGGTTTCGGATTGCGGCAGAAAGTGCCAGCGATTTGATTTACGAATGGGATATCGAGACCGGCATCGTGCTGTGGTTCGGTCACGTAGACGAACATTTGGAGTACGAAAAAGGCGGATTTCCGAGGACAAGAGCAGCTTGGAACAGTATCTTGCACCCGATGGACCGCGATCGAGTCCAGGCATCGGTCGATCGGTATTTGAGTGCGCCACACAGTTCTGCCACCCCATTTTTTCAGGAATACCGCGTTCAGTGCCAACGGGGCGGCTTGCTCCACTGGATCGATCGGGGCAAAGCAGTGCTTGACAAACAAGGCAATCCCTGCAGATGGATCGGCGTGATTAGCGACATCAGCGATCGCAAACAGGCCGAAGAACAGCGGAATCTAGCCTTGGCGCGGGAAAAGACCGCCCGTCGCCAAGCCGAAGCCAGCGAACAGCTTTACCGCGCCCTCGCTGAAGCCATCCCGCAAATAGTTTGGACTGCCTCAGCCGACGGCTGGTTCGACTACTACAACCAGCGCTGGTTTGAATATACTGGCTTGACGCTGGAGGAAACTCAAGGCTGGGGGTGGCAGCTAGCCCTGCATCCAGATGACGTGGAAAATTGCGTAGAAAGCTGGAAAACCTCGGTAGAGACGGGGGGGACTTATGAGGTGGAATACCGCTTTAAACGGGCATCTGACGGGGCTTACCGCTGGCATCTGGGCAGGGCATTGCCCGTGCGGGACGCGGAGGGGAAAATTCTCAAATGGTTCGGGACTTGTACCGATATTGACGATCGCCAGCGTTCGGCCCAAACAGCCTATTTTCGCGCTCAAGCTTTGGCTTTGCTGTCGTCGGCTTCCCTGGATTACGCGGAGGCGCTGCAAGGTTTGGCAGATTTAACAGTACCAGCGCTGGGGGATTGGTGCTGCGTGCATTTGGTCGAGCCCGACGGCTCGATCCGCTTGCAAGCAGTTGCTCACTCAGATCCGAGCAAAGTTGCTATGCTGTGGCAAATCGACCAGCGCTTGCCGCTAGACCCCCAGGGACGGCACGGAGTAGCAAAGGTGCTGCGGACTGGGGAGTCGAAGCTTTACGCAGAAATACCGGAATGGGTGATCGAGGCGGTTGTGCCGGATAGGGAACTGCAGTTCGTGCTGCGATCCCAGGTGCTGTCGGCAATCTGCGTGCCGCTGATAGCTCGCGGGCGGACGCTGGGAGCGATTTCGCTGCTATGCGGGGAGTCCGGGCGCCGCTGCGGGGAGGGCGATTTGGTTTTGCTGGAGGATTTGGCGCGGGATGCGGCGGTGGCGATCGACAATGCGCGGCTTTACCGGGAAGCAGCAGAGGCCAACCGGATTAAAGACGAGTTTTTGGGAACGCTTTCTCACGAGTTGCGGACGCCTCTGAACGCGATTTTGGGCTGGGCCCAGATGCTGCGGCAGCGCAAGATGAGTGCCGAAAAAACGGCTGTGGGTTTGGAGACTATTGAGCGAAACGCGCGGTTGCAGACTCAGATGATTGAGGATTTGCTCGACGTTTCCCGGATTGTGAGCGGCAAAGTGTGTTTGAAGCTGTTCTCGGTGGATTTGCCGCGGATTGTAGAAACGGCCGTGAAGGCTCTGAGCCCTGAGGCTGAAGCTCGGGGAATTGAATTGGTGAGTTTTTGTGACGAAGGGGTGAGCTCGGTGAGGGGCGATGCTACTCGTTTGCAGCAGGTGGTGTCTAATTTGCTCTCCAATGCTATTAAGTTTACGCCGCCGTCTGGTCGCGTGGAAATAAGGCTCTCGGAGGATGGGGAACCGGGAACAGCGGGTGGCGCTATCTTGTCTGGGCCGTCTGCGGTTCACTGTGTTTCGATCGTTGTCAGCGATACGGGAATTGGCATTAGCAAGGAGTTTTTGCCGTTTGTGTTCGATCGCTTCCGCCAAGCTGACAGCACTTCTACGCGCAATTACGGCGGGCTGGGACTGGGATTGGCGATCGTCCGCCATCTCGTGGAACTCCACGGCGGCAGTGTCTGGGCCGAAAGTCCCGGGGAAGGACTCGGCTCGACTTTCGGAGTGCGGCTGCCAATAACAACAGCCAACAGCTAACTGTTAACTGTTGTTATTGGTTACTGGTTATTCGTTATTTTATTGATACCAGCACTCTGCTCTTGAGCGTAAGATTCATTGGTAAAATAGTAATGGCTGTGCGGTTCGTTTTTAGGACTTACTCCATTCACCACTAAGCCCAGAACGTGCTGGCTTGATTTCTTCAATAGCTCCTTGGCAAAAGCCACAGTACCAGAATTAAGAACTCCAGGCCGCACAACCAATAAAATCCCATCTGCTTTATTCCCCAGAATCAGAGCATCAGCAGCAACATTCAGAGAAGGAGCATCAATAATCACTGCATCATAAGTAGCCGAAAATTGCTTAATCAATAAAGTGATCCGCTGTGAATCCAACAGAGCCATTGGATTAGGCGGAATTACCCCGCAAGTGAGCACATCTAAATTATCCATAACTTGGGCGATCGCATCCCCAAACCCAGCTTGTCCGACGATCACATTGCTCAAGCCTACTTGATTGGGAAGTTCCCAAATCCGATGTTGAACAGGACAGTGCATATCCGCATCTACCAGCAAAACCTTCCGTCCTAATTGAGCTATAGCTACAGCCAAATTAGCCGATACAGTAGACTTGCCTTCTTGCGGTAGTGAACTACTGACAACAATCACTTTCAGCTCTTTATCCGAACTCAGGAACCTCAGATTTGCCTGAAGCATTCGGTAAGCAGCACTGCTCGAAGTATGAGGACTATCTCGAACAACAATCTGTCGGGGAGATAGCTCTAAATCCTGCGCCGCAGACTTAAGTAGCCAGGAATTGCGCCGAGAATTTTTTTCAGGCTTTCTATGAAAAGGAATCACCCCCAACAAAGTAAACCCAAATAATGCCCTCGCCTCTTCAATAGTTTTCACCGACTTATCTTGAGACTCTAAAAGCAGCGCCGCAGCTATAGCAAGCAGAGTTCCCAACAAGCTGCCCGATACCAGCAATAAAGACTTGCGAGAACGCACTGGTTCCTCCGGAACACTCGGCTTTTGGATAATCCGAGCATTCCCCACTTGCTGATTTTCAGTAATCCGAATTTGCTGGAGTTTTTTCTGCAATTCTTCATAGTCAGCTTCGGCTTCTTGAAGTTTTCTTTCTAGTTCCCGCTTTTCCTTCTCTAGCTTCGGCAAAACTTTTACCCGCTGCTTATAGCCAGCTAGAGCATTTGAGAGAATAGTAACTCGCTCAGCCAAACCCTGGCGTTCTACATCTACCTTGATAAATTCTTCGATCAGTTTTGGTTTCACCTCTCCTATCTGTAAACTTTGATTGAGCAACGGCTGTTGCCCGCCTAAAACTTGTTGTATTTGTTGGTCTAGTAAAGCTTTTATGGTAGCTTTTTTAGTTTCTAACCTAGTTATCATAGGCGAGTTATCCAGGTAGCGATTTTGCTCAATTGCTAACTCACGCTCTATTTGTTTGTACTCTTTCAGAGCTTCCTGCACAGTGCTAGATTGGCTGAGAGTGCTGGCGGTCAATGCTTGCTGGGGATTCATTTGTAATTCCTCTTCAAATGCTTTGGACTTAGCACTGGCATTGAGCAAATCCGACTTAGCTTGGTCGATTTTACTTTCTAGTTCTGCCATAACTGCTACTGCTGATTTAGCTTCTTCTTCAAGACTTACAACTTTATTATCTTCTTTAAATTTCCTCAATTCTGCCGCTGCTTTCCGCATAGTTTGGTCGGAGTTAGGCAGTTTCCTTTCAATAAACTGTCGAACAGACACAGCCTCTAAGCGATTCACTTTTTGATTGTTATCTATATAAAAATTCATCAGGGTTTTTACGACATTTGCTGCTATTTTCGGGTTGTGGTCTTTGTATGAAACAGTGAGGATATCAGCTCCCCGAATAGTAGCTACTGTCAGTTTTTTTAAAAAATAATTGGTTTTCATTGGATTATTTTTTTCGTCTTTTAATTGAAGTCTATTTATAGTTTTTTCGATTATTTCGACAGAACGAATCAGTTCTATCTCCGTAGTCAGAGGGTTGCTTTGCTCCGCTGCAGGAGTCAACTCTCCGATTTCTTTGCCCAATTCTGTTAAAGCAGATCCAGGAGTTGTTTTCTTAAATAACAGCTTTCCTTCTGCTTCATAAACTGCTTTTTCCTTCAGCGTGGCGTAGGTGGTGAGTGCAACAACCGAGGCAAATACAGCTAAGGCTGGCAGCCACCTGCGCTTCAAAATCTGCCAGTATTCCTGAAATCCCATGCCACTTTCACTTGATTCCATCTGTTACTCCCGAAAAAGGATTTTTTGTAAACTCTAACACCCTAGGGCGTGTTTTTAAACTATAACCACAACAGAATGCAGGCGATCATAATCATGGCTATATAATTTGCAGCCAATTTCTCCTATCAGCTAGCAATACGTCTCCATTGCTTGAGTCGGTTGATAGCATATTCAACTATATTGCGTTGACGGTAGATTTCACGGCTAAAAAAACGGCGACGTAGTTCATTTGAAAGTCGTGGAATGGTAAAACGGATACCGGGCGCGACTTAGATAACTACAGATGCGACGACGTGCGATCGCCTTTGTCTCCTACGACTCTTTCAGGGTTCCGGCGCGGACGATCTGCACCAGAAAGCGCTTACTCCTCAAGAGTTCCATCAATTGTTCTAAAAAAATTGACTCGTTACGTTGACCTGGACTCAGAAGAAAAGTTATGGGTTTACCTTTACCCTCACAACCGATGTGTATTTTGCTACTAAAACCACCACGAGAACGACCTAGTTTTTCCTGTGATTCGCCCCCTTTTTTCCACCCTCGGGCTGTTGGTGTGCAAGAATCAGGGTTTGATCGACGTAATGAACCGGACAGTCTAGCTTTCGGAGTTTGTCCGCCTCGGCTTGTAGGCATTCTAAGACTTGTTTCCAAATATCGGCTTTTTGCCACCGATAAAACCGTGTTGCCACGATGCACCCACTTGCTATAACGTTCTGGCAGGTCTTGGCACGCAGACTCCGTTCTGAGTATCCAGAGGATGCCATTCACAACCTGTCGGTGGTTATGACGCAGGCTTACCCGTTTTGGGTTGGAGCGGTGGAGGTAGCGGTTTTAACGAATCCCACTGTTGGGTACTTAAGTCTCCAAGGGTTCCTCAAGACTCCCTGCCGGAGCTCGCCTATTTTCTAGGATACAACGAGGCAAGAAAACACCCCCTAGGCTTTTAAACCCATAATCGAGGATATCCATCATATGACTTAAGTCTAGCACTGTCATGCTTTTAATACATATGTTGTTGATCATCCCCCTAAGGACATATATTTTGGTCAAAAATGAGTAAACAATTATAAACTTATGATTAATCCCACCATTACTTAAGAGAGAATAAACTAACAATCAAGGTGGGATATAAAAGATTTAATGTCAAAAAAATATCCTTTCTAGAATAAATTTTCAAACTGGGGGCATATTCTTGATAATTTCTCATTAAGGAGAATATCACTTGAGTGAAGCGCCACGATAAATAAGGGTGATTAATTTGAGCGCGCAGCCTGGTAGAAAAAAATACCTTACTATTAGGTACTCGATCGAGTTAGGGTAAAGTAGTTGTCTGAGAGCGTTTGATGAATAAAAACATAAAAAAACTCAGTAAAGTGTTGGTGGGATTAAGAACCCGTCATTTTTTGATGATCGATGCAATTTGTTTGGCGATCGCACCTTTCTTAGCCTTAGAAATTCGTTTAGATGGTAGATTCAATCTCGCTCCATACTTGCAGAGTCTGGCTGTAATTACAGTATTATTTGTAGCAGTCAAACTTATAGTATTTTATGCCGGCGGCTTATACAAGCGTTACTGGCAGTATGCCGGTCTGGAAGAAATGGCACAAATAGCGGTGCTGATAGGTCTATCCCTAGGAGTAGAAATTATCTTGTTCCAAAAACTCTACCACCTAAATAATTCGCCGATCGCAAATCTGCCACGCTCCCTGCCGCTACTAGACGCTATGATCAGCTTTTTGTTAGTGGCGGCTATTCGTTTCAGCATTCCCGCCCTCGAAAGATGGAACCAAAAACGGTGGAAAGTTCAGCGGCGCGATCGCATCCTGATAGTCGGTGCGGGCAGTGAAGGCACATCTCTGGTGCAAACGATGCAGAGGAGCCCGGAGGTAGGACTCGATCCCATCGCTTTCATTGACGACGACTCAAAAAAAGTCAACAAGCAGATTCGCGGGCTGACTGTAGTCGGCAATCGTAGTAGCATTCCCGAAGTAGTTCGATCGCTAAATATCGGCAAAGTGGTGATTGCCATGCCCTCAGCTCCGGGAAAAGAGATTAGGGAAGTCGTAGAAATTTGCCAGTCAATTAAAATTCCAACCAGCACCCTCCCCGGCTTCAATGAAATTATCAACGGTTCTGTCAGTTTAGGTAGCCTCAGAGAAGTACAGATTGAGGACTTGCTCCGCCGCGAACCCATTCAAACTGATGTTGAGAAAGTCTTGGGATTGATTGGAGGCAAGAAAGTTCTAATTACTGGTGCGGGTGGCTCCATCGGCAGCGAACTTTGCCGGCAAATATTAAAGTGCGCTCCTAAAGAAATTATCATCGTCGGACACGGAGAAAATTCTGTATTCAATATTCAACAAGAACTAGGGAAAATCCTGTCAGAGATCAAAAAAAACAGCAAAACCCAAACAGATATTACTCGCGTGACAGCCTTTATGGCCGATATTCGCTTTCGCGATCGCTTAGAGTACCTTTTTATAAAAATGAGACCAGACATCATTTTTCATGCGGCGGCTCACAAACACGTACCCATGATGGAATTAAACCCGCCGGAAGCCATTACTAACAATGTGCGGGGAACGAAAAATCTGCTGGATCTGGCATTGAAATATAATGTGGAACAATTTGTGATGATTTCCACCGACAAAGCGGTGAATCCAACTAGCATTATGGGAGCTAGCAAAAGAGTTGCCGAAATGCTGGTGCTGCAAGCAGCCAAAAAAAGCAAAAACCCCTTTGTAGTGGTTCGTTTCGGTAATGTTCTTGGCAGCCGGGGTAGCGTCGTACCTACTTTCAAGCGACAAATTGCTGAGGGCGGGCCGATCACCATTACCCATCCAGATATCACTCGCTATTTCATGACAATTCCCGAGGCTGTTCAATTGGTTTTGCAGGCGGCCGTCATCGGCAGTGGCGGGGAAGTATTCATGCTGGAGATGGGGGAACCAGTCAGAATTTTTGATTTAGCAAAGGATTTGATTCAGCTCTCAGGATATGAAGTAGGCAAAGACATAGAAATCGAGTTCACAGGGCTGCGGCCGGGAGAAAAATTGTTTGAAGAGCTGTTTATTCCGGGCGAGAAATACAACGGCACTAAACACAAAAAAATTCTCAGTCTTGGCAATGCCAGCCGCCTAGTGAAAGAAAATATTGACGAGGAAGTAGAAGCCCTTTGTCAAGCGGGCGATCGCAATGATGCCAATTTAATTGTCTCAATGCTACAGCAGTTAGTACCTGAATACATACCAGGATATTCCACAGCCGATGTGCACGCAAATACAGCCCAAGAAACAACCGATACGGCAAAGATTAGCAGTGCAGCATCTGTTCAGTTAGAGAAGAATTTGCGGGTGGCTCTTGCCAATGAGGAGTTTCGGGTTTACTATCAGCCGATCGTCTGTCTAAAAACCGATCGAATTAGTGGTTTTGAAGCGTTGTTGCGGTGGCAGCACCCGAATCGAGGTTTGCTTTTGCCAGAGGAATTCCTACCAGCGGCAGAAGAAACCGGCTTGATTGTTCCTATTGGGGAGTGGGTACTGCGGCAAGCTTGCCGCCAGATGCGGGTTTGGCAGTCGCAATTTCGTCTTAACTCTCCTTTAACAGTCAGCGTGAATCTGACTAGCAAACAGTTTTTCCAAGCTGACTTAATCGAGACGATAAACCAAATATTGAAGGAAACAAATCTCGATGCTTCTAGTTTGAGGTTAGAAATTCCTGAATATGTGGTGACGGAAAATTCCGAGTTGGCTGGGTCTGTTTTTCTCAAACTTAAAACTTTAGGTGTGCCAGTACAAATTGACCACTGCGGTCTCTGTGATGTATCCTTAACTCAGCTCTATCAATTGACGCGGCTCAAGTATGGGAAATTTGACAGTTTGAAGCTAGATTGCTCTCTAGTCAGCGGGCTTGATGCTAGCAACCCGAACTTAGAAATTCTTCGGAAAATTAGGGCGCTCACTCAGGATTTAGGTATGGGTATGATTGCTACAGGAGTAGAAACGATCGGGCAAATAGCTCAGCTCAAAGCTCTGAAATGCGCCTACGGACAGGGATATTTTTTCTCTAAGCCTGTAGAAGGCTCTAAGGTAGAAAAATTGATGGGGCTGGTAACTATAACAAAAAAATACCCCTGAAAAATTGAAAACTTACTCATCTTCTCCCCTAAAATAGGTTGATGAGTAAGTTAATCCCAGTCTTATGCCTTAGCGATCGCAGGATCAACATTGGAAGGCAAGAATATTATGGATTTGGTAAAATATGTAAAGTTTCCTTTGGTGTCAATCTTGTGGTTTGCGATCGCTTCCTGCCAACCGACTGTTGCTACTGTTCCTTCCAATCAAACCACATTAACCTATGAAAGCAGTTCTGAGAATTTTCCCAATCCTGAAAGAGGTTTCTTCCTAGCCGTTGACCCTATTGGTAATAACTCAGTTTCTCCCTTACAGCTATCGTACTTGCAAAAAATAAAAAGTCAGAACATAACTTTGGTGCGCCGGATTTACCTGCTTTCAGAATTTCGAGAAAAATCACTATCACAATCTTTCCTAAAGATGATTTCGCAGGACTGCGAAACAGCCCGTCAAGCTGGGGTGAAGTTGATTGTCCGATTTTCCTATAATTGGCTAGGAGGTGGTGCTGATGCTCCACCGGAGAGAATTATCTCACACCTAGATCAGTTGCAGCCAATTTTGGCAAAGAGCTACGATGCGATCGCATACATGGATGCAGGTTTTGTTGGGTATTGGGGAGAGTGGCATAGTTCAACTAACAAACTTGTAGATAGTTGGACTCTAGATGTTACACATGATGCTAGAGCAATTGTCCTAAAAATATTGTCTGTCCTACCAACAGAACGGATGGTTACAATACGTTACCCTAAACAAAAAAAACAAATATTTAACAACATAAATACCCTCTCTCTTGAAGAGGCTTTTAATGGTTCTGTTCGAGCTAGAACTGGTCATCACAATGATGGTTTTAGAGCTGGTATAGATGATGCTGGAACCTATGGTAGTACCAATCCAACTATTATAGATCAAGAGAAAAAGTGGCTAAATCTTGATACAAAATATGTAGTGCAGGGAGGTGAACCTGCATGGCCAAGTAAGCCCCCAGAATACGATGACTGTCCAGGGGCCTTAACTGACTTGGCTAGGATGCACTGGAGTAGTCTGTCAATGAATCAACCTGATGCAACAGCAGTGTATCAGGGATGGATAAAGCAAGGCTGCATGGAGGAAATTAAGCGTCGTTTGGGATATCGCTTCCGTCTTGTCTATTCAAAACTCCCAAAAATTGTCAAACCTAATGGTACTTTTTCAATGAGTTTTGAAATTATCAATGAAGGATGGGCTAGCCCTTACAATCGTCGTAAAGTAGAAGTGGTTCTACGCAACCGCGAAACAAAAAAAGAATACCATTGGGTTGTTAATGCAGATCCGCGCCTGTGGATGGCTGGTACGACCAGACTAATAAACTTTGCAGAAACTATCCCAGCAGATACGCCATACGGAGAATACGATGTATTGTTAAATTTACCCGATCCAACTCCCAAGCTATACAAGCGCCCAGAATATTCAATCAGGCTGGCTAATCAAGATATGTGGGAAGTGTCCACGGGCTATAACTCTTTGTTGCAAAGCATTATTGTCGCCCCTATGTAAAAAAAATCATACAGCTCATAAATGAATTGCCCTCCTCTTTTCTCCTAATTAAAATGCGTCAATTGCAGAAGTTGATTGATATCTGGAAAAATCTAACAAGTGGATCTCTCAGTCGTCAAATCTTTGGTGCCGCTACGACAGTTGCTTTATTGACAGCACTGGTTAAAATTGTGTCTGTGTTCAAAGAGTTATTCATTGCATGGAGATTTGGTACAGGAGATGATTTAGAGGCATTTTTGATTGCCTTGCTGGTTCCGTCTTTTATTATTAATGTGATAGCTAATTCCTTTAATTCTGCCCTAGTACCCACCTATATTCAGGTGCGAGAGCAAGAGGGCATAAAAGCTGCTCAAAAACTTTTTTCGGGAGCAAGTATCTGGAGTGCAGGAATACTGGCGCTCACAATAGCTATAGTATTATCTACCGCGCCACTTTACTTACCATTAATTGCATCAGGATTCAGCTCACAAAAGTTGAGTCTTACATTCTCTCTACTCTCCATTACTGCACCGATTATTCTACTCACTGGTATCGCCAGCACTTGGGCTGCGGTTTTGAATGCAGGAGAGCGTTTTGCTTTAGCATCCGTGGTTCCTGTTACTAGCCATGTTGTTGGCATATTGTTTCTGTTAATCTTCAAGAGTTGGGGAATATATGCCTTGGCAGGATCGCTACTCTGTGGATCCGGAATAGAGATGGTTGTGATAGGAGCAGCATTGAAACGCCAGGGTATATCATTGCGCCCCAGGTGGTATGGATTTGACACTTACCTGAAGCAGGTAGCTGATCAGTATAGTCCTATGATTGTAGCCGCATTTATAATTTGTAGCGCTGGTGTAGTAGATCAATCTATGGCCGCAATTTTATTGCCGGGAAGTGTCGCCGCACTCAACTATGGTAACAGGTTGATTGCCTCGCCAATTAGCCTGATGAGTATTGCATTGAGTACTGTTTTAGTTCCTTACTTTTCCAAGATGGTTGCTAATAAAGATTGGAGCAATTTGCATCGTACTCTTAGGCAATGGATAGGAATCATTTTAGTTGTTACTGTGCCAATGACAATCTTCTTTATTGTATTTTCTGAGCCGATAGTTCACCTCCTATTTGAAAGAGGAGAATTCACTACGCAAAATACACATTTAGTGGCTGAAATTCAATCTTTATATGCTTTGCAGATCCCTTTTTATACGATAAATATTTTGGCGATTAGGTTAATAACCTCTATGCAGCTTAATCATTTATTGATCTGGTTTTTTGCCTGTAGCTTACTCATAAATATTAGCTTAGATTATCTGTTTATGCAATGGATAGGAATTAAAGGAATTGCCTTATCTACGAGTTGTGTATACTTGTTTTCTTCCTTCTCGCTGCTTTGGTTCGCTCATAGAAGAATTAAAAATAACTTATTGTAAAAATACCTGACCATTTATTAGGAAAAAATCAAACAATGAAGAACTTGCCCGGTTTCAATTTAACAACTAAACCAGAGATGCTAGAACCAAGAAGTACAAGACGTATAGCTTTCTTTCTTCCTAATTTGCATGGTGGAGGTGCTGAGCGGGTTGCCGTCAATTTGCTCAAAGGTATGTCAAGCCAGAATATTCCATTAGATTTAGTATTGGCTACTGCTGAGGGCCCCTATTTAAACCAAGTTCCTGATGGGGTTCGCGTTGTCAATCTCTCAGCAGGACGTGTCATCAAGGCTATCCTGCCTTTGTCGAAATATCTACGCCAAAATCAGCCACTTGCCCTCCTGTCGCACCTCAGTCATGCAAACGTAGTGGCATTGTTAGCCGGAAAGCTGGCTCGCACAGAAACAAAATTAGTGGTAGTAGAACACAACACCATGTCATCAGATAAATCGAAATTAATCCGGGGTAAATTGGTTTCACCGCTGATGAAGTTACTTTATCCCAGCGCTGATGCTATTGTAGGGGTTTCCACAGGCGTATCCCGCGATGTAGAACTACAGCTTGGACTTCCAGAAGGGAAAGTGATTACTGTCTATAACCCCGTCGTTGATAATGAATTGCTTGCCAATTCGAACGCTCATCTCAACCATCCGTGGTTTCAATATGGAGGAGTACCTGTATTTTTGGCGGTGGGGCGATTAACACAGCAGAAAGATTTCTCAACTCTGCTCGAAGCTTTTGCCCTCCTCAGAAAGCAAAAACACGCTCGCATAATTGTTTTAGGCGAAGGAGAGTGTCGAAGTGAACTAGAAGCAGCGATCGCTTGTCTAGGAATTTCAGAAGATGTTTCTTTACCAGGATTTGTTGAAAATCCCTATGCCTACATGAGCAGAGCTAGTGCCTTTATACTCTCATCTCTCTGGGAAGGACTGCCCACTGTATTAATTGAAGCTATGGCGTGTGGTTGCCCTGTAATTGCCACAGATTGTCCGAGTGGTCCTGATGAAATTTTAGAAGCAGGAAAATACGGATATTTAGTGCGAGTCGGCGACGCAGTAGCAATGTCTGAAGCTATGTTGCAGGTACTTGAGACTCCAATAGATCGGAATATGCTTGTGCAACGAGGGATGTCTTTTGCTGTTGACAAAGCGATATCTGAATATCTGGCATTGTTGAGCCATGCCTAAATATTGATGTCGAAGACTAGAATAAAGAGATGATGATTTAAAAGAATAGAAAATTATATGGTGGCATTAACTTACTTGGGGTTATTAGGTTTCATGCTCTTTATAGAAATAATACGAAAAAAAACTGGCAAGTTGGATTTTCTTAGTTTAGCTCATTTTATGTTTTCTCTATCTTATGTTATACCAGGTTTTTTGTTAGAAGCTAATTTTGGCAACTCCAGCTCCGACATGACTCTCAATGGCCTCAATTATACGAGTAATATACAAACTATTTTTGCTGTATTTATAGGATATTTCCTTGTGCTGATTGGCTTCTATGCAAAATCAGCGATCGCCTTGGGAAAAAACGTCATCATTAGAAGCACTAATAATAAGTATGTGATTTGGTATGCCTTTTTATTACTAATTTTATCTTGTCTAGCAATTTTTATATATGGAGCTCAGTATGGTGGTGTTCTAAATGCTATGGCTAACATAACTTTGATTCGATCAAATGCTGGAGTGGACAGTGGTCCACTTGTATTTGTTAAACACTTTATGTATTGCTCATTATTTGCATCCTATTTTGTTTGTTCTTTTGCTTTCGGAAAGGTCCCAAATCAACCGTTAAAAATATTTTTGTTAGCCACATTTTTCTGCTCCGTAATGGTTGCTTTTATTGCATCAACTTTGTCAGGGGGTCGTGCCATACTCATATATTACTTTTTTGGATTTTATTTGGTTTATGTCCTGAAGGGAGGCAAGACTTTTACATGGAAAACTATTCCTATATTTATTTTTGGTGCTTTATTTTTGTTGTATGGAAAAGATTTTTTTTGGAGCCTAAGCGCCATTGATGATGGTTTTGATGCCGTTGTGAATAAATTTATAGAGACGAAAAATAGTCACTCGTCTAATGAAGAATTGAGTATTTATAGGTTGATGGCTAACTTTGCCTTTCCAATCCAATCCCTAGATACAGCTTTTGATAAATATTATAATTTTCGTTTTTTTGTGGACTGGATATATGGATTTTTATACTTTATTCCTGAACGGATATTTAATATAAATAAACCCGAAACAATTTCTATTCTTAACACCCGCTATATTCTTTCGGTAAAGGGAACTCTATCCTATGAAATTCCGACTGGTTTTTTGGCCTTCGCTGTTTATAGTTTATCTTGGCCAGGAGTTCTAATTGTTTGCTATTGTTATGGATGGATTGGTCGCTACTTACAAACTATTTTGACTATAAATATGCGTGATAGCCCTTGGATAATATATCTTTACGCTTTAACAATGCAAGTATGGGTTGACTATCAGCAGTCGGGAGATCCAAGAGTGTTTTTGGTAGCTAATTTTTGGTATATTATGTCAACTTTAGTTTTATTGCTTTTAGTTAATCAAGAGTTGTTAACACCCAAAAAGAAAAGTAATGTATACTAATCATTTTTCACCTAAAAAACTTGTAGTGCTACATATTATCACTGGACTCTCAACGGGTGGGGCGGAAATGATGCTTTACAAAGTTCTGTCTAAAACTAATCGGCTTCGGTTTGACCCTATTGTAGTTTCTTTGATAGATCGGGGAACTTTAGGCGATCGCATAGAAGCTTTAGGCATCCCCGTCTATACTGCGGGCATGAAACCCGGAATGCCTACACCCGCTGGTATTTGGCGATTAGCTAACACAGTACGTCAAATTAATCCCGATTTGATTCAAGGTTGGATGTATCACGGGAACCTAGCCGCACAATTAGCTAGTATTTTCTGTGTCAACAAAACACCTGTTTTATGGGGCATTCATCATTCAATTACCGCCTTAAAATCTGAAAAAAAACTGACCCAATTTATTATTAAATTGGGTGCATTATTATCACAAAAGACTACCAAGATAATCTTTGTTTCTAAAAATAGCAAAGCGCAGCATGAAGCTTTGTCTTACCGGGTTGAAAAAAACTGCGTAATTCCTAACGGATTTGATACTTCTCTATTTAAACCATCAAAGGAAGCCCGGTTGGAGCTGCGAAAAGAGCTAAATTTACCTGAAAAGACCTTTATAATTGGGTTGATGTGTCGTTATCATCCTATGAAGGATCATAATAATTTTCTGCAAGCGGCTGCTTTATTGCTAAAAAATCATCCAGATGTTTACCTTGTTTTAGCTGGAACTCAAGTTGACGAAAACAATACCACTTTACATCAGTTAATCCAGAATTTAGGTATTGTTGATCGCATCCGTTTGTTAGGAGAACGCAGCGATATGCCTCGCCTTACTGCCTCGCTAGATATTGCTACTTCGGCTTCCGCTTATGGAGAAGCATTTCCTTTAGTGGTAGGAGAAGCAATGTCCTGTGGCGTGCCTTGTGTAGTTACAGATCTCGGTGATTCTGCTTGGATTGTGAGTAACACAGGACGAGTTGTACCGCCGCGTAACCCACAGGCATTAGCTGAGGCGTGGCAAGAGTTAATTGTAATGAGTTTAGATGATAGAGTGGCTTTAGGAAAAGCAGCACGTTCCAGAATCATTGAGAATTTTTCTTTGGAGGCAGTTGTGACTCAGTTTGAGGATTTGTATGAAAATGTAATTACTAACAAATATTAACAAAGTTTGTTAGCTCTTATGGCTTATGGCTCATGGCTTCAGATTTAAATTTTTGTCAGGTGTAATGAGGAGTAATTTTATGGTAATCACAACAACAAATTGTCCTTTGTGCAAGTCGAATAATATCCGACAACGCGCGAAAGTTGGAGCTTTTTTCAAGGTCTGGCGCTGCCGGGAATGTACCTTTGCCTGGGTAGACCGCAGCGATTTAGCAAAACCAGAGGCGGCTCCTTCTTATCAGGATTACGACTACAGCCGGGGTCTGAGAGAAGTCTTCGAGCAGATGAAGCCTCTTTATGTTAAAGGCTTGCAGGAGCGAATGGCCCGAACACTGGGCGATCGCTCTTTACAAAATTGCTCCTTTTTAGATGTTGGCTGTGCCAACGGCGAGTATCTGTGGACGGCGAAGTCGATTGGATTTGGTACAGTTGCCGGTGTCGAGATTGATGCTTCAGCAGCAAAGCAAGCTAGTGTTTACGGTGAAGTTACTGATGATGTCTGCAAGTTTGCACCGTCTACTTTTGACGTAGTACAAATCAAGAACGTCTTGAGCAATATTCCTGATTTTGTTGATTTTCTCAGTTCTTGCCTCAAAGTCCTCAAGCCTGAGGGATTTTTGCTGTTGGATGTTTTGAATCAAGACAGTTTAACAGCTTTGCTGCGGAATAATTTGGCGAAGGACTATCAAAAAACGGGGCGCTACGGCCCTCTGCGTCCTCCCTACGTCATCAATGGCTTTAATCAAGTTTCTATCAAGGAGCTTTACCGCCGTTTTGGTTTAACTCCCACCTGGATTTCTACCTCCTACATGGGAACTTCTGTGGTACCTTATGCGCCTAATTTTACGGTGAAGGTGCTGGGATTAGCTGGCTCGCTTTTGGGAAAAGGATCGATGCTGATCACGGAGGCTAAACCAATTACTTCAGTCTCCAGTAGTAACCATGAATAGCCTTCTAATTATCACTACTATTCCAGCAACTATCCGCGCTTTTTTATTGCCTTTTGCCTATCGCTTCCGTGAGCGGGGTTGGCGAGTGGATGCTATGGCTTGCGGAATTTCAGACAATGCTGAATGTTTGCAGGCATTCGATCGCGTCTGGGATGTAGAATGGTCGCGCAATCCTCTAGATGTGAGAAATTTTTTAGTTGCTCCGCGAGTGATTCGAGAGGTTGTAAAAACAGAACAATACGATCTAATTCACGTACACACGCCTGTCGCTGCTTTTGTTGCTAGATACGCCCTCAAAGATTTAAAAAAACAGCGAAAATTTCAGGTAATCTATACAGCTCACGGTTTTCATTTTCATCCTCTAGGTAAACCGTTAAAGAATGCTGTTTTTCTGAATTTGGAAAAGCTAGCTGGGCCTTGGACTGATTATTTAGTTACGATTAATCGCGAGGATGAATCAGCAGCAAAACGCTACGAAATTCTTCCCCCTGAAAGAGTCCGCTATATGCCGGGAATTGGAGTGGATCTCGCTCGCTACAGTCCCGATGCTGTTTCTGAAGCTGATGTCGAGCAAGTGCGTCACTTCATGGGGCTAAAGGCGGAAAATCAACTGTTTCTATCCGCGATCGAATTCATTCCGCGCAAGCACCCGCAGGATGTCTTAAAGGCTTTTGCTAAACTGGCTCGACCTGATGTTCATTTGGCTTTTGCTGGAGACGGTCCCATGCTGGCCCAAATGCAGCAATTAGCATCGGATTTGGGAATTAAAAATCAGGTGCATTTTCTCGGAAACCGCCGAGACGTTCCGACTTTAATGCGAGCTTCTGTGGCGACGCTGCTGGCTTCGGAACAGGAGGGATTGCCTAGAAGTGTTATGGAGTCTTTGTCGCTGGAAATTCCGGCGATCGCTACTAAGATTCGCGGCACTCAAGAATTGTTAGAATCCGGCTGTGGCTTTCTCTTTGAGGTGGGGGATATAGACGGATTTGCTAAGGCAATGGCTTGGATGTTGGATCGTCCTGAAGAGGTGCGAGAAATGGGCAAGCGGGGACGCAAGCGCATGGCTGCTTGCGATTTGCAGCAAATCATCAAATTGCACGAAGAACTGTATGCCGAAGCTGTACAAATATGACAGGAATATAATGAGAATTTTAGTTACTTACGGATGGTGCCGCACAGCTTACATCGCCGCAGAAAGCCTCTGCCGCGCTGGATTTGAAGTCTATGCCTGCGGTTCAACTGCTTTGAGCATGGTGCGGGTTTCGAGATTTGTTCGCGGTTTCGATCGCGTCGCCGATCCGTTCAAAGAACCAGAGCAATACGTAACAGAAATATCTGCCATTGTCAAGCGGCGAAATATCGATGTTTTGCTGCCAGTCCACGAGGATGCTTTACCCATACAAACTTATCGCGATCTCCTCCCCGAAAATTTGCTAATTGCCTGTCCTCCTCGCACCGAACTCGTTAGAGTTTTAGACAAATACGAAATTATTAAAATCGCTGCATCCGCAAAAGTTGCCGTTCCCAAAACTCTGGCTCCTGCCAATCTCATAGAATTAGAATCATGCGCGCAAGAGTTGGGATTTCCTCTAATTATCAAGACGCGGCGTGGCAATAGCGGCAAAGGTGTATTTCGCGTCAATTCTCTGGCAGAAACTCGCCAGAAATATCAGGAAGTAGTCGATAATTTTGGTTTAGCAAGTAATCAGTTGCCGATTCTACAAGAATATGCAGAAGGCAGTGTATTTGGAAGTTGCTTCCTTGCCAAGGATGGCGAGGTCAAAGCCTGTTTTGTTGAACGCTACTTGCGCTGCAAACAAGCAGGCTTTGGCACGAGCGTACTGCGCGAACCTTGCGAGTTTCCGCTGCTGCACGACTATACCCAAAGGATGGCAAAAGCACTGAATTGGACAGGAATTGGACATTTTGACTTTATTGTCGATTCTCAGCTTTCCTCTGCCTATCTCATCGAAATGAATCCCCGCTTTTGGGGAGCGCTGAATCTGGCTGTTCAGAATGGGTTTGATTTTCCCAGAGGACTGGTAACTATGTTAACTAAAGGTGAGCCAGATTCGGATTGTTTTAAACCTTTGTTACAACCAGTTGCCAGTTTGTGGATAGTAGGTGAGATTATAGCAGGTGTAGCTGAATTCCGCACAGGAAAAGGTCTGGCTCCGCTAGCTTCGGCAGGACGGATACTGTTTAGCGATCGCCCGCGCACATACGATGACTTTCGCTGGCACGATCCTTTGCCTTTGCTGATGGAATTAACCCACTATGGCAGCTCTTTCCTAGCATCGGGCGGAAATCTTAATCCTGTGGCAACAGAAATGATGCAATAAATTATTAGGTTTTTGATAGTTAGGTTATTTCAAAGGTAAGATTTTCATCGAGTAATTCAATATGTACCTGCAATTTGGCAAACGAATTTTTGACTTGACAATTGCGATCTTAGGTTTAATAATTCTAGCAGTACCAATGGCACTGATAGCTATATTGATCAGGAGCACATCGGGTAGTCCTATCCTTTTTACCCAAGAAAGAGTTGGCAAAGGTGGACAGATTTTCTATGTCAAAAAGTTTCGGACTATGAGCGTGCGATCGGTGGACGATAGCTCGATTACTGTTGCAGGCGATTCGCGAGTGACAGCAATTGGCAGTTATTTGCGACGTTGGAAGTTAGATGAGTTGCCACAACTGTGGAATGTACTCGTTGGCGAAATGAGTTTGGTAGGGCCCAGGCCCGATGTTCCGGGTTATGCAGACAAATTGCAGGGTGACGATCGCAAATTGCTTCTGCTGCGACCTGGAATTACTGGCCCTGCAACTCTCGCTTACAGAAATGAAGAAGAAATACTTGCAAAAGTTAGCGACCCAGTGCAGTATAACAACGAAATAATTTACCCAGATAAAGTGCGAATCAATTTGGAGTACATGGAAAAGTGTTCTTTGATGCAAGATTTAAAGTATATTTTAGAAACGATGGGTGGTGGGTCTAATCATGGGGCTGATTAGAATCAATATTACTGTCAAATGTCTCATTAATTCTCGCTCGGTGAAGTTCAGGGAAATTTACCAAATTTTCAATAGTCAATGAACCGGAGTGTGCTTATGAATTCAGAAGTTGCTTCTACCAAGAGTTTTAGTAAATACAGCCAATTGGTCAAGGCAGTATTAGATAGATTAGTCGCCTCGATCGCCCTGGCAGTTTTCTCTCCCGTAATATTAATGGTTGCGATCGCCATTTACATCCGCATGGGCAGGCCAATCTTTTTCTGCCAACCCCGTCCCGGTAGAAACGGTCGCGTTTTCACTTTCTACAAGTTTCGCACTATGACAAGCGATTGCGACGCTGATGGCAATTTGCTGCCCACCGAACAGCGTCTCATACCCCTCGGTCAATTTTTTCGCAAAACAAGTCTGGACGAACTCCCTCAACTCTGGAACGTTCTTAAAGGTGATATGAGCTTTGTTGGCCCTCGTCCTTTACTCGTAAAATACCTCGATCGCTATACTCCAGGACAAGCACGTCGCCACGAAGTTATGCCGGGAATTACGGGTTGGGCTCAAGTCAATGGTCGCAATGCTATTAGCTGGGATGCTAAATTCAAACTAGATGTTTGGTATGTCGATAATTGGAGTCTGTGGTTAGACTTAAAAATTCTGTTTCTGACAGTATTGAAAGTCTTAAAAAGAGACGGAATTAACCGAGAAGGCTATGCTACAGCCCCTGAATTCACAGGTATTCTTGACGAGCGCTAAACTAGCAGTGAGGTTCGGTAGAGGTTCGTTTATTTAAGTCCGATACTGGGCAAAAGAAGGGGGAAATGAAATTTTTCCGGAATTAATGGGTCTAAACCCCCGTCCTTCTATGACGACTTTTAATTAGTCAATAAAGTTTGTACCAATTCCCAAAAACCTCTACCAGGTAGTATAGTATAAGATAGGAGGTAAAAATGCTTTTTTTTGAGTTCAAAGCCTACGGAAAATTAAATCAATTGGCAGCAGTAGACGAAGCAATTCGTACCACTCAATTTTTCCGAAATAGCGGCATTAGGCTGTGAATGGATACCAAAGGTATAGGTAAAAACGACCTGCAAAAATACTGTGCTGTACTGGCGAGTGATTTTCCGTTTGCCGGCGAACTTTTCCAATTCTACAAGTTTCGCACTTCGGACGAGCGATCGTGATGCCGATGCCAATCTTCTCCCCGACGTACAGCGAATCACCGCGATCGGTAAGTTTCTGCGCTAAACCAGTTTAGACGAACTTCCCCAACTCTGGAACGTTCTTAAAGGTGATATGAGCTTTGTTTGCCCTCGTCCCTTGCTGGTAGAATACTTGGAGCGTTATAGCCCGCAACAAGCACGCCGTCATGAAGTTAAACCAGGTATTACGGGTTGGGCGCAGACTAACGGTCGCAATGCCATTAGTAGGCAAGAGAAATTTAACCTAGATGTTTGGTATTTCCCTCGCTGGAGTTTGTGGCTTGACTTCAAAATTCTATTGTTAACTCCCATAGAAGTCATAAAACATAGAGGTATCTCCCATCCCAACCAAGCAACCATGAATGAATTTTCAGGAAACATGAAGTCAAACGAGTAGAGGTGAGGCTATATGGATACCTATTTGTATGGTTGCGGCGGACACGCCAAAGTTATTATAGATATTTTATATCGCCAGAGACAAGTAATTACGGCAATTGTTGATGATAACCCACCGCCAGGAATTACTGAAATTTATGGTAATCCCCTCTACTTAGCAGCAGAAAAATTGATGAAGATCAATATTGAAAACAGTCAATGGATTGCTGCTATCGGTAATAATCTTACCCGTAAGCATATAACTCAGAAAATCACAAATATGGGATATTCTTTCACAACTGCAATTCACCCTTCGGCGCAAATTGCATTAGGAGTTGAAATTGCTTCGGGTACCGTCATTATGGCTAATACTGCTATCAACAATGAAACCAAAATTAACCATCACGTTATTATTAATACTGGTACAACTATTGACCACGATTGTATTATTGATGATTACTGCCACATCGCTCCTGGCTGTTCTCTTGCTGGTCAAGTTCGTTTGGGTAGAGGTGTTTTATTAGGTGTTGGTACTAAAGTTTGTCCTGGCGTAGAAATTGGAGACGGAACAACCTGTGGAGCAGGTTCAGTAGTTATTCACTCTCTTCCTCCTCATTGCTTAGCCTACGGTTGCCCAGCCAAAATTGTTGATAGTAATTACTTCCCGTAATATTTATTTATATCATAAATGTTACTTTACTTGCGTTCTTTATATTTATGGGAAAATTTTTATTCTGGCTGCTGTATTGCTATAAAATTGACCAAGGGAAAATAAGTTAAGAAATTAGCATTTTCAATAATTCATTATCAACTTAGCTGAAAAATGACAAAACAAATCCTCCTCTCAACACCTCACATGGGTTCGCTCGAACAGGAGTTCGTCAAAGAAGCCTTTGATACCAACTGGATCGCCCCCGTTGGTCCCCATGTAGACGCTTTCGAGCAAGAATTCTGCGAGGTAGTTGGCGCTAAACACGCTGCGGCTGTTAGTTCCGGTACCGCAGCTTTGCATTTGGCTTTACAATTAATTGGTGTCGGTTCAGGAGATGAGGTTTTTTGCTCGACTCTGACTTTTATTGCCACTGCTAGCCCGATTACTTATCTTGGCGCCAAACCAGTTTTTATTGATAGCGATCGCACTTCTTGGAATCTCAACCCCGATTTGTTCCGAGAAGCACTTGAGAAACGAGCAAAAATTGGTAAATTACCCAAAGCTGTTGTAATCGTACACCTCTACGGCCAAAGTTGCGATCTCGACCCAATTCTAGAAGCTTGCAATGCTTATGAAATTCCGCTAATAGAAGATGCAGCAGAATCTCTAGGGGCTAGCTATAAAAATCGCTCGCCTGGAAGCTTTGGTAAAATCGGCATTTTCTCATTCAACGGCAATAAAATTATCACCACTTCCGGCGGCGGAATGTTAGTTTCCGATGACCAAAAACTGGTAGAAAAAGCTCGTTTTTTGGCAACACAAGCCCGTGACCCCGCTCCTCATTACCAACATTCAGAAATTGGCTACAATTATCGTCTCAGCAATGTTTTGGCGGGAATTGGTCGCGGTCAATTACGGGTATTGGAAGAGCGAGTTGAAGCGAGACGACGCAATTTTGAATTTTACCAACAAGCTTTAGGAAACTTGCCGGGAATCGAATTTATGCCGGAAGCTGCTTTTGGAAAATCTACTCGCTGGCTGACTTGTTTAACAATCGATCCGGCCGCTTTCGGTGCAGATAGAGAAAAAGTTCGTTTAGCACTTGCTCAAGAGAAGATAGAAGCGCGTCCGGTTTGGAAACCTTTACACTTACAACCAGTATTTGCCGATTGCGAATGTATTGAAGGTGCCGTGGCCCAAGAGTTATTTGAGTACGGGCTTTGTTTGCCTTCTGGCTCTAATTTAAGTGAGGAAGATTTAGATCGGGTGACAAGTGCGATCGCCCAAATTCACAAAGAAAATCGATGATATAGCCGAAGCAAGTTCGGCAACGGATTCTGTAACCGATGTAACGGAGGTCAGAAAGAAGAAAGATGCGATCGCTATTAGATCCCTGACTTTTTCAAGAAGTTGGGGATTTGGGTATTCTGTCTTTTGATTAATTTTCCTACCATTCTTGCAGGGCGATCGCAATTCCCTGTTTTAATTTTGGCTCAAGACTCTCTTGCTTAACTAAACTTTCTAATTGCCGCCTCCCCTCGGCAGCACCTAGCCGTTTGAGCGCTGCCATGCAGTGCAGCCTGACGCTAGTGTCGGCGTCTGCTAACATTTCAATCAGGACATCTAGCGCTCTCATATCCCCTAATTGCCCTAACCCTAAAGCTAAAGATTGTTTGATTTCCACAGACTCCACGGCGGGATGAGCGGTTTTTAGCAAATCGATCGTAATTTCAGCAGCTTTGGCTTTTAATTCCGGCTTTTCTACTCGCCCTAAAACAGTGACAATCTCTTGACAAACAAGAGAGTTTGTGTTATTAAATTCGGCGATTAAGGTTTGCTGCAAATATTCTAAAGCGACTGCGGTTTCGCTCCAGCTTAGGGCGCGCACAGCTTCGATTTGCAATTCAAGCGGAGTTATGGGCGATCGCAGCAATTCAAATAAAGCAGCCGCTGCTGCATCAGTTTTCACTCGCCCGATCGCGATCGCCGCCAGCTTGCAAACTTCTAATCGGATGTCCGAAAGCAAAGGTTTGAGCAAGTTAACTAAATCTAATTCTGCGTCTAAATAGGCGCGCACCCCGAGAGCTCGCACGGCTTCTTTTCTGACTGCTGTCGCCGGATCTTTGAGTGCTGCTACCAGTACCGGCGGGATACGGGAGTCGTGAAAGCTGCTCAGGGCCTCGATTGCGTGCGCCCGCACCGCAACTTGAGAGTCTCCGACTACGCTCAAAAGCGGTGCGATGGTTTCGGTGCGCCGAATTTGGGCGAGTGCTGCTGTTGCAAACTGTCGCGAGTCTTCTTGGAGTAGGAGAGTTGCGAGGGATTCTATGGCCCGAGGGCCGAAATTCCCTAGGGTTTCGGCGGCGATTTGGCTCAATTCTTCGTCGGAATTTTTGACCAATTCTACTAAAGCTTGAATCACTTCCGGGCGATCGAACTTTCCGAGGATGCGGGCGGCGAACCACCGCTGTTCCGTGTCTGCCTCTTCGTCTTCCAGAATCGAAATTAAAGGTGCGATCGCGCCATTTCCCAGATTGGGCAATACTTTAGCAATTTCCCAGCGGTCTTGAAAATCACCCCATTCCAAGGCTTCTATTGCTAAACTGACAGCTTGCTCTAAAATGTGTTGTTCCTGCGGCTTGCCCCCCTTGGCTGTCACTTGCTGCAAGCATTCGACTAACAAGGGCCAGTTTTTGCGATCGGCAGCGACTTGCGCTTGTTCTAAAAAATTAGACATAATTTTAGTTTGGCTTCGATCTAAAAGCGAGATTGTTTGCTGCTAGCCCAGACCGGAGGTACTTTTTAGGAATCTTTTGCTACAATTATCCATTTTTTGACATTTTTGTCAATCCATCATAACCAGTAAAATCGAACTAAAGCATTAATTTCATGCAGTTAAGCCATCAAGCTATACTTTTTGTAGTTAAAAATACTCCATATTCCCAATTAAAAATTAACAAATGAAGAAAGCTCTACTTTTAGTAAACCAGCACTCCCGAAAAGGGCAAAAGCTATTATCTCAAGCCACTGTCGGATTAGAAGCACTGGGTTTTGAGTTAATTGTAGAATCTACCGACCACGCCCGCGAACTTCCCGAAACAATTCGGCGCTACCAAAATCAAGTCGAATTAGTAATAATCGGCGGCGGCGACGGCACTCTCAACGCCGCCATAGAAGGTTTGATAGACACCAAGTTACCCTTGGGTATTTTGCCCATGGGAACTGCTAACGACCTCGCTCGCACTCTGAAAATTCCTACAGATTTATCCGCAGCTTGTCAAGTAATTGCCAGCGGTAAAGTTCGGCTAATAGACTTAGGTTGGGTGAACGGTCAGCATTTTTTTAATGTGGCGAGTTTGGGATTGAGCGTGCAAATTACCCAGCGGCTGACTAAAAACGTCAAGCAGCGCTGGGGAGTTTTAGCTTATGCTTTTACTGCTTTGCAGACAATTTTGTCAGCGCGACCGTTTCGAGCAGAAATTAAGGTAAAAAACCAATCTTTTAATGTTAAAACTATTCAAATAGCCATTGGCAACGGCCGCTATTACGGCGGCGGCATGACAGTTGCCGAGGATGCCACCATCGACGACAGGCGACTGGATTTGTACAGTTTGGAAACAAAACACTGGTGGGAAATCGTTGGTTTACTGCCCGCTATGAAGCAAGGCAATCATACCAGTCGGCCTAACGTTCGCACATTGCAAGCTCAAGAATTTGAGGTTAATACTCGCAAACGCCGTCCGATTAATACCGACGGTGAAATCACAACTTACACCCCTGCAAAATTCCGAGTGATTCCTCAAGCTTTAGCAGTTATAGCTCCTTCATAAATATATCAGTTAACTGGTTGCCAGGCTCCAGCCTGGGAACCCATATCTAGAGGCTCTGCCTCGCTGCCGAAAATATCAGTTAACTGGTTGCCAGGCTCCAGCCTGGGAACCCATATCTAGAGGCTCTGCCTCGCTGCCAAACATATCAGTTAACTGGTTGCCAGGCTCCAGCCTGGGAACCCATATCTAGAGCCTCTGCCTCGCTGCCAAAAACATCAGTTAACTGGTTGCCAGGCTCCAGCCTGGGAACCCATATCTAGAGGCTCTGCCTCGCTGCCAAAAATATCAGTTAACTGGTTGCCAGGCTCCAGCCTAGGAACCCATATCTAGAGGCTCTGCCTCGCTGCCAAAAATATCAGTTAACTGGTTGCCAGGCTCCAGCCTGGGAACCCATATCTAGAGGCTCTGCCTCGCTGCCAAAAATATCAGTTAACTGGTTGCCAGGCTCCAGCCTGGGAACCCATATCTAGAGGCTCTGCCTCGCTGCCGAAAATATCAGTTAACAGGTTGCCAGGCTCCAGCCTGGGAACCCATATCTAGAGCCTCTGCCTCGCTGCCGAAAATGGAGACTATTCCTCGGGATCTGCGTTACGAGGCTGGAGCCTGGTAACGAGTAATTTTCTTGTGCAACAGGCCGGAGAGCCTGTTCACTTAATAATCGCCTCCAGCGCCATATTGCCACGCTTCAACTAATCGGTGAAAATAGTATTGCTGCTCCGGCGCTAAATTTTTCACCTGCGGTTCTACGGCTTTTGCCAAAGGCTGCAATCCCGTATAAATTCCTAAATTCACATAATGAACCATCCAATCGAGCAAATTAGCTATTCCAACCTGCGGGATAATTTTCATAACTAATCCGGGATGGTTAATTGCTGTTTTAAACAGGGTTTTGGACAAAGCCGGAAACAGCACGATATCTTGAAGAAACGGTTTGAGTACCGGTTCTCCCAACTCTTCCATTACCTGAAATACGGCAGCCAAAAGTTGATTAATTTGATTGGGGTCTATTTTTTGATTCATCGCAGCACTCATCGAACGCTGAAACAACCAGGTAACTGATAGATTCGGCTGGTAGGGTTGCAAAAGTGCCAGGGAATTTTTGCTGAGACTATCGCTTGTCAAAGCTTCCTCAATTCCTAGAGTCAAGCGTTTGAGGTGGCGTACCATTGCGCCGAAACCGCCAAAGCTGAGGGGAGATTGGCTACCGCTGCTGTCTCCGACTGGGAGTATGCGATCCCAAGGCGTTTTTAGAGGACTTTGGCGATAGCAGGGGAAGAATCCGTAGAGTGCTCTTTGGAATTTTAACTGTTCGAGTTCGACGTTTTGATATTGGGGAAGCAAGCGCAAATACTCTTCAAATAATGTTTCTAAACTGAATCTTTCTGTGTCGGCATCTATGTAGGTAAATAAGTAGGTGGTGCGGCCGTCTCTGGCTGGAAATGCTTCCCAAAAATATTGGCACTGATTTTGCATCGGGGTGAAGGATGCAAATAAGTCGCCCGTGTCGTTTTTGGGAAATCCTTGAGCGCAAGTGCCGACTACTAAGCATACCGCGTCGGGTTTTTTGCCTTGTCTAGCTTGGCGGACAATGGGTGAAAAATGTCCCATTGCGTCTAAGAATAATCGGCTTTTAAATAAATTTTTACCAAGTTGTAAATCGGTATTTTCAGATTCTACAAGGACTCCATCTGGGTGAATTGTGGCAATTTTAAATGGGGTATTTTCAAATAGTTGTCCTCCAGCTTGGAGGAATCGCTGCTTGAGGGTTTCGAGGAGGTAAACTGGATCTATTCCGATGTTTAGTACGCCCGAAATCCAAATGTCGGGGGTGTTGGCAAAGCTGATGCGGGCTGGGTTGTATTCGGTGGCTATGGCCTTTTCTATCTCTTCAACAGATAGCAGATTTAGTTCTAAGAATGCGTCTAATTCTTTGCGAGAAATGTTCCATTCTTGATCGCGGCCTCGCAGGGTGCCGCGTTCGAGCAAGGCTACTCGCCAACCCCGCACGGCTAAGGCTGTACCGATTAATATTCCTAGGGTTCCGCCGCCGATAACTATGTCGAAGTCGAGGGTTTCCAGGGGTTGTTGGCTGTGTTTGACTGCTTGGGGTGCTGGTGCGGTGTTTTGTTTGAGGTTTTCCCAGAGTCGATCGACTTTTCTCAGGCCTCCGAGGGCGTCTGCTGGCAGTTGGGAGAGGATTTTTTCGGTGAGGGACATCGGGTTTTAGTATTAAACAGTGGTTGATTTTTTATAATTTAGCTTAGATCCACATTTCCGACAGTTTCAGGGCTTACGCATGGGGTGGCGAGAAACCCGCTTTCTACCTATCTTTTTTTAGCATAAGTTGACTAAATCTTTACTCCATCAGAGTTTCAGGCGGCTTGTCACCCCCCAACCAATCCCACTAACTACCACTACAGAACCGAGGCTAATTCCTAGAGCGCCAGTCCAGTAAAAGAGGTTGACAAAAAACCTAAAACATGGCGCAAGCAAATAACTCATGATGTAGCACTGAAAACTCAAGTTGCTACGTGGTGGCAAGCGAAAACTACCAATAC